>Ga0182013_10005107_pt1 | contig 15461 bp, 10 predicted proteins | sample 612S2MmetaG_FD_120487 | JGI IMG/M metagenome (GOLD analysis project Ga0182013, IMG submission 120487) | Permafrost microbial communities from Stordalen Mire, Sweden - 612S2M metaG | ecosystem: Environmental > Terrestrial > Soil > Wetlands > Permafrost | place: Sweden: Stordalen | collected...
CCCACGACGCGGCCATGGTGCTTATCGTGCGCATGTACGGCGTCAAGCCCCGGCTCAATTACTTCGTCGGCGCGTCCCAGGGCGGACGCGAGGCCCTCACCGTCGTTCAGCGGTATCCTGCCGACTACGACGGCATCTCCGCCGGCGTGCCAATCGTCAATTTCTCATCGCTTATGCTCGGTCCCCAGTTGATCCGGATCCAGGAGAAGCCCTTGGAGAACTGGGTGCCCGCCAACAAGGGCAATGCCATAGCGGCAGAGTTCATCCGGCAGTGCGACAAGCTCGATGGCCTGGCCGATGGCATCATCAACAACTACATAGCCTGCCGCGCGATCTTCAACGTCCACCAGGGCGCGCCGAACCGCCATCCATGGGCAGCCCGCCGTTGTCCCAACAATGTCGATCCGGATCCCAAGGACGATTCCGTGAATGCATGTTTCACTGACGGCCAGATCTCCACCCTTGAGTTCATCTTTTCCTCGTACAACTTCGCTACGCCTCTCGCCAATGGCGTTCGTTCCTTTGGCATGTGGACACCCACCACAGACGGTTTCGGAAGAAACATGGCCCGCTTCTTCCAGAACATGCCCCGCCCTCCGGCGGCAGCCGTCCCTCCCGGAGCCGCTCCGCCAGCCATGCCACCGCCTCCCGGACCAGCCAAACCCCCAGCCGCTGGCATAGCTCTGCAGGGATTGTTGGCTAGCACTCGCTTTCGCGGACAAGAAGGCGCTGCCCCCGACGCGCCGCTGTTTGCTCACATGGGCAGCCTCGGAGTCACAGGCTTCCTGCTCAAGGACCTCAAGGCCAACTCCCTCGATTACGTCGAAGGCGGAAAGTGGAACGCGCGTCGCGTAGAGATTTCCCAGGTTCTCGACTCCACCAATCCTGACCTCACCGCCTTCTTCAAGCGCGGCGGCAAAATGATCGTCACCATCGGAACCGGCGATACCATCGCCTCCCCCGGGTCGCAACTCGACTACTTCCAGGCGGTACTTGAGAAAATGGGGCGGCCCAATCTCGATTCCTTTGCGCGCTTCTTTGTGATTCCGGAGGCCGGTCACGGTCTGTCTGGCTACAGCTTTTACCTCAATGGAGACGGCAAGAAAATAGAGGAAACAGAACTTCCGCACCAGTTCGATTCCTTCGCCCTGCTCAGAGACTGGGTGGAAAAGAACAAAGCGCCCGGCATGTCCGAAGTGGTCACCAGCAAGAATGCGAGCCTGCCGCTCTGCAGTTACCCGGCATACCCAAGGTATGTTTCGGGAGACACCAGCCTGGCCGCTTCCTACAGATGCATGCAGCCCTGATCGAGCGTTGTACCCGTCTGCCCTGCGCGGAGATGCCGTTCTGTGCGACAATATCCAGTGAACATGCGTGCAGGAGACTAGCGGCACGCGGAGGAAGAAGCAATGGGCGATCTACTTCAGCCATGGCACCTTATCGTTTTGGCCGTGGTTGCATTTCTACTTTTTGGCGCCAAGCGTCTGCCTGAGTTGGGCAAGGGTCTGGGCGAGGGACTGAAGGGCTTTAAAGAGGGCATTCGCGGCATCTCCGATCCGCCGCCACCGCCGCCCGCTCCACCGCCAGTGCAAAACGTGCAGCAGAGTGCGCCTCCGCCGCCACCCGCGCCGGTCGAGCCAAAGCAGAGCTAGACGAACACCGGCGCAAACCGCAACAAACAGCGCCAAATCTGAAGACGATCAGGGTTTTCAATCCAGCGGTCGTCTTAAGCGCGATTCAAGGCCATTTCACGAGACCTGTGCAGACGCACAGGTCTTTGTGCGTTCAGGCTTTAGACGCTCAGCAGCGTCACCGCGCCCAGCGCAAGCGCCATCCCCGCCATCTGGCGCCGCGTGGGCCGCTCATGGAGCACGAGTCCGGCCAGCAGAATCGTTCCGGCTGGATAGAGCGAGCAGACCACCGCAGCCACATCCAGGCGGCCCAACTGCGCGGCCCGCAGATAGAACAGGTTGCCGATCGTATCGAGCATTCCAGCCGCCACGCCAGTCTGCCAGAATCCCTTCCACGGCCCCTTGGGCGGCGCAATCAGAATCACCAGCACCATGGCCAGGCTGCCCGCGGCTCGGGCTGAGGTCATGGTCCACAGCAACCCCCCGCCACTGCCCATCTTGAAAAGGATCAACTGTGCGCCAAATCCGACACCCGCCAGCGCCCCCAGCAGCAGCGCCCTGGGCGGCGCAGCCCGGCCATCCTTGGTCGGCGAGTGCGTAATGAGCCAAATGGCCCCCAGCCCCGCTGCCAATCCCAGCGCGGTCAGCCGGCTGGGCAAGCCATCCACAAAAAAGGAAAAAACCACCGGAACCAGCGCGGTCAGTAGCCCTGTGAGCGCAGCGGTCAGTCCCATCGCGCCCATGGCCAGCGCGCGATAGAAAAGAGCCAGTGCCAGCGAGCCTTCAAAGCCGCCTGCCAGAGCAAAGAGGAGTGAATGGATTCCAGGCGGCGCCAAGTGAATGCCGAGGCAGTAGGCCAACAGAATGAGCAAGGAGACAATGTGGCCGGAAGCGACAACCAGCAGTGCAGGAGCACGGCGTGCACCCAGTCCACCCACAAAATCGGAACCGCCCCAAGTGGCAGCCGCCACTAATCCGAGACCGGCTGAGCTGCCAGAGGAGTTCATACGAGGCTGATCATCTGAGGCTCATCACCTGGGCCGGTTTACGCTATCGATTGTCCTGCGCAGACGGGAAATATCCGCGTTTTGCGATCACGTCCAACCCGGGCCTTTCCACGTGCACGTCGATCGAGCGATATTTGCCGTCGTAGATGGACTCGTGGCTCAGGTAGCCGAGCGTGTACTGGTTGCGCGCCTCGCTGGCAATCTTCTCGTAGCTTTTTTCAATGCCGTTTACGCCACGTTCAGAGTCAAGGTCGCCCCCGGTAGCAAGGGTGTACTTGAAGAGAATGTTGTCGTACATCGTGAAGGGCAGATGGAGGCGGCTGACATAGCCCTCGCCCCATACCGCGGATGCGCCCACGCCCGTAGCAAAAAGCGTGATCTTATTGGTCTGCAGGTAGCGGATAACCTCGCGAAGGGTAGCCTTGCTGCCGTACTCTTTGCCGTCGGAAACGACGTAAATGATGCGCCGGCGTTCCTTGGGCCGCGTGGAAAGTTCCTTGGCCGCCGCAAGGATTGCGTCGTTGAGGGTGTGAATCTCTTTGGGAATGGTAATGAAAGATCCGTTCCCCGCCGAACGCCCTGGCTGCAGGTTTGGGTCGACGCAGTTTCCGTTCTCGCGGATATTGCAACCCGCCATCGGGCCAGTGTTCACCGGTACCTGCTCATCGCTGCCCGTCGCCTTGGCCAGCGCCAGTACAGCAGGCAGACGGTTGCCTTCCGCCCCGGTAAAGCCGGTCCACTCCTTGGGACCGTTGTTGTACGTAAACACTGCTACTTCGTCGTATGGGGTGAGCGCACCCTGGACGGCATCAAGCGATTCGTTCACCTTGGCCATCACATCCGAAGTAAGGCTCTGGTCGATCACAAAGGCGATCGAGAGCGGAGTGGGGTCCACGCTGAAAGTTCTGAGAACCTGGCGGACATTGTTCTCGTAGACCTTGAAATCGCGGTAGGTAAGCCCGGCCACCTGGTTGCCCTTCGCGTCCTTCACAAGCACCGGAACATCCACGTAATTCACGTTTACGACGAATTTGGTAACGGCGGCGGCGCCTAACTCCGGAGGAGCGGTCTGCACATCGTCCTTGGCCGGCAGAGCGGGTTGGCTCGCCGGGGCCTCGCTCGCGGGAGCAGGCTGTGCTTGCTGAGTCTGATTTGCCGTCGGCGGCGTGGAGGCTGTTGAGGATGAGTTCGTGTTCCCCGGAGAATCCGACGCAGAGTCCGGCACACCCGTAGCACCCTGGCCAGGCGTGATGGGCCCGTTCGCACCTGACAGTGGCGCTGGTGCCTGGGGAACCGGAGCATCCGGCACCGCACTTTGCGGCGTTTGGCCCAAAAGCACCGGATTCAGATACAGGCTCGAACCGAGGAGCGCCACCAGCGCTATTGATGTAAAACCGAGCTTCACAGGTATTTCGTCCTCCCAAACCGCTGCAACCAGACCGCTGCAATTTGCCGCTCAACGGCCCGCGGATACACTCCGTGCTGGCCTCAGATGCCAGTAGGACTGCACCTGTCAGAGTATCAGACGCGCCACCGGCACGCTGGTTGCCCGCCAAGGGATAAACAGTTCCGGTATGCTCTCTTAGGGGTATGATTTCCGTCTAAGTGACCAGCATGAGCACCCGTCCTAGCGTGAGCCTCAGTTTCGGAGTAGCCGTTCTTGTCTTGTCGGGGTTGTCCGCGGCGGCGAGGGCCCAGCTTGCGCCCTCCCCGGATGCGCCACCGGTCAGCACCGCCCCGGCCCCGTCCCCTGACGAAACAGCGGTGGCCACCCTCAAGATGAACGTCAACCTGGTCGATCTGTTTTTCACCGTCAAAGACAAAAACGGAGAATTAGTGCCGCATCTCACCAGGAACGACTGCACAGTCCTGGAAGATAAAGTGCCGCAGACGCTGAAGAGCTTCGTGGCAGAAACTGATCAGCCTCTAACGCTTGGCATTCTGCTCGACACCTCAGGAAGCCAGGAGAATGTTCTGCCGCTGGAACAGGATGCAGGAAGCCAGTTTCTTCAGCGCGTGCTTCGATCCAAGGATGAGGCCTTCCTGGTCTCATTTGACGTCAACGTGGACCTTCTCCAGGACTTTACAAACAGCGCGCATCAACTGGCGCATGCCATGAATAAGGCCCAAATCAACACTGCGGGTGGCAATGGTGGTGCCGGGATTCCCGGAGCTGGAGGGGGAACCGTTCCCACCATCGGAGATCCCAAAGGAACGCTGCTCTACGATGCTATCAACCTGGCGTCGAACGAAAAGCTAAATCAGGAGAGCGGTCGCAAGGCGTTGATCATTCTCACAGATGGCGAAGATCAGGGCAGCCGGACCAAGATTGGCGAGGCGATCGCCGCGGCGCAAAAGGCCAATGTGATTGTCTACGTGATTCTTATCGCCGATAGGGGTTTCTATGGCGGGTTCAACATGGGCTACAGCGGTTACTCTGCGGCAAAGAGAATTTCCGATGAAACCGGCGGACGCCTCATCGACGTAGGCAACAACGGCAAAAAGCTGGAGGCCGCCTTTCAGCAGATCGAAGATGAACTGCGGACCCAGTACGTGGCCAGTTATACACCCAGCAATATAAAGCTCGACGAAACTTTCCGCCGCATTTCAGTGCAATGCGGTGAAGGCACGAAGGTCCAGGTGCGCAAGGGGTACTACGCGGTAGCGCCACAAAATTAGCGAGTGTCCCCTATGGGGAGAGACGCCTGCATCACCCTGCGCAAAGCCGCTGGTCCAGAACCGCAAGCCGGCCCCGCTTCTGTCTCGTTTTCGTACACTTCATTACCTAAGTCCTGACACTAAGTAATCTGGCGCGCTTCATTGGTCTTCGTTAAGATCGGCACCAATAGGAAAAACTTTAGGCCAATCCCAAAAAGATTTTTCCAGGACCACGCCGAACACCGAGGAGCCCGCCATGATCACTAACTTCGCCGCCACTGAATGCTACGAAATCAGCCCCCGGTTTCAGCGTACCGTTGAAGAACGCATCGCGCGGCTGGAGCGGGACGCCCAAAGTGACGAGACATTTGTGGCGCAACTCGTGGACGGCGATCACATCCGCAGACATATGCGCCTGGTTGCCATGCAACGTGCTGAGGCTTTGCGCATGAGGCTCTTTCTCGATCGTGCCCGCACTCGCCTTCCGCGCCCGCTCATCGAGCTCTAGCAGCTACTCTCCGGCCTTGGCGGCCAATGCTTCGACGACTGCAATGTTCGCCGTCAACTCCTGCGGAAAGCCGTGGCGCTCTTTCAAATATGCTGGGCTGTTGTAAACGATCCAGACCTTCTCGTTTTCATCCTGCCTCACCAGAATCTTCAGCGGCAGATCGAGTGCAGCACTTGGAGCCGCCAGCATGATCGGAGTGCCAGCTCTCGGACTCCCAAATATCAGCAACCTTGTTGCCGGCATCTTCAGCCCCACCTTCTCGGCCTCTCCGCTATGATCGACCACCGCAAACAGGGTCACCCCCTTCGCCTCCAGAATTCCCTTGAGCCTTGCAACCGTCTCGTCGACAGAATGATGACTGGGGATCTCTATAATTCCTTTGTCGGTTCTAGATGTCATTTATTCCTTCCTGATGGTGGCTGTTGCGAGAAGACTCCGATTTTGACTCGACTCCCCTCTGCTTCGTTTATGTGTTCGGAGCGTCGCAGTTGTCAAGCAGCGTTACGCCGGTGACAGGTTTGTTGCTCTCAGAACCGTTCTTGGCTGTATCTCAATTTCAGCTTCAGATTACCGGCGAACTGCTAGCATTTCCTCAGGCACGGTGTAGCATGTCGGTGCTGAGTGTCGGTGCGGCCCGTCAATCGGGTAGCTGGAACCGAAGAGTCTAGACTCCGAAGTCTATGAAAAAATAGTTGGCAGCGGAGGCGATATGAACCTTAGCTTTTCCGATAAAGTTGTGCTGGTCGCTGGCGGCACAGGCGGTCTAGGCCGCGAAGTCAGCCTTGCGTTCTTACGTGAAGGCGCCAAGGTCGTCGTCACCTATCGCAGGGAGCAGGAGTTTGCCGCTTTGAAAACCGCCGCGAGTACAAACGCTGCTGCACTCGAAGGGAATTCGATCGACATTACCGATGGGCCTGCAGTGGCCGCGCTTGTCGCAGGCGTTCTTTCCCGGCACGGCAGGCTCGACGCTCTGGTGAATACTGTCGGCGGCTACACTGGCGGAACAAAGCTCTGGGACCTGGAACCAAAGGTTCTCGAAACTATGCTCAGCCTCAACCTGCGCTCGGGTTTTACGTTGGCGCGAGCAGTCCTGCCCGCCATGCTCAAGCAGAGGCAAGGATCCATCGTCAACGTCGCCGCGAAAGCTGCATTCGATCACGGAGCAGGTGCAGCCGCCTACGCCGCCTCCAAAGCCGCCGCGGTGGCGCTGATGGATTCACTTGCCGCGGATACAAAGGGCACCGGCGTCAGAGTGAACTCCATCCTGCCCAGCATCATTGACACACAACCAAATCGTCAGGCAATGCCGGACGCCGACTTTAGGACGTGGCCCAAGCCTAAGGATATTGCAAACGTCATCCTGTTCCTGTCGAGCGACCTGGCCACCACAATTCATGGGGCCTCGATACCGGTTTACGGCAACAGCTGATGCTGGCGCAATGCTTGCCGGCTGCGCCGATGTGGTACCGCTATTGTTCCGATCCCCGATCCGGAACGCGGACTCGATACACCGATGTGCGCGCGGTTACATATAGCGTCTTCAAATCGTCGCCGCCAAAAGCGACATTGGCCGGCGTCTCCGGAAAATCGATCATCTTGAGTAACTGGCCTTGCGGTGTATAGATAGCCACGCCTTTGCAGGCGATGTAGAGATTGCCATTTGCGGCCACGCGGAGTCCGTCCGGCGCACCTTCGATGTTGCTAATTACAGTGCGACGGTTCGACGCTTCCCCTTCCTTGTTGAGATCGTAGGCGTAGATCGCCTTCTCCGTTGTGTCCGCGACATATAGCGTGCGCCCATCCTGCGTAAGAGCCACGCCGTTCGGGCGCGGCATCTTGGCAATCAACGTGACCTTTCCTTGCGGGTCGACATGGTAGAGCCCGTTGAATCCAAGCTCGCGATCCTCAAGAACCGCCGTTGTGTCTGGGTCTGAAAAATACACGTGTCCGTCCCGCCGCACGACCACGTCATTCGGAGAGTTGAGGCGCTTGCCCTCGAATTTGCCGGCAATCACGGTCTCGCTGCCGTCAAGATTTGTTCGTACAACGCGATGACCGTCGCGCTCGGCAGTGTACAAGCGGCCTTCCGTATCCATGGCGTTTCCGTTGCCCGCATGGGTGAAACGGCGGTAGATCTCCGGATTGTTCGGCCTTGCAAGCTTCATTGTGCGCGAATTGTAGATATCGCTGAAGAGAAGATATCCGCCGTCCTTCTTGACCCATACCGGACCCTCGACAAAGCCGAAGCCTGCGCCGACGCGCTCGATACCTGAGTCCGGAGAAACCGGTGGCAGAACCGGCGGTTCAACCTCTATCGCCAGACGCCATCTCCAGGACGCGCCGGGGTTGATCTTCACAAGACCGACGCCCGTATTGAGTGAATTCTGAACGCCAAACCACGGCTCAGGGCAAAAGTACCCCATGCTCGGCCCTCCGTAGGCATTGATGCGGACAAGAGGCTCGGGCAGAGTCGTGCTCGACGTCTGCGTAAGTCGAACAGTCATTCCCGCCGGGTCGATAAGTCGTGAGAACGGCTGGCTTTTATAGCCGCCCAAGGGCAGCGCGACATGCGCATCGAAACTGCCAAGTGTTTCCGGCGTATAGAACGAGCGTGCCTTCTGCTCGCCGCTCAGGAGCCCCGTCGAATTCCGCAAAAGCTGGATTGTATTCTGCGTTTCGAAGAGCATCTTTGCCGGATCAGTCTCCGGCAGGAAAGGTATCTTGAAGGCGATATGATTACCAATCGAAAACGGCATTGGCTCACTGTTTGAAGCGTCGGATTTGACGACGTAGTCGATGGTGAGATGCCCATCAATCAACTCATACGTCGCGTCGAGATGAAACGCAAACGGATAGGATTCGTGCGTCGCCTCAGAGGCAGCAAGTTCCACCGTCACACGCGCGCCATGGTTATCCGCAATCCGGCTGGTCTCTTTCCATGGAAGAGCGCGGGCGAACCCATGGCACATCATTGGATAGCTCTTGCCCATCAGGGCGTATGATCCCATGCCGCAGCTTTCCTTTGGGACGGTGTTGGCAGGAAACTGCCCGCCAACCGCGGGCCACAGCAGGGGCCCTTTGCCCTGAAAACCTTGCTTGTGGTCGTAGTCCCGCGCATGATAAAGCAGCTCGATCTTTTCGCCTTTGAATGTAACTTTGAAGCTGCTCAGCTCTCCGCCTTCGGTCGGCGCAATCGCAGCCTCGGCGCCGGCAACATGATCGTACAGAACGACCACTTGCGGCGATTCCGGTCCTGAGGCCCTCTCGTCCGTAACGGTGTAACGAGCCTGACAAATGGCCGGTAACGTAGCAAGGCCAAGGCACGCAATAGTAAGCACGCCTATATTCTTAATACTCACTTTGAATCCGCCTTTCGGTTATCGAGTAGAGAAAGGATGACAACAAGAACTTTACTCGCAAAGTTGGCACACACATTGCCATCAATTGTGATCGATGTGACCGGTCGGCTCGTGCCTTTTCTAGGGAAGATTACTCGTCCCTTTCCATAGAGCGCGACAAACTGACCTTTGAATTCTACGGAAAAGACTAGCACTCGAGAGCGTTGGGCTAGGAGCATGGCTCCCCACCAAGGGCACGGCCCAGGGGCTTGTAGAATACGTGGTGACTTTTCGAGGTGATAAATGGCGATCTCTAGACGAGCGGCGATGAAACTGAGCATCGCAGGCGCATTGGCAACATCGGTGAGTGATTCAGCCCAAGGCAGCATGCGCCGTGGAATGCGCCTCGGTGGGCCGGTCTTTTTGGAAACTCAAGATCCTGCTCTCCTGGCTAGAGAACATCGGCGGCTCGGTTACGGTGCGGCGTATTGTCCCGACTTCGCGTCCCTGGCAGACCTGAAGGCTGTGCGGGAGATTGAGCGTAGTTTCTCTGCCGAGAACGTGATCATCGCTGAGGTTGGCGCATGGCGCAATATGCTTGATCCGGATTCTGTCAAACGAACCGCCAATCTTGATTATGTCGTTCAACGTTGTGCACTGGCAGATGAGATTGGCGCACGATGTTGCGTGGACATCGCCGGCTCGTTTAACAGAGACAGCTGGTATGGTCCCGACCCTCACAACCTCACGCCTGATTTTTTCGACAAGACCGTTCAGAATTGCCGCTATATTCTGGATCACGTCAAGCCGAAACGAACCCGTTTCACAATTGAAATGATGGGCTGGAGTCTGCCGGATGGGCCTGATTCCTACCTTGACCTCATCAAGGCCGTAGACAGGAAGGCATTCGCTGTCCACCTTGACATATGCAATGGCATCAATTCTCCCCGAAGGTTCTACGAGAACGCGCAATTCACTCGTGAATGCTTCAAGAAGCTTGGGCCGTGGATCATTTCCTGTCACGGGAAGGACCTCAAGTGGATTGTGGAGTACAACGTTCGATTCCAAGAAGTCGCTCCGGGGAAAGGTCAAATCGACTACGGCACCTACCTTGAAGAAATCGCGCGTTTGGATCGAGACGTCCCGCTCATGCTCGAACACCTCAGCTCACCTGCGGAATACGAAGATGGTCGAAAATACGTACAAGAAGTCGCAACGAGCAAGGGAATTCCGCTGAATTGAATTCGATGAGCGTTGGGCAGGAATGGGCCACAAACGTCCGCATGATGGTTGGGGTGGCCGCGATCTTTCGTGTCAGGTCCGCTATGAAAGGGCGAACGTAAGCAGTGGGCCAACTTCGGGACAGCCAAGTCTTTTCAGCGCACCAATATAACGTGTGCGGACTGTGCCCGCATCTGCACGGGTTCCCTTACCCCGGGAAAAACGCTTTGCTCCGAGTTGCATCAGCAGCAGATTGGCCATTGAGCGAGAGTAGCGACAATTACCAATCCGGACAGGATGAATCTACACCAGTCGATGGTGGAAGCGCATCGCGATCTCGTCAAGTGTAGGTCTCATACTCGATCCAGGCCTTTGTGTCGTCGAGTAGAATGCGCAGCGCGACCGCAATCCATCGGTATGCGATATCGACTTTCGAGGATTTATCTCGGCGAGAAACCCTAATACGCAGAGCATGAATTGGTTGCATCAATTGAATCGCGCTTCCAGGGTTGAGACGAGGGCTCCTCTGGAGAGTCGGATTTGCAGACCGGCACACCGTAATACTTCTAGCAGAAGCCTCACGGCACCAACATGATCGGGGCTACCCAGAATGCAACCCGATTCCCGGAGGGATTGAGAACGGTCACCTGGCACTCGTATTCGCCGGGCGTGAGGTTATTCAGACTTACCTGAAAGCTGAGCGACGCCACGCCGAGCCGGCTATCGGCCTCCGGTGCCACGGCGATCGGCGCCGATTCAAATGCTTTTTGCCCCTCATGGTAGAGGGTCACATAGGCAACCAGCGGTGAAGCGGTCTTTACTGGGGTGGGAAGGGTTGCTGGGGCAGTTCGGTCGCCGTCGTAAGCCTGAAGGTATACAAACATATCCCGCCTGGTTGAAAAGACGCGGGTCACGCTGGGAATCAGCTTGAGACCTTCCTGCACCAATGGATTCTTGGCGTCATTCTTGATTTGATCCTTGCCCTTTGCCGCGTTGTAGAGCGCATCTCGAGTGTCCACGCGCTGGCTGCTCAAAACCACCGAACTGATGGGAACGTGCGCTGTCTCCTTGTTCAAATTGGGGATGATGAACTCCGTCTGATAGGTGCCAATCCTTCCCGTTTCATCGTCTCGGGCCAGGAACTTGATGGAATACCTGCCGGGCAGAAGCGTGAAACCGGAGTCGTATTCAACGGGACGCTTGGCGAGCTCAAGCGTGGTTGCATCGCTTAGCTTGATGTCCACGTTGTCTCGAACGTTGCTGACGGTGAAACCTCCCGCCTCGTCTTTAATCTCGCACACAAAGTCGATCAAGGTGTGCTCGGCTCCAAAGCGCTTGGCCAGCGCCAATTCACGGCCTGGAATCTTGACGATAATGGGCACAAAATACTCGGCGCGGTTGAGCTGAAAATAGTCGATCTCCATGGCGATGGTCAGGTCGGTAATTGGATCGCCGAGCATGAGCGCATCTTCCAGCTGCCGTTCCTTGTCCACCTCAGTGAACTTGGCGAATTCCTTGTTGGCGTAGTAGCCCTCGCGGTATGCGAGGCTGGCGTCGGACGGAGCATCCACCGTAATCTTCACGCGCCGGAAACGGCCGTTCTGCGCTGTGTCCGTGGTGTAGTAGCCGACGATGTAGTAGTCAGAGATGGCGCGCTGCGCCTGCTCGATGCCGCGCTTCAAATCATTGTTATCGAACAGAGCCTTGCCGCCGGTGTCGGCAGCAAGCGAGTACATTGTGTCCTGCGACTGCTGGAACCTGTCGGTCGAGGCCTGAGCAGCGGTTCCGTTATACATGCCGGCGTTGCCCGCATTGCCCTGGGTTGCATCGCCAAGCGGGGCGCTCGCCACCAGTCCTCGCGCATCGATTGGCCAGAAGGAAACCCCGGCCCGCACAGCCGCATCAATGGTCGCGTGGAGCTGCGCCATGTTGTCCACGCCATTCAGGCGCAGGCCGCTGGCGAAGTAGATGAGCGACTTCTTCTCGCTCATCTGTTCCAGCATCCTGGCCGTGGTCTGCAAAGCGGAGAGCTGCCGGTCGGTATTGAAGATGTTGAATTCGCTGTCGTCTTGCCCAAAGGCCGCGCCGGTGTCGGCGCTGCTGGAGTCGTCGATGGAATCGGTTGAACCCTGGCCCTCGCCCACGATCAGCGTCGCAAGAATGCTCAGCAGCCGATTGCGGTCGGCGGTGAAGTCCTGCAGCACGTCCACAGACCCGCCATTGAACCGCAGAATCGAGATAAGGTCTGCCGCCGTCATTTCCTTGCGTACGAAGGTCTCCGCAGCGGTCAAGGCGCGCATCTGATCCTGCGGATTCATGGCCGTCATGTCAAAGTAGAGCGCCAGCAGCCGACGATTCTTGTATTGACTGTTCTCGGGAGTTTCCGGCGTAATCTGCGTGCGGGCCAGTTTCTTGTAGATCGTAATGTTCTCTTCGTCAGGTGGCGTTGGGGGCAGAGGCTCCTGTGCCTCAGAGAATTGCTGATGCTCGCAGAACTTGATTGTCTGCGGGATGCCGTCTTCGGTGACCGTGAAGTCCTTGGCTGTAAGCCCGTTAACGAAGTCGCCCTTCTTGTCCTTCACCACGACTTGCTCGACCACCAGCTGTGAATTCAGCGTGAGCCTGTACGTTTCAGTTTGTCCCGGAGTTGTATTGGAACCGATATTCTGCGCGCCCGCACTTGTCGCGAGCGCCGCAAGCACGAGACCTGCTCCGATTCTTGTCTTGAACATCTGCATCGTTAGAACCTGAGCCGCGCCGTCACTTGCAGACTGCGCATGGAGTTTGCCGGAGCGGGGAGTCCAAAGGTTGTGCTGTTGACCACCGTGTTCCATGAAGGAAAGACGCCGTGATTCAGAAGATTTGTTGCATCGATTTGCAGATCGAGGTTGAACGGGTTGCGCAAACGCAAAGTCCGCGATAACGAGCCGTTCAAGCTGAACTGATCGGGACCGGTGATCGAGTCGCGTCGCGCCGTGCCCCATGCACCGGCAGCGGGAGCTGAGAATGCCGCCGCGTTCAGATGGTATCCCGCGGGCGCACTGTAAACGGGCGCGCCGGTCAGGTCCGGTCGAATTGTGCCGGTGACTCCCGTTCCGGGCACCGTAGCCAGAAAGAGGGGAGTCTCCGGTAGCCCGGTGCCTGAAGTGATCTGACTGGTCAACGTCCACTCCTTCAATAGCCGCCCGTGCCAGCCGCTCATCAGCGTTCGTCCACCCATGCCCATGCCGGTGGTGTACTGGAGCTGCACGTTCAAAAGCTGCCGCTGATCGAAGGTTGAGAGCTCGCGCTCTGCGCGCAGATTGAGCCAGTTTTGGGCAACGGTTGGTCCGGCGACCGCCTGGCCTACCGCCGACGTCGCAGCCGCATGTCCTTGCGCACCTACCTGCGCATCGTCATCCATCGCCTTCGCCCAGCTGTAACTCATGCTCGCGGTGAATCCGCTGCGCAGCCTGCGTCGCAGCTGGAGCGTTCCGGCATTCCGCATCGAATTGCCACCCGAGGTGCGATACACAAATCCGGACTGGCAAGCGGGGCATGGGTTCGCCGCGCCAATGGGATAGGTGTTGGGAAGAAACTCCTGCATTCCGTGCGTCCCCTTGGTCCCCAGGTAAGTTCCTGTCACTACCAACGCCCAGGGCAAGTCCCTTTGCACGGAGAGCTGCCAGGTTTGCGCATAGCCAACGCGCAAATTTGGATCGATGGCAAACGTGTCTGCAGCGGCGCCAGTGCAATGTTGAAATCCGTTGGCCAGCGTCAGTGGACAAGCGCTGCTGTTGGCCTCGCTCAGGCTCGTAGCGAATGGCGCCTGCTCCGCCATTTGTTCCGCGGCCGTGAGATAGACCGACGTGTCGTCGTAGATTCCGTAGCCGGCTCTCACCACCAATGTCGACGCTGGGATCGGACGCCATGAAATCCCGATTCGTGGCTCAATTCCGTGCCTGTCCGGGCGCACCAGCGAGCTTGGATAGGCCATGCCGGTGACCGGGCCCTTGGGATCGTTGCCCAGCACCGGCGCCACCGACGCAAACCCCTGCGACACGTCAAGATTCGCAAGCCGTCCAAAGAGTTCAGTCATGGGCGCGCCATAGTCCCAGCGAAGTCCAGCGTTAATAGTCAACTCGGGCAGCAGCCTCCAGTCGTCGGTAAAGTAAAGGTCGTAGACCGATTGGCGAAAATACTTGTCTGGATTGCCGAACGAGATCGCGCTGGTATCGGGAACGCCGAGCAGGAAGTCCGCCAGGTCGGAACCTGTGGTCGTGGAAGCGCCGCCGGCAGACGAGCTGCCGCCTGCCTGGGTTTCTGCGCCGGTAAACACGAAGGCTCCGCGTGGATTCTGCTGCTGATACTCGTTAAACTCCTGACGGCGAAAATCTCCGCCATAGTCGAAGTTGTGACGACGCAGGCCGGTCTTCACGTCAACTGAAAGCATATCCGTACGGTTGCGATTGAAGGCGCTGTTGGCGTCGCCCAGGCCCGTGATTCCGCTTGAAAACGTCAGGCCCGGCGGACCCCAGTCCGACATATCCTGGTCGTTGCCGCTGATGCCGGCGTTGCCGGACACATTCACGTTGCCTGCAAAAGCGGGCTTCACTTCCGTGCGCAAACGCGTCAGGTGATAACCCAGCAACACAAAGGTTTGATGACGATAGCGATGCGACCAGTTGACGTTGGTGTCAATGCCCAGCGAATTTGTAGTGTCCACAAATCCAAAAAGGTTGGTGCTGTCTGCGCGCGAACTGCTGAATGCGAATCCGCCGTACATCATGTCCCGGTGGCCAATCGTCTTGTTGAGCCGCGATTGCAATTCGTCAACGTGACTGTCATTCAGCACTTCAGCCTGGTAGTTATAGCGCGAGTTGCCCGCAAGGTTCGGTTGCGGATAAAGATTCAACAGGGCAGCCGCCTGTGAACTTACGGGAATGTTGCCAACGAACGGCAGGCCTGTCGCCGGATCGTAGATAGTTACCGGCTGCCCCTGCGCATTCAGCAATCCCGAGAGATTGCCGCTTCTTTCGTCCGAGTCGGGCACTAACCCGGTCTCGTTCGACGCGTCGGCATTGCGGGTCCACTGGTAGGAGACATAGAAATTGGGTCC
>Ga0182013_10005115_pt1 | contig 15452 bp, 13 predicted proteins | sample 612S2MmetaG_FD_120487 | JGI IMG/M metagenome (GOLD analysis project Ga0182013, IMG submission 120487) | Permafrost microbial communities from Stordalen Mire, Sweden - 612S2M metaG | ecosystem: Environmental > Terrestrial > Soil > Wetlands > Permafrost | place: Sweden: Stordalen | collected...
CGAACGTCCCTCCAACAGGTGCGCCTCGATGAGATACCGCGCCATGTCCACAGGAAGACTCCCTCACGTTGGTGTCTCCTATGTCCTGACACATGTGTCGCCCATGTGCTGCAACCACACACCTCCCCCTCCGTATCCCGGCCCAGAGCCTGACGATCCTCCATGCGTCACATCAACTGGGAGTGGCACCCGTTTCGTGGCCTAATCGCGGGCTCTAGCGTCGCTACTTGTAGTTTCGTGGTTGTGATTGTCCCTCGCTCGTATGCCCACGGGGGGAGGTATCCGAGGTCGGGTCCACACCGTGCGGTGGATCGTGGCCTCGGACAGCGCGCTAGCCGAACGTGATGACGCTGCGGATGCCGTCCTGGGCCTCCATCAGCTCGAACGCCCGGTTGACCTCGCGAAGTGTCAGGCGGTGAGAGATGAAGGGCTCGACGTCGATCTCGCCAGCGAGGTGGCGGTCAACGAACTCGGGTACCTGGTCGCGGCCTCTCACGCCGCCGAACGACGACCCGGCAATCCTGCGGCCTTGGATTAGCCACCGCGGAACCACATCGAGCGTTTCGCCTTTGCCGGCGACGCCCGCGACGGTGCAGAGCCCCCAGCCCATCCGTGCGGACTCAACCGCTTGGCGCATGACGTCAACACGTCCGGTTGCCTCAAAGGTGTAGTCGGCCCCGAAACCGCGGGTTTCCGCTTGGATGCGCTCAACGACGTCCGGGCTCGCCTGCCAGACGTCGGTCGCACCCTGCGCTCGGGCCATCTCGAGCCGGGTGGCCGAAAGGTCGACGCAGATAATCCGCTCAGCCCCCTGCAGTCGGCAGCCGGCGACCGCGCCGAGCCCCACCATCCCTGCGCCGAACACCACGCAGGTCGACCCGGCTCGTACACTCGCTGTATACATTGCTGCGCCCAGACCGGTCGACAGACCGCAGGCGAACAGGCACGCCGCGTCTAGCGGCGCCTCGTTGCTAACCACGGCCAGCGCTATCTCCGGCATCACCGTGTATTCTGCGAACGTCGAGGTGCCCATGAAGTGGCGGATCGGCTCCCCGTCGCGTGACAAACGCGTCGTTCCGTCCGGGAGAAAGCCCTTGTTCTGCTGTTCGCGGATCGCGAGGCAGATGTTCGTCAGGCCACTTCGGCAATGCTCGCAGTCGCGGCACTGGGGGGAGAACAGCGTGACGACGTGGTCGCCGACAGCAAGCGACTGAACCCCCGGCCCGATCGCTTCGACCACACCGGCGCCCTCGTGTCCGAGGACGGTCGGCGCGTACCCGGACGGGTCGACTCCAGATGCCGTGTAGAGGTCGGTGTGACAGACGCCACACGCCGCGAGACGCACGAGCGCCTCACCGCCTTTCGGCTCGGCAAGGTCAACGTCGGTTAGGACCAGCGGCTGGCCGAACTCCTCGAGTACTGCGGCCCGCATGTGCACAGTGCCCCGCTCCTTTCGCTTGCGCTCTGCAGATCCGCTCTCAGCAACGGCCAACGCTGGCGGGATCTTTGCGAACTGCGGGGCGTCGTCACCACTCGCCTCCCAGCCGGCGTTGCAGGTGACCTGCAGGTGGAAGCTCGAACTCGCGCATCAATACGCCGTCACGAAGCACTTCCTACCGGTATCGCCTTGCCTCCCAGGACCCGCGTTAGTGATCCGTCTGATCGCGCGGCGGCATCATAGCGAACGATAGCCGCGGCCCAGCGGCCTAGCCACGAAAACCTGACGGCTGCATGCAGCAACCGTGAGACGACTGCGTCGAGCAGTCCGGGTTCCAGACCGCGACCCCGAGCACTTCTCGCCGTGTACGACGTTCGGGCACAGATGTCCTCGCCCCTTCAGTCAGGCGCGCGTAATGCCGAAAGGTTGGTGGCGGTTGCCGATGGATCCCGGCGCGAGCCTCCCTCGCACCGGCCCAATCCTGCCCCGCCCTCAACAGCTCAAGCCCGCGAACGCCGGAGACCAGCGGGAGATCCGGAAGATCACCGGCATCCAGCCGGTGCAAGCCGCTCCCGGCCCAGCACCCATCTCAGCCATCCAATGCCTTCAGAATCAAAAATCACCGTGGTCGTGTCGCGCTTCGGCGACGTGTTCGCTGCCGGCTTGGGTGTGCTCCTGAGCACCGACGAGAGCATCGAGGTGGTGGCCACTGACATCGAGCACGACAGGATGCCCGTCGTGCTCTCGGCACATCATCCCGATGTCGCGATACTCGACGCGGATGCACTCGAACAGCCCGCTCAGCTGCGCAGGCTGTTCGCGCGAAATCCGCACACCCGTCTGGTCCTGTTTGCACAGGACGCGGCTGCGTCCGTTTCCGCGCCCCTGCTCGCGTTCGGTGCAAGCGCGTGTCTGGACAGGAATGCACAATCGCGGGATGTCCTCAACGCCATACACCTAGCCGCGCGCGGACTCCAGGTGGCCCAGAGAGCCGTCCCCCTCAATTCCGGGCACGCTGCGGGTTCACCCCACCACCTGACTCCACGTGAGGCGGAACTCTTGCCCATGCTCCAGCACGGCAACTCAAATGCGCAGATCGCGCTGGCGCTCGGCGTCGGCGTCGAGACTGTGCGCACCCACGCGCACAATCTGTACCGCAAGCTCGGCGTCTCCTCTCGGCGAGAGCTCCACAGCCAGCCGGTTGAGCACGAGCCCGGGAACGCCACCTCCTCACCACACGGGGGTAAGGACTTCGCGGCTCGATCGCTCGGCCCGCGGTCGCTGCCCCTGCGCGCCCGGCGCCGGCACGACCTGCGCCGCTGACAGAGCGCACGGCGGCGTGTCAAGCGCCCGCGGACGTAAGTACTACCTTCCCCGGCCCGCCTCATGTTGGCTGCCGGAACGGTCGGGATGTTAAGCAGGCCGAAACGGCCGGGGAGCTGATCCCCTTCTATCGCGGCGCTCGCCGCCGCAGCGAGGAGACGTCCATGAACCTTGGCGTCCCACTATCTAACGAGTCGCCACGAGGCGGCTCCCCAGCAGCTAGCCGCCGGTCCCGTCACTGGGGGCATGCCAGGACGATGTGCGCCGGAGCGCTCGGCACCAGCCTGGTCGCCGGGCTGCTTTTCGCCGGCAGCGCGCTCGGGGCCACAGCAACGGTCGAACTCGGCACCACCTCGAGCTTCTCGGTGCTGGCTGGCTCAACGATCACCAACATCGGCCCGACGACCATGTCCGGCGACTTGGGGCTCAGCCCCGGGACCTCGGTCACCGGAGCACCGCAGGTCCTGGGTCAGACGCATGTCGATGACGCCGTCGCCATCGGCGCGAAGAGCTCGCTGACCACCGCCTTCAACGACGCCGCGTCGCGCCCGAGCACCGGCTCGGCGGGAACCGACCTTGCTGGACAGAGCTTTCTGCCCGGTGTTCGCACGGCCAGCAGCTCGCTGCTGCTGTCCTCGGGCGCCGTCACACTGAATGCCCAGGGAGACCCGAACGCCGTGTTCATCTTCCAGATCGGCACGACGCTGACGACGGGTTCTGCGACGAAGGTCCTGCTCATCAATGGTGCACAGGCCTGCAACGTTTTCTGGGAGGTCGGCAGCTCGGCCACGCTCGGAACCGGGACCCAGTTCGTGGGGACGATCATGGCCGGTGAAAGCATCACGGCAGGCACCGCTTCCACCATCGAAGGAAGACTGCTCGCACAGACAGCCGCCGTCACACTCGAATCGAACACGATCACCACCAGCGCCTGCGCCTCCCAGACCGGCGGCGAACATGAAGGCGGCACCCCCGAAGAAACGAAAGGCACTCCGACTCCCGAAGAAGCGAAAGGCAGTCCGACTCCCGTTACGGGCCCCGTCGCAGGCAGCCCCGGTGTGGCATCGGGCGCGCCGAGCGGCGCAACGACCCCGGCACGGCCGATCGCCTCAAAAACCACCATCAAGCACCGCCGCAAGGCCCGCCGGCACAAGGCGCACAAGGCGCACAAGTCGCACTCGCCAGCGCGCCCAGCGCTCTCGCACAAGCACGGAGCATTCACCGGCTGAGCCGCGTCCTGGGCGACCCACCGTCGCCCAGGACGTCGCACCGGCGGGCAAGCGATGATCTCCCTACGCCTTACAAGGTTCCTCCGAGCCGGGCCGCCGCGTCACGCTGTTGCGCTGACCGCAGCTGCTGCCCTGGCGCTGTGGGTGTGCGGCACAGCCGCCGGAGCGCCCCCTGCGCCAGCTCCCGAACAGCGACTGGCGCTGCTGATGAGCACCCAGATAGCCCGTCGCGCACCCGGAACCCGCTCGCCGGCGATCGAGTCCGTACCGGACCGCAGGCCGATAACCGGCGAGCGAACCACTCTGCCCGTGCTCGGGAAGCCGGTCCTGCTGCGAGGCGCGGACTGGCTGCACGTCATGCTCCCCGGAAGACCTGACGGGTCGACGGGATGGATCAAGCAAGTCGGCACCCGCGAGCTCTTCACGCCCTGGCGCATAACGGTCGAGTTGCTCCCACGGCGGGTGAAGGTCTTCCGCTCCGGACGTCTGCTCAAGACCTATCTGGCTGTCGTCGGCAAGCCCACGACACCGACACCAACCGGTCGGTTCTTCGTGGAGGAGACCGTGCTCTTGGCCCCCGGCGAGAACGACGGGCCGTTCGCGCTCGCGCTCAGCGCCCGCTCAAATGCCCTGCAGGAATTCGAAGGGGGACCGGGTCAGATAGGCATCCACGGTCGCGACGGCCTCGGCGGCACCCTCGGGACCGCTGCCTCCCACGGCTGTGTTCGGCTTGACACGCCAAGCATCGACTGGCTCGCCGCACGCATCGGACCAGGCACCCCCGTCACGATCGAGCAGGGTTAGGACCGATCAGCGAGCTCGGGGGAGGATTTCTTCATTGCGGATCTCCTCGGACCCGTAGCGAAGCGTCACGTTCCGGCACTCGGAGACCGAGTTGAAGTTCGGGCTCGTCCCGTCCAGAAACGGGTAGGTCACTGACGCACGATCGGTCTGCCCTCCGTCCGGGTGGCCGAACAGGTGCCCCATCTCGTGAGTCATTGAGTCGCAGAACCACTGGAAGGATTCATCATCCTGGCGCCAGTTCCCCCAGATCGATGTGTTGATCGTGATCGTGCACGCGGGCACGAAAGTCCACATCTCGACAACGGAACCGCTGGGTTCGGGGCCCGTCGTCGTTTCGTACTGGGAATCGGCGAGTTGATGGCTGCTGGTGAGGATCTGCGGCGCGCCGCAGGCCGGCGTCCCGCCCCAGTACCTCTCCGCGAGATGCACCGCGAGCGCCACAGGATTCGTCGTCCCAGCACCCGTCACGACACGGGCCGCCCTGCGCTGTGCGACAGCACCGTGCGCAACACGCGCCGGTGCGCCAGCGGCGGGCATTGCAGCGAAGCCGAACACCATGCTGGCGAGGACACTGCCGAGAAGTAGAACGCGAGCCATACGTACATTGTCCTGTCCATGGGCCTCCGGGTCTTCCCCCTCTCGGGGTGAACTCGAGGGGAGCTTCCGGGTGAGCAGCGGGTGAGACATCGCTCACCCCTCAACCCCTCAGCGGCTGTCTTGCCCGCGCCCGGCGATACCCAGATGAGCGGCACGGGCGTACAACGCTGCCCCCGAAGCCGAGCCGACGGGCACCGAACCTCGTCCCGTGGTCACCGTAAATCTGGCGCGTTGCCCCGGCTGTGGCGAGCGGTGGCAGCAGAACCTCGCCAGACCCGGTTCTAGACTGAGTAGGCAGACCACGACGCACCACGAGGAGCAAGATGACCGACAACCAGCCTGACGCCGAGTGGAACGTCGCCGAGTGGCACGGCAAGATGCTGGTCGATCGCGACGGCGAGAGGATCGGCAAGCTGCAGGACGTGTACGTCGACGTCGAGAACGACGAGCCGCAGTTCGCGACCGTCAAGGAGGGCCTCATCGGGCGCCACCTGACGTTTGTGCCGCTGGGAGGGGTCAGGGTTGGTCCTGATGAGCTACAGGTGGGGGTGACCAAGGACCAGGTCACGTCCGCGCCGAACATCGAGAAGCACGGCGAGGAGCTCTCGCAGGCGGACGAGTCGACCCTCTACCACCACTTTGAGCTCAACTACACCCCGCCCGACACCGAGAGCGGCCGCCGGCTGGCGCGCCGCTGAGCGGCTGGCAACTTCACGGACACCCGCCCTCGCACCTTGGCATCGACCCGTTGCGTCCATCAACGACCTGGCACCCGATTGGGTCGCTCGCGGTGAGCACTTCATTGCGGTGTTCATTGCGCGCGCCCGCCAGCGTTCCTGTGGCGGTGCGCAGCGAGGCCTGACCCGGCGGGCGGGTGCGAGGGGACTGCGCGGATCGTATGGCGCTTGACGACCGACTACGGCGAGGCCTCTCGTGGCTCGCGCAGTGGAGCCGCCAACCCGCGTCGCCGGCGTTGTGGCGGCCGTCTGGGCCCCGGGCAGTCAAGGTCACAGCTGCGACCGTCGCATGCGACCCGGACCGAAAACGGAACGGGCTCGAGCGGTCCGATGTTCGCCGCTGTGGCTCCCCACTTGAGCTGGCCGCGCGCGCCTATGCACAGTCGCGTACGACGTCCTCGGATTTGCCGTCCAGCAATGCCTTCCAACGGCGGACCCGAGGCATATATCTGCCGATCCTCTGGCTTTGGCATTCACCTGCTGGAGATCTGCCGGAGAGGCCGCGAGCCGCCGACGCGACCGGCTCGCCGTCCTCATTCTCGAGTACACCATCGCCGCCTGCGTCGATACCCGATCTCAGGGAGGCACCCGGCAGGGCGAAATTGACACGCCGCCCCGCCTCGGGGTGGCGCGTCAGCGGCGTCTGCCCTGTGCAGGGTCGCGCCGGCGCCGGCGCCGGCCCGCGGCCACGGGCGGGACGCGCTCGCGGATTTCGCCGAGCAGTCTTGCCGCGAGGGCCGCGTGATCCTCTGCCTGGAGTTTCGCGGAGCCCTTCTCCTTGAACAGCTCGACGCGAAGTCGCGGCCGGCGCGGGAAGCGCACCAGATCGGTGCCCCCGCTGACGGCCGCGAGGACAATTTGCACTTCGGGCGCAGCTTGGATGATGCGTGACACGCCGGTCCGCGCGCGAACCTGCTGCCCGCCCGAGAGGCCGCCCTCTGGGAAGATACAGATCGCTTCGCCGTCCACCAGCGCGTCCACCGCGGCCTGAAGGGCGGCGGTGTCGCCCGCCCCGCGGCGGATCGGTATCTGCCGGACGCCGTCCAGCACCATCGCGAGAATACGCCTGCTCCACAACCTGTCCATGGCCAGGAAGCGCAGCGGCCGGCCGGCGCGCATCAGGGTGTCGGCGATTGCGAGCGGGTCGAGCATGCTGTCGTGGTTGGCAACCACGAGCAGACCCTGGTCGGCTGGAGGCAGGGCGTCCCGTCCGCTGACATCCAGCCGGCACCACCAGCGCAGCGGTACTCCCAGCAGAACCAGCAGGCGGTAGAGACGCACGCCGGATCCCGGACCGTCCACGGGCGCCAGTATCGCACGGCAGGGCCGGATTCAGACCAACCGAGATGACCATCGCTCGTCCGCCGTTGGGAGCTCCTCCTGAACCGCGTGTAGCCGCCACCAAAGGGGGGTCAAATCTCAACCGGCTGTGTATTTTCGCCGCGGCGTCCGAGGCCCGTTTGAGGGTGTGGGCGGCGGCGAATGATCAGGCGCGAGAATCGCGAGGCCTGGGGAGGACCACAGGCGCCTTTGCCGGCCCCCGCGTGAGGGGCAATGTGGTCTCGGCGCCTCGGCGGCGCAGGCAACGGCCGACGGAGCCCCGACGTATCCTGCTGTCATGGCAGCGTCCGTGCCAGGAGCAGCGGCCCGCAAGAGGATTCGTAGAAAGCCGGCCGACGCCGAACGCGAGATCCTCGCTGCGACCGAGGCGTTCCTGCAGAACAACGACTTCCGCGACCTGACCGTGGACGGGGTGATGGCCGCCACGGGCATGAAGCGGTCCGCGTTCTACAACTATTTCGCCGATCGCAACGTGCTGATCCTGCGGCTTCTACAGGACATCGAGGCGGAGATGATGCAGGCGATAAGTCCGTGGCTGGAGCGCTCGGGCGATCCGGAAACCGCGTTGCGGACGGGGCTTGAGCAGGTCGCGCAGATCTACGGGCTCCACGGGCACCTACTGCGCGCGATCCACGAGGCCTCATTCCACGACGATGAGGTCGAGCGCGCATACCGGCAGGTGGTCGATGACTTCGTCGACGTGGTGGCTGCGCTGCTGCGCAGGGAGAACCGGTCGGGCAGGACGGCGATCCCCCGCCCTCGAAAGGTGGCTGAGGCGCTACTGACGATGAACACGAACCTCTTGATGGAGCGCCTGGGTCGCGCCCGCGACGACAATCCACGCGCTGTCGCGGAGACACTCCAGTTCATCTGGGAGCGCACCATCTACGGGAGCGCGCAAGGCACGGAGGCCGCGGGCACGGACAGCAACGGCGGTTGAGCCGCCGCCGGTCAGTGTCCGAGGATGCTGATCACCACCGTCGCGACCTCGCCGCCGATCCAGCCGCCGCCGTTCTCCGCGAGCGCCACTCGAGCGCCGTCGACCTGTCGCGCCCCGCACCGGCCGCGGAGCTGGTCGGTGAGCTCGACCAGCTGGGCGCATCCGGTCGCGCCGACTGGGTGGCCGCGGCTCAGCAGGCCCCCGCCGGGGTTCACGGGCACGCGGCCGCCGAGGGCGGTCGCGCCGGTGCGTATCAGCTCGGGCCCCTGTCCCGGCGAGGCGATCGCGATGTCCTCGTAGGCGATTAGCTCGCCGGGCGCTGCAGCGTCGTGGACCTCGATCACGTCGACGTCGCCCGGGCCGACGCCCGCCTGCTCGTAGGCGGCAGCCGAGGCGTCGGCGACCGCACCGCCGGCTCCGTTCATCTCCAGGCGCGAGCCCGAGCGCAGAACGGTGGAGAGCACGCGGACTGCGGGTGCGGCGCCGATCTTTGCCAGGCCCTCGCGCGAGGCGAGTACGAGTGCGGCCGCCCCGTCGCCGATCGGCGAGCACATCAGCAGCGTTAGGGGTCCTGAGATCGTACGGCTCCCGAGCACCTGCTCAACGGTCAGCGGGTCGCGGTACTGGGCGTTGGGGTTCAGCGCGCCGTTGCGGTGGCTCTTGACCGAGATCGCCGCGAAGTCCTCGACGGTGGCTCCGCTGCGCTCCATGTAGGCGGAGGCCATGGCCGCGTATACGTCCATGAAGCCCGAGTGCGTGGCGCTCGGGTCGGGCCTGCCGAAGCGCTCGACGTCCCAGCCCGAGCTGAAGGCCGCGAAGGTCTTGATCTTGTCCGGGTGGGAGAGCTTCTCGGCGCCGATCGCAAGAGCGATCTCGGCTTCGCCCGACACGATCGCGGCGCGGGCGAGATGCACTGCGGTGGAGCCGGACGCGCACGCATTCTCGACGTTGGCGATGGGCTTGCCAAGCAGGCCCGTCTGCTGGAGGGCCACCTGGCCGCGGATCGAATGCTGGTCGTTGAGCGCTCCCTCCGCAGTGTTCGCGAAGAACACCGCGTCTACGTCGTGCGGTGACGCGCCGGCGTCTGCAAGCACGCCGCCCACCGCCTCCTGCGCGAGCGATCGCAGTGGACGGTCCGGGTACTTCCCGAACGCGGTGACCCACGCCCCTGCCACGAATACATCGCGCATCTGGCTCTCCTCTCGCTAGCTCCTCGGCTGCATCCGCAATCATAACGACACCGTGTCAATAGTGTGTTACTCTCGTCCCTCGCCCGGTGGGCGCGGGGCGAAGAAAGGGAGAATCGGTTGAGCATCACGATCGACATCGACACCGGTGGCACCTTCACCGACGGGTTCCTGTTCCGGGATGGGCAGCCACACGTTGTCAAGGTGCTCACAACTCCCCACGACCTCGCGGTGTGCTTCCGGGATGTCATCGAGGGGGCGGCCGATGCCCTCGGGATGAGCGTTTCCGAGATGTTGAGAGACACGGTGTCCGTGCGCTACGCCACGACCGTCGGGACCAATGCCGTGATTCAGCGCAGAGGCCCGCGACTGGGTCTGATCGCGGGCCCCGGGATGTCCGCCGAGAACAGCCGCGATCACGGCGTGGGCCTGTTCGTGGATGCGCAGATGGTGCGCAGTCGCGCGCTCGCCGGGCCCGACGCTGCCAGCGCGTCCGGCCAAGAGGGAACCCTGAGCGCCGTCCGCGAGCTCCTCGACGAGGGAGCGCGTGGACTAGTCGCGGCTCTCGGTGCCGGATCCGCGGGGGAGGCCGGCGAGCGCCAGGCGCGCGAAGTCTTTGCGGAGCAATACCCGCACAGCTGCCTGGACACTGTCCCGCTGCTGCTCGCAAGCGAGATCACATCCGATCCTGACAATGCGAGGCGGACGGCCACAGCCCTGTTCAACGCCTACGTCCACCCTGATGTCGCGGACTACCTCTACCGAGCCGAGGACTACCTGCGCGATGAGGGTTACCGGCGGCCGCTGATGATCGTGCACAACGACGGTGGCTGCGCGCGCGTTGCCAAGACGATCGCGGCTAAGACGTACAACTCAGGGCCGATGGCCGGCCTACTCGGCGGCCGCGCGATCGCGCAGCTCTACCGGCTGCAGACGCTCGTCACCCTCGACATGGGGGGTACCAGCCTCGACATCGGGATCGTGCGGGACCTTGAGGTGCCGATGCTCACGCACGGGCGCGTCGAGGACGTGGAGGTCGCCTTCCCGCTTCCGGATCTCGTGCCGCTGGGTGCTGGAGGTGGCTCGATCGCCTGGCTCGATGGTGGAGAGCTCCGCGTCGGGCCGCGTAGCGCGGGCGCCAAGCCCGGCCCTGCGTGCTTCGGTTTCGGCGGCGAGGAGCCCACGCTCACGGACGCCGACGTCGTGCTGGGCATCCTGCGCCCCGAGGCGTTCCTGGGCGGCAGCATGCCGATCGACGTCGATGCTGCGAAGCGCGCACTGCAAAGGATCGCGGAGCCGTTGCACTGCGAAGTAGAGGAGGCGGCGTGGCAGGTGCGTGACACCGTGCACCGCGCGATGGGCGAGCGGCTGGCAGCCGAGCTTCGCGTCCGCCACGTGGACCCCGCGGGCGCCACCGTGCTTGCGTTCGGCGGCAACGGCGCGACGCACTGCGCCGGCATCGCTCAGGCGGCGGGAATCGGGCACGTGATGACTCTCCCCTTCTCACCGGTGTTCAGCGCGTATGGCGCCTCGACCGCTGACGTTCGCCATCGCTATGAGCTCAGGGCCGACCACTACGACGAGCAGGCCCTGCGCGCGCGTGCGGAGCGCGACATGCGCGGCGAGGGGTTCACCCCCGAGGAGATAGACGTGCAGGTGACGCGCTTTCAGCGCGACGGGACGGAGTGGGTGGCGCTCGAGGCAACCCGCGATCTGCCCCACGCGGAGCTGGCACGAATCGCCGGCTCCGGCGCTGACGCGATCACCGAGCCAGCGAGCTCGTGCGATGTGCGATGGCCCGATGTCGGTGTGCTCGCCACGCCCGTCCACTCACGCGAGCGGCTCCGAACCGGCACCGAACTGCGTGGGCCGGCGCTTGTTGATTCTGCGACGACGACGTGCGCGGTACCGCCCGGCTGGACGCTCCTGGTCGACGAATACGGCGCCGAGCGCCTGAGCTTCGACGGGAGTGGGCAGGCATGAGCACGAGGGTGCGCATCACCGAGTACCTGGAAATCGACCTCGAGTCCGAGCAGTGGACATGCGGGGTGTGCGAGCACGCGATCGGCCCCGCGCGGGAGGACTACAAGCGCGGGCTGCTCCTCTACGACCGCGATCCGCGCGACATCTATCCCGCCCGCATCGACGGCGAGCTCAGCTTCGCTCCTGATCCCGGCTGGTGCCGAATCGTCGAGTACTACTGTCCCGGCTGCGGGACACAGGTGGAGGCGGAGTACCTGCCGCCGGGCCATCCGCTCACACACGACATCGAGATCGACGTCGATGCGCTGAAGGCCCAGCACGCCGCGCAGTCCGACGGGGCGGTCGGGGAGCGTGCGTGATGGAGATCAACGTTGACATCGGCGGCACCTTCACCGATTGCTTCGCAACGACTGGCGACGGCGGCGTGGCGACCGCGAAGGCGCTCACGACCCATCACGACCTGGCGCTCGGCTTCATGCGCGCCGTGGAGGACATCGCAACGGAGCTCGACACCGACGCCGACGCCCTGCTCGCGAAGACAAATGCCATCCGCTATGCGACCACGCTGGGCACCAACGCCCTGATCGAGCGCAGCGGGCCGCGACTGGGGCTCATCACCACCATGGGGCACGCCGACACGGTGGGTATCGGCCGCTGCCGTCAGTGGGGTGACGGGTTGCCGGCCACGATGACCCGTGACCTCGCACGCGCCAAGCGCCCGGAGCCGCTCGTTCCAACCGAGCAGATAGCGACCGTGCGCGAGCGGGTCACCTACACCGGCGAGGTCTTGATGCCGCTCTCGGCCGACGAAATAAGCGAGCGCATCGGAGACCTCGTGAACCTCGGGGTGCGCGGGTTCGTCGTGTGTCTGCTCAACGCCCACGTCAACCCTGAGCACGAGCTGCTCGTCCGCGAAGTCCTCGAGGAGGAGTATCCGACCAGCTACCTCGGCCGCTTCCCGGTGATCCTCTCCCACGAGGTGTCAAGGCGCTCGGGCGAGTACGTCCGGTCGATGACCGCGATCATCGACGCCTATCTGCACCGCTTCACGGCCGACAGGCTGTCCGCGCTGCGTGACGACCTGCGCGAGCGGGGCTACCGCGGCGAGCTCCTGCTCGTGCACAACACCGGCGGCATGGGCAGCCTCGCGCGGACGACGCCGGTGCGCACTGTCCACGCCGGGCCAGTGTCGGGGCTCTACGGCTCGCGGCACCTCGCGGCGAGCTTCGGATACGACAAGCTCGTAACGACCGACATGGGAGGCACGTCGTTCGACGTCGGCGTCGTCGTGCAGGGCTCGGTGCGCTTCTACCAGTTCAACCCCGTCATCGACCGCTGGCGGGTTCAGGTTCCGATGATGGACATCAAGGCGATCGGGGCCGGAGGCGGCTCGATCGCGCGCCTGGATCCCGTCGCCGGCGTCGCGGTGGGTCCTGAGTCGGCAGGCTCGAACCCGGGACCCGCCTGCTACGGCCAGGGTGGCACCGAGCCCACGGTCACAGACGCGAACCTCGTGCTCGGCTACCTCGATCCTGACGGCTACCACGGCGGCGAGCTTGCGCTCGACCGTCGGCGCGCCGAGCGCGCTATCGAGCGCCGCATCGCCAAGCCGCTCGGAGTCGACGTGCTCGACGCGGCGCGGCGGATACGCCAGGTCGTGGACGAGCGCATGGGGTCCGAGATATTCCGCGAGGTCACGCTCAAGGGATATGACCCGCGCGAGTTCACCGTCTTCTCATTCGGCGGCGGCGGGCCGCTGCACGCCTGCGGCTACGCCGGCGTGCTCGACGCACAGCAGGTGGTCGTTCCCCCGCACAGCTCCGTCTTCTCGGCCTCCGGCGCAGCAGGGCTCGAGCTGCTCCGGATCTACGAGCGCTCGGCCTGGATGACGCTGTTCAACCCGCTGACCAAGCAGCTCTTCACCGACTATGAGAGTTTCAACGCGATCGTCGACGGATTCCGCGAGCAGGCGCTCAAGGACTTCGCCGCGGAGGGATTCGAGAGCGATGAGCTGCGCACCTCACTCGAGCTCGACGCCCGCTCGGGGAGCCAGCTCAACGTGATCACGATCGCCAGCCCCGTCGAGCGTCTTGAGAGCGACAACGACCTCGCCGCCGTCCTGCAGGCCTACTTCGCGGAGTACGCAGATCGTTTTGGGGGCACAGCCCTCACGCGCGAGGTCGGCGTCTCGATCGACGCGATCCGCCTGCGGGCATGGATACCGCGCGAGCCGTGGGCGCTTCCGGCACGCGAGCCCGTGGATCGCGGCCTCGAGTCCGCACGACGCGCCGAGCGCGGGTGCTGGTGGCACCCGGGCGGCATGCAACCCACGCCCGTCTACGACTACGCGGCGCTGGGGCCGGGCCACGAGATCCAAGGACCCGCTGTCGTGGAGGCTGCCGACACCACGATCCTCCTCGAGCCGGGATGGCACGGCCGGATGGACAACTACGGGTTCTTCACGATGAGCAAGGAGACACGATGACAGACCCCGCGGCCCCGCCCGCTGCCGCTGAGCCGCGCACGCCGGAGACCGACGCGTTCCTCACCGACCTGCTCACAAACCAGCCGGTGATGTTCGGGCCTGACCCGGAGATCATGAATGAACATCGGATTCGTCCGCGCAGCGGGCGGGAGGAGGCTGCCCTCGCAGCGGTCACGGATGTGACGGAGCTGACGATCGCGCAGAGCCGAATCGAGGCGATCATCGAAAGCGCCAAGGACATGCTCCAGCAGATCAGCGCCGCGCCCGCCGCCAAGTGGGGCGATTTGACGGTCGGCGTCTACAGCCGCGACGGCGACATGTCGCTGTGCACCTCAAGTGGCGTGAACATCTTCTCGGCCGCGGCGTCTCCCGTGCCCAAGTTCATCAACCGCTACTGGGCCGATGAGCCGACAGTCGGAGTGCGCGAGGGCGACGTCTTCTACCACAACGACTCCCATTACGGGGGAGCGCACAACCCGGACCACACGCTGCTGCTGCCGCTGTTCTGGGCCGGCGAGCACATCGCCTGGGTGGGAGCGGTCATTCACGAGGGGGAGAACGGCGCGATCGACCCGGGCGGCTTCTCCCCGCGCGCGACGGACCCGTACGGTGAGGGCCTGAGGATCTCGCCGATGAAGATCGGCGAGGACTACACCCTGCGCCGCGACGTGGTGAACATGTTCCAGAACCATGTTCGTGATCCGCTGATGTGGCTGATCGACATCCGCTCGAAGCTCGCGACCGCGCGCGATGTGGAGCGGCGCCTGCACGACTTCATGCGCGAGCGCTCACCGGAGCTGCTGATCGCAACGCTGCGCACCGTGCTCGAGAACACCGAGGCCGAGGTGCATCGACGCCTCGCGCTGTGGCCCGACGGGATATACCGCGCCGTGCACTTCGGCGACTGCACGCTGCTCGAGGAGCGCCTCTACAAGATTGCCGTGGAATTCGAGAAGCGCGGCGATCGGCTCACTATGCGCACACACGGCACCGCGCCCGCAATCGACCGAGCGATGAACGCGCAGGCACACAGCACGAAGTCGCTTGTCGGCAACGAGTTCATGAACTTCCTGTTCGCCGACCTGCCTCGCAACGCCGGGTTCGTCTCCGCAATCGATTTCGAGCTCGAGCCCGGAACCATGCTCACCGCGACCCGCGAGCACGCCACGTCGCTGTCGATGCTCAGCGGCTTCTACCTCAACACGACGGTGCATACCGCCCTGACCAAGGCGCTGTTCTCAAACCCCGGGGTCACCGAAGTGATCGCGCCCTGGTATGCGATGCTGCCCACGCTCCAGTACGGCGGGATCACCCAGCACCTCCAGCTCACCGCGAACATCTCCGTCGAGCTCAACGCGATGGGCGGCGGGGCGCACCGAGACCGCGAC
>Ga0182013_10005116_pt1 | contig 15447 bp, 7 predicted proteins | sample 612S2MmetaG_FD_120487 | JGI IMG/M metagenome (GOLD analysis project Ga0182013, IMG submission 120487) | Permafrost microbial communities from Stordalen Mire, Sweden - 612S2M metaG | ecosystem: Environmental > Terrestrial > Soil > Wetlands > Permafrost | place: Sweden: Stordalen | collected...
GGCGATTCTGACGACATCGTCTCTGGCGGGCAACATCGCCGAGTACATCGAGGCCAAGCCCGGTGAACCCGCGCCATCAGTGCTCGAGGTTGATCTGCTGGACCTGGACTCCCGGAACGCGGTAGCTGCCGAAATCGACAGTCAGCCAGACATTGCGTATCTGCAATACACCTCCGGGTCGACCCGCACGCCAGCGGGAGTCATAATGTCGCACAGAAACATTCAGGTCAATGTCGAACAAATCGTTTCCGGGTACTTCGGGGAGAACGGCGGGATTGCTCCGCCGGAGACCACCGTCGTGTCGTGGGCGCCGTTCTTTCACGACATGGGTTTGATCACGGGAATTGTCCTCCCGATTCTCGGCGGTGTTCGAGCTGTGATTACCAGCCCGGCGTCGTTCCTGCAGAGACCGGCGCGGTGGATGCAGTTGCTGGCGAGCAATAGTCAAGCGTTTTCGGCAGCGCCGAACATTGCTTTCGAATTGGCGGCGGCGAAAACATCAGATGAAGACATGGCCGGACTTGACCTCGGGGACGTGGCAGTCATCATCAGCGGCGCCGAACGTGTGCAACCCGCGACGCTCCGGCGCTTCGCTGAGCGATTCGCCCCCTTCAATTTTCACTCCAGAGCGCTACGGCCCTCATATGGGCTCGCGGAAGCCACGGTGTACGTGGCGACCCGCGAGGCGGGTCACCCACCGGAAATCGCACATTTCGAATCCGAGGAATTGACCGCCGGCAATGCGAAACGGTGTGCAAGCGGAGAGGGTACCCCGCTGGTCAGTTACGGTGTGCCGCAGTGGCCGACGGTGCGTATCGTCGATCCCGATACCAGTATCGAGTGTCCGGCGGGAACGGTCGGCGAGATCTGGACGCTTGGCGACAACGTCGCTATCGGCTATTGGCAGAAACCTCAGGAGACTGAACGCACCTTCGGCGCAACGCTTGTCGATCCGTCGGCCGGCACACCCGACGGGCCGTGGCTGCGAACCGGAGACTTGGGCGTCTTTTCCGATGGCGAGCTGTTCATCATCGGCCGGATCAAGGATCTCTTGATCGTCTACGGGCGCAACTATTCTCCCGACGACATCGAGGCGACGATCCAGGGGATCACGGCAGGCCGCTGCGTCGCGATATCGGTTCCGGATGACAACGGCGTTGAGAACCTGGTCGCCATCGTCGAGCTCAAGGTGCGTGCCGAATCCGAAGAGGCCGCGGCGCAGAGGCTGCGCAAGGCCCGGAGTGAGGTCATCGCAGCGATATCGAAGTCACACGGGCTGGGTGTGGCGGATCTCGTTCTGGTAGCACCTCGTTCGATTCCCCTTACAACGAGTGGCAAGGTCAGGCGAAGGGATTGTCTACAGCTCTATTTGCGCGATGAGTTCACCCGCTTGGACGCGGGGATCCGCCCGCCGGCACCGCGCGTGGTCGACGACACCGACACCGGGGCCGACTCGGGGTTGACTCAACGCGTGCGCACGCTGCACCGGCAGCAACATGACCTGCTGGTGGGGGTGGTGTGCTCGCAGGTGGCAACGGTGTTGGGCCGTCCCAGTCCTGACGACATCGACCCTGGGGGTGAGTTTCGGGACTTGGGTTTTGATTCGGTGAAAGCTACCGAGTTGCTGGACCGGCTTAAAACCGTCACCGAGTTGGACTTGCCGCTCACCCTGGCGTTCGACTACCCGACCCCGGACGCGTTGGCCACCCACCTGGGCCGGCTGCTGACCGGGTCGGTTGGGGCGGTTGCGCCGGTGGAGGCCCAGGTGGCATCTCAGGCGCAGACAGACGAGCCGGTCGCGGTGGTGGGGATGGCGTGCCGGTTTCCCGGTGGGGTGGATTCAGCGGGCGCGTTGTGGGATCTGGTGGCCACTGGCACCGATGCCATCGGCGCATTCCCGGCTGATCGTGGCTGGAATCTGGCGGATCTGTTTGATCCCGACCCCGATGCGGTGGGCAAGACCTACACCCGCTCCGGAGGATTCCTGGCGCAGGCGGGCGACTTCGATGCGGAGTTCTTCGGGATCTCGGCGCGCGAGGCCCAATCCATGGATCCGCAGCAGCGGCTGCTGCTCGAGGTGTGCTGGGAGGCGTTGGAAACCGCCCGCATTGATCCCGCGTCGTTGGCTGGTACCGAGACTGGGGTGTTCGTCGGGGCGTGGTCACAGCAATACGGTGCGGGTGGTTCCGAGGGTGCGGAGGGATACGCGCTGACCGGGGTGTCGACCAGCGTGGCGTCGGGGCGCGTCGCCTATGTGTTGGGGTTGCAGGGCCCGGCGATCACGCTGGACACCGCGTGCTCGTCGTCGCTGGTCGCCACGCATTTGGCGTGCCAATCCCTGCGCAATGGTGAGTCGACGCTGGCGCTGGCCGGTGGTGTCACGGTGATGACCACCCCGGCGGTGTTCACCGAGTTCGCCCGCCAGCGCGGGCTCGCAGTTGATGGGCGGTGTAAAGCGTTCTCCGGTGACGCCGATGGCACCGGCTGGGGCGAAGGCGCGGCGGTGTTGGTGCTGGAACGGCTCAGCGACGCCGCACGCCACCATCATCCGGTGTTGGCGGTCATCGCGGGCTCGGCGATCAACCAAGATGGTGCCTCCAACGGGTTGGCCGCCCCCAACGGGCCCGCCCAGCAACGCGTCATCACCCAAGCCGCCGCCAACGCCGGCATCGGATTGGACCAGGTGGATGTGGTCGAGGCGCACGGCACCGGCACCGCCCTGGGTGACCCGATCGAGGCCGGCGCCCTGATCGCCACCTACGGCGCCGCCCGCACCCCAGACCGGCCGCTGTGGTTGGGGTCGATCAAATCCAACATCGGTCACACCCAAGCCGCCGCCGGTGTCGCCGGCATCATCAAAATGATCGCCGCCCTCAACCACGAGACTTTGCCGCCGACGTTGAACGTGGATCACCCCAGCCCGCACATCGACTGGTCGGCCGGCACGGTTCGGCTGCTCACCGAACCCGTACCGTGGCCGGACACCGATCACGCCCGCACCGCGGCGGTGTCCTCGTTCGGGATCAGCGGCACCAACGCCCACCTGATCCTGCAACAACCCCCCACCCCGCCGGCCGCATCAGCGGACGCGCGCCGCCACGCCCGCCAAGCCCGCCACAGCGATGAGTTCGGGCTGCCGATCTGGCCGGTCTCGGCGCGCACCCCCGCAGCACTGTCCGCGCAAGCCGACCGGCTACACCAACACCTGGCCGACCACCCCGAACTCGACCTCACCGATGTGGCCTACAGCCTGGCCACCACCCGCACGCAGCACCCGTATCGCGCGACGATCACCGTGCCGGTAGGCAGCGCCGATCCACGCCAAGACCTGCTGGACGCCCTTGATGCCCTGCGCAGCGGCGCGCCCCACCCGCAGCTGACCCAACACCACGTGACGCGGCTTCGCGGCAAGACCGTGTTCGTGCTGCCCGGCCAGGGCGGCCAATACCCCGGCATGGGCCGCGAACTCTACGAACACAACCGCGTCTTCGCCGATAAGGTCGATGCCTGCGACCAGGCGTTGCGCCCATTCACGGGCTGGTCGGTGCGCGAGGTGCTGTGCCAGGACCCGGCGGCCCCGTCGCTAGACCGCGTCGATGTGGTCCAGCCGGTGCTGTTCACGATGATGGTGTCGCTGGCCGCGGTGTTAGAGAGCTACGACGTTGTTCCCGACGCCGTTATCGGCCACTCCCAGGGGGAGATCGCCGCCGCCTATATCGCCGGGGTGCTGTCCCTGGATGAGGCAGCCAGGGTGGTGGCCCGGCGCAGTCAAGCGCTCAGTGCTCTGTGTGGTGCCGGTTCCATGGCGTCGGTCCTGCTGGGCGCCGACCAACTGGAGCCACTGCTGGCGCCTTGGGGTGAGGCGTTGAGCATCGCCACGATCAACGGCCCCTCGCACTCCATCATCAGCGGCACCCCTGCCGCGTTGGAGGAGTTCACGGCAGCCTGTGATCGCGACGGTATCCAGATCCGGCCTATCGCGGTCGATTACGCATCGCATTCGGCTCAGATCGAACCCCTGCGTGAGCGCCTGCTGGCCGAGCTGGCCGACCTGACTCCGGCGGCATCCCGTATCCCGCTGTACTCCACTGTGGGAGAGGGGCTTTCGGTCGACCCGCTCGACACCACCAGCATGGACGCCGACTACTGGTATCGCAATCTGCGTGAGCCGGTCCGGTTCTACGACGCTCTGGTGGGGCGTTTGGCCGCCGGTGAAACCACGTTTGTGGAGTTGTCCCCGCATCCGGTGTTGGCCCCGGCGATCACCGACACCTTGGCCCAGTCGGCGGGGCGCACCCAGTCGGCGGTGATCACCACGTTGCACCGGGACCGGCCCGACCAAGACGCCCTGGCTACCGCGTTGGCCCAGTTGCACAATCACGGCCACAGCCCCTCTTGGGTGGCCCTGTATCCGCACGCCCGCTCCGTGGGGCTGCCCACCTACCCCTTCGAGCACCGCCGCTACTGGCTGGCGCCGGCTCCGGCCGGCGACGCTGGCGGGCTCGGCCTGGACCGTGCGGAACATCCCTTGTTGGGCGCGGTTGCCGAACTGGCAGACCAAGACCAGGTCATGCTCAGCGGGCGGCTGTCACCGAGCACGCAGGGCTGGTTGGCCTGCCATCAAGTCCACGACACCGTGGTGTTCCCGGCGACCGGGTTCATCGAGCTGATGCTGGCCGCCGGTGAATTGACCGGCAGCCCAGGCATCGACGAGCTGGTCCTGCATGCTGTTCTGATTCTGTCGGAGCAGGTGCCGACCGATCTGCAGATCCTGGTGGCACCGCTCGATGCGCACGGGCGGCGCCCGTTTAGTGTGCACTCGCGCGTCGGTGGCGAGCGGCCCGACGCGTGGACCTTGCACGCCAGCGGCGCGCTGAGCGCTGACCAGCCCGCCGCCGGGCCCCCGCTTACGCCGGCGCCGTATGTGGCGCCCCTGGATCAGGACGACTTCTACGACCGGCTAGCCCAGCAGGGCTACGGGTACAGCGGTCCGTTCCGGTCGCTGCGGGGGATCGGCACCGACCCGGCCAGGCCCGAGGTTATCTATGCCGAGGTGGCGTTGCCCGTCGGCGCCGACATCAACGGCTACGGTATCCACCCCGCTCTGCTCGACGCCGCCCTGCACCCGTTGGCCTCGGTGCTGGATCCCACCGGCGAGGCCGACTCGGCAGCGCTGCGGCTGCCGTACGCGTTCAGCGGGATCACGCTGTATGCCACCGCGGCCACCCAGCTGCACATCCAGCTGACCCCGACCGGCGTGGACACCTACACGCTGCACGCCACCGACCCCACCGGCGCACCGGTGATCACCATCGGCGCGCTGACGTTGCGCGCCGCCCCCGACAACCTCGGCCAGCAGACGTCGACGGCCGGAGTATCCGACAGCTTGTTCGAGGTGACCTGGCCAGCGGCACCCGAACCGCCCGATTTGTCTGTGGCCCAACCGGTATGGGCGGTATGCGCCGAATCATCCGAGCAGCTGCCGGCCCGCCTGTCGGGCGGCACAATCCACACCGACCTGGCCACCGTGACCCCGTGCCCGGACCTGGTGATCTGGCCGCTACCCCAGCCGGGCGAAGCCGATCCGCAGCGAGTCCACACCCTGACCCGCCACGTTTTGGCCCAGCTGCAGAGCTGGCTGGCCCGGCCTGAGACCGCAAACACCCGCCTGGTGATCATCACCCGTCACGCGGTAAGCGTCAGTGCCTATGACGGTGCCCCCGACTTGGCGCATGCCGCAGCTTGGGCGCTGATACGCACGGCCCAAAACGAACACGCCGAACGCATCACTTTGTTCGACACCGATGACACCGCCGCCACCGCGGACAACTTGCTGGCCGTTGCCTGCACGCCGGCCGCTGGCGAGCCGCAGTTGGCCCTGCGCAACGGCATTGCCCACATCCCCCGCCTGGCCCGCGCCTCAACACTCACCCCACCAGAGGGCCCGTGGCAGTTGGGCACCAGCGGCAAAGGTGACCTGACCAACCTGACCTTGGTCCCCGTCAGTGCGCCCGGCGAACTGGCCCCGGGGCGGATCCGCGTTCAGGTGCGGGCCGCGGGGCTGAACTTCCGTGACGTGGTCGTGGCCCTAGGCGTCATCGGCGACGAAGGCCTGGGTGGGGAAGCCGCCGGGGTCGTCATCGACACCGCCCCCGACGTGACATCGTGGCGTCCCGGTGACGCGGTGATGGGTCTTTTCCCGCACAACGCGTTCGCGCCCACCGCGGTCACCGATGAGCGCATGGTCGTCGCTGTCCCACCCGGGTGGTCGTTTCCCCAGGCCGCATCCGCTCCGGTGGCGTACTTGACGGCATATGTCTCTCTAGTCGAGATCGCCGGGTTGTCGGCTGGACAACGAGTCCTCATCCACGCCGGCGCCGGCGGTGTCGGTCAGGCCGCCATTGCGCTTGCCCGGCACCTCGGTGCTGAGGTTTTCGCCACCGCACACCCCAACAAACAGCACGTGCTCACCGGGCTCGGGCTCGACCCCGAACACATCGCCTCTTCGCGCACGCTGGATTTCCTCGACGCCTTCTACGACGCCACTAACGGGCAGGGCATGGACGTCGTGCTCAACAGCCTCAGCGGGGATTTCGTCGATGCGTCGCTGCAACTGCTGCCCCGTGGGGGCCGTTTCGTCGAAATCGGCAAGACCGATATCCGCCTGCCCGGTGACGTCGCCGCACTCCATTCCGGAGTCGACTATGCGGCCTACGACCTGGCCAGCGCGTCGCCGGAATCCCTGCAGCCTGCGTGGACGGCCCTGACGAAGCTGTTCGCCGCCGGCCTCGTTAATCCGCTGCCCACCACCAGCTATGGCCTGCTGAACGCCGCCGCGGCCTTCCGCGACATGAGCCAAGCCCGGCACACCGGAAAGATCGTCCTGATCCCTCCGGCGGTGTTGGATCCCCAAGGCACGGTACTGATCACCGGTGGCACCGGGATGCTGGGCGCGCTGTTCGCCGAACATCTCGTCACCCGCTACAGCGTCGAGCATCTGCTGCTGCTGTCTCGCAGCGGACCCAACGCTGCCGGGGCCGGCGAACTGCAACAACGTTTGACCGACCTGGGCGCCCACGTCACTATCGCCGCCTGCGACACCAGCGACCCCGCCGAGTTACGGGCAGCCCTTGACACCATCGACGCCGGCCACCCGTTGACCGCGGTCATCCACACTGCCGGCGTTCTCGACGATGCCATGGTGACCGAGCTGACGCCCCAGCAACTCGATGTCGTCTTGGCCGCCAAGGCCGACGCCGCCTGGCATCTGCACCACCTCACCGCCGACCGCGATCTCGCCGCGTTCGTCTTGTTCTCCTCCGCCGCGGGAATTCTGGGCAGCCCCGGGCAGGCCAACTACGCGGCCGCCAACGCATTCCTGGACGCGCTGGCCCGCCAGCGCCAGCACGCCCAACGCCCGGCGACCAGTGTGGCCTGGGGCTACTGGCAAACCCCCAGTGGCATGACCGCCCATCTCAACACCGCAGACGTGACCCGCCTGGCCAGCACCGGCCTGACCCCGATCACCAACGAGCGCGGCCTGGCCCTCTTCGATGCCGCACTCACCAGTGCGCGGCCCAACCTGCTGGCCACCCCCTTCAACACCGGCGCATTGACCCGCCGCGCGCGCCAGAACTTGTTGGACCCGATCCTGTCCGCCCTGACCACCAGCCGCCCACAAGCCGCCACCGCCAGCCCCCGCACACTGGCCGCTCTATTGGCCGGCCAATCCCCCCAACAACGGATTGACGCCCTAACCCAGATGGTCACCGCCACTACGGCTTCCGTGTTGGCCCATCCCGACCCGGCCGCCCTTGATCCCGATCGTCCGTTCAAAGACCTCGGCATCGACTCACTGACCGCCCTGGAACTGCGCAACTCCCTCAACCAACACACCGGCCTCGCCCTGCCGGCAACCCTGACCTTCGACCACCCCACCCCCAGCACGCTCGCCACCCACCTGGCCGGCCTGCTGTCCGACACCGTTGCGCCTGCGGTCCCAGCGGCTCAGGTCAGCACACGCGGTGTTGAGCCGGTGGACAATCGACTCGCACACCTGGACCAAGCGGGATTTCTCGCGCTGAGAGCGGTTCACGGCGCACTGATTCAGATCACCTGGATATACAACCGTGCCGTCAATGTCGATGGGCTGCAGCGTTTTCACCGCAATCTCGGCTACGGGTTGTTGGGGCGCAGGATCGAAACGTCGCCGTTGTGGTTCGCGCGTGATCGCTGGGTCTTATCTCCGGCGGCGGAGGACATCGATTTCTCTGCAACGCCGCGGCCTCGGGCCGATGTGAACGCATGGATCGACGAGCGGGCACGGCTACCCATTGATCCGGAGTGGGGCCCCGCCTGGCATCTCGGGGTGCTTCCCCTCGAGGACGGCGGGACCGCGGTGAGTCTGGTGGCTTCGCACATGATCGTCGACGCGATCGCTTTCGGACAGGCGATCGCCGATGCTGTCGAGGGCAGGAGGCTCGATCTGGGCTATCCGCCTGCGGGATCGCGCACCCGTGGGCGGGCGTTGCGTGAGGATCTTCGGCAAACCGTCAAAGAACTGCCCGACATTTCGCAGGCGATGGGCGCCGTGGTTCGAAGGGCCCGGCGCGACCGCCAAGAGCTGAAATCGTCGATCCAGGCGGCGCCGCCTGCCCCGGGGGCGGCGGGCCACGATCAGTTAGTCGAGATGCCTGCCCTGACCGCGTCCGTCGACCTGGCGGAATGGGACGCTCGCGCGAAAAAACTTGGTGCAGGCGGCAACTCGCTGGTGGCGGGGATCGCGAGCCGACTCGCGGTGCGGGTGGGGCGTGTTCATGACGACGGAACGGTGACCCTGCGGTTTCTGGTGTCGCTGCGGACCGAGGGCGATACCCGCGGCAATGCGCTCACGAACGTCGACGTCACCGTCGACCCAACGCGTGCAGCGACGGACCTCGGGGAAATCCACGACAAGATCACCCAAACAATTCTCCAAACGATGGAGAACCCCGATGACGAGTGGTTGGCGCCACTCCCGCTGGCGGCGATGACACCGAGATGGGCGGCCAGGCGGCTGGCAAGGATGGCGGCGGGCGGTGAGATCCTTCCGGTCACGTGCTCCAACGTCGGTGACCTGTCGGGGGCCGTGAACCGGCCCGACGGCACCGATGCCGACTATGTGTACCTTCGACCCGTTGAGCCCGACATCAAGAAGAGCACGCTCGAGGGGATGGGTGGACAGCTGTATCTGGGTTCGGGGCGGGGCAGCGGGAAGATGTCTGTCAGAATTTCTGCATACCTTCTCGGCCGGGAAAATACCAAAGATGAGCTGCGGGAGGCCATCTCGCGCACCTTCGCCGAGTTCGACCTGAATGCGGAGATCGATGACTAGCGGGGGTTGACGTCACGAACGGGTTCAGCGGCGGCTGTGCCGGAGATATGAATAGACGCGGCGCCTGCCGACGGCGGGGTTGGGCGCGAGTCCCTCATTACTGGCCCGCGTTGCGGGCCAGTTCGATGGCGTACTGATTCACGAAGGTGCCCGCTGGCGGGTCGCCTTTGTCGCAGGTGCCGTCGGATTCGCCTGGACGTTTGATCCACAAGTAGGCGTCGGAGTGTGCGCCCCCGGTAGCCGCGGTAGGCGGGGTGCCCAGCGCTCGACCGCTGGGGTTGCACCAGTTGAGCCCTGTGTCGGGCGCTGGTCCGGCCCCGTTGCGCGACGTGTCGACCACGTAGTGCGAGCCGTTCGTTAGCCCCGAAATCGACTCGCCGTAACCGATTTCGTCCCCGGTGGTGAAGAAGTTTGCCGTGTTGAGGCTGAAGCCCCGCGCGTGGCCGACACCGGCCTTGTTGAGCCTGGCGGCCATGTCCTCGGCGTTGTGCCAGCGCAGGTGACCGGCGTCGACGTACACGGCCGTGGCCGGATTGCGCGTCAGCGTGTCTACGGCGTAGCGAATCAAGTCGTAGCGCTCTTGGCGCTGGTCAGCCGACAGACAGTCGGCCATGGCGAGCGCGTCGGGTTCGAGGATGATCGCCGTCCGCGAACCGCCAACGCCGGATGCGATGCCGTCGATCCACCCGCGGTAGTCGTCGGCCGTCGCCATACCACCCGCAGCGAAGCTGCCACAGTCGCGATGCGGGATGCCATAAATTGCCAGAACCGGGATGGCGCCGGCAGCCTGCGCGTCACCCGTGTAGCCCGCGACCGTGGCTGCCGAGGAGCCCGGGACGATCCAGTACGCCTGCGGCGTGTTGGCGATGGCCGTCAACTGGGGACTCGGCGGGTCAGCATGCTGCGCGGCGCGGATGGCCGCCGAGGCGGGATTGACGTAGAAGGGCATGCCGGCCAACGGGTTGGCGTCGTCGGTTAAGCGCACCGCCGGGTTGACAAGACAAACCATGCTGGCAATGACCCCAACCGTGAGGGAGGGGGCGATCCACCGCGCGACTGCATTAGCAGCTGAGAACATCACCCCAGGGAAATTAGTGCGCCAGAACATCGAGCGCCAATCGCCGACGGTCGAGCCACAATGTTAATGCAAGAGAGCTGCGTTAATATGTGGCTTATGGGCTCTGCAGAGGTTGAGCAAGAAGTTCGGCGCCGCACTGGCGGTAGGTCCGCAAGGGTGCGTGAGGCGGTGCTGCAGGCGACGCTGGACGCATTGTCCGAGCACGAGCCCGGGGCCGTGACGATCAGCGAGATCGCTCGTCGGGCAGGAGTTCATGCGACTTCGATCCAGCGGCGCTGGGGGTCGAAGGAGAACGTGGTGCTCGACGCTCTGCTGACCTTGAGCGAGGAGAAACTGCCGATTCCCGACACCGGTTCGTTGCGCGGGGACCTGGTCGCGTTTAGCCAGTCGATGGCCGGCTACCTTGCGTCAACTGCGGGTGAGACGGTGGTGCGGACGCTGGCTGCCAGCGAGGATGATGCTTCCATGGCCGCTAATCGTGAGCGGCTGCCCTGGGCCCGTTACGAACCTGCCCGGGTCATGATCGACCGTGCCGCTGAACGAGGCGAACTCCGTCCCGGAACTAACCCGCAGATCGCGCTCGAACTTCTCGTCGGACCGTTGTACTACCGCGCCCTGATCACCAGGCACGCCATCGACGCCGGCGATCTCGACGAAATGGTCGACACGCTTCTGCGTGGACTTGCCTAGCGGGAGGGGTCGGTCAGCCGCTTAACTGTTCAATTTCTGAAGGGTTAATCTGGATGAACTATTCCGGTTGTGTCTTGGGTGGGCCAGCTAGCTAAGAGTTGTGGCGGAAATCGCACAACGCGACGCCGCCGGGATAGAGGGGCTTCAGTGCCGACGCGAAGTGTTTCCGAAGGGGAGAAGCTAGATGGCGGAAGTCAAGAAAGAACTCGTTCCTTGCCCACAGCCTGATTGCGGCGGGATTGCCCACGCCGAGGTGGAGTACCCGGATACGGGTGGCAGCGGTAGCGAGCGGTTAGTGCGCTGGATCCTCGACTGTCGGACGTGCGGGTACTGGGGACCGAATCGAGCCGCTTAGTGGGTGCGACACATGTCGCAGCGCGTCAGGTTCATGGGCACGGGCGCCGCGTGCACGCGAAACTCCAGCGCACCGGTTCAGACGCAGTCGGAGGCTCCGTCCACGACGAACAGCGCCCCGCTCGTATAGGAACTCTGTGCGGTGCACAGGAACGCGATCGCCGGGGCGACCTCATCGACGGTGCCGAATCGACCCAGCGGGATGTGGGCAACCTCGGAGTCGACGATTGTCGGTACTGCGTTCATAGGTGCCGTCATCGGGGTGTCGATGGTCCCGGGCGCCACGGCGTTGACCCGGATACCGTCCTTGGCCCATTTGACGGCGAGCAGTCTCGTGAGAGCGATGGTTCCGGCCTTGGCCGCGCTGTACCCGGGCACGATGGTCACCGCCCGAAGAGCCGACATGGAAGCCAGGTTGACCACTGAGGCGCCGCCGGTGGCGGTCGAAGCCTTCAGTGCGCGACGCAGCGCGACGGTCAGGCGGTAAGGCCCGTTGAGGTTGAGTGCCACGGATGCGTCGAATCCATCCGGTGCGGATTCGTCGAGGCCGCCGGGGAAGTTTGCGCCGGCGTTGTTCACCAGCACGTCGAGGGTGTCGAAACGTCCCGCCAGGATGTTAATGGATGCCGGGTCGGTCAGCACCAGCTGCGCGTAAGTCATCCCCGATAGGTCGGTGTCGTAGTCTTCGCCACCAGCCCGCGTGCCGGTGATGGTCACGTCGGCGCGTGCGTCCCGAAGCAAAACGGCGGTCGCATGGCCAATTCCGCTGGTGCCGCCGGTGATCAGCGCGCGGGTGCCGGTGAAGTCGAAGGTGATCCGAGCACTCATGCGTAGCTCGCGATCTGCTTCTTCAGCCACGAGGTCTCCCTGAAGTTGTTGCTGTCGGCGAGCAGTCTTTCATGGGCCACCTTAAGGACATGCCGAGCGCCGGCATGATCCTTGTCGGTGTCGGTCACTTTCTCCGCGAGGTCGCGCGGTTCGCAGCCGACTCCGCCGGGCTCGATCCCAGCGACTCAGCCGCCGCGCAGTGGATCAACCGCGTCTCTCTATCGCTGCTGTTCTGGCCCGGCAGCGACGAAACCGCTGAGGTCCGCATGCTCAGGTCATTGGTCGCCCCAGCGTGCACCGACCACACAGACATGCCCTCGGCTGCTGCGTCGCCAGAACGCACGGCAGGCTCACTCTGGATCCTCCCCAGCCGTGCGCGTGAGGACGCCCTATACCGGCTCGGGCACTCCCCGAGGAACACCGCAGAACGAGCCGCCAAGCGCGAACGCACCCTTACCGGCGACAGCCTTGAACTTTGATCACTCGCGGTCCTCCTCGTTCGCGGCGCGCCCGCGGCTACTCAGCGTGTTACTCGTTGCCGATGATCCAGTGTCGGGCCTGCTCGACCTGACCGGCGGGGAAGGGGCGGATTTCTGCTGCGATGAAATGCGAGGCCAGATGCTCGACGAAATCGCCGAGGTGCGAGTCGGTCACGACTGCGATCTTTTTGACATGCTTGTGGTGGTCGCGCACGAACCGGATGTGAGTCACCAGCGCTCCGAAACTATCCCACCCAGGAAAATGCGGCGCGTCGATGATGAGCCCGGCGAGAGCGCCGCCCGCCTCGATCTCGGGGTCAACGACTTTGGCGAGTTCGGCGAAGTCGCTTTTTTCGAGCGATGATTCCGGCTGCACGCGCAGTATCGAGTGCGCCTGGTCCAGTTCGTAATCGATCATTGCTGCTCCTTGGCTGGTGGATGTATCACCATCTTCGGGTCGGTGCGACCTTGTCGGCGGCAGGACAAAGTCACCAACTTAGAGGGTCTTCGGTCAGTACCTGCGGATCCGCCGCGGTCCATATCGCTGCGAGCCGGCCCAAAGATGCGTCCGTTGCCTGCCTCAGGACTCGAAAATTTCAGTGCGACGGATCGCAGCCGCGAGGTGTAGCGTAAGAGGTGCTGAGGATTCAGCCAGTTCGGAATGAGGCCAGCCGTCCGCCGCTGCCGTCACTGAGCAGTCGCTCGCGCCGAACACTCTGCTGAGAACCGCACACCGGGGACAGCATGAACCCTTTCGAACCAAAGACGTCAACCCCATGAGCGACGTCGTCGACCACGCCGTAGTGGAACTGGAGCTGGGCGGCGCTCCAGAACGCGCCCGCCATCTGACTGTGCTGGCCGACCGTGAGCGGATCGCGCTCGATCTGAACGACGATATTATTCAGCGGATCTTCGCTGTCGGCTTGGATCTTCAAGGCACCATTGCCCGGTTCCGATCGAGCGAGCTCACCGCTCGGCTAAACCGGTCGGTCACCGACTTGCAGACCGTGATCGAGGACATCCGGACAACCGTCTTCGAATTGCGCGTCAACGGCACACAGGATATCGGCTTTCGGCAGCGGATTCGGGACGCGGTCGCTGACCTGGCAGAAAACCGTGATATCGCAACGACACTACAGATGTCCGGCCCGATGAGCGTGATCGGCGGCGACTTGGCCGGACACGCCGAGTCGGTCATTCTAGAAGCGATCCACAACGCCGTCGGGCACTGTGGAGCAACAGAATTGACCGTTTCGGTGACCGTTGCTGACGAGCTGGACGTCACGATCACCCACGACGGCTGGGGTATCAGCGACGACAATCAGCACCAGAACGGACTGGCCAACATGGCATCCCGCGCCGAACAGGTCGGTGGCCACTGCCGCATCGCTACACCACCCGGAGGCGGTACTGAGGTGAACTGGACCGCACCGTTTGCTTGCGGGGCATAGCCGCCTCATCTACCACGATGGAACGCGCGCGTTCGAGGCAACGGTAAGTGAATCGGCCGGTGACCCTTTGGACACCGGCGGCAACGACTATCCCAGTAAGGCCATGGGTGTTGATTGCATCGAGGTTCACGGCGCAAGTGACACGATTGCGAAGGTCACGAAGGCGTTTAGCGTCCTATCGAGTTGATTCTGGGAACTTGCCGTATCAGGGCGTCGGGGGCGCCGTCGCAAAACGTCCAACGTGCAGATGCGCGGCGTCCCTGTTATGGCATCGGCTTAGTCATTGCTTGGGTAGCCCAAGCGAACGCATGACGGCTTCTGCTGGGTTGATCGGCTCTTCGGCCGAGCTTTATGGTGGGGGCCGGATTACTGAACAATTGTCAATACCTGTGGATCGACCTTGGTGATGCCGCGGTCTCGGTGGGCGGCGTGACTGCCTGTTATCGCCCGGTCGTTCTACGAGCTTGCCGTTACGAATATGGCGCCGGCTGCGGGGCGCTACGAAGCGGTCACGCGCTCACCGCTTTCAGCTTCCGGAACGGCGCTGGTCTTCTCCGTTTGTCATGCGGCTGGCGAGCATGGGCACTCCGTCACCAGAAAGATCCGCCAAGGCGGCTGGTCTTCCGAGAACAGCCAGCAAGAGTGCCTCGGCTGCACCGGATACTTCATGACCGGTTCCCCACGACCAGCCAAGGTCGGTGGCGCGCAGCCGTAGGCCGCGTGCCCGCCTCCTTCCTCCAGTGAACCCGAAACCCGGCACATAGCTTGCCGGGGACACCGAGCGAGGCAGAAGCACGCGGAGGCGTTCGGCCGGAATTTCGCGCTGCAACCCCAAGGAACGGCGAATATCCTGGCTGTGAACCAGCACCTCGACGAGCGTGGCAGAGGGAGGAGCCAGTCTTCCGATGCCTCGTATGCCCATCACCTTCTCGAATGCATCGAGTAAATTCTCGGGCGTGAGGGAAGCTCGTCGTTTGACCTCGGTGGAGTTGAACCAGTTGATCGAAACGGTCGCTTGCAGAAGGCCCGAGAGGCCCGCCTCGTTAATAGAAATCAAGTGGGCGACAACGTCTCGCACCTTCCAGCTCCCACACAGGGTGGGCTGGTCCCAATCGTCGGTTGCAAGACCGGCGAGGAGTTCACGGAGCTCATCCTGTTCCGCCCACACCATCTCGCGCACGTTCATCGCGAGCC
>Ga0182013_10005120_pt1 | contig 15432 bp, 11 predicted proteins | sample 612S2MmetaG_FD_120487 | JGI IMG/M metagenome (GOLD analysis project Ga0182013, IMG submission 120487) | Permafrost microbial communities from Stordalen Mire, Sweden - 612S2M metaG | ecosystem: Environmental > Terrestrial > Soil > Wetlands > Permafrost | place: Sweden: Stordalen | collected...
CTTATCTGGGCAGCCCTGTTTAACCTTTTCTCTATTCTTCCGATTGCATTTATTCCGCCGCGCAACGGATTTGCTTTCCTTGTCCCTCTGGCTGGCTGGGGTATCTTCGGCGGGGCGCTGATGGCCGACCTGCTGCGGCGCCTGCTGGGTTACACCCGATCGCTGCGTATTGCGGGTCAGGCCGCCGTCGCATTGGCTCTGTTTTTTGTCGTACTCCGCCCGGAAGAGAAGACGCTGCGGCGCTACCTCTATCCGGTGGTTCACCAGGAACAGTTCGCCAACCTTGAAACCTGGCATTCCCTGCAGTCGGTGCTCCCCGCGAATCCAGGCAACAAAAAGATTTTGGCACTTCACGATCCATTCGAAAACGGCTATTACCTGATGTTCCTGGCGCACCTTGGCTTCAATAATCCCGCCCTCGTTGTGGACACTCCGCGCACCCTGTCGGCCGCCGGGCGCATGGTGTCGCGGGAGGGCTATGACTACGTGATCGACTACGATCAGGGCACGTTCTTTCGGGTGCCTGCGAATGTCCAATAGAGGTACACCCGGTTCAGCGGACAACGAGGGCGTCGATGTCTATATACCGGTCGGTGGCCGCGGCCGCTTTTCTGCCCGTTACCGTTACCTCGAACGTGTGCTTGCCGGGCGCTAGATTTCCAAACACTGTCTTTGCTTGCCAGATAATCTTCGGGCTATAAAGATCGACGTCACTCCGCGAAACGCCGTCTATTTTCACGGACCCGATTCCGCGGTTAAAAGCTCGCGTGTACACCCAGGTGATTTCCGTTCCGCTAAACGCCAGCCGCGCACTCGCGGAGGTGGCATTCGCATAACTGATCGTGCCTTCCACTGCTTCTGGAAAGACGCCGCGAGTCCACGCGCCGGAATACTCGATCTCGTCACTGCTGCCGTCGAACGTACCCGTCTCTCTGGGCGGCTTCATATCCATGGCAGTGCAGCCGGACTCGCGAAAAGTACCATACCAGCCGACCGCATTCACGCTCAGGCGCTGCACACAAAAAGAAGAATTCGCGGACTGGCTTACGATCTCGCGCCGGATCTGCCGCAAATCGGAAAAGGGCGGCGACGGCGGGGACTGAAGGGCGCTGAAAATCGAGACCTCCGGCGTTTTCCCGTCGCGGAGACACTCGTCGATTTTGTGATAAATGTCGGCATCGCCAGGCTTCACGTTCCACGAGTTTTTGTCGCGGAATACCAGCATCTGCTGCTGTCCCCGGGTGATCCGGTAAATGTCGATCCCGGGAATGGGCTGCTGTTTCAGGGACGTCCATTTCCAGTCGTGATGGTCCGTGAAGAAACCGATCAGATTGAATTGATCGACGTATACCGCCACAGGCTGGGGTTCAAGACGGTTGAACTCGTCGGTCTTGTCTTTCATCACGTTTTGCGAAGTCTTCGGATACTGCTCGTATTGCCGGACAGAGAGTCCCGTAGTCAAAAGAGCCACCACCGCGCCGAGCGCCAGGCGGCCATTGCCCGGCAGGAGCGCGGTTACCCGGTCGGCCAATATGGCGGCGCACAGCACGAAGAACGGGAAGAAAAGAAATTGCTGCCGGAGATCGCCGCCAAAGGGATACTTTCCCGCAACCGCTGTGATGGCAATTCCGCACAGCATCACGGCGGTAATCAGAATCGTGGATGCTGCGCGAATTGCCGCGGCATCGCGCGCGCGAAGGAAGGCCCGAAGCAGCACGACAGCGGCGATCACGGAGCCGGCCAGTACAGCCACCGCCGCCGCGTTGCTGGAGAGATCGTACGGCAGGAACAAGTCGAGCAGATTCCTCCAGTTCCGGATCAGAAAAGCCGGAATCGATTCAAACCCCTTCGGGTCGTAGTAAAAAGGCAACAAATGCCCCTGGATCGCCGCCATGGAACTGGCGTGGGACAGATACAGGTACGCTATGACTCCGAAGACCGGCACGATGGTGGCGGCTTCGGCCTTCCACTCGGCACTTTCTCCGCGGCATTTGCGCAGCCCATACCATCCGATCAGTACAGCCGCGGCAGCGCCTGCATAATAGAAGGCGTAATAGTGCGAGAAACAGGCGAGTATTGCTGCCAGCGCAAAGCCGGCCCTGACTTTGAGATCGCGTTTTGAATCCGGATACATCCCGATATCCAGCAGGCATGAAAAAGACAGCAGGATGAAAAAAGCGCTCAGCATATAGGACCGCACTTCGCAGGAAATGATGATTCCCGGCAAAGCCATCCCATACGCCAGCGCCGCCGTATAAGCCCACACGTCCGACTTGACGATTTTGCGCGCGATCCACCCCACGGAGAACACCGAAACTATTCCAGTGACAAGCGAGATCGCGCGATAGACCAGCAACGACCGGCCGAAGTGCACCAATACCTTAAGAAGCAAAAAGAAAAGCGGAGGATGGGCGTTAACCCGGATGTCTTCCCAAAAGTTCTTCCAGGTGTCCTGCTGCGCGATGAAGACGTGCCAGTAGCCGTCATACTCGATGAATTGCGAAGCTCCGAGCATGAGCCGCGGCACGGCGCAAATCAATGCGATCAGAATCAGGATCAGTGGAAATCGGTTACGCTCGCTGGTAATGTTCAATGCGCGTTTCCGCCCGACAGCCCGCTAAGAACGGTGACGTATTCTTGGATGAACGATTTCGGAAAGACACAGGAGAACCTTAGAACCCCCGATGAACCGGCCGACTGCAAAATATCTGGCTCTGCTCGCATTGGCGATCACCCTCTTCTATTGGAAGACATTGCTAACCGATCAATTCTCCGTCATCAATGGTTCCGAAGGCGTCAATCAATCCTATGCGTGGCTTCACTTCTTTGTAGACTCCATCCGGCATTTTCATTTGCCGCTTTGGGATCCATACGCCTTTAGCGGCCGGCCGTTTGCCGGAGAAATGGACCCCGCTGCTTATTATCCTCTGAATCTCCTTTTCGCTCTGTTTCCCCTGAAAGGGAACGGCCTCATTTCTCCGCATCTTTACAATGAAATCCTCGCTCTGACGCACTTGCTGTGCGCCTGGTTTATGTTCGCGCTGCTCCGCGAGCTTCGCTGCAGCCGGTATGCCGCGCTGGTTGGCGCCTGCGCATTCTCGCTGGGCGGGCTGCTTTCCAGAATGATTTGGCTGCAGTATGTCCAAAGCTGTATCTGGCTGCCTCTGATTTTTCTTTTCCTGCTGCGTGCTTTCCGTGCGGAAACGCGCGGGCGCGCCCTGCTGGAAGCAGCTCTGAGCGGTCTTTGCCTGGGCATGTCCATTCTGACCGGCGGCCTTGCCTTCGCACTAATGCAGGGCATATTCGTTATTACCGCCGTCGTTTACTATGCTGTAGCCACCGATTCCGGTAAGGCAACCGACCGCTGGGCTCACTGGAGGGGCATAGCGGTGGTCTTCGCGATTTTCCTGTGTGTAGCTGGCGGCACCGGGGCGATCCAGTTGCTCTGCTCACAGGAATACGGCCGGCTATCCCTGCGATTCATCGACGGCGGGGCTTTCCCGGCAGCCGAGAAAATTCCGTATCACCGGCTGGTTCCGGGCATGTGGCCCCAGAGCATCGTATCGACTCTCTTCCCTACCGCGTTCGACGGAAGAATCGGAGGAGAGGAAACTTTTCCGATCTATAACGGCGTCCTGCCGTTCTTTCTTGCCATTGTGGCCGTCTGGCGACGCTGGAGCAATCTCTGGGTGCGGTACCTGACCGGGCTGGCGGTTCTCGCATTTGTGTATTCACTGGGCGAATTTTCTCCGCTCAACGGAGTGCTCTATGCGGTAGTTCCGCTCTTGTGGGCAGCCCGTGCCCCCGACAGGTTTCTCTATCTTGTTTGCTTCGCCCTTGCGGTTCTGGCAGCCTTCGGACTCGATGTTTTGCTGGAGAACGCCAACCAGGAGTGGTGGACTCCCGCGAAGAACATCCTGAAATGGGTCGCCATAGCGTGCGCCGCCGCTTTGTTCCTGCCCGGAGTCTTCACGCAACTCAACCTTGGGCTCTGGACCGCGGTCTCCCTGCTGATCGTTCTGGGGGCTTGCGGCTGTTTTGTTTATCTGACGCGGCATCCCGCCGGACCGTGGCTGCGCGTGGCACTGGTAGTCTTCATCCTCTTCGATCTTTCGGCATTCGAATGGCTCGAAGTAAATAAATCCCATCCGAGCAAGCCGGAAGCCGAGCTCGAACAGATGAGGAGTTTGCGCGGACCTGCCGAATTTATCAAATCGCGCCCCGGCCTGCACCGCATCCGGGTTGGTGTGAGCCCCGAGCCGAATGTCGGCGACGTTTACCGGATTCAGAGCGCATGGGGCGGGGGTCCGGCGGTGCTGAATAACTATTCGAAGCTTGGAATGCGGGAAGACATCCTGAACATCGGATATTACATCAGACCCTTTTCGACTCCCGATCCGAACCCCGTTTATCAGGACGGGCGCTGGAAGGTGTACGAAAATCCGAAATCGTTCCCGCGCGCCTGGCTGGTCCATAAAACCGTCGTTGTAACGGCTAAGGACGGCGTTTATAGCCGCCTCGATGACCCTGCGATCAATCTGCACGAGACGGCACTTCTCGATGCGCCATTGCCGTCTGATGTGGCTCGCGGTCTCGATGGAACCGCGGGCGCTGGTGAGTCGGTGCGTTTCCGCTCCTACCAGCCCAACCATATGGCAATGGACGTCGTGACCGAAAGACCCGGCTTGCTGGTCTTAAGCGAAATGTTCTATCCCGGCTGGCACGCCCGCGTGAACGGAAAGCCCGTGGAGATCTATAAAGTGGATGGAGCGTTGCGCGGGATTCCGGCCCCGCAGGGTAAGAGCAGGATCGAACTAGACTATGCGCCATTCAGCATCTATGCGGGCGCCACAATAACGGCGCTGACATTTTTGTCTGTCCTGTGTGCGTGGTTCCTGAACTGGAAGGGTACACGCTGGTTCAGCTAAACCTGCGTGTACTCCATTCACCTGCCGGCAAGGCGCAAGGACGACGCGACGATTCCCAAGTCGCGCGAGTCCGCGCCCGCATGAAAAGTCTTATTGAGCGAAAAATCGACTTTGACGGATTGGGCAGCGCACATTGAGGGGGGAACATCCGCGGTGAACGCGAATGGACCCGCCTTGTCATATCTCGCCGATTGCAACTCCACGCCGTTGATGGATGCAGTAAGGGTAACGTCCCCGAGCTTCTGAATCGCCACTTCGGGAATGCTGAGCTCGAAAGTCAGTATGGCCCCGGCGCTGGCAGCCGATGGCGGAGAATTTAAACGGGCGGAAAATTTACCGCCGGTCCACCGCCAGCTATTGGCTTCGATTCCGTAGAAGCCGCTCAGCAATTGCCCGCTGGCTTTTGGATCGTTCATGCGGATCAGAGAGACTCCCGCGGAACCCGGGCGTGATTGCGCAGCCTCTGCGGCCGGAGGCAGAACCGGACCGTGTTTGGCTTCGCAGGAAGCTCCGGTAAGCGTCAGGCCGGCAACGAGAATAACGGCGTAAAGATTTCGCTTTCCTGTCATGTGGCGGGGATCTATAAAATCACACCTATATTAACGTCACCGGCTCTACTCGCATGCCGGCAAGACTGCATTTACGAAGATTAATCCCGGCGATCCGGTATCTCCCGGCTGCGTGCCGTCCCGATGCGCCCATAACCGAAGATCATGTTGCGCCGGCGTAGCACCTGGCGGGATCGGTTCCACGATTTGAATCGGGCCCGGCGCGTACGCCTTCTCATTCGTTTTGACCCCGTCGTCCAACTGTTCCGACAACCGCACAGGCTCAGTCGCTGACAACGACACCGATAGCTCGCACGCGCGGGAACTTGTGTTTTTCGCTCGCATGGCGAAGGTTGTGCGCACCATTCGCCAGCCGTCGAGAGATGGCGGGTCGAAGCCGTCAAGCAACAATAAAGGGGCGTTATCCGCAAGGGCCTTCAGCCGCGCGCCACCGACCGCCTGTCGGCTGGGACTTTTCAACAAACGCCAGTCCGTGTCGTAATCGATCACGTAGTCGTACCAGCCAATTTCCGACTCGGGCGGAATTGACGTGGCGAACTTCAGCCGATTGACCACAGCGTGCGTCGTATGGTCTCGCATCGACATAAGGAAGAGGGTGTCATAGCCGATCCAGTTTTGCGGAAACGGGTCATTCACGATAAGGGCACGGCCGTTTTCCGTAAGATGGACGTTCCAGCGATCCAGTTGATGTGAAAAATCCCCATACGCAATGGTTTGAGGGACTAAATTGTGGTCGTACCCTGGCTTCATCCAAAGATGAATCGAAACCAGAATCGTCGCGACGACAGCGAATGCCGCCGATGCACGCAGAGGGCTTCGCAGCAGTAGGGTTGCGGCACCGACGAAAGCGGCCGCGTAAAGTGCCCAAAACGCAAGCGGGATATATATAACGAAAGCGCCGCGCGGCCCGATAAACGAAACCGGCAACTGAGTGATGATGACGGCCACGGCACTAAACAGCATCAGTCTGGAACGCAATAACAAGGCCGCCACGATGAGGAGAATAAGAAACAGCGTCGCGATGACCGGTGTTGGCCAGCCAGCCGGAAGATAGAAGAGTTCGTGCATGTAGTGCGCCGTTAGTCTGGAATACTGCACAAACGTGAAATGCGGCATATACGACGGGTCGGCCGTCAAAGAGCCCTGGCCTGTCATCTTGCCAGCCGTATAGACTATCGCTATAGCCGAGCAGGCTATAACAGGTAGTCCGCTCCGTAGTGGCCAGAGCATTTTCTCGGTTCTGACGGATCCCGACAGAATGAGACAGTAAGCGAACAGAACAGCAGGCAGCGTCACCACCACCTCTTTGCAGTCGAGCCCCAGGATGTACAGCAGAAGTACAAGCAAAAGCCCCGGCCAGGGTCTCCGCGACACTGTAAAGAATCTGATGTAGGCGAGGAACGCCCCGAAAAAGAAGGAATACCCGAGGACGTCGTAAATGGTTCCAAAATTCAGATAGAGACCATTGAACGCGGCGTGATAACAGCAGAACAGCAGCGCCCAGGCAGCGATCTCCAACGACCCGGCGAGTCTCGCCGACAGCCGAAGGAAAAGGAACATATTAAAGAGAAGCGCAGCAAAGAGGAGGATCTTGAACGGGAGTGCGTTAAACCCGAACGTCTTGAAAAGCGCGAGGTACGCGACACCGCCCAGCGGGCGGTAGTAATCGCTGGACCAAAACTGCGCAACGCCCGCCAGCCAGTGGCCAAACGGAAATTCGTAGTACTTATAGAGGTTCATAACATCGTCACCTCCAAAGAATTTCGTTATTCCGCCACCAGCCAGAAAAAGGAACAGGACGAATGAGGCCGATATCTGAGCGATCCGATTGCCCTGGCGAGACATAACTGTTAGAGTACGCGACATCGCCGCCTCGTGGGTTGTCGCCGTTCGACTCGTGCATGAACCTTCAAACTGGGCTATGCTTTTCTCTTCCCTGTGCAGCCCGCCTTTGATGAGTCCACCGTAACCGCCGGTACAGGCCGATGGCGCCGCTTCTCTTCCGCGCTCTCGCTGCTGATGCTGGGCATTCTCGCCGCTTTTTGTCTGGACGGCTTGATCTTTCGCATCGGCCCTTACCCGAAGTTCCTCGAACCCGATTCGGCCGCCGGAGAATTTGAGCTGATTCTCCAGCGCGAGAAAGAAGCGCAAGCTCAATACGGCGACAACCTCGTCGCCACACTAGGAGATTCGCGACTGGGTTACTATCCTCGTGTCTCCGCGCAAATCTCGGGCCGTACCGGCATCATGCTGCGAAACGCCGGAATGGCCGGGACGAACGCTCGTGTCTGGTATTACATGATGCGCGATCTGGACCCCACTGCGCGCCGCTATCGGGCCGTCGTCATCGGCATCAGCGACTACGATGACGAAGACGGCTATTTCGATGATGCCGACAACCTCGCCGATCTGCACTACCTGATCGCACGTCTTCGCCTCAGCGATATTCCCGAATTTGCCGCTTCGTACCGAACCGCCGCGGCCCGTTTCGAGGTCTTTCGCGGTGCCCTGTTCAAGGGTCTGACCTATCAGACCGACCTCCTCCAGTTCTTGTCCCATCCCCGCAAACGCATCGATTATGTGAAACTGGCGCGTTCCGGATATCCTGTCTGGACGTGGGATTACGTGGACTCAAAACGCAATCTGGTGGGTCTGCAGATCGACTGGGCAACCTTGAAAGTCACGGATCCGCCGGATGCGGATGCAGTACAGCGGGATTCCGTGAGAAGCTTCCTTGCACATCCGGCGGTCCGGCAAACAGGTAATCTCGCCGCCTACCGCCGCGAGTGGTATGGCAAGATCATCGATCGCTACCGCGGCTCGCGCACCAAAATCATCTTTATCCGGCTGCCCAGGGGCGCGATTCCCCGCCCCGCCAATCTGGTTCACAAGCTAAGCAGTTCAGTCCGGGAACTGGCATCGCGGCCCAACGTCATCATCGACGACGAACATGCTTTCGAATCCCTGGAGCATCCGGAGCTTTTCAAAGACGGGCTCCATTTAAACGACGAAGGCGACACGCGGTTTTCGATTCTGATGTCGGAGGAAGTCAGTCGGCTGCTGATCCAGGCAGGCGCGCTGCGGAAACCCAGGCCCGATGGTCTTTAACACAATCGGATTTTTTGAATTCCTCGCCGTTGTGCTGGCCCTGTTCTATACCAGCCCGCTGCGGTTGCGGCGGTATGTCCTGCTTTTCGCCAGTTACTATTTTTACGGCAGCTGGAACGCTAAATTCATCGTCCTGCTGCTGACCCTGACCGTAATCGACTACACGGCCGGGATCTGGATTCCCAGGTTCGCGCCTGGACCAAAGCGGAAAGCCGTCCTGATCCTCAGCCTTGTGGCCAACCTGGGCTTTCTCGGCTTCTTCAAGTACTACAATTTTCTGGCGAGCAATCTGGCCGTTCTCGCAGGCAAACCGGACAACGCGTTCTACCTCAATATCGTTTTGCCGCTGGGGATCAGCTTTCACACTTTCCAGAGCATTTCCTACGTGGTGGATGTCTATCGCGGTGAGCAGGAGCCTGTCCGCGACCCGATCGACTACGCACTCTACATCTGCTTCTTCCCGCAACTGGTGGCCGGGCCCATCGTGCGCGCGCGGAACTTCTTCCACGATCTGTTCCACTGGACCGCGCCAGCGGTGGACGATCTTTCGCGCGGCATCTTCATGATCGGGCTGGGTCTGGTTAAGAAAATGGCCTTCGCCGACCAGTTCGCTAAAGTAGCCAACAGCTATTTCGGACACGTGGCCGAACGCCAGGGATGGCTGCCTGCCTGGTCCGGGGCCCTCGCCTTCGGGCTGCAGATCTACTTCGACTTTGCCGGCTATACCGATATCGCCATTGGTGTAGCCAAACTGTTCGGCTTCCACTTCCCCCCGAATTTCCGGAGGCCGTACCTCGCCGCCAGCATCACGGACTTCTGGCGCCGGTGGCATATTTCGCTTTCGAGCTGGTTGCGGGACTACCTCTATATTCCGCTCGGCGGCAACCGGGGAAGCCAACTGGCGACGTACCGGAATCTGATGCTTACCATGCTTCTCGGCGGCTTGTGGCACGGGGCCAGCTGGAATTTCATGATTTGGGGCGGCTACCACGGGGCGCTGCTCAGTGTCGAAAGATCTTTGCCAGGACGTCAAAAGGCTGACGACATATCGCCACGGCCTTCATGGTCTGCCCAATCACTGTCATATCCCTTCCGCGCCCTTCTTACCTTCCTGCTCGTGCTTGTCGGATGGGTCTTTTTCCGCGCCGCCAATCTGACCGAAAGCGTCGCCGTGCTGCGACAGATGTTCCATGGACACAAGGGGCTTCCGCTTCTCGAACCATGGCATATGGGACTGGCGCTCGGTTCGCTGGCCGTCGCGTTGTTCGAGGAGAAATTGGACTGGTTTGAGCGCCTCATGGACGCGCCGGTTCTCGTGAGAGCGGCCGCCCTCGGGTGCATGCTTTTTTGCCTGGTAGTATTCGGCGTTATCGATACGGCTATTCCGTTTGTTTACTTTCAGTTCTGAGATTTTAGCGCGGTACGAGCGGGGTACTGGAACCGGGTTTGGCTCCATCGTGATATTCGCGTGATATACTCCTAACTCGGCGGTCACTTTATATCACCGATTCATTGAGCGGCTTGCTCCGGGCCATCGCTTGTTTGCCATTGGTGGAGAGCGGTGAATCCAGTCGCCATCGACGGCGATCTATATTGAGCGTGATTCGAAGGTGCTCCGCTGTAGGGTCCCTTCAAAAAAAGGAAATACCCGAAAAAAAGACCATCCGAAAGAATTTTTCGGGCGTCTTATTTCTTGCAGCTGCCGATAAGGTGGTTGTTATGCACCGCCTTCATCTGAATTTAACGTTTGAAGGAATAGACTCCAGCGGTTAAGTGTTGTAGGCTATACAGAACCTGCGGGTTGGCGACTTTGGCACGAAGCTTGCTTATGATGTCGGTCAGTGTGGGTTTTGAGAATGAGATTTACCGGGAGATGAGAAAAGACAGGGGCAACCGCCACTGTGCTTTTTTGAAACTTTGATGGCTGATTTTCGTCTCTAACACACAGAGATACGAGAGAAAAACCGCAGACGAGGAAATAGAAATGACCAAGGTTGAACTGGAAAAATTTAAAAAGATTCTGGAAGCGAAGCAAGCCGAACTGACCGGTTCGTTGCGGAACAGGGATGAGATAGTCATCGAGAAGGCGCCCGACGCTCTCGATGAAGTGCAACTCGCTGGAGAACGCGAACTCGCGATCCGCAATCTGGACCGCGATTCAAACATGCTGCGGCAAATTCGCCGCGCGCTTGCCCGCATTGCGGACGGCTCGTATGGCGTATGCCTGCACTGCGAAGAAGACATTTCGCCCAAACGCGTGAACGCGGTGCCGTGGGCCGCATTTTGCATTAAGTGCCAGGAGCAGGTTGACCGTCACGAGATCGAAGTCGAAGACTCGGCCGACTTGTTCGCCAGCGCTGCATAATAGCGACACTCGTAGCACGTCTCGCGGTTTTCCGGGCGGATCCTTCAAAGGGTCCGCCCGATGTATTTTCAGGTAGCACAGACTTTAGTCCGCAGAGCTAATTCCGATGAAAGAAATCATTCGGCCTGCAGATTCACACTCTCTGCGGAAAGAAAAAAATCTTTGGTTCGCGCAGAAAGTGCACTCTCCGGATTTCCAGATATTCCGCACGCCGACAGCTCGCAATCGCTTCTCGTTTTCATTCGGCAAGTCGAGGTGAATCTTCTTCGTACCATCAGTTCTGCCAAACCGCGCCGCTACTTCCGGACCGACCTCGTAGCAGCACAGCCCGATCGACGGCCCGATCGCCGCGCGAACGTCCTCGGGCCGGGTTTGCCACTTCGATGCCATTGCCGCGATTGTTTCTCCAACAATATTTTCGGCCGTGCCGCGCCAACCTGCGTGAATAGACGCAATCGCATGAGTGCCTGGATCCGCCAGGAGTATCGGGACGCAGTCGGCGGTTCGGATGCCGATAATTGTGCCGGGATGACTGGAGATTAGCGAGTCTCCTTCACGCACCGAATCGCCGGGCGCTTCGAAGACAATTTTCGAATGGATCTGTTTCAAGCTGCAGATCCCGGCAGGGTATTCGGAGTCGCGCAATCCGAAGCCATGCGTCAGCCAGTCGAGTTCTACCAGATTTGGTGCCGTAATCATGTCGCCGTAGCGCCGCCGCCGGTGCCTTTTCCTCGGAAATTCAATACACCGGCGGCAAGACCGCCAGCGCTACCATTATCCCCGGGCGATCACGACGGGTTTGCCATAAACCTGGCGAAACAAATCGGCGACTCGCTCCGCCGCCCACAGTTCCAGGTCGATGTCGGCATCAGGCGGCAGATTTAGCGAGATCAGAACATCGTTTTCGCGCACTTTACACTGCGCCGATTTGATGCGCTGGCCGTGGCTGCGATCGAGGCTGTCCGCAAGGCGTAGCAAAGGATTCAGCCAGGTCACCGCCCGTTTTCCATCCGCGTCCAGCAATTGAAAATTGCCATGCTCGGGTGTTGGCAACGACTTGCGGTGGTAGCGGCATAAGTTTGCCACCAGTTCCCGCTCGGGCCGTGTAAATCCAGGCAGATCCGAATTGCTAACCAGATAGTAAGAATGCTTATGATGCCGCGTGTCGCTGACGTAATGACCGGAATCATGCAGATAGGCTGCGGCCTCAAGCAGGGTTCCGTAATGTGGCGGCAACTTGTGAATGCTTTGGCATCCGGTGAACAGATCGCTCGCGAGGCGGGCCACTTTACGCGCGTGCCTCAGAGTAACCCCATAGTGCTCCGCCAGCTTTTCGACCACGCTCCGCTGATCCGCCGACATCTGGCTCAGACCGCGGTCGACCACGCGCGTCGCCAGGTCGGCAATGATGCCATCGCGCACCCCCGCAGCGGAATAGAAAAGCGCAGGCATGCGGAACGCTTCCAGCACGTGCAGCAACACCGCAGTGCCTGGAATAATAATCTCAGCGCGCCGCGGCCCGATGCCCGTGATCTTCTGACGGGAAACCGCGTCCAACAAACAGATGTCTTTATAGAGCTTGCGGATCTGCGGAGTTGTAGCCCGCCGCCGGTCCGATTCATCGCGGCGCTGTCTCGGAATGCGATTGACCGCGCAAACCACCGCTGAAGCGGTTGCCGATGTTCCGATTACACGATCGATGTGCGCGCCGCCAATGCGGCGCACCGCCGAACCGATTCGCTCTTCGATGTATTCCTCAAGCCGATGCAGCTCTGTCGGCTTGGGAGGATCGGAACGGAGAAACAGTTCCTGCAAACGCAGCGCTCCCAGAGGTTTTGAAAATGACTGCCCGATGCGCTCGTTTTCGCTCAGAATAATTTCGGCGCTGCCGCCGCCGATATCGATGATCAGGAAGCGTTCTTTAGGGTGCGGCCAGCGGCTTTGCACGCCCAAATGAATGAGCCGTGCTTCTTCCTGTCCGGAGATGATCTCGACGTCGGTCTGCAAGGCGGCCGACGCCCTGGCAATGAACTCGTACTGGTTGTTTGCGTCGCGGACGGCGGCGGTCGCCACCGCTCTCACATCGTCGATATCCAGACGCTTGTATTGCGCCGCCATGCCCGCCAGCACGGAGCAGATCATTTCGGTCGATTCCAGGCTGATGCGCCCGCCGCGAAAGACGCTCGCGCCCAGACGGGTCACCTGCCGTTCGGAAGCAAGAATGCGCGGAGGCCCGTCGCCAGTGACTTCAGCAGCTTCCATCCGTACTGAGTTGCTGCCGATGTCAATGGCGGCGTAGCGGGGCATGTCAAAGCTATAATAACGGCACCAAAATCGCAGAGCCCAAAACAGTATGGAACTCTATCTTTTCAGGCATGGAATCGCTGACGACCGTTCGCTGGGGCGTCCGGATTCCTCCCGCCAACTCACGGATGAAGGCCGCAAGAAGACGGCTTCGGTGGCCAAAATGGCGCGCCGCGCGGGCGTCAATCCGTCGCTCATCATCTCCAGCCCTTATGATCGGGCCGTGCAGACTGCGGAAGCGGCAGCGCAGGAATTCGGTTATAAAAACGAAATTCTGCAGACCAGAACGCTGGTTCCGGAAGGCTCTCCGCAAGCCGTCTGGAATGAGATTCGTAATCATTCGGGCGAGCCGGCAATTCTGCTTGCCGGACATGAGCCGCTGTTGAGTCAACTGGCCGCCTATCTGCTTTCTACGCCATCACTTCAGGTGGAAATGAAAAAGTCCGCCCTGGTCAGGATCGATGTCGACGGGATGCGGGCGGCGCCGCAGGGAGTGCTGCGCTGGATGATCGTTCCGGCGCTGGCGGGCTGATGAAAAAAACGTCAATGAATAGAAAATATGTGGCGATGAATTTTCGACAATCGAACGAAATTTATGAAAAATGGCTCTCCAGGCAGCTGACGATTGTGCCGGTGGATCTGCGGCGGAAGCACGATCTCATGCGCAGCGCCGTCTTTCCATTCCTGCGCGCAACTTTCTTTCGCTGGGCGCAAATCTGGCCCGAGGTTTGTCCGGAATGCGCGGGTGCGCCGCAGGTTCTTGCCGTGGGAGATTTGCACGTCGAAAATTTCGGGACGTGGCGGGACGTTGAAGGGCGGCTGGTCTGGGGGACTAATGATTTCGACGAGACATGCCGGATGCCCTACACGATCGATCTGGTCCGTCTCGCGGCCAGCGCCCATCTCGCTATAGACGTTGAACGCCTGAGGATCGACCACGGGGAAGCCTGCGGAGCGATTTTGGCTGGTTACCGCGAAGGTCTGGAATCCGGTGGAATGCCGTGGGTGCTGGCAGGGAAACATCAGTGGCTGCATGACATGGTGGAGCCGGGCATGCGGGATGCCGGGGCGTTCTGGGGAAAACTCAATAGTCTGGAGCCAGTGACTGGCAAGGTGCCTGGCGGCGCGCAGCGAGGCTTGGACAAACTTTTGCCGGGAAAACCGTCAGGAAAAATCAGGATTGTGCACCGGGTGGCCGGACTCGGAAGTCTGGGACGCCAGCGATTTGTGTCCATCGCCGAGTTTAAGGGTGGCTTCGTGTGCCGGGAAGCCAAAGCCCTTGCCCCGTCGGCTTGGGAGTTGGCGCAAGGCGTGAAATCGCCGGAGATCAACTATCAGAAGGCGCTCGACATCGGCATCCGTGCGGTTGACCCTTTTGTTCGCCTGCAGGGAAAGTGGATCGTCCGGAGGCTCGCTCCGGATTGTGCGCGGGTGGATCTGGCCCTTTTCCCAAAGGAGCGCGAAGAAACCAAACTTCTGCATGCGATGGGTTGGGAGACCGCCAATCTGCATCTGGGCTCGCGCCAGACCCCTAAGTTACTGAAAGATCTGGATAAAAGGCCTCCAAACTGGCTGCATAAGGCCGCAAGCGGGATGGTAGTCGCCACCAGGGCCGACTGGAACGAGTGGAGAGGAGCCCCAAAATGATCTCCTCGCGCTTGGGCAGTGTACGATCTGCCACTGTTCCAGAGAAATGTCGCTATGTGCCAGTTATCTTTGGGACTTGACTTCTATAGGGATGACTACCCATCATAGACATAGGCGGAACTATCGAGCCCGGGGGAATGAATGTATAAGTTTAGCCGCAAACATATTTTAGTTCTGGCATTTTCATCGAGCGTCTCACTCGTATGGCTGGCTGCTGCCGAAACCGCTCCGGCAATCGGAGTAGCGACGTCCAAAGGACGAATGATCGTCGATTCCGGTGAATCGCCACGGAACGCGACGATTTTTGATGGCAGCACTCTGCAGACTGAGCTTGTGGGTTCGCACATCAGCCTGAAAAGCGGAGCCGAGGCCTGGTTCGGTGCGGAATCCCGCGGCAAATTTTTCAAAGATCACGTTGACCTCGAAAAGGGCAGCGCGAATCTCTCCAAATATGGGGCAAATGCGAATGGATTGAGCATTCGTACGGAAGGCGGGGCCTCCGTTTCGATTC
>Ga0182013_10005124_pt1 | contig 15415 bp, 11 predicted proteins | sample 612S2MmetaG_FD_120487 | JGI IMG/M metagenome (GOLD analysis project Ga0182013, IMG submission 120487) | Permafrost microbial communities from Stordalen Mire, Sweden - 612S2M metaG | ecosystem: Environmental > Terrestrial > Soil > Wetlands > Permafrost | place: Sweden: Stordalen | collected...
GCGCCTTTCCTCAACCCGCACTTCGCCATAGCGAGCAACGTCCGCCTGGCGCGTCACTGCAATCGTCAGCGCGCTCTCCTGGGCCTGGTGGAACCGCAGCATCGCCGCGTAGTCCGCATCAAGAAACGTGTCGCCGTTCAGCACCAGCACGGCCTTCTCGTTCGCCTGTTCGAGCGCCTTGCGAATGGCGCCCCCGGTACCAAGCGGCACATCTTCGACGACGTACTCCAGAGCCAACCCCTGAAATCCCGCGCCGAAGTGATCCTGAATCACTCCGCGCAAATGCCCTACGGAAAGCAGCACACGCGTGCAGCCGGAGCGCTCAAGTTGTCTCAGAAGAATTTCAAGAAACGGTCGCCCTGCAACCGGCGCCATCGCTTTGGGAATGCCGTCAAGCCGCGAAGCCAGGCGCGTGCCCAATCCCCCGGCCAGAACAATGGCTTCCATACCGCGCTAATTTCCCGGCGCGGCAGCTTCGCCGTGTGCCTTCAGACCATCGCTGCCAAAATACTCCCGCTCCACCAACGCGCAAAAAATATGTTCCAGAGCCAGGTGCGCCTGCTGGATATACATGGTCACGTCCGACGGAATGCAAAGGAAGTAGTCGCATAGCGGCGTCATCTTTCCGCCCTTGCCTCCACCCCGCCCTCCGCTTAGCCCAATCGTCGTAATCCCCAATGTTTTCGCAGCCTCCAGCGCGCGCAGCACATTCGGCGAATTGCCTGAAGTCGAGATTCCCATGAACACATCGCCGGCTTGTCCCAGCGCTTCAACCTGCCTGGCGAAGACGCGCTCGAAACCGTAATCGTTGCTGCCGGCCGTCAAGATCGACGTGTTCGTCGTCAGTGCCACCGCGCGCATCGGCGGCCGATCAGCAGCCAGCCGTACAACAAACTCCGCCACCACGTGCTGTGCATCCGCAGCGCTGCCGCCATTGCCGGCAACCAGCAGCTTATGGCCCGACTTCAACGCGGCAACTGTTTGCTCGGCCGCTCGTTCGAGTGTCGCCTGAAGCGCTGAATCGGAAGCAACCGCCCGCAGAACGGCGATTCCTTCGTCCAGTTTCTTTTGGATGAGATCGCTTATGGGACCCTCCATGCCTGCACTCCGCCAGCCGTGAAGTGGCACCCGTAGGCAATGCCGCCCTCGTGGTTGGCGCGCAGCGCCTCTGCCACTTTGTCCTTGTGAATCGGATCGGTGAGGAAGATCATGAATCCGCCGCCGCCTGCTCCGGAGATCCGCGCGCAATACGCGCCGGCATCGAGCGCGCAGGCATACAGGCGCTCGATGTGTTCGTTGGTGATCTGGCTGGCCATGCGCTTCTTCGATTCCCAACTGCTGCGCAGAACCTGGTGCAGGCGTTGAAAATCTCCGCGAAGCAGGCATTCCTTCATGCGAAACGCCTCTTCCTTGATGGAGTGCATCGCTTCGAGTGCCATCGGGTTCTTGTCTCGCACGTTGCGCGACTGCTCGTCGATAATATCCGCCGATATGCGCGACTTGCCCGTGTAGTACAACAGCAGCGAAGCCTCAAGCTCCGAGACCACCCAATCCTTGATGCGCAGCGGATTGACCAGCACGTGGCCGTCCCTGCCGAACTCCATAAAGTTGAACCCGCCAAATGCCGCCGCGTATTGATCCTGCTTGCCGCCCTGCAGCCCCGCCTCCTCCCGCTCAATCACAAAAGCGGTATGTGCAAGTTCATAATCCCCCAGCGGAAGATTCAGCCACTCCACATACGCCGCCAGCATGGCCACAACCAGCGTCGACGAGGAGCCGAGGCCAGAGCCCGCCGGCACATCCACCCGCGTGCTCATGCGCAGGCTCAGCGGCTTGCCGCCATTGAAGTTGCGAACCACGTGATTGTAGACAGCCTTGAAAAGATCCAGACGGCCATCGTTCTCAAGTACGGCCTGCGCGGGGTAGGTGGCGGACTCGTGGAGATCGGCCGACACGAACTCTACGCTGCCGCTCTCCAACGCCTCCAATGCCGCATAGGCGTAATAGTCGATGGTTGCATTCAGAATCGCGCCGCCAAATTCATCGCAGTAGGGAGACACGTCTGTGCCGCCACCGGCGAGTCCAAGACGTAAAGGCGCTCTGGAACGAATCAGCATAGAAAGTGTGCGTACTGCAAAGCCAATGGTAAAGCCTGGAGCGAAGAGTTAGAAACCTGCATCGAGCGAATGGAAGCCGTTGAGGCAACATGGAGAACGCCTGCCGCTTAACGTCCCCTCATCTGCTCGGTTGCTTCACGAAGGGATCTGCCATCATGCAGCTGGCTTCGATCGACTCGGGCAGCATCGAACCTTACAAAGCGTGGGAGAGCGCGCCAGCAGCGCAGAGGAGCGGTTTGCGCTCCCCCGCGGTTGCTTGCGTTACGTATATGGATTAATTCGGTAAGACCAGCAGGCCGCTTGCCAGCAGTTTCTCGGTCAGCCGGTCGAGGGCCTCGGAGATCTTGTAGGAAACGGCTCGCACACTCATGCCCAGCAGCATGGCTGCTTCGGCCTGTGTGTACTCCTGAAGGACAATCCGGCTCAGCAACTGGCGGTCCAGCGAACCAAGCTTGTCCAGGCACTTTTCCATGTCGAGGACGAAGATCACAGCGTCCTCGAAGGTGCGGACCGGGCGGCTTGATGCCCATCCCCGCGAAACAGGATCGCCCAAAATCGATGGAGCCCTGCCCACCTGCATGGAGGCATACAGATAGCGCCGCAACATGCTCTCCGTGTGCCGTCTGTAAAAGGCCAGCGACACCACTGGTTCAGCAGGCGCATTTGCCGGCTTTGCCTCAGGTTTTACCGCTGGTCTTTGTTCCCAGTTCCTTCGCTCTTCCTGCCAGGGAAGCGATTGACTGCTTGCTCCCCAAATCGTTGCCAACTGAAGGGCTGCGCTCATCGCGCACCTCCCAGTGCTTCAGCCGCTCTCCAGATCCGTATATGCGGCTTTCGGCCTGGACGCCCGCGCCGCTTCCGACTTTCTGGCGACGGAAAGTCTTTCAGTTTTAGTTCACACTGCTTGCAATAGACACAGTCCTCTGTCTGAGCCCTATACCAAAGACAACCGCAACCCTCGCAAATTTTCAATTGCACGCACAATTCCATGACGATTCTCCGTGTTCTCGTCTTTTCCCGGCGAATTTTCTTGTAGCTGCTATTCCTCGGGGTGGAGAAAACCAGGCAGGGCAACACAGGATTCTCATGTCCTGATCGTGGTTGCCACCTTCGCATTCTCGTTTTTTTGTCATGCTTATAGCGCGCAGATCCTGGAACTTTCGCCCAGTGTGCTGCACACCCCTGCGAAGGGCCCTATGCGGCGGAGATGGGAATGGAAAGAAATCCGCCGGAAACGACATACGTCTCACGGAGGATGTTCATTGGCGGCGGCGAACGACAGAACTACGACCCGCTCAGCAACAGCCAATGAGCTATTTCCTTAAGTATTCCCACAAACCAGTACGAGATTAAGTAACTCCAATCTAGGAATATGTATCTTTTGCGTCAACGTCCCAAGCCAGTTTTACGAACCAGTGCTTCCCAATCGAGCATTATGCGCCGAAAATGAAGGCCAATTGGCCACGATGACTTTTCTTGGGGAAAAGAAAGTTTCGTCGTGCCCATTGCCGGTGGCGAATTTTCCTCACATGAACTTTACCCAGATGCACGAACGTCTACGCCTGGAGCTGCTGCGGAGGATACAGCGGGGAACTCTCAGCGTGTCCTTACTGGCTCGGCAGACCGGCTTTGGCCAGGCGCATCTCTCCAATTTTCTACACAGCCGGCGCCAACTCTCGCTTGAAGCGCTGGATCGAGTGCTGGCTTCGCAGCACCTGACGGCCGCCGATCTTCTCCCCGTAATCCACCATTCCGGGGACTCGCCCGCAGAAAGGGAGAGCAGTTCCGTGCCGATCGTTTCCCACGCTGCCGCGCTTTTTGAGCCGTATATCCGCCCGTCCACGGTTCATTCCTTGCTCCGTTTGCCTTCCGGCGTTTTGCAGTCGCTCCACACCCGGGCCTCAAATCCCCGCCGCGCCTGGCAGCGTTTTGTTGCCGTGCGCATTCCTCCTGCCGACGCCCTGGCTATGGATCCGCTGGTGCTGCCGGAAGCCATTGTTCTCATCGATCGCCATTACAATTCGCTGGCGCCTTATCGGCCCAGCAGGCCTGGCGTTTACGCGGTGCGCCATGGCTCGCACCTGACATTGCGCTATGTGGATTTTCTTTCGAACCGGCTGGTCCTGCGCCCTCACAACATCGCCTTCCCTCTGGACGTAATTCAGCTCGAACCAGGGGAGGCCATCGGCGACCTGCTTGCGGGCCGTATTGCGCTGATCGTGAATGAGCTATGAGTTTTCGCGCCCGCGCGAAAGTTCATAACAGACTTTAAGCTCACTCTCCGTGCGTCGTGTCCTGGTTGTCGAAGCGGGTGTAGCGCGAGTTGAAATACATAAAAACCGTGCCCGTGGGACCGTTCCTCTGCTTGGACAGGATGATCTCCGATTTGGCCAGTTCCTCTGCCGACAGCTCCTCTTTGTTGTGGTTGTAGTAGGCTTCGCGATGGATAAAGGCCACCACATCGGCGTCCTGCTCGATGGAGCCTGACTCGCGCAAGTCGCTCAGCATGGGGCGTTTGTCGTCGCCGCGGCGCTCACTGGCGCGGGAAAGCTGAGAAAGCGCAACCAGTGGCACATCCAGTTCCTTGGCCATCGCTTTCAGGCCGCGCGAGATGGCCGAGACCTCCTGGGTGCGATTCTCGTACCCTTTTTTGCCACCCGATGGAAGCGAAGCCGTCATCAGTTGCAGGTAGTCAACCACCACCAGGTCGAGTCCGCCGGCGTTCTGCTTGAGACGCCGTGCCTTGGCGCGCATCTCGGCCAGCGAAATCCCCGCAGAGTCGTCGATAAAAATGTGTGACTCCACCAGTTGCCCCAATGCATTCTGCAGCTTGTCGTGGTCCTCACGGCCAAGAAAGCCCTTCTGCAGCTTCTGCTGGTCCACACTCGCCTGCGAGGCCAACATGCGGCGCAGAAGCGATGCCTTGCTCATTTCCAGGCTGAAGACGGCCACCTTTGCGCCGTGCAAAAGGGCCGCGTTTTGCGCAATATTGATGGCCAGCGCCGTCTTGCCCATCGAGGGCCGGGCCGCGATAATGATCAGCTCCCCCTTCTGCAGGCCGCTTGTCATGCGGTCAAACTCAATAAATCCCGTGGATACCCCGGTGACCTCGCGGCTCTGTTTGTAGAGATTGTCAATGGACCCGAAGGAGTTGGCGACGATCTTGTCCAGGCTCTCCAGGCCCTGGGTCAGTCCTTTTTCGCTGACTTCAAGAAGCTGGGACTCGGTCACATCCAGAACCCCGATGGCGTCCTCGCTCTGGTCAGCGGCGCGGGCGATTGCCGACGAGCAGATGAGCATCAGCTTGCGGAGCAGGCTCTTGTCCTTGACGATCCGGATGTACTCTTCGATTACTGGCCGGCGGGGCAGACCCTCGGTCAACGACGCCAGGTAGGCAACGCCGCCTACCGCCTCAACCTCCTTGTAGCGGGCCAGCTCGTTGGCCAGGGTCACAATGTCCACGGCGCGCTGTGCGTCGATTAACTCACTCATGCGCAGGTAGATACGGCGATGCGAGTCAAGCGAGAAATCGTCCGCCTCAAGCTTTTCGGCAGCCTCGGAGTGGGCCGCATTGTCCAGCAGGATGGCGCCAAGAATCGTCTTTTCGGCGTCGATGTTCGCAGGGAGTCCGGTATCGAGAGTTGGGTTGGGGATCGCGGCCATATCAAGAAGAGTTTAGGCCAGACCGGGGCGAGAGAAGACTGTGAAGATTCCCGGCTAATTCGGAAAACGAGGAAAAGAAAGCGAGCGGTTCATTGAACGGCATCCAGGACCAAAGCTGCGGGGTCCCCGAGGCCTTTTGTTTTCTTAGTGAACGTCCTAGAGAGCCCCGTTCAGGCGCTCGAAGATCATCTCGAATTTTCCCGTCTCCGCCGCGAACCGAAGAGGCTTCACATTCTCCACACAAATCTCCGGCGGTGTGGGCTGGGTCTTCAGAATTGCCATCACCTCCGCCAGAAACTGCCCAAGCGGCATCGCGTGAGGGTCGGAAGCTCCGTCCATTAAGTCGGTCGCAACATAAGGAGGAATCAGCTCCAGCACCTCGGTGGTCGTGGCACGGAGCTGATGGCGGAGTGAAAGACTGTAGGAGTGAAGGGCGGCCTTGGTGGCGCAGTAAGTGGGCGTCAGGGCGAGAGGCAAAAAGGCCAGTCCTGAAGAGACATTGATAATGGTTGAGTGCGGCTGCTTTTGGAGCACCGGCAACAGGGCCGCGGTCAGCCGAATAGGGCCCAGCAGATTCGTTGTCACAATGGCCTCGGCGTCGGCCAGATCGGGCCGTTGTGCGAGCAGGTTTTCCCGGCGCATGATGCCGGCATTGTTCACCAGCACGTTGAGCGACGGAAACTCAGCGGCCGCGCGTGCGGCAAAAGCACGAATAGCATCAGGATTCTCGATGTCGAGAGCGATCGACTTCATGCCGGGGTTGGCAGCGGTAGTTTCTTCGAGCGCACTTTGACGTCGCCCCGCGATAACCACCTGGTTGCCCAGGGCGTGGAAGGCCTCAGCCAGTCCGCGGCCAATGCCCGAACCGCCGCCGGTGATCAGAATGGTGTTTCCGGACAAGTTCATCGGTCTCTATGCCTCCTCGATCGATTCCACAACTACAAGTACATCCTAAGCCCGCGATGTGAATGAGTGGGGTGAGCCCCCCAGGGCCGGTAGCACCCAGGGCCGATGGAAGCTCGCCTCTCAAAGATGGGGCTTTAGTTGTAAAGGCCTTGCGCCCCGGCCTGCGAAGATAGATGTGTAGACCCGCAAGGTTGTGCCGCTTTGGGTCATACCTCTTCTTTCGAGTCAAACTGTGCAACGTGTTGCGTTAATCTACAACCCTGCTTCAGGACAACATTCCGCGAGCCGCAAGGTGGCAGTTCAAGAGGCCATGGCCGTGCTCGCCGAAGCGGGGATCACGGCCGAGGCCTTTGTGACAGAGGAAGCCGGTAGCGCCACGGTTCTGGCCCGCGAAGCCATGCGCCAGGGTTGCGACACCATCTTCGCCTGTGGGGGCGACGGCACCGTGCATGAGGTCTTGCAGAGCATTGTCGGGAGCGACGTTGCATTGGGCGTCATTCCTTTGGGAACCGCCAATGCGCTGGCTGCCGATCTGGGTTTGACCGCGTCTCCCGCCAAGGTGGCTCGCGCGCTGCTCGATGCGTCTCCGCTGCGCGTCTCGGTCGGGCGCATTCACTATCACGACAGCACCGGGAACACCCGCTCGCGCTACTTCACCGTCGCGGCGGGCGTAGGGGCGGACGCGCTCCTCATGTCACGGCTGGACGCGCGGCTCAAGCGGCGGCTGGGCTACGTTCTCTATCTAATTGAGGCATTCCGCATATGGGCCACGCACTCGTTTCCCCTGTTTGAGGCAGAGCTTCCGCCCGACGGAGACGCCGCAGGCCGCGTGGTTCAGGTTTCGCAGCTGCTGGTGGTGCGGGTGCGTTCTTTTGGCGGAGTTTTGCGCCACCTGGCTCCAGGCGCCAGCCTGCGCAACGGCAAGCTCAGCCTGCTGGCTTTCAAAACCCGCAGCCGGTTTCGTTATATGCTCTTTCTTCTCGCCGTCATCGCCGGGCGTCATACCTTCGCCCGCGAGGTTGAACTGGTGGAGAGCCCTTCAGTCGAGTGCCGTGTCCGCAACGGGAGCAAGGAACCGCTCTTTGTCGAAGCGGATGGCGAGGTCCTGGGCGTACTCCCCGTCCGAATCGAAGTGGTACCCCACTCGTTGATGCTCCTGGTCCCGCGCGGCGCAAGGCCGTGAGCAGCAGCACTGAGAGTGACCTATCCCTAAGAGGAACTCAGGCGATCAGGTGAAGCGCCTTTGAGCCGTCGATAACGGCATCGGCAACCAGGCGCCGATCGAAGGTGGCGAGTTGACCCCCATGGGCGCGCGCCAGGGCCAGCAGGTATGCGTCGGTTACCTGGCCGGAGTCAAGCAGGCGCTTGGCGTCGATGCGCCGGCTATCAAAGAGTGTGATGTCATCGGGCCAGAACTCATGCCCGCCCAGAGCCAACAGGACAGAAAGCAACCCCGCGACAGCCGCGGGCGTTCCAGGTGAGTTTGGATAGCGCGCATGGCCTACGACCCGTAGCACGCCGTTTTCCGTGAGCGGACACGTAGCCCACGCCTTTCGGCCTTTGGCCGCGAACCAATCGTGCGCCCGATCGTGCTGCACGTGCGCCGGGTCGATGAGAGCGACAAGAACATTGACATCCAGCAGATAACGGGTCACGGCAACTCTTCCTGGAGTTGTCGGACCAGTTCAGAGGTCACGCGCGGCGCGCCCTTGCGCACGGAGAGCAGCGGCACACCATTGCGGGTCTTGCGGTTCGAGGCATGGGGCAGCATTGCAGTCCGTGCCAGCGCAGAGATGACTTCCCCCACACTTTTCCGTTCGGTTACCGCCATTTCCTTGGCGGCCGCCAGAACATCGTCGTCGATGGCGAGTGTAGTTCGCATTCTGAGCTCTCCTCTGACGAGCATCAAACATCAATCATCATACATCAAATCAGACAGCCGTATCAAAGCCCAGCTCGCGCACTGCAACCCCACTCAATTCTCACCGGATACAGGGTTGTTTGACCGGGAAGGGAAACCGAGACGAGGAGAAGTCATCGCCTCATTTCCTCAGTTCGACCGCAATCACCTGCCCGTCGATCGTCTTGTCAGATGTCTCAGCGTATTGCACTTTCGCCTTCATCCCTTCGAAGTCCGTGCAGGGATTCATGTCTCCTTTGGGAGTAAAGTCGAGCACTGTAAGGTCGAGATTGGTGAAGTTGTTTATGTAGAGCGAAACTTGCTTCTTGCCGGTGTCTACCTGGAATTCAAGAATCATCGGATAGCTGCACTTGACTCCGCGAATGACGCCTGCTGCGACGTGCTTTGGTCCAGTTGGAGCCTCCGTAGGGTGTTTGGGCGCTGGACCGGCCGCCATGACCTTTTCCGCCGTCTCAACGGTAACCTCGCCTCCTTGTTGAGTGTTCACAGTTATGCTGGCTTGCGCGCGCATTGCCTGGACCGACTCGACCTCTTTGATCCGGTTTTGCACCAAGGCGACTTCGTCAGGGTTCTTTGCCACCTTCACTGCGGCGCGCAGCACTGCGGCTGCGTCGTCGAATCGTCCCATGCTCATCAGCACGCTGGCTGAATTGAGCCGGTAACCCAGGTTCCCAGGATCCAATTGAACGGCTTGGATGTTCAGCAGGTGCGCTTCGTCCAGGTTTGTGTGCCGCATGGCAAACAGAGACGCCAACTGATCGTAGGCTTGCGCAAATGAAGGATTCAGCCTGGTGGCCGCGCGCAGGCTGGCCTCAATCTGCGGGTCATTCACTGAGCCTTCGTCGTTCATCGACATTACGGCGAAATAGTAGTGCGCCAAATAGCTCTTCGAGTCCAGCTTCACTGCCTGTTCAAACCACTTGCGGGCAGTGTCCCTGTCGCCTGCCTGAAACGCGAGGTACCCCATCGTTTCGTGCGCCTGCACGTTGTTGGGATCAGACTTGAGCACTGCGTCGAGAAGCGATTGGGCATCCTGATTGCGCCGCACAGAGACAAGGAAGTCCGCACGGATGGCATCGGCTTCGGCCTGCGCAAGAGTTTCGCTTTTGTAAGAGGCTTCATCCAGTGGAGCTGCTGCGCTCGACAGGATGAATTCCTTATAGTTGGCTGAACGGACATAGCCTTCGAGCGAAGACTGCAACTGTTTGAGACCGCCAAAGGCCTTCTCTCCCGCGGTCACTGGATCCTCGTGCTGGTGGACCAGCTTGATGTAGTCGGCAATTTGATGGGTCTTCTTGTCGAAGTCGTTGACCTCGAGATAGTGCGTCAGCGCCCAGGCCTCTGCATAAAAAACTGAACCCTTCTGCTCTTCATGGTAGTAAGGCGATTGGGCGTCAACCTTCAACAGCGTGGCGACGGGTATCAGTTGGTTTTGACGCAGATAGAGAATGTCCTCGACGCTGGTCTCGCCCACTTCCGCGTCCTTGTCATGAATGGCGGTATTTTGAAAGAACTCGGCGAAGCCCTCATTCAGCCATAGTGGCATCCACTCAAGTGCGTCGCTGAACTGCAGATGGGTGTACTCGTGATAGATCGAGGCAAATGGGTGCGGGTCGTCACTGTCGAGGCGAAGCAGAATGTAATTCTTGTCCGGCGTCCTGACAAAAAGGCCATCAAGGTGCAGCTGCCCTTTCGCCAGGTAGGCCGCGGGCTCAAGCAATTGAAACCCCTTTTCATTCCGGGTCGCAATCACCGTGATCGGAAGGGGAGGATCCACGTTTGCTTTTGGAAAGATTGCGTGAAACACCCATCGCATCCGCTCGAACTGATCCAGGATGTGGCGGCCCTGCTTGTCATTCGAGTCGGTGATGACGGTGAAATGTTGGCTGCTGACTTTAACCCATTGCTCTGGCGCGGCTAACGCGCGGGAGCAAAGCGCAGCCACCAGGACTGATAAGACCGCGAACGTGCGTGGCATGATGCACGCCAGTCTAACACGAGGTCTCACCCGGTGTTTTAGCATTCCGGTCTAGCCTCGAACAAGGTCCAGCGGGAAGTGAAATAAAGGCCGCTCACTTCTGCAGCGGTTTCCTCGCAAAGTAATACAGTGAAAACGCCAGCGCAGCAAACGCCAGCACGCTCACGTAGTTGTTATCCAGGAACGTGTGCGGCAGGTTCAGCAGGTCGCGGTTCTCGAAGTAGGTTGCTTCCAGAGCCTTCAGAGCCACGCCGAACAGCCCCACGATTCCACCGGCGGCAATCAGTCCGGATGCAAACAGCGAGCCGGGCGAGATATCGCTGTCGGCGTCTTCGCTCCCGGCCTTTTTCGCTGCCTGATCTACAAGCCAGCGCACCACTCCGCCAACGAAGATCGGCAGCGTGGTGCCAATGGGCAGGTAAGCGCCCACGGCGAAGGTGAGCGAGCGGATGCCCAGCAACTCAACCGCGATCACCAGCGAAACACCAAGCATCACCAGGCCCCAGGGCAACTTCCTGCTCAGGATGCCGTTGATGACCGTCGCCATCAATCTGGCTTGCGGCGCCGGAGCGCTGGCGCTGCCGATCCCCTGAATCCAGTGAACCTCAATGCGGCCCGTTGCCGGTGAGTAGAGATATTTGCCGTCCGCCAATTCCGTCGAGCCAATCGCATTCAGGACCGTGTACTCCGAACTCGGGTGCAGGGAAGAGGAATTATCGCCGGCTAGGACGCGAATCTGGCTGGGCAGGTGCTGGCCCTCGGATTGAACGACCACGCCGGGATGGGAAGCATGAATGTCCCAGGGCTGCGATGCGGCGTGAAACTCCTGCAGGCCGGTATTCATCAGGTTGAGCGTGAAACCGATAACGATGGTTGAGACCACGACACCGATGATGAGCGCGAGTTGCTGAAGCCGCGGCGTGGCGCCGATGATATAGCCGGTCTTCAGGTCCTGCGAAGTGTCGCCGGAGTTGGATGCCGCAATGCACACCACTCCGCCGATCGTGATGGCGAGGGCTCCAAAAGCCGGGCTGGTCCAGCCTTTCACCAGAAAGATTGCCGAGGTGGCCATCAGCGTTGCAATTGTCATGCCGGAGACCGGGCTGGCCGATGAACCAACCAGGCCCACAATGCGCGAGCTCACCGTTACGAAGAGGAATCCGAAGACAACCACCAAGAGCGCCGCCGAGAGATTTGCGGCCCAGCCAACGAAGGCTCCCGGCACCGGCTTGAACTCCAGAAAGATGAACATGCAGGCCACAATCAGCAGTGAGCCAATGATGACCACCTTCATTGAGAGATCGTCTTCAGTCCGAATGGGTTTGGCTGCCGCCGCTGCTCCTGGCTTCAGATTCTTGAAGCCGGAAGTCAACGCGCTAAAGATGGTGGGCAGCGTCTTGATCAGAGTGATCAGTCCGGCTGCAGCCACCGCGCCTGCTCCCATCGGCTTGATGTAGGCCGCCCAAAGGTCACTTGGACTCATCTGGGCGATCGGAACTTGGCCGGGGTAGACGGGCTGGCTGAGTTCCTTGCCAAAAAAGTAGATCAGCGGCATCACCACAAGCCACGAAAAAACTCCTCCCGCAAAGATCACTCCGGCAACTTTGGGCCCGATGATGTAACCCACGCCCAGGTATTCAGAGGTGGCATCGGCGTTGATGGCTGCGCCCTTCATCACATGCTGGGGACCGAAATCCGGTTGGAATTCCGGCGAGCCCGGCCACGCTTGCAAAAGATTCTTGTTCTGGAACAGCGTGTAAACCCCGCCGAGTCCGAGTCCGAGAAAAACGCGGCTTGCCAGCGACCCGCCCCGCTCGCCGGCGATCAGCACATCCGCGCAGGCAGTTCCTTCGGGGTAAGGCAGCGAGGCGTGTTCCTGCACAATGAGCTGGCGGCGAAGCGGGATCATGAAAAGAACCCCAAGCCATCCGCCGATCAGAGCCAGCATGAAGATGCGGGAATACTCAAGATCGAAACCCAGAAACACCAGCGCCGGCAGGGTAAAAATCACACCGGATGCGATCGACTGGCCTGCGTTGCCGGTGGTCTGCACGATGTTGTTCTCGAGAATCGAGGCGCGTCCGAAAGCGCGGAGGATGCTGATGGAAAGCACCGCGATGGGAATGGACGCAGCAACGGTCAACCCCGCGCGCAGGCCGACATAAACGGTAACCGCCCCAAAGACAAGCCCGAAAAATGAGCCTAAAAGAATGGCGCGAAGCGTGAATTCCGGGCGGTTTTCACTGGCGGGAACAAAGGGTTGAAATTCGGGCACGGGCAGCCTCCAGATGATTGCCGGTAAAACTCCAAGAGAATTCCCTGAATGGAAGAGCATAGCAGCGGAAGGGACAGGGCGTCACAGCGCTGCCAATTCGCAGTAACCAGGCGGCTCCCGGCCTCAAAGGGAAAAACACTACTCAGGTCTTCTCTTCAATTCGCCGCAGATAGCGCCTTGTCCCGCCTTCGCCAGCCAATACGCATCGCTCAGGTAACCGTTCGCCTACCACTAAAGTTACCTCGTGGGTACCCTGAAATTCATTCATTTCTGTAGACATCGACACTTCCCTTATTCCAGAATGCTAAGAATCATAGGTCGGTTTTAGGCCATCTGGGGCCCCTTCCCGCAGTTATATAAAAGGAGAAACCATGCTCAGGAAGCTGGGGAAATCTTTGTTCCCGGTTATTGCGATTCTGGCGCTTGCCGCCGCTGTTTGTCAGGCTCAGTCCGTAAGAACGCACCACGTGCGCGACGCCGTTCGCAGCGGTCAGGCGCCGGCCACCGGCCGCCTCCCCTCAAACCAGGTTCTGCAGCTTGATCTGGTTCTGCAACTCAGCGATCAGGCTGGCCTCGATAGCTTTCTGAAGGATCTCTATGATCCCACCAGCCCTTCGTACCGGCACTTCGTCACGCCTCAGGAATTTACAGCCAGGTTTGGTCCCTCTCAAAGTGATTACGATGCCGTGGTCCGCTTTGCCAATACCTATGGTTTCCAGGTCGTCGGCGGCACGCGCGATTCAATGGACGTGCAGGTCAAGGGCACCGTGGCAAACATCGAGGCGGCTTTCCATGTGAACATGCGCACCTACCAGCACCCCACGGAGAATCGCGCATTCTTCAGTCCAGACGCCGAGCCTACGCTCGACCTGCCCTTCAGCCTCTGGCATATCTCGGGCCTCGACAACTACTCGCTGCCCCACGCCATGCTCCAGAACAAAGATGTCTATGCGCAGGCCCACGGCATCGATGCGTCAAAGGTCGTCTCTCATGCCACCACCGGCTCCGGCCCTTCGGCATCGTTTCTGGGTAGCGACATGCGCGCGGCCTATTACGGTGGCGCGCTCACCGGTACCGGTCAAAAGGTCGGCCTCTTCGAGTACTACGGAACCGACCTCGCAGACTTGAATACCTATTACGCCAACATCCACGAGACCAACAGCGTGCCCGTCACCCTCAAGTCCACTGATGGATCCAGCACCAGCTGCCTCTATTCGAGTGGCTGCGACGACACGGAGCAGACGCTGGACATCACGCAGGCAATCGGCATGGCGCCGGGCCTTTCAAGCCTCGTCGTGTATGTCGGTAATACCGATACCGCAATCATCGGCGCAATGACCACAGACAGTCCTCTGGCAGGAACCATTGGCTGCTCCTGGGGCTGGACTCCCGTAGATCCCACTTCGCTTGAGCCCTACTTCAAGAAGATGTCCGCTCAGGGACAGAATTTCTTCGTGGCCTCCGGCGACAGTTCCACCTGGACGTCGAAAAAATATCCCTGGCCGGCTGAGGACCCCTACGTTGTCACCGTTGGCGGCACCGACCTTGTCACCGCCAGCGCAGGCGGCGCCTGGAGTGCTGAAACTGCCTGGGTCGATAGCGGCGGTGGCATCAGTCCCGACCATCTCGCCATTCCAGCCTGGCAACAGCTTGCCGGCGTTATCAACTCCACCAACAAGGGCTCCACAACCTACCGCAACGGCCCCGACGTTTCGGCCAACGCGAATTTCACCTTCTACGTCTGCGCAGACCAAACCACCTGCACCGCCAACTCCTATGGCGGAACCAGCTTTGCCGCGCCCATGTGGGCAGGCTATGTCGCGCTCGTCAACCAGCAATTGGCTTCGAACAGCCAACCCGCAATCGGGTTCATCAATCCCACAATCTACGCGCAAAACGTCTCCGGCGGCGCTCTTTCCACCGCTTATCCCACAAACTTCCATGACATTACCAGCGGCACCTCCGGCAGCTATTCCGCCGCCAAAGGCTATGACCTCGTAACCGGTTGGGGCAGCCCCAATACAGGCCTCTTCGCCGCGCTCACTGGGGCCGTACCCACCTCGGGCTACTCGCTTTCGGCCACAGCCGTTTCCGTCGTGCAGGGCGCCAGTGGAAGCTCCACCGTCACCAGCACGCCCTTTGGCGGATATGCCTCAACCATCACTCTGGTTGCTACCGGCCTGCCTTCGGGCGTCACGGTCAGCTACGGAGGCCTTCCCTTCGGGCCCAGCGGCAGCGCCACCATCACCTTCATCGCCAGTGCAACCGCCGCCACCGGCACAACCAACGTAACTGTCACCGGCACTGGCGGAGATGGAACAGTTGAAACCACAACTGTCAGCCTCACCGTCACCGCCGCGCCCTCCAACTTCACCATCGGGGCCAGCCCCACGTCCGTCAGCATCGCTAGAGGGAGTTCCGGAACCTCAACCATCACAACCGCGTTGACCCAGGGAACCATCTCGTCAGTCGCGCTCTCCGCCTCCGGCCAGGGAAGAGGAACCACCATCAGCTTCAGCCCCTCTTCCATCTCTGGTGGCAGCGGAACCTCAACC
>Ga0182013_10005131_pt1 | contig 15403 bp, 11 predicted proteins | sample 612S2MmetaG_FD_120487 | JGI IMG/M metagenome (GOLD analysis project Ga0182013, IMG submission 120487) | Permafrost microbial communities from Stordalen Mire, Sweden - 612S2M metaG | ecosystem: Environmental > Terrestrial > Soil > Wetlands > Permafrost | place: Sweden: Stordalen | collected...
AGAGAAGATCATTGTGGGCGAGGGAGACTTCGCCGGGACGGGGCACGATGCCTCCGCCGATGAGACCGGCATCGGAGATGGTGTGGTGGGGCGATCGGAATGGACGGTGCGTAACGAGGCCGGCCGTCGCATCAAGAACGCCGGCTACGGAATGAATCTTGGTTGTTTCGAGGGCCTCCTCGAATGTGAGCGGGGCCAATATGGATGGAAGCCGCTTGGCCAGCATGGTCTTGCCGGAGCCGGGGGGTCCGATCATGAGTATGTTGTGGCTGCCCGCAGCGGCAACCTCGAGCGCGCGCTTGGCTGTTTGTTGGCCGCGGACATCAGAGAAGTCGGAGTCGAAGTGCTGCAGCGCAGAGAGCAGCGCCTCCGGCGCGACGCGATAGGGCTCCCTCTGAATTACGCCTACAACCGCAGTATTGAGCAGATCGAGGACATCCATGAGTGTTGAAACCGGGTAGACGTTGACGCCCTCGACCACAGCGGCCTCGGCGGCGTTGGCTGTGGGAAGCACCAGGTTTGGGATTCCTTTCTCGCGCGCCATGATTGCTACCGGCAACATGCCGGGGACAGGACGCACGCTGCCGTCGAGACCAAGCTCGCCCACGAGCACGAACCGGCTGAGGCTGTCCGTGCGCAGCGCGCCGTAGGCGCCGAGGATTCCGACAGCTATAGGAAGGTCGAAGCCCGAGCCTTCTTTCTTTAAGTCCGCGGGAGCCAGGTTGATGGTGATGTGCGTAGGCGGAATGGTGTATCCCGAGTTCTTGATGGCGGCGCGGACGCGGTCGCGGCTCTCGCGCACCGCGGCGTCAGGCAGGCCTACGGTGTGAAAGACATCCTTTTCCGCGACCACTCCGGAGTAGTCCACTTCGACGTCGATGAGGTTGGCATCGATGCCGTAAACGGCGGCGCTGAGGGACTTGAAGAGCATGGTGGCAGTTGCAGGGAGTCTAACAGAAGACAGCAGACGGTGGTCAGTGATGGGTGAAACAGCGCGCAGGAAACAGGAAGCACGGAATCGCAGCCCACCTCCTGTTCATGATTTATCGCTACAATTTAGATCGTGACTGCGAGTCTGTTTGATCTTTACAAGATCGGGGTGGGGCCTTCGAGTTCACATACGATGGGACCGATGCGAGCTTCGTGCCGGTTTGCGAGTGAGCTTGTGACGGGCGGCATGGTGGATCGAGTGGCGCGCGTGCAGGGCGAGCTGTATGGATCACTCGCGCTCACTGGACTGGGCCACGCAACGGATCGCGCGGTGCTTCTTGGCCTGGCGGGAAATGAACCGGCGGCGATCGATCCGGCAGCCATCGATTCGACGATTGCCGCGATCCGTTCCGAGCGGCGTATCAATCTGGCCGGCACGCGCAACATTCCATTTGAAGAATCGAGCGATCTGCTCTTCCATCGCGACCTGATGTTTCCCCCCGGAGCGCAAACCAAGCATCCGAACGGACTGCGGCTCACGGCGTTCGATCGATCCGGAGGAAAGATTATTGAGCGCACCTTCTTTTCGATCGGCGGCGGGTTCATCGTCGAGGATGGCAAGGCGGGCTCCGCGTCAGGCCCAAGCCAAAACGACGAAAGGCTTCCATTTCCCTTTCACAGCGCCGCCGAGTTGCTGGCCACTGCGCATGCCAAAGAACTCTCTCTCAGCCAACTGATGCTGGAGAACGAGTGCGCGCTGGCGCGAAGCCGCGGAGAGAGCGATCCCCTCCAGGCCGTCCGCGCAGGCATCGACCGCATCTGGCAAACCATGAAAGGCTGCATCGACCGCGGCATCGCGAGCGAAGGAATTCTGCCTGGAGGATTGAATGTGCGGCGGCGCGCTCATCGGCTTGCCGAGCGGCTTCATGAGAAGGAGGCCGACGGCAAGCGCACGGATCCGCTGGCCCCACTGGACTGGATTACGGTTTATGCCATGGCGGTGAATGAAGAGAATGCAGCCGGGGGCCGCGTGGTGACCGCGCCCACCAATGGCGCTGCCGGCGTGGTTCCCGCGGTCGCGCGTTATTACGAGCGCTTCATGCCCGATTCAGATCACGAGGGCATGCTGCGCTTTTTCCTGACTTCGGCGGCGATCGGGATTCTCTATAAGGAGAACGCATCGATCAGCGGTGCTGAGGTGGGATGCCAGGGCGAAGTTGGCGTGGCGTGCTCGATGGCCGCGGGTGGGCTCACGGCGGCTCTGGGCGGGACGAACGAACAGATTGAGCACGCCGCGGAGATCGCGATGGAGCACAATCTCGGCATGACCTGCGACCCCATCGGGGGGCTGGTGCAGATTCCGTGCATTGAGCGGAATGCGATGGGCGCGGCCAAGGCGGTGAATGCATCCCGGCTTGCGCTGAATGAGTCGGGAGCGCATAAGGTGTCGCTCGATCAGGTGATCCGCACCATGTATCTGACCGGTCTCGATATGCAATCGCGATACAAAGAGACCAGTCTTGCAGGGCTCGCGCTGAATATTATCGAGTGCTAGTGCGGCGACCGATGGATGCATCAAGTATCGGACGTCGCGTTGCAAAACCACTTACTCGCTCCCGATAATTTGCTCAACTTCAACGTTCGTATTCTGATTCACGCGTACCTTCAGTTCCGCGAAGAAAAAATTGTTGCTCGTTTTTCCACTCTCATGTCGTTTTTTTCTTGACATCGATGCCGCGCGATTCTATACATTCTTCAACTGCAATATAACAATTGCAGAATCGATGCAACCCATCGAAAAGGGAGAATAGGCAAATGGCAACTAAGAAAGCAGCCAAGAAGGCACCCGCGAAGAAGGCGGCGAAGAAGGCAGTAAAGAAGGCCGCAAAGAAGAAGTAGCGGATCGACCAACGAAAAAAAGGCAACACATGAGGGGGGCGCTCAAAGCGTCCCCCTCAGTGTTTATGCGGACGGATTAGACTCATAGGGAGTGAAGGAGAAAGACCGAGATGACCCGCAGACGCTGGATTGCCGAGCATTGGGATGAAGCTACCGCAACGATTGTGGGTGCTCAGGCCGAGCACATGGCGCGCGTGCTGCGCGCCCAAACCGGCATGGAAGCGGATGTGGTCGCGGGCGGGCACGTCTTTCACAGCGAGGTCGCAGCCATTACGCTGGCCGGCGAGCGGAGCGAGGTGCGCTTCAACCTTATCGCTGAACTCGAGGCCGATCCAGCGCTGCCCGTCACCCTGGTGGTTGCAATCTACAAGTTCGATCACATGGAATGGGCCATCGAGAAGGCGACCGAGCTGGGGGTCGAGGCGATTGCCCCGGTGATCGCCCAACGCACGGAGAAGCATCTCGCCCTTGCCGCTGAACAGCGCGTCGAACGCTGGCGGCGGATTGCGCACGAGTCGGCCAAGCAATCGCGCCGGTCCGATGTGCCTCAGATTCTCGATCCGGTTGCGCTACCGGTGCGGGTGCGCGAAGAGACAAAGGCCACGCGCATCGTGCTGGCCGAGCAGGAACGCACAACCACGCTGCGCAATGCACTCGGTGAGGCGATCGACGCGGCTCAGACGGAGATGGCGGCGCTGAAGATCGCCATTGGACCCGAGGGCGGATGGGCTCCAGCGGAAGAGGCGCTGTTTGACGCCAATGGCTGGCGCGCTGTCTCGCTTGGGCCGCGCATTCTGCGGGCTGAGACCGCGGCGATCGCGGCGCTGGCGGTTGTGGCGTCGTATCTGGAATAAGTTGAGGCTTGTGCGCCGTCCCTACGGGACTCCGAATACTCTTCTGGGATTCGCTTTCCCCACGCTTAAGCCCGGGGCTAACGAACGTTGCGGCTATGGCGCGGTCGACGGGACATTGCTTTGCACCCATCGTTTGCGGCTGGAGTGGCCTGAATCTTAAAGTGACATCCCGCGCTTCCAGGGAATGAAATCGATCTGGCCGCGGATCTCGGATTTTGTCTGGCGCTTGCCGCTTGCGACTTCAATGGAGAGCTCGAGCAGCTTCTCGGCCGACTCGGCAATCGTGGCTTCGCCGCAGACGATGGCGCCGGCATCGAAGTCGATGATATCGGCCATTCGCCCGGCGAGAGTTGAATTAGTCGAGATTTTTACAACCGGGGCGATTGGATTGCCGGTCGGCGTGCCCAGGCCGGTGGTGAAGAGCACAATCGACGAACCGGCTCCGACCTGCGCGGTTACGCTCTCCACGTCGCCGCCCGGCGTACACTGCAGCGTGAGTCCCGGGGCGGTGTCGTACTCGGGATAGTCGATGACGTTGCTGACCTGCGAAAGTCCGCCCTTGCGCGCGGCGCCGGCCGACTTGATGGCATCGGTAATGAGCCCGTCGCGAATGTTGCCGGGGGAGGGATTGAATGCGAAGTCCGATTGCACGGCCCGCGCGCGGGCTGCGTACGCCTGCATCAGGTCTGCGAAGCGCTGAGCGAGATCATCGGTTGCGCAGCGGTTGATCAGTTCCTGCTCGACCCCGTGCAGTTCGGGAAACTCGGAGAGGATGGTCTTGCCCCCTGCGCCGACCACGAGGTCAGAAAGGTAGCCCACCGTGGGATTGGCCGAGATGCCGCTGAATCCGTCGGAACCTCCGCACTGCAATCCGAACGTGAGGGCGGCGAGCGGCGCGGGAGCGCGTTCCGCCCGGTTGGCATCATCGAGAGCGGCGAAGGTCTGGTCAAGCGCCTGCTCCATGAGCGCAGCCTCGGTCCCGGACTTCTGCTGATCGAAGATCAGCACCGGCTTGCTCATCCGGCGATCGCGGGCGCGCAACTCATCAAGCAGGATGCCGGACTGCGCATTCTGGCAACCGAGGCTCAGCACGGTTGCGCCGGCGACGTTGGGGTGGTGAATGTACCCGGCGAGAAGGCCGCAGAGGGCCTGCGCATCCTGGCGTGTGCCGCCGCAGCCCATTTGATGGGTGAGAAAGCGCACGCCATCGAGATTTGGAAAGACACGCTCCGCGTGAGTCCGATCCGCTTGTCCGGCGGCCGCCGCGGCGGCGATGTGCGACCAGCCATCGTGCGCATTGGCGGCGCCGCGATGCTGGATGAGCCTTCGCACGCGCTGGCGATAGCTTGAGTTCGCGCGGCCGTAGCCCAACTCTTCTTCGAGCGCCTCGCGCATCTGCTCGACGTTGCGATTTTCGCAGAACACCAGGGGAACCACGATCCAGTAATTGCGCGTGCCGACCTGGCCGTCGGCGCGGTGATAGCCCATGAAGGTGCGGTTGATCCAGGCGGAGGCGCCGGGTGTGACGATCGGGGCTGGATGACGGACGGTGGAGTAATCGCCGGCGCGATGCCTGATGTTGCCGGTGGTCAGCAGGCCTCCGCGCACAATGGGATGAACTGCCTCAGCGACCAGCATGCCGTACATGGTGATCGGATCGCCTGGCTTCAGGTCGATGAGGGCCATCTTCTGCTTAGCGGGAATGATCTCCGCGGCGACGCATGATCTCGCGTTCCCATAGTGAACCGTCGTGCCTGCATCGAGCGTGGCGAGAGCCACAATCACATTGTCGCGTGGGTCAAGTTGCAGAGCCGCCTCGGGCATGGGAGATCCTTCTTATCTCTACGAACTGCTTGCGCACAACTGGTAAGGATACAACCCTCGTCATAGATGCGCGTAGTGGACCAGGAGGCCGGCGAGCACCGCGCCAGTGAGATCGCCGATGAGGGGGACGGGAGCGTAGCGCCAGTTTGATCCGCCCTTGCCGGGGATGGGAAGGATTGCATGAGCCAGCCGCGGGCCCAGGTCGCGCGCTGGATTGATGGCATAACCGGTGGTCCCGCCGAGCGACAGGCCGATGCCCCAGACCAGGCTGCCGACGAGCCATGGACCAAGTCCCGCAGCAGGGCCATTCATGGAGACACCGTGCGAGAAAATTGCGTTGGCTACGATAATCAATACCATCGTGCCGATGACTTCGCTGGCGATATTGGCAAGCGGGCTGCGTACTGCGGCGTTGGTGCAGAAGATGCCCAGTTTGTCGACGGGCCCGGGCGTGAGCTTCCAATGGGGCGCATAGTGCACAGCCATAAGCGTCGCTCCGCAGAAAGCGCCCAGAACCTGCGCCGACCAATAAAGAAGAATCTGCGAGAAGTCGCCGGTATTAACGGCCGCGGCGAGGGTGATGGCTGGATTGAGATGCGCTCCTGGGCTGCCGAAAGCCTGCGCCACCAATACTCCGCAGAGCACAGCGAGGGCCCAGCCGGCGGCGACCACCATCCATCCGGCATCGGCCGCGTAAGACTTGCGCAGCGTTACGCCGGCGTTGACGCCAGTGCCGAGCAGCACCAGAACCAGGGTGCCCAAAAACTCGCCAAACCACACTGAATGCACTTTTTAAGCCTCTGACTTACGGAAACCGCGTGCGAAGCCGCATTTCGGGTTTCAAATTTACGGGACTCAAGCATTCTGCACTGTTGACCCCCGGTTCGCCAACTGCCGCGCGGCGCGCACCCGGCAAACGCGATTATGTGAGGGCGGGAAAGGAGGTTAGAATACCGGGATGCGAGTCTCGCTGGAGCATCCATGAAAACGACACGCGGAATATTTATAGGCTTATCGACGATCGATATCGTATACAACGTTTACGAGTTTCCTTCTCCCAACACCAAAATCACCGCCAACAGTCAGGACGTGTATGTGGGAGGACCGGCGGCGAACGCCTGCATTGCCTTTGCTCATCTGGGCGGGCGTCCGGCGCTGGTCACATCGGTGGGGCGGCATGCGCTGGCGCACGTGATCCGCGAAGAGATGGAGAGATATTCCGTCCAGCTTGTCGATCTCAATCCCGAGTTCGACGGTGTGCCGGTGATTTCGTCCGTCGCAGTGGATGGCGCGGGACAGCGCAATGTAATCTCGGCGAATGCGATTCGCATGGCCCCGCCTGCAGCGAGGGTGGATGAGCAGCTGCTTGGCAACGCGCGCGTGGTGCTGGTGGATGGGCATTTCATGCAGGCGTGCCAGGCTTGGGCGGCCGCGGCACGATCGCACAAGATTCCGGTCGTGCTCGATGGAGGCAGTTGGAAAGAGGGGACCGAGAAACTGCTCGCCGATGTGCACACCGCCATCTGCTCGGCGGATTTTCTGCCGCCGGGGTGCGCTCGTGCAGAAGAGGTTTTTCAATATCTGCAACAGCGCGGCGTTACGAATATGGCGATCACCAATGGCGCAGAGCCCATCCAATTCATCTCGGGAAAATCTTCAGGAACGATGAGGGTGCCACAGGTTGAGGTGGTCGATACGATGGGCGCGGGCGACATATTGCACGGAGCTTTCTGCTATCTCGCTTCGACGGGCATCGGATTTATCGAGTCGCTGGGAGAAGCGGCGACCATCGCGGCCGAGTCGTGCCGGTACCGGGGCACGCGCGAATGGACGAAGGCGATATCGGCGCAAGAGTTGAATGCCGAGCTGGCCTCAGCCGACTTCGAGCGGTGAAGATTTTCATGACATCAAGCAAGACCGGTAGCGGCAACGAACCTCGATTGAGGCGGCCGCATCCCACCAGCATGCAAGCACGGATTGGCGCCGCCATAGCGGCCCGGTTCGAGGAGGGATTACACACGATGAAGAAACTTAACGATCTGCATGCCGGTCATGGAATTCCTGAAGAAGAGACGGTTACCACCAACTTCCCCGCTCCCGCATTTACCGAGAGCAAGCCGAAGGGCGTCCACATCGGTCGGCACGATGCGCATATCGATTCCTCGGTCGAGGAGAAGAGGAGCGGCGAATCGAAGAATTCGAGCGTCAACTCCCAGAGCGAGGCAAGGGCGGGAAGGCGATAACAGCCTTATCAAAGGCACGGTATGCACGAATTACGGCTCCGGCTGCGAATGCGCCCGGGGCCGTTGGTTCGTATGGGGTCACCGACTGCTCGCAACTGGCGACCTATCCGGTTGCTTGTCATCGTGGAATTTGCCCGCATCGCGAATCAACATGACTCAACGAGGCGCCGATGAGACGTTGCCACGACTCGCAGCTTCAATCAATGCGGGAACAATGATCCTGGCCATGATCGTATTCGGCGGAGTGGACTCCGCGTTGTAGCCGCCAGCGGTAAAAACTGCGACGAGGTCATACTGCGGCACGAGGTAGATCTTTTGTCCGCCATTGCCCTGGGCGGCCACTACGTCAACGCGCTGCGAGCCCGTGGAGGTCTCTACGTTCAACCACAGACGCCACCAGAAATAACCATAGCTGACGTTGTCAACGTGGCTGTGCTCGGCGAGCGATGCGCGGACCCATGACTCCGAGATGATCTGCCGACCGTGCCAGCGGCCGCTGTTCGCGAAGAGAATGCCAAGCTTGAGCATGTCGCGGGGGCGCAGATGGATCTGGGAATATTTCTTATCCGCGTTGGTCAGGTCGTAGTTCCACGTCCAGTTGGAGCGCGCAATTCCCAGCGGGCCAAAGAGATTTGCCTGCTCGAAGTCCGGAATCCGCGTGTGAACCGGTTTTCGATGGCTCGGCCGACGACCGCGACACCACCGGAGCAGTAGTAAGCCCTGGTTCCGGGGTCGTTGATCATCGGCAGATCGAGAGTCGCCTTGACCCAGTCTGACTGATTATCAATCTCTGTCTCGCGCCCCGAAGACGTGGAGCTATGGTCGTTGCAGTCGAGCCCTGAACTCATGGAGAGAAAATTGTCCAGCGTCATGGCTGCCTTGCGCGGGTCGGGGTGGTCATAGCTCGCATAGCTCATCAACGGCAGCACGCGGGCGTTTACTCCCGATAGAGCGCCGCGGTCGATGGCGATGCCCGCAAGCGCGCTGACGACCGACTTGGTAGCAGAACGGAACTGTTGTGTGCGCTCGGCACTGTAGCCATAGAAGTACTCTTCCAGCACCAGCTTGCCACGCTGGTAGAGCAAGACGCTGTGCACTTGTTTGTAAGTGCCGTCCAGGACGGCTCGCACGATGGCGTTAGCTGTGGCGAAGCCAAGATCGGACTGCGCGATATCTCCGACCGCGATTCCATCATGCAGGTCGGCGGGAGGATGGTAGCGATAATCCTCAGGGGAATCCTGCCCTTTGGGACGGGGCCGGGCAAGCGCAGCGGATTCAGGCGTGATGGTTGTGGATACGCGAGGATGGAACGTGCCATTCTGCTCATACCCTTTCACCTTGCCGCTTGCATCGCGCGGAAATGAGACCGTTTGACCGGTCGCGGTGGTGAAGCGATCGACGCCCAAGGGACGCAGTTGATACTCGGCTTCATCCACAACGGCAAAGAGGCCGTCACCGTCCACCATTTCAAGCGTATGGCCAGGAGCATCGGCGTAGGTGCCAACATAGTCTGCCAACCGCGAACCGCCGGTCTGCTGGGCATTGAGCCCGCCTGCGAGGGTGACGAGAACCGCGGAAAACGCCGCAAGACTTGAGGGATGCCCGTATGCGCGATATTGTCCCAACCTGTCGCCTCGTCTCTGTTGTGTTGAAAGGGCATTTGAAGAATCAGCATCTAGTCTACAGGCCACAGAGGACACGTTTTTTGACTGCCGAGGTCTGACCCATGCTGCGAGTTTCGGGGCTCCGATTCCTTTGTACCGCGATTCCCGACTACAGTTGGAGCGGCTGCCCGCTCGCCCGAGTGCCTGCCTCCGAATCCGCGCTCGCTTGAGATGCCGCCAAATCTGTTAGCCTTGTGCGAGACGCCGCAGAGCGTCGTGGCCGCCATACCAGGGGCCAATCGAAGCATCTCAATTGGGGAGCCGCTTCGCCGCCCTCTCGCCAAAAGCCGGCGGAGGCTGCAACGCTGTCGAAGCCTGAGAAGCTATGGATCCCGCAACTGCCTGATTTGGAGAACTGCTGCAGATGGAATCAGCCCCAGGTCAATCGAGCCAGGTTTCGCCGCTCTCAGGCTCGCCCGTTTCCGGCTCGCCGCCATCAGGCGGGTCGATGTTTTCGAGGGCCAGACGATGGCGTCCCCGCATGCCGAGGATCTCGTCAGTTGCTGAAGCCGCGGTCTTTTTCTTCTTCACCGTCTTCTTTCTCCTCTATGGGCTGACCCCCATTCTGGGCGGCGACGGAATGGGCCTGGTGGGCGCAGACGAACCCCGCTATGCGCAGATCGCCCATGAGATGCTGGACCGATTCGACTCGGCCCACACCATCAAGGGCCGCCTCGTCGCCTGCGTTACTCCCTACCTCTACGGGAAGCCCTGGCTTGAAAAGCCCGCCCTCTACTACTGGCGCGCCATGTTTCTGTTTCAGGATTTCGGGGTGCATGACTGGAGCGCGCGGCTCCCTTCCACCACATTCGCCTTCGTGATGATCGGCCTCATTTACCTGCACATGCGACGATTCCGCCCCGGGGGCCACCTTGACGCCGCCCTGATCACCGTCGCCTGCGTCGGCATCATCGGCTTCTCCCGCGGCGCATCGACGGACATGCAGATGGCCGCACCGCTGGCGATCGGACTGCTGGGCTGGTACGCCTGGTATGAAACGAACTCGAAATTCTGGCTCTACGACATCTACTTTTTCACCGGTCTTGCCACCCTCGCCAAGGGTCCGGTCGCACCCTTCCTGGCCGCCGTCGTCCTGATTGCTTTCGCATTTCTGCGTCGCGAGTGGTCCATCCTTCGCCGTTCCCTGTGGTGGCCCGGCATCGTCCTCTACTTTGCGATGGTGTTGCCGTGGTTCATTGCGGTTCAGCACCTGAACCCAACCTTTTTCCGCGAGTTCTTCCTGGAACACAACCTGCAGCGCTTCACCACCGACCGTTACCAGCACCAGCAACCGATCTGGTACTACATCGCCGTGGTTCTGCTGGGCACCATGCCCTGGACGGTGATTGCCATGCGCGCCCTGATTGACGGCATCCAGACCTCGGTGGCCGAGTGGCGCCTGCGCCGCGCTCGCGGGGACCGAAAACCCAACGTCAATCGTCCCGGCGATGCCTTTCCTGAATTCCTGGTTCTTTGGGCGCTCATTCCGATCGTGTTTTTCTCTTTCTCCGAATCCAAGCTCCCGGGCTACATCCTCCCGTCCATTCCACCCATCGCCATCCTGACCGGGGACTATCTCTTCCGGCGCCGCCGGCCGGGCCTCAATCGCTGGATCCTCCTTGCCCACGCCACCCTCTGCGGCGCCATGACCATGGGCATTCTGCTGGTTCCCTGGTTCGTTTCGCATGGCGCAGAGATACCTCCCACCCGGGCGCTTGCAGCCGGGTTTCTGGCCGGCGCCGGCGCAGCGCTGCTCATCCTGATCGTCACCAAGGGGTTTGGAGTCGCGCGGCTTCGCCTGGCCACCTCAGGGGTTTTGGTGGTGCTGGTGATCTTCCTTTACGGAGTGGGTCCGTTCTTCGGCATTCCCCAGATCGAGGCCACCAAGCGCGTCATCAACCTCCTCGATCGCTCCTACTCGGCCCGCCCGCTCGCCAACCGGCTGACCGACTTTCTGCCGCCCGATGGCACGATTGCCGTGTTTCGCGTGCGGCGCGACATCCAGTACGGTCTCTCCTTCTACCGCAACCGCGAAGTCGTCAACTATGAGGAAAGCGGTGTTCCCGACGAGCAGCACCTGCTCGTCGTACGGGTCACGGGCCGGCACGGAACCGATCTCCACTCCACCGATGACCTCGCGGAGTATCTCGAAGGCCGCCGTTACGATCAACTCTTCGCGTGGCCCGAGCAAGGTCTCGAGGTCTATCTTGTCGGCCAACGGTAACTTGCTGCCTGAGTTGCGTTTGGGCGCAAGTCGTGTCAAAGTGAGCGCAGAGAGTTTTAGCATAAGGGCACTCTGAACGGATCGTAAATGACCCGGAGAGGCATGGAATTGGGCGCATCCATCGAGATTCTGGACCTGCGGCACTTCTCCGCCTCCAACCTGCGTCCTGTCCTCGAGGCCGAGTCGGAGCTATGGTCCAGCCGCCTCCACTGGGACTACAAGATCTCGTCCCGGCTCCTGATGCAGTATCTCGATAATCACATGCTGCCTGGTTACGCGGCTCTCGACGGCTCGCAGGTGGCCGGATTCGTCTTCTGCGTCTATGAGGAAACCAAGGCCATTATCGGCGACGTGTTCGCACCGGCCGGCCCCGCCCGCAGCGAGGCCGCCGCCCACGCAATCGAAGAGACCCTGCTTCGCCATCTGCTTGAGTTGCTGCTCAATTCGCCCCAGGTCGACCGCGTGGAGTCTCAGCTCCTGATCCGCCCCTCTGGCGCGCACTCTACCATCTTTCGCGATGCCGGTTTCGATATCTACCGTCGCCTGTTCCTGGTCCAGGACCTCACCGAAAGCCTGGCCCAGAACCTGGTTCAGAATCTCCAGGGAAACTCGACTCCGCCCCACGTCAACCTGCCGCCCAATCTCCAGCTCCGCCCCTGGTCCGACGACGACCTGGCTCCGGCCGCGCGCCTGATCTCCGCCGCCTACGCGGGACATACCGACTCGCTGATCAACGACCAGTACCGCTCCATCCACGGCTCAATGCGTTTCCTGAACAACATTGTCCGCTACTCCGGCTGCGGCACATTTTCGCCGCAGGCCTCGCACGTGATCGTCGACCGGGGCACGCGCGAGCTCGCTGCCCTGGTGCTGGGTTCCCGCGTCAGTTCCCGGAGCGGGCACATCACCCAGGTGTGTGTGCACCCTGAGTTCCGCCGCCGCGGCCTGGCCCGCATGCTTCTTTCCCTGGTGAGTTACTGGTTCACCCGCCAGGGCGCCTCGGAAATCTCCCTCACGGTGACTGAAGCCAACCGCGACGCCATTGATCTGTACCTGTCAAAAGGCTATGTCCGCGCCCACAGCTTCGACGCGGCGGTCTGGCAGCGCGAACCCCGGATCGGACCGGAAGATACGGAAAAGATCGATCTAATCCGCAAACCGTCGGTCTCACGGTTTTAGAGTGGCGATCGGCCAGTTACCCTTATCAACCACGGTGATCTTCGTGACCTCGGCTGCGAACTTCCATGCGTTCCCTCTCCCGGTATTAATAAGCTCTGGCGCCTTTGCTTCGAGGTCGAGATCCAGCACCAGGCTGACTTCTCTTTGCCCACCCTGGCCTACACCGCCCCTGCGAACGTAGGCCTCCGCGGCCGCCTCGTCAACGGGCAGTTCAGTTAATGCGAAAGGCCTGAAGGCGATGATGTAATTCGAAGCGCTGCCTAGTCCCAGGGAGCTGCTTAGTTGGCGGGCCGCCGGTGAACAACCAATGGCGCGGTCGCCCGGGGGACTGATGCTGTCCAGACCAATGGTTTCCTTCATCCCTGCGTTATAGCCGTTCACGAACGGAAATGCTTTCCTGGTGACATCGTAGTTGCCGAGCACGGCTGCGATAGGAGAGACGATCCGGTTATGGGTTATGTTGGGGAACGCGCTCACCCGAATACTGACAGTGCGCGGCACGTCTGCGAGAATCTCCGGCGCATTGGTTCGATAAAATTTGACCAACTTCGGATAGTCGAATTCGTTATTGAATGCTTGCTCGATGTCGCTTCTTTGATCGCCGCAGTTGTTCAGGACAATGAAATATCGCATAACCCGCGGGTCGTCGAACAGGGAGGGGGTGTACTTCAACAAAAACAGGTCGAGCCGCGTCTCGCTACCGCCCAAGCGGTCAATCGCTGCGCGGTCCAGAGTTGCGAGGTTGAGTCCAGAATCCAGAGTCATGGCGCCGGGAGAACCGGGACGCGCAACCGAGCCGGCTGCCGGGGGCTCTTCGGCTGCCTGCAGCCGATGCGCTTCAATTGCATTTGGATTTTGCCTGCCCCCACCGGTCCTGATGGTGAAGTAGATGATATCGCCATCCAGCATACCGTCATAATGCCTGGTCAGCGTGGTTCCCAACAATACGGTCGGGACATCGAAACTCACTTTGTTGCCCTCTACTTTTCCGTGAGCGATCGCCTTGGTGGTCGTGATTCTCCTCGTCCCCGTCCTGAAGTTAGTCTCCGTTCCTGTCAAGACGGTACCGTTAGCTTGCAGATCGAGCACCACGGTCTCCGGTGGTGCGGAGTGGTATTGTTGGCCGCCTGGACTCTCGAGACCCGACTGCACCTGGTAGCTCCATTTTCCTGTCACACCGCTCGCAGCCCACGACGGGGTACCGAAAATCAGGATGCACATGGCACTGACTATGAGAGTTGATCTCATGCGCACTTCTCCTTTTGTGAAGTCCTTGGCGGGAGGGCCTTTAAGATGGGTTTTCTCGCCGACACGGCAGAAGTGATTTTAGAGTGAAGGGGCGCCCGCCGCTCGCTTATATTAGCGCGTCATCCCCGCCCCTGGGCAGATTAATGTGCACGCATAAACCTAATGTTTCTGACACCAGAGGCCGCCATCCTGTACGCGCCGCGTGTTCCCTCGAGCGACACCGCACAAGATGCAGTTTGCACAGCGACCGCTAATTTTCCCGCTTTAAAACAGGCCACCCGATCCGCGCCAGATTCATACATCTTTCGTGGCATTACCGGCGGTTTCGTCTCTCCACGAGATCATTTTTATGCAAGCATTAGTCAGCATCCTCTGCACAGCTGTTGCGGACCCTGACGAAAGAGCAGGCCGTTGGTCGCGCCATGAATCGGCAGCGCTTACAGCCGCCGGTCGGTTGCTCGCACTGTAGCGCGATGACCGAGTTGCCGATATTGACTTCGGGAAGTCGGTGACGGAGTTGGACATGAGCCTTACCACAGACAGGATCGGCCGCCGGAAGTCGTTACTTTTGAAGCTCAAAGGCACACCTGCGACGCTGGGTCGCCGAATGGGCTGGGCGATGGGCTTGACAGCATTGTTGCTGGCCGGCGCCGGCGCCTACGGGCAGGCGTTGAAATTCGCTCCTGAGGCCGTGGGTTCGACGGCGGGCGAGCAGAACGTGACGGTGACCGCGAGCGTGTCGGGGACGGTCAGCACGGTCGAGGTCTTAACCCAGGGTCAGGCGGGGCTCGATTTCTCCCCCGGCGCCGGAGCGTCCTGCTCCGGAGCTGCCCTGACGGTAAATGGGACAAAAAGCAGCTGTTCGCAGTCGGTGACCTTCACGCCTTCCGCGCCGGGCACACGCCTTGGCGCGGTGGTGCTGCTGGGGACCGTAAACGGGGCTCAAACCATATTGGGAACGGCTTATGTCTCCGGGACGGGCACAGGCCCGCTGGGAGTTCTGGTGGCGGGAAACGTTCTTCCGGTGGCGGGGCAACTGGGCCTGTATGACAGCACTGACGTGGGAGACGGAAGCCTGGCTACGAATGCTGAACTTAACCTTCCCGGGGGCATTGCGCTGGACGGCGCAGGAAACCTGTACATCGCCGATACGGCCCATCAGCGCATCCGCATGGTGTGCGCAAAGGCTGCCAGCCAGGTGATCGCCGGAACCATCTGCACCAAGCCCGGAATCATATCGACCGTTGCAGGCAACGGCAATCCGGGCAACTCAGGAAACGGTCCAACGCCGGGTTCACAGGTGAATAATCCGAATAGCGTGGCCGTGGACGGGGCGGG
>Ga0182013_10005133_pt1 | contig 15389 bp, 9 predicted proteins | sample 612S2MmetaG_FD_120487 | JGI IMG/M metagenome (GOLD analysis project Ga0182013, IMG submission 120487) | Permafrost microbial communities from Stordalen Mire, Sweden - 612S2M metaG | ecosystem: Environmental > Terrestrial > Soil > Wetlands > Permafrost | place: Sweden: Stordalen | collected...
CAGTGCATCTTGCTTGCCAAAGCCTGCTCAATTATGAGTGCGACCTGGCTCTGGCAGGTGGAGTTACCATCGAAATCCCACATGGTCAGGGCTATATCTATCGCGAAGGAGAGATTCTTTCTCGCGATGGCCACTGTCGGTCCTTCGATGCAACTTCCAGCGGCACTGTTTTTGGAAGCGGCCTGGGGATTGTCGTACTTCGCCGCCTTGAAGATGCGATCGAAGACCGGGATCATATCCGCTCCGTCATCCTCGGATCCGCAATCAACAATGATGGCGCGCGCAAAGTGGGCTATCTTGCTCCGAGTGTTGAAGGCCAATCTGAGGTCATTGCCGAAGCACTGGATTTCGCCGGCATCGGCGCCGCGGACATTTCTTACGTCGAGACCCACGGAACGGGAACGGTAGTCGGCGATCCCATCGAGGTAAGGGCTCTTACGCAAGCCTTTCGCAAATCAACGGACCGCAGCGGCTACTGCGGAATCGGATCGCTGAAGACTAACGTTGGTCATCTTGACGCGGCCGCCGGCGTCGCCGGCCTGATCAAGACCGTCCTCGCCATCGAGCACGGCCAAATCCCTCCAAGCCTGCACTTTCAGAACCTGAACCCGCACATCGAGTTGAAGGGAAGTCCGTTCTTCGTTAACAGCAAACTCGCGGATTGGCCGTCCACCGGATCGCCCAGGCGCGCCGGTGTCACTGCGTTGGGCATAGGCGGCACAAACGCGCACGTTGTAATCGAAGAAGCGCCGCGCTCTGTCGAGTCGCGGCAGACGAAGCCCTATCAATTGTTGACGGTTTCCGCCAAGACCGAGAGCGCTGCTGACCGGGCCTTTACCAAACTCGCCGCTTACATTCCTGCACATCCCGAGCTAAGTCTGGCGGACGTTGCCTTCACCTGCCAGGTTGGCAGGCACGCGTTCCCGCATCGACGCGCATTGGTCGTCGACGACACCCGCGAGTCAATAACTTCTCTTGCAGGGGGAGAGCGTAAAGCTTTCGCCTCTGGACTCGCCGCGAAGGCTGCGCCCCCTGTCGTCTTCATGTTTTCTGGGCAAGGATCACAGTATGTCAACATGGGCCGCGAACTCTATGAGCATGAACCGGTCTTTCGTGAAACTCTCGATTTCTGCGCTCAACAACTCCAGCAGCCTCTCGGGCTCGACCTGCGCCAAGCGATCTATCCGTCGAAAGAAGACAAGGACGCTGCGGCCGAACGTCTGAATCAGACCTGGCTCACGCAGCCCGCTCTCTTTTCCATTGAGTACGCCCTTGCACGTTGGTGGATGTCGGCAGGCATCGAGCCCGAAGCAATGGTGGGTCATAGCATCGGTGAATACGTCGCCGCATGTCTCGCCGGAGTCTTCTCGCTCGAAGACGCTCTTGCAATCGCCGCCTTTCGTGGCCGGATCATGTACGACCTTCCGTCGGGCTCCATGCTTGCGGTTCCCCTCGCCGCCAGCGACCTTCATCTCAGCGGCAATCTTTCATTAGCCGCCATCAACAATCCAGGCCTCTGCGTGGTCTCCGGACCAACGCCTGAAATCGCGGCGCTGGAAGAGACTCTAGCAAAGCAATCCGTTTCTTGTCGCCGCCTGTTCACCTCGCATGCATTCCACTCTGCGATGATGGACCCCATCCTCGCCTCATTTGAAACGCGCCTAAAAAGCATTGAGTTAAAGCCTCCGAGTATCCCTTACCTTTCTAATGTGAGCGGAACCTGGATCAAGCCCGAAGAAGCCGCTGATCCAGGCTATTGGGCACGACACCTTCGCAAAACGGTACGCTTTTCTGAGTCTCTGACTGAACTTTTCTCTAAGCCAAATCGGATTCTTATCGAGGCCGGACCGGGCAATGCACTTACGTCGTTGGCCCGTCAGCAGCTCGGGGCTACGGCAAAGGCATTTCAGTCCCTACCGCATCCTCGCGAAACAATCACGGGACTTCGTTGCGCGCTGCAAACGCTAGGCCAGGCTTGGGTCTTGGGGGTAGATGTCAATTGGACGAAGCTGCATCCGTCCGGTTCCGCTTGTCGAGTCCCTTTGCCGACGTACCCCTTTGAGCATCGAAAGTTCTGGATCGCGGCGGATAAGCCGCAGCTCGCGGCGACGCTTTCCCCTGCGCCCATATCGCGCCCGGAAGACGCCAGAGACATGTCGTTCTATCGACGCATTTGGAGGCGTTCTCAGGTAACACCTGTACCAGCAAGCGCGGCTGGAGCTTGGATCGTTTTCAATGACTCACTTGGCCTGGGCGATCAAATCGTCGCTAAGCTTAAGAAAAACAATCAGGAAGTCATTCTGGTCGCTGCCGGCTCAAGTTATAAGCCATCTAAAAGAAATGGCTATACAGTTCGGCCCGGCGTGCGGGATGACTATGATGCCCTGATCGCCGATGTTACCAAGAGCGGATACTCGCCCAGCAAAATCCTCCACCTCTGGTCCGTAGAGGATTCAGAACCACTTCTCACAGATACTCTGGATCGCAGCTTCTATAGCCCTCTTTATCTTGCCCAGGCGCTAGCCGCGCAGGACTTGGAAGGCATTGATATTGCCCTGGTCTCCAACCGCTTGCAGCAAGTCTCCGAAGAGCCAGTCCGCAATCCAGCGCGCGCAGTGTTGCTCGGCCCGGCGCGAGTTATCCCGAAGGAGCTGCCTGGAATCACTTGCCGCAGCATCGATGTGGACTTAGAAAGCATCAGGGCCTCGGAATGTGCGGCCCAGATCGTCGCCGAGATGTCCTCCGTCCGCGAAAGTGTCACCGTTGCGTTTCGTGGTGGTGAGCGCTTTATTGAGACGCTTGATCCTTTCGATCTGTCCGCGGTTCCTGAACGCCGCCGTTTGCAGCCGAGAGGTGTGTACCTCATCACAGGCGGATTGGGCGGCATAGGATTGGTTGTTGCCGAGCATCTGGCGCGTGAATTCAACGCTCGGCTTGTTCTTGTCACTCGCACCGAACTGCCACCCGAAGCGAAATGGGAATCTTCTCTGAACGACTCCCATCAGACGGAAGCCACTAAGCGCAAGATTCAAAAGCTTATTGAGATTCGCTCCATCGCTGGTGGCCTTTTGGTTGCTCAAGCGGATGTTACGAATCTCGATCAAATGCGTGACGCCGTTGCCCTGGCTGGACAGCACTACGGCAAACTCGACGGTGTCTTCCATGCTGCGGGCATCCTCGATGACGGTCCTTTAATGCTGAAGTCCGCGGAAAGCGCAGCCCGCGTCCTGGATCCAAAGGTGCGCGGAACGTTGGTTCTGGAAGAGGCCCTCCGCGATGCGCCGCTCAGTTGTTTTGTCTTGTTCTCCTCGATTAGCTCCATCTTTCCGCCCGCCGGCCAGGTGGACTACGCGGCAGCCAACGCATTTCTCGACGCCTTCGCGTTGAGCCGCAAAGACCCTGTAACCGTCATTAACTGGGGCGCGTGGCGCGAGGTTGGGATGGGCGCGCGGTCTGCCTCTCCGCATCCTTTGCTGGAAGAAAAGTTACTGGCAACACCGCGGGAAATTGTGTACTCAAGCCAGTTTTCGCAACAGAAGCAGTGGTTGCTCTCTGAGCATCGATTGAAGACCGGCATGGCGCTTATTCCAGGAACTGGTTACTTGGAAATGGCTGCCGGAGCGTTCGCGCGCGGCACTTTCCATGGCGCAATCGAATTCCAGGATGTCTTCTTTCTCGCTCCGCTGACTTTCGACGCTTCCGAGTCCAGGGAGGTGCGAGTCCAGCTCAGGCGCGAACAGGAAGCCGGGCCGGAGAAAGGCGCTTTCCACTTCTCCATGTTTGCGCGTGCCGGCGAGTGGGTCGAGCATAGTACCGGCAACATCGCGCCCTGTCTGGCGAATCCGGCGACGCATGTTGATCGCGCCGCCATCGTAGCTCGGTGCCGGCAGCGTGAAATCGTCTTCGATGAACAGCACCGGACCAAGCAGGAGCGCTACTTCGAGTTTGGCCCACGCTGGCACTGTCTCAAGCGGCTCCACATTGGCAAGCAGGAAGGCTTGGCCGAGTTAGAGTTGGATGATAGATTCTCCGCGGATTGTGCCGCGTATCGCATGCACCCCGCACTGCTCGATCTGGCAACAGGGTGCTCACTTTACCTGACCGACGGCTACGAGTCATCCGACGACTTATACCTCCCGTTCTCTTATAAGAAGCTGTGTCTCCACCGCCCACTGCCCAGCAAGCTCTTCAGCCACATTCGCCCTCGCAAGGAGAATCTGCTTCACGGCGAGGTTGAAACCTTTGATATCACGCTCTTCGATGAGCAGGGTCAGGTGTTGGCGGAGATTGAAGGCTTCTCCATGCGCCGTGTCGCCGATCCCGCAAAGGCCCCGGAAGAGAATGCGTCAGCACACGATGCCGCTCTCTCACGCGGAGAGCAGCCCATTGAGGCCTTCGATCCTTCCGGTATACCGCCGCTTGAAGGCGCACGAGCTTTGACCCGCATTCTTCTGGCCAGGACTCCGCTCGCGGTAGTTGCCGTCTCCCAGCCTCTTGAAGAACTCAACGATCGCAATGTAACTCCATCGTCAGGTGCAACCAACTCTACTACTGCAAGCTCTGCGCCGACCGAGGGCATTGAGGCCACGCTTGCTGGCTTATGGCAGGACTTGCTCGGAGTGGACCAGGTAGGACTGGATGACGACTTTTTTGGTCTGGGAGGTCATTCCTTGGTCGGCGTCCGCCTTTTTGCCAAGATCAAGAAGACTTATCAGGTGGACCTCGACGTTGCCGTTCTCTTTGAGGCACGTACTGTGCGCCAGCTTGCGGGACTGATCCGTAAGGCACAACAACCCGCCGGTTTGCAATCGAAGGCATGGTCGGCCTTGGTTCCCATTCAGCCCAACGGTTCACGACGCCCCTTTTTCTGTGTCCATCACATCGGGGGTCAGGCCATTACTTATGAGCCATTGGCGAAAGCTCTGGGGCCCGACCAACCTTTGTACGCGTTCCAGTCTCCGCTGGTAACTCGGCTGGACTTTCCCGAAACTAGCATCAAGGAACTGGCGGCCATGTACATCAAGGAAATGCGAGCAATCTTCCCGGATGGTCCTTACATGCTGGGAGGGGCATCTTTCGGGGGATCTGTTGCCTTTGAGATGGCACAACAACTGGTTGCGCAAGGTGCGGAGCCTGGGTTAGTTGTCATGTTCGATGCCTCTGCTCCAGAAAGCGGAGAACGCGTAGATGCAAAAGATCAAGTACTCACCTTCTGGGAGAATATTCAAAAGCAGGGTGCACGCTATCTACTTCGGAAGGCCACGGAAACGAAGGAGCAGTGGGGCGTATGGCTGATGCGCCGCGTTCATGAGACGGCATACTATGGTTGCCGGCTCGCGGGCTGGGAACTCCCAGCGGCCGTTCGCTTTCATCAGGTGAAGAAGATACATTGGCAAGCCTTTGAACGGGCCACCTTCCAGCCTTATCCAGGGAAGATCGCGCTCATGCGGGCCATAGACCGCGGTGCGGAGAATCTTGGCAGGCACGAAGATCCGACTCTTGGCTGGGGAAGACTTGCGGGCGGCGGACTCGAGATTTACGACGTCGATGCTGGACACATTGGAATGCTTTCTGATCCCTATGTCGGAACCATAGCCGAGAAACTCAAGATGATTTTCCCGTCGTAAGTGCGGCGGTGTCTAATTATCTACGCAATCAGGGCGCCTCTGCACAAGTCCAAATGTGTCAGGGCACGACCGGGGTACCCAGGGACACCCCTGGGTCGCGTGCCGCAAATGATGCAAAATCAACGCGGGCTTTAGCGCCTGAGGGGATGTTTGTCGCCAGCAAGAACGTGTTCGGAGACTCCTTGGAATCCAACTGCCTGCGAGTGCGGGAACCACTCTTCTCCGCCAGTTGGCAGCTGTGTTGGCGCCGCCAGCAAAGGTCGCGCTTCCCACATTTCCAACTCCGGATCAGCCGCGCTCTCGGCCATGAGCGCAACGCGGTGCCCGGCGCGTTCCAGGAGACAAAACCGCCAGCGCCCAGGCTCGTCGTTCAAACACGGATCAAGTTCCAGGCGAATTCCCTCAGCCCCCCCAAACAGGAAATAAAACTTGTTTAACGGCAGCGAAAGTCCCATGCCCCGCGCCTTGATGTAGGCCTCCTTCAGCGTCCACAACGAGAGGCCGCGATCCAATTGTTCAGAACTGGGCAGGGCTTCAAGCTGGGCCAATTCCAGCGGCGAAAACGCCGTGGCGGCAACCTCGGCAATCTCTCTTACGCGCTCACGAGGCTCCACGTCCACACCCAGTTCACCCTCTTGGCCGATCAGGCAAACCACCAGGCCAGGTGAATTGGACAGATTGAAGCGCAGGCCGCACTCCGGGTCAGTTGCGGGCTTGCCGTAGGCATTCAAAGTGAAGCGCCAAGCGTGAGGGGGAATCGGATGGTAATGTGACAGAGCAGTACGGACCAGGGCTCGGGTCGTCAGATACTCGCGGCGCAGCCTGTCAAACTTGAACGCCTGCCAGCGGGCACGCTCGTCTTCGCTTAGCAGCAGCTCGCACGCATGCGCCGTCCTATCTGCCAAAACATCGTTCGGGTATGCGAACCAAAGGTGAAGCGCTTCTTTTTCCATATCCGTGTGATTCGGCCCTCGCTCAACGCCCTGGCCTGGCGGGCTTTGCAGGGGAGCCGCTCCCTGAAAGGCTATGTCGTCTGGGCGCATGTGTCCAACCTGCTTGTCGCTTTGATTCGTGAATGTGTGAATGCGGCGGTCGAATTGATATGCCTAGTCTTGCAAAAGCGCGCCCGGCCGCCCCTGCGCCCTCTCAGTGCCAAGGGGCTATAATTTCCCCTATGGCAGCGAGCGCGCACACGAATTTCCCCGAACTCGATCATGCTCAGAATACTCCGGACGACGCCCTTTCCGTTGCTTCTGCAACTGCGTCAAAGCTGCTCGCCCTTGAAAATCGTTTGCGACAGTTGGGAAGCTTGATGGTGGCTTATTCAGGCGGCGTGGACTCCGCATTTCTGGCCGCCGCGGCGCATCGTATCCTGGGCTCCCGCATGATTGCAGTATTAGCCGACTCGCCCAGCCTGGCCCGGCGCGACATGGAGCAGGCCAGCGCCTTTGCCCATGCGCAACAGATCCCGCTGCAGGTCGTGGCAACCGAAGAATTGGACCGGCCTGAATACCAGCGCAACGACGCCAATCGCTGCTTTCACTGCAAGGATGAACTTTTTGCAACCATGGAAGCGCTGGGCCCCAAGCTAGGCTTTACCCACATCGCCTACGGCATGAACGCCGACGACACGAAGGACTTTCGTCCCGGCCAGCGCGCCGCCGAGGAGCACGCTGTGTTGGCTCCCCTGGCGGAGGCGGGACTTACAAAAATCGAAATCCGCGCGCTTGCCAAGGCTGCCGGCTACCCGCTGTGGGACCGTCCCGCGGCCCCTTGCCTGGCTTCGCGCGTCGAGTACGGTCGCACCGTCACCCGCGAAGTCCTCGAACAGGTGGAGAGAGCCGAGGAGAGCCTGCGCCAGTTGGGCTTCCGCGAGCTGCGCGTACGCCATCACGGTGAGCTCGCTCGCGTTGAGATTGCTCGCGCTGAGCTGCCTCGCGCCCTGGCAATCGACATGCTCGACGCCATCTCCGCGGCCCTCAAACAGGCCGGCTTCCAGTATGGAACGCTGGACTGCGCCGGCTTTCGCTCCGGTTCCATGAACGCCCTTCTGCCCGCGGACGTCCTTGCCCGCCGTGGCGCATGAAGCATGATGGGTAGCCAACAGTTTAAAATCACAACGCGATGCGTATTGGATATCTAGAGTGTTTTTCCGGCATCAGCGGCGACATGCTGCTCGGCGCCCTCGTTGATGCGGGCGTTCCGTTTGCTTGTCTTGAGGAAGCAGCAACCGCGCTCAATGTCGGTGCGCGCCTGGAGATGCGCAAGGTCAGCCGCTGCGGGCTTGCTGCCACCAAGGTCGACGTTCTCACTCCTGACCAGCAGGCAATTGAACCGGCTCACACGCATCAAGAACATGCTCACGGGGAACATTCTCATCAAGCGCATTCCTCGTCTGCTCCTCATGAACACAGTGCCCACACCCACGCCGCTCATCGCCCCCTATCCACGATCCTTGAGATCATTCGCTCCGCCCCACTCTCCGCTGCTGTCAAAGAGCGCTCCATCCGCGCATTTCAACTGCTTGGCGAGGCCGAAGCCGCCATTCATTCCATCCCCATTGAAAACGTGCATTTCCACGAAGTCGGAGCGGTAGACACCATCGTCGATATCGTCTGCTCGGCTGCCGGCGCGGAGTCTCTTGGCGTCGATCGTTGGCTCGCGTCGCCCCTCAACGTGGGCAGCGGAACCGTCGTCTGCCAGCACGGAACGCTCCCTGTGCCGGCTCCGGCCACGCTGGCCCTGCTTGCCGATGCGCCAGTCTACGCCGCTGGCGATCCCATGGAGCGGGTCACCCCCACCGGCGCGGCGGTCTTGCGCATGTTGAATGTGGACTACCAGCCGCTTCCCCCCATGCGCGTCGTCGCCTCGGGCTACGGAGCCGGCGGCCGTGAAACCCCCGGCCAGCCCAACCTCCTGCGTCTGCTCGTCGGCGAACAAGAGGCTGCACAGCCCATTGAATCCGAATCCATCGCGGTTATCGAGACCGTCATCGACGACTGCAATCCCCAGGTCCTCGCCTATGTCAGCGACCTCCTGCTCGACGCCGGCGCGTGGGATGTCTATCGCGCCTCGGTGCAGATGAAGAAGGGCCGCGCCGGCGTGCAGATCACCGTCCTCTGCCGTCCCAATCTCATGCCCCGCCTGCGCGACATTCTCTTTCGCGAAACCACAACCATCGGCCTCCGCTGGAGGCTGGAAAACAAGCTGGCCCTGGCGCGCGAATTTCTCAAGGTGCAAACCCCGCGCGGCGAAGTCCGCATCAAGATTGCCCGCTGGCCCAACGGCAAAGTCGCCAACGCATCGCCGGAGTATGAAGACTGCCGTTTGCTCGCCACGCTGCACTCCGTTCCCCTCAAGCAGGTGATCGCGGAAGCGATGCAGATCTACCTGGCATCGGCGAAAGGAGAGCACCTGTGAAACGAATTGTTCTGGCAGGTGCGGCACTGGCGCTTGCGATCGTCGCAGTACCGTCTGGAGCAGCCCCCGCGCCGCAATCCAAAATTGTACACGCGGAAGGCTGCGTGGAGCCGGGCGTCGAGGCCCGCTGTCTGATGGTCAAAGACCTCAAGAGCGGCGTTCTTTATAACGTGTTCATCAAGGACCCGAAGCCCAGCATTGGAGACGGAATCGAATTCACCGGTGTGCCCCACAACGGTCTGACTACCTGCATGCAAGGCATTGCCCTGGACGTATCCGATTGGGCGCGCAAGGACTCTTTGAAATGCAGCCAACTGGAGGCGCCCAAAAAATGAATCGCGCCAGCATCGAATCGTTGCTCAACGAAGTCCGCGAGGGCCGCACGCCTGTCAACGAAGCCCTCGACCGCCTCCGCGATCTTCCTTTCGAAGATCTCGGTTTCGCCAAGATCGATCATCACCGCGCCCTCCGCACCGGTATGCCCGAGGTCATCTTTGCCGCCGGCAAAACCGCCGCCCAGGTAGCAACCATCTTCGCCCGCATGGCCCAGGCCGGAGGCAACGTCCTCGCCACTCGCGCTACTCGTGAAATGTTCGATGCGGTCCTCGCAGTCGAACCCCGCGCCGAGTTCCACGAAACCGCTCGCGCCATCACCCTCACTCAGGCGGCCGCCATTCCCGGCAAGGGAACCATCGCTGTAGTCTGCGCCGGCACCAGCGATCTGTCCGTTGCCGAAGAAGCCGTGGTCACCGTCCGCCTCATGGGCAACACTGTCGAACTCATCGCCGACGTAGGCGTGGCCGGCATTCACCGCCTGCTTGCGCAAAAGCATGGCCTTCAATCCGCCCGCGTGCTCATTGTCTGCGCCGGCATGGAAGGCGCACTACCCACGGTCGTCGGCGGACTGGTGAATGCCCCGGTCCTCGCCGTTCCCACCAGCGTCGGGTACGGCGCATCCTTTGGCGGAGTGGCCGCCCTGCTCGGCATGTTGAACACCTGCTCGCCGAATGTTTCCGTCGTCAACATCGACAACGGCTTCGGCGCCGCCTGCATCGCCTCCCTCATCAACCACCTCTGATTGCCCGCTTCGCCGCCCGGCCCAGACAAACTCCAGGGCCTGTTCACACTACTGCGCCAGTTGTATCACCAGATCGTCCGCCAGCGTGAAACGCACAATCGACTCCGCCGGTATGTCCAGGTCCCGGTTGCCGGTCAATCCCGCCACAGCCGTTCCAACCCCACCGCCCACCATGCCGCCCACCACCAGCCCCACGCCCCCGGTGGCCACGCCGCCCACCACCATGCCCACCGCCGTCCCTCCGGTAACCAGTGCCGACGAACGTCTGCCCTTGCCCCTCTTGCTTTCCGCCAGGTCCCGCGTCGTTACCTGATACTGCTGCCCATTCAGTGTCACCGAGGTCAGCCGCAGTTCCAGAAGCGACCTGCCTTTGAAGTGTCCCCGCCGATGCGACACATCCACCACACCACCCACCAGCGCGCCCTTCGGCACCAGGGCACTGTTGTCGTTGGCCAAAACAGGCTCCACAATCTCGCCCGTAAACGTGTCCCCCGCGCGGCTGGATTTTACGCTGATGCGTTGATCGATCCGGATCGTCAGCGGCGTGCCCGCCTGGATACTCACGTCGACCGGCGGCGGAGGCGCCGCCACGGAAACCGTCGGTCCCGAGGCTGCGGGAACCGGCGCTCCAGCCGCTGGTGGAGTCGCCGTTGTCGTGATCGCCTCGTTCGTCTGCCCCTGCGCCGGCGGCTGCACCACCGTCGTCGTCGTGATCCCATTCTTGTCTACAGAAACCACTTGCTGCGCCTGACCCGTTTTAGCCGCCTGTGTCTTGGCCTGGTTCAGCGCCTGTTCCTGCTTTGAAGCGCATCCCGAAACGATGCCCGCCACCAGCACCAGCGCCAGAATCCGTCCGGTGCCCACGGAAAAGCTTGATTCGAACATGGTTGATCCTCTTTGGCTGTGCTTTGATGCCGGCACAGACTCACCTCTAAGCTCAACTCAACGGCCAGGGAATTCTGTATCAACTTGCACACAGTAGGATGCGCACCTGTCGGCGACGCTCTCTGAACGGAGGGCCTCATGGCACGCCGTACACATCTCCCGCGACCTCCGCCACGAAATAGGATGTGAATGCTTGTGGGAGCAGGGCTTGGAGACAAGAATCAGCCCCAATCCCCCAATCCGTGATGCAGGTCACCGCCTCACCCTTGCCCGACCGTCAATCATTCTCCATGTACGGTTTGCGCCCGCGCGCGGCGTGTGGAGGAGTGCCTTGGTCCGGTCCAGGCTGCCACTATTACGCAGAATCTCGCAAATCTTCTTTCTGCTGCTGTTTCTTGCGCTGCTGATTTTCACCTCTCTGCGCCCCGTCCCCGGCGCCACGAGCGACATTCACCTGCTTGCCCCGGTGCGTCTGTTTTTCGAGCTCGACCCCCTAGTCGCCGTCACCAACGCCCTCGCCAGTCACGCCCTCTATCGCGGCCTGCTGTGGAGCCTGATCATTCTGCTGCCCACTCTCTTTCTGGGCCGCTTCTTCTGCGGCTGGATCTGCCCCATGGGCACGCTGCAGCACTTCGTCGGCAATCTGCCCTCCGAGGCCAAACGCGGCAAGCAGCGCATCGATTCCAACCGCTACAAACGCTGGCAAACCGGCAAATACGTCGTCCTCATCGCAGGACTCGTCGCCGCCTGCTTCGGTTCCGCGGCCATCGGCTGGCTTGACCCGTTCAGCCTGCTGGTCCGTTCTTTCGGCCTCTCGCTTTTGCCCGCCTTCAACTTCGCCGTGCGTGCGGTTCTCTCGCCCCTCGAGCACAGCCACGTCGCCGCCATCAAGGCTACCGGCGAAATCCTCCATTCGATTCTCCTGTTTTTCGTGCTCGACTTCCGCCAGCCGCACTTTGCCCAAGGCCTGATCCTCGGAGTCCTCTTCCTGGCCATTCTCGTCGCCAGCCTGCGCATCACCCGCCTTTGGTGCCGCGCCATCTGCCCTCTCGGCGCTTTGCTCGGCGCAGTCTCCCGCTGGTCGGTCTTGGGACTGCACAAGGACCCGGCCGCATGTGACAAGTGCAACCGCTGCCTGCTTAGTTGCCAGGGCGGAGACGATCCCATCGGCGGCTTTCCCTGGCGAAAATCCGAGTGCCTCATGTGCATGAACTGCATAGGCAGTTGCCCTCATGACAGCCTCCAATTCCGCTTCTTCCGCAATGAAAAGGAAGTCGCATCGCCCGACCTGGGCCGGCGCCGTACCATCGCCGGCCTCGCCGCCGGTGCGGCAGTGGTTCCGCTCTTTCGTGCCAACACGGGCCTCGGCAAAAGCCGCAATGAACGCCTTCTCCGCCCGCCCGGCGCGCTCGATGAGGAAGATTTCCTCTCCCGCTGCATCCGCTGCGGCGAGTGCATGAAGGTCTGCCCCAACACCGCGCTCCATCCCACGCTCGACCAGGCCGGCCTCGAAGGCCTCTGGACACCCACCTTGGTTCCGCGCATCGGTTATTGCGAGCCCAGTTGCGTGCTCTGCTCTGAGGTCTGCCCCACCGGCGCAATCTGGCAGATCACCCCCAAGGAAAAAGGCTGGGTGGAAGGTCTTGGTACGCAAAGCCAGCCCGTCCGCCTCGGCACCGCATTTTACGACCGTGGCCGCTGTCTCCCCTGGGCCATGGCCACCGACTGCATCGTCTGCGAGGAGTGGTGTCCCGTCTCGCCCAAGGCCATTTATGTCCAGGAAGCCCAGGTCATCGACGCGGCCGGCAACGCCAAAACCCTCAAGCAGCCGCGCGTCGATCCCAGCCGCTGCGTAGGCTGCGGCGCCTGCGAGTTCGCCTGCCCGCTCCAGGAGCACCCCGCCGTCTACGTCACCAGCATCGGCGAAAGCCGCTCCCCCAGCAGCCAGATTCTGCTCAACAGGAAGTAAAGGAGACCACCCCGTGAAGTTCCAAACCAATAGATGGATGTTGCCGATATGGTTCTCGATTTTCGCAGTTTTTATGGGCGCGACGGTGGCCATTTTGACCACCACAGGCTGCAAGAGAAAAGCAGTCGATCCGATGCCCGCATCGGGCGCTGTCGCCGGCTGGGAAAAGACCGCCGACACCCGCGTCTTTGACGCCAAGAACCTCTACCAGTACATCGACGGCGACGCCGAGCAGTACATCTCCGCCGGCGTAGTCACTACCTCAACGGCCGACTACAAGTACAAGGGCCAGTTGGAAGCGACTGCCGACGTGTACACCATGGGCGATGCCGCGGGCGCGCGCAAAATTCTCGAAACCGGACAGACCAAGGACGCCAAAGCCGTCCAACTCGGCGATGCCGGAGTCGCCTACGCGCAGAGCGTGATCTTCCGCAAGGGCCCCTATCTGGTCCGCATCGTGGCCTTTGATTCCACACCCGAAACGCCGCAGGCTCTGCTGGCCCTGGCGCACGGTATTGAAGCGAAACTGTAGACCTTTTGACTTGAACCTTGGTGCTGATTGAAACGTGGGAAGCAAAATCGAATTGTGAGGTCGTCATGAATAGCCGCCGCGAATTTATCAAGACCACCGCCACCGGAGCCCTGATCCTTGGCTCGCAGACCAGCCTTGGGCTGGCTGCCATTCTCGACCAGAAAACCCAGCACGCCGAAGCCGCCAAGTCCAAAGTCGTCGTCGCCCGCGATCCGGCTCTCCACGGCCCAGCCGGCCAACTCGACGACAAGCGCGTCATCGATCTCCTCGACCGGGCTATCGCCGCATACACCGGACGCGACCACCCCGTCGAAGCCTGGAAGCGCATCGTCCCAATTGGCAAAGTCATCGGCCTCAAGACCAACGGCCTCGGCGGCAAGGGGATATCCACCCACCTGGCCCTGGTGCTGGCCATCGCGGAGCGCCTTCAGCAGGCCGGCGTCAAACCCGGAGAAATTCTTGTCTGGGATCGCAATGCCCGCGATCTTGAGGCGTGCGGCCTCACCATCAATACTGACCCCAGCCGCATCCGCTGTTTCGGCTCCGACGTGTCCGGCTTCGAGGACCAGCCCATCTCCTGGGGCTCGGCCAGCGTCAAATTCTCCAAGATCCTCACCCGCGAATGCGATATGGTCATCGGCCTTCCTATCCTCAAGGACCACAATCTGTCCGGCGTCACCTTCTCGATGAAGAACATGTACGGCGTCGTCCAGCGCCCGTTTGAACTCCATGCTGGAGGCTGCAATCCAGGCGTCGCCGACCTCAATCGCATTCCCGTCGTGCGCGACAAGGTCCGTTTCACCATTGGCGACGCCATGTCTTCCGTCTATGAAGGCGGTCCCGGCTTTCACCCTGAACATCTCTGGCAGCCCAACGCACTCATCGTCGGCGAAGATCGCGTCGCCGTCGATCACACCGCGTGGCAGATCATTGAGCGCAAGCGTGCCGAAGTGGGTGTGCCGACGCTGGAGGCCGCGGGCCGCCCACCGCTCTACATCGCCACCGCTGCCGACGCCGAACACAACCTGGGATTCAACGATCCAAAGCGCATCAACCTCATGGAGGTTTAGTGTCAGGGCACGACTTTAGTCGTGCCGTAATCGCAGCAGAATCAACGTGGGCTTTAGCCCCTGACGGAACGCTTCCTAAATGACAGACCTATATTCCTGCAGCAGAGGAGGATGACCATGGCCGGGGAAACCAATCAAACACCGGAACAGCCGCATGGCCTCACCCGGCGCGAGGCTATGTTGCAACTGCTCCGCGTCGGTGGCGTAGCCGCAGGCGCGGCAGGCGCAGCCGTCTGGCTCAGCGAGCACAGCTTCCGCCCCGTCCCAGCCCAGGCAGAACAAGCCCGCCGGGACCATCGCACTGCTTCCGATCCTCAACTCCCACGCCTCACCGTTGTGCAGGGCGGGGAACCGCGCGCCCTCGTCCAGCGTGCGCTTGAAGACCTGGGCGGCATCCGCCGTTTCGTCAGCCGCCAGGATGTCGTCGTCCTCAAGCCCAACATCGCCTGGGACCGCACACCGGAGCAGGCCGCCAACACCAACCCCGAAGTTGTCGCCGAGGTCGTTCGCCAGTGCTGGCAGGCCGGAGCCAAGCGCGTCATCGTAACGGATGTGAGCTGCAACGAGCCCCGCCGCTGCTTTCAGCGCTCCGGCATTCAGGCCGCCGCCCGCGCCGAGGGCGCTGAAGTCATTCTTCCCGATCCCGAGCTTTACCGCGAGGTCGATCTCGGCGGCGTGGTCCTCAAAAGCTGGCCCGTCTTCACGCCCTTTCTTGAAGCCGACAAGATCTTCAACCTGACCATCGCCAAGCATCACGGCCTCGTTGGCGTCACCCTCGCCATGAAGAACTGGTACGGCATCCTCGGCG
>Ga0182013_10005134_pt1 | contig 15386 bp, 12 predicted proteins | sample 612S2MmetaG_FD_120487 | JGI IMG/M metagenome (GOLD analysis project Ga0182013, IMG submission 120487) | Permafrost microbial communities from Stordalen Mire, Sweden - 612S2M metaG | ecosystem: Environmental > Terrestrial > Soil > Wetlands > Permafrost | place: Sweden: Stordalen | collected...
CGCCATCCTTGGTGCGCCGCTCGTTGATTTGCAGCCAGCGTCCGTCGATCAGGCGCACTTCATATGTGCGGGCGTCTCTGGCGGCAATGTCCACAGTCTCAAGCTCCGTCTGAATCAAGGGAGCGGTGGCGAAAGCCATGACTTGCTTGTAGCTGGCCCCCGGCGTCGTGAGTTCGGATGAGAGGCCATGCAATTCAAGAAATTTCGAATTGCACGTTACAAGGCGGTTCCGTGCATCCCAGAGAACGAAGGCTTCCGATATTGCGTCGATGGCGTCGCGCAGCCTTACATTCGCGGTCGCGGTCTGCTCGGCGAGCGCTTTCTGCTCGGAAATGTCCACCGCGATTCCGACGAGATGCCTCCCCGGCTCGCGCGTGTCTTCGACAAGCTCCGCTCGCGCGCGCAACCAGACCCAATCGCCGTGATAATTCTTGATGCGAAATTCGACGTCGACGTTTCTTGTCTTGGAACCCGCCACCATTTCCGCGATTTGGGCGAGGTTGGCGTCGTCAGGATGAAGCAGTTCATTGAGTTCGCCAATGGAGAGACAGCGCCTTTCCGCTTTCCTCCCCAGGATCTCATGCATTGAGTCCGACCAGTAAATGCGGCCGTGAGCGATGTCCCAGTCCCATAATCCGCAACGACCGCGCGACAGCGCGGTCTCCAGTCGGCGCCGGATGTGATCATTCACCTGCTCGGCGGCCCTGCGCTGTTTTGCCTGGCGGAAATAGGCGCCGAGAATCGCGAGCAGCACAACGGTTGTCGTCGCGAAGAGCGCCGCGTAACGCCAGGCGACGGCGCGCCATTCCTCGAGCACCGCGTCGAGAGGATGGATGAGTGCGACCTGTCCGTATGGCGCCGGCAATTTGCGCACGACGGCGAGCGCCGGAGTTCCATCCGCGAGAATGACGCGTATGACTCCAGCCTTGTCGGCGAATTCGGTAATGATCTGATCCTGGCCCAGAATGTCGGAGAGCGTGACATTCGTCCGTGCGAGCTGTGGCCATGATGCGGCGACCCGGCCTTGCTCATTTGTGACGAAGATTCGCCTGCCTCGCGCGGCGGCATGGCCGGGAGCGATATGTGTCAGAGCTTCGCCGGCGGATGTCGATTTGCTGCTCTCGATGGCGTCTCGAAGGTCTCGCCAGATCGCCCTGGAGACGATTTCGAGGTCGGCGGAAGCGTCGACCAGCAATTGCTCGTGAACCGTCGTCGTGAGCGTCACCACAAACTCGCCAAGAGCGACAAGTGAAATCGCGAAGGCGACCAACGCCAGGCGCTTCAGCCAGAGGCTTTCCGATTGATGACTGTCCTCGCCGCCATCGGCGAAACTATACGCTCCCCATACCGTTTCGGCGCGACTCGTCGCCTTGGCTGCGTGTGGGCGCGCCATTCGGAACTCCTTCGACTTTGGCAGACAGGGAAAGAAGCCCTTCGCTTTCCCCGATTCGTCGCCATCTGAATCCGCTCCGGCGAAATTGTCCAGATGTTAAATTTGGGTAAATTGTGTTCCGTAAGCAAATGAATCAGTTAGGCGCGCAATTTTTTTTCCGCGCCTGACCGATCGGAGCGCAGCCGCGCTCAGAATTGCGCAAATCACTTATGCAAGCGCCCTCGTCACGATGTCATTTGCGTCGCGTGAGAGTTCCGGCGCCGAGGCGACGCGCTTGAGCGCATTCTCCGCGAGCGCCTGGCGCCGCGGCTCCAGCGTACGCCATGTGCGGAGGGCCGAGAGCAACCGCGCGGCGACCTGCGGGTTCCGGGAGTCCAGTTCGAGCACGACACTGACGAGCAAATCATAGCCCGATCCATCCAGGGCGTGGAACCGCGTGAGATTGCCAGTGGCGAAAGCGCCGATCAATGCGCGCACGCGGTTGGGGTTTGCGAGCGAAAAATCCGCATGAGACATCAGGCCGCGCACGCGCTCCGTGGTCGACTCCTCGGGGATCATGGCCTGCAGGGAAAACCACTTGTCGATGACCAGCGCGTCGCCTTCGAACTGGCCGTAAAACCGCGCGAAGGCCTTTTCGCGCGCCTCTCCGCCGATCAGTGAAAGCGTGTAGAGCGCGGCGAGGCTGTCAGTCATGTTGGCGGCCGCCTCAAATTGACGCTCGGCCAATGTCACGCCCAGAATCTTGTCTCCGGCAGCGATCAAATCAAGCGCGGCGTTTCGGAGCGCTCGCCGTCCTGCGCTCGCCGCGTCGGGAGAATAGCCGCCCTCGTTCGCCGAACGCGCGTAGACATCCTCAAGCGTTGATTTGAGAGCCTCGCCGAACTCCCGGCGCAACGAGGCGCGTGCGGAGAAGAGGATGTCGGGATCGACGTTCTTGCCGGTCTCGCGGGCGAGGTCTGTTTCACTCGGCAACGTCATCGCCAGCGCCACGAAAGCCGGGTCGAGATCATTTGCGCCAAGGAGTCGGCGCACTGCAGCGAAAAAGGCCTTGTCGTCAGGCGCCGCGCCCTCGCCGCGCAATGCCGCGACGCGCGCGAATATCGAACGCAGGGCGAGGCTCTGCGCCGCTTGCCAGCGGTTGAAGGGATCGTCGTCGAAGGCGAGCAGTCGTTCGAGTTCCGCATTCTCTTGCGCCGGCTCCAGACGCACCGGCGCCGAGAAGCCCCGCAACAGCGAAAGCGTTGGGCGCGCATCGAGTCCCGAGAAGCGTATCGTTCGCGTCTCGGTCTCCAGCTCAAACAGACCGCGAGAGTTCTCTTGCTCGCTGGCGTCGCTGGCGCAGAGACGCAGCTTCGCGCCCTTGTCGTCAAACAGGGCGAGCGCCAATGGAATGTGCAGCGGCTTCTTCTCGGACTGTCCCGGCGTTGGCGGAGTCGTTTGCGTCAGTGTGAGCGCGAAAGACTTCGCCGCCGCGTCATATTCGCTGGTCACATGAATCCGCGGCGTGCCCGCCTGCCGATACCAAAGGGCGAAATGCGCGAGATCGCGTCCCGAGCTTTCCGCGAAACAGGACAGGAAGTCCTCGACCGTCGCCGCTGTTCCGTCATAGCGCTGGAAATAAATGTCCATGCCGCGCCGGAAGGCCTCGTCGCCAATCAATCGCTTCAACATGCGGACGATCTCGGCGCCTTTCTCATAGACCGTGGCTGTGTAGAAATTATTGATCTCCTGATAGACCTCCGGGCGCACGGGATGCGCCAGCGGCCCGGAGTCCTCGACGAACTGGGCCAGCCGCAGGCCGCGCACGTCGCTGATGCGCTTGACCGCCCGCGAACGCTGGTCGCTGGAAAACTCCTGATCGCGGAACACTGTGAGGCCTTCCTTCAGGCATAGCTGGAACCAGTCGCGGCAGGTGATGCGATTGCCGGTCCAGTTATGGAAATATTCATGCGCGATGACCGCCTCCACGCCCGCGTAATCCGCATCGGTGGCGGTCTGCGGCGAGGCGAGCACATATTTGTCGTTGAAGATGTTGAGGCCCTTGTTCTCCATCGCGCCCATGTTGAAATCCGACACGGCGACGATATTGAAGACGTCGAGATCATATTCGCGACCGAACGCTTCCTCGTCCCAGCGCATTGAACGCATGAGTGCGTCCATCGCGTAATCAGCGCGCGCCTCCTTGCCATGTTCGACAAAGATGGCGAGCTTGACCTTCCGTCCTGACGCCGTGGTGAAGTCACGCGATATGTGTCCAAGGTCGCCGCCGACCAAGGCGAAGAGATAGGACGGCTTGGGGAAGGGGTCATGCCACACGGCGAAATGCCGCCCGCCTTCAAGCTCCCCGACCTCTCCAGGATTGCCGTTGCCGAGCAGCACGGGGGCTTCAGCCATGTCCGCCTCGATGCGCGTCGTATAGACGCTGAGCACGTCGGGCCGGTCGAGAAAATAGGTGATGCGGCGGAAGCCTTCCGCCTCGCATTGCGTGCAATAGGCGGAGCCGGAGCGATAGAGGCCGGAGAGTTGCGTGTTGGCGGTAGGGTCCACCAGTGTTTCGATGTCCAGAGTGAACGGCGCCGGCGGCGGCGCGCGCAGTGTCAGGCTTTCGGGCGTGGCCTCGTAATCGTCCTGCAGCAGTTCGCGCCCGTCGAGTTTCAGTCCGCGCAAGACAAGTCCGTCGCCGTCCAGTTTCAACGGGACGCCGGGACGGCCTTTCGGGTTGCGCCTTATGGACAGCCGGGCGACGACGCGCGTCTGGGTCCTGTGCAGCGAAATATCCAGCGCAACCGAGTCAATGAGGAAATCCGGCGGCATGTAATCGCATAGACGAATGGCCTGGGGCGGTGGATTGCGCATGCTGTCCTCGAAGGCTGGAATCAATTCGTTACCGAGAATATAGGAGCTCCGCGCGTCAGCGCTAAGTTTTTGCGACAGCGCGGGTAAGGCCAGGGCGCGGCCCGGGGCTTGCTGCCAAGCTGGAACTTCCAGTCAAAGTCTGGCGTCAGCCAGGCCCGCATGCTCGAAAATTGGCGCGCGTCGCCTTAATGGTTAACACGTCCCCCCTTTTTATTGCCCTCGGAGGAGTTTTTTTGCCGGCTCATCTTGCGTCGAAACGGTACGTTTCCGGCGAATTTATTTTTCCCCGGCGTAGCTCACCCGCCAGATGGTTCCATTGCCGTCCTCGCTGAATAGCAAAGAGCCGTCTGGCGCCACGACGACGTCGACGGGGCGACCCCACACATGGGAGTCGTCGATGACGAAGCCCGTGACAAAATCCTCGTATTCGCCGGTCGGCTTTCCATCCTTGAATCGCAGGCGAATGATCTTGTACCCGACAAATTTGGCTCGGTTCCATGAGCCGTGCAGCGCGACGAAGGCGTCGCCCTTATATTCGGGCGGAAACTGCGCGCCGTCGTAGAAGGTGACGCCGAGCGGCGCCGAATGCGCCTGAATCAGCACGTCTGGCGTCATGATTTTGTCAGCGAGATCGGGACGCTCGCCAGCGTGTCGCGGATCGGGATGCGCGCCGAGGTAATACCAGGGCCAGCCATAGAAGCCGCCCTGCGTGACGTGCGTAGCATAGTCGGGCGGCAGGTTGTCTCCGAGCATGTCGCGCTCATTGACGACGCACCAGAGTTCGTCGCTGCCCGGCCTGATCGTCAATCCGGAGCAATTGCGCAAGCCTCGCGCGAAGGAACGCTTGTGGCCGCCGTCGGGATCGAGCGCGAGCACCAATGCGCGGCCGCGCTCCGCGCCGCTGCTGGCGCCAAGACCGTCTGTCTTTTCCAGCGCCTCCGTCTCTTCATGTGAAGGAACCGCAGCGCCTTCGGCGACATTGGTTTTCGAGCCGATCGAGACGTAGAGCGTGGCGCCGTCGGGCGAGAATGCGAGGTCGCGCGTCCAGTGCCCGCCACCGGTCGGCAGGGTAGCGATGACTTCGGCGCCGCCCTTGGGCCTCGTGTCGCCAACGCTATAGGGATAGCGAAGCAACTGGCTCTCGGTCGCGACATAAAGATAACGCGGCTGCGGGCCCGGCGGATAGAAGGCTAGTCCATAGGGACGATCGAGGCCTGCGACGAAAACTTCATTTTTCGCAGGCCTGTCCTCACCCGGCGCGAAGCGCAGCACCCGCACGCGGCCACCGTAGCTTTCCGAGAGAAAAATATCGCCGTTCGGCGCCGACCGCATGACGCGCGGACCCGAAAGATTATCAGCGACCACCTGCGCCTTGAAGCCGGCCGGCGTCTTGATGGAGGCGTCGGCGGGGCGCGGCGAAACCTGACTGCGCAAGGCGGTGGGCGACGTCGCCAAAGGCGCCGGGAGATCGCCCACGGATATCCTGCGCGCAACGCCCGGAGCGTCGCTCCGCCAATCGCTGAAGGCGGCGATGCCCTCATGCCGCTCCTGGGGTTTGCATTGATTGGGAGCGATAACGAGCGCCACGCTTATCGCGCAAAGAAGCACATTGCATGATTTCATTGCTGATGCCCTCGGGGATGCTGTCGTCGCCTGTCTATTCCGGCGCATGTTTTACAAATTGGGAGATAAGGCGCCACAATAATCATGCAATCATATTGTCTGTGTGGCGGCTGGCGTAAACACTCGGGGGAGAGCATGGGGACGAATTTATTTTTTGGAGCCCGCCTCCGCAAGAAGGCGCGGTAGCATCGAATGCGGCGTGAGCAGGGAACAACTCTATAACTTTCAAGTGGATAGGGGCGCTTAGGTGGACGATTGGGATTCCGTTCTTTATATGAAATTCGAGAATGAGCGCACGCGTGCCGCGGGCGATCTATTGGCTCAGGTTCCTGACAAGACACCGCGAATTATCTTCGATCTGGGCTGCGGACCCGGCAACAGCACTGAGTTGCTCAGACGGCGTTTTCCCGATGCGTCCCTGATTGGCGTCGATACCTCGATGAATATGCTTCAAGTCGCTCGCCAACGCGTATCGGGCGCCCAATTCATCAAGGAGGACATCGAGTTCTGGCATCCAAACCAGAAGGTCGACCTGATCTTCGCCAATGCGGCTCTGCATTTCGTTCCGGATCACTATGAGCTGATGGCGCGGCTCATGTCCTATCTGACCGAGGGCGGTTGTCTGGCCGTGCAGATGCCAAACAACATGCAGGAGGTTTCGCACGCGCTGATGCGGATGGTGTCCGCCGACGGCCCCTGGGCGGATCGACTTGTGCCGATCGCGAAAACGCGCGCGATCATCGGGCCGCCCGAAGAATATTATTCTTTGCTGACTCCTCTATGCAGGCATCTGGACATCTGGCAGACGACCTACATTCATCCCGTCGATGGACCGGAACGCATCGTGGAATGGTTTGAAGGAGCGGAGTTGCATCCTTTCCTGAAGCCTCTTTCCTCGTCGGAGCGAGAGGCGTTTCTTGCGCGCTATCGGGCGGAACTGGCGGAGGCTTATGCGCCGCAGCCGAACGGCAAGTTTCTGTTGCGCTATCCGCGCCTGTTCTTTGTCGCGCACAGGTAGCTTCGCCCTTGCGTTTATTGTCGGCGTCAACAAATGCCGGAGGCTGAAACATGACGATCACGATCTATCACAATCCCGCCTGCGGGACTTCGCGCAACACGCTGGCGATGATCCGCCAAAGCGGCGAAGAGCCGACAGTCGTCGAATATCTGAAAACGCCTCCGACGCGCGAGATGCTCGTCCACCTCTTGCGCGTCATGGGGATTTCGGCGCGCGCATTGTTGCGTCAACGGGGAACGCCCTATGCCGAGCTTGGCCTCGGCGACCCCAAATGGACTGAAGACGAACTCATTGGCTTCATGCTTGCGCATCCAATCCTGATTGAAAGGCCGATCGTCGAAACGCCAAAGGGAGCGCGTCTCTGTCGCCCTTCGGAAAAGGTTCTGGAAATATTGCCGAACGCCAATATCGGTTCCTTCAAGAAGGAAGGCGGCGAGGCTGTCGCGGCGGCAAAGGGCTCCCGCGGGAAATGAGCGAAGCCCCGTGGCTCGGGACCATGCCCGGTCACTCCGTCGGGAACTACACATTTGACGCCCGCTGCTCTATAGGGAAGGAAACCCGCGAACCCAAGGCCGCGCAGATGTTCGACGCGCTGAAGGACTTTATTTCCGATCTCACCGGCTCCGCGCCTCGTGAGAGAGCGTTCGAGGCGAGCGACTATCAGCTTGCCGCCGCCGCCTTGCTCGTCCATATCGCCAGCATCGACGGCGAGTTCGACGCCAGGGAGCGTGCGCGGCTGCAGAACATCGTCGAAACCCGCTTCGGTCTCGACAGGGGGGCAGCGCGCGAACTCATCATGCATGCGGCGGAGAGCGAGCGCGACTCCGTCGACTTGTTCCGCTTCACCAGCGTCCTCAAGCGCACGCTCGACGAAGATGGCCGCAGGCAGGTCATCGCCATGCTGTGGGACATGGCCTATGCCGATGGCTCCATCCATGAATTTGAAGAGAACGTCGTCTGGCGAGTCGCCGAACTTCTCGGCGTGTCAGCGCGCGACCGCATGATGATGCGCAAAGACGCCAAGGACGAAGCTCAGTCCCAGGAATCCCAAGCGAAAGAGCCGCCTCCCTCCGGCCCATGGTCCAAGCCTTAACTGGGCCTTCAACCCATCCTTCAAGGAAAATTCGCATGAGCGACGAAACCGCCGGCCTGCGCAAGGCGACGATCATTACGGGCGCGTCCGAGGGCATTGGCGCCGAACTGGCGCGGATATTCGCGGCAAATGGGCACGAAGTCGCGCTGGTTGCCCGGCGGCGTGACAAGCTTGAGGCGCTCGCCGCGGAAATTGCCGCCAAGGGCGGCAAGGCGCATGTGATCGAGCTGGACCTGTGCGGGGAGGGCGCCGTCGACGGGCTGGAGGCGGCCCTGGCGCGGGCCGGGCTGACGCCTGAGATTCTGGTCAACAACGCGGGCTTTGGCCTCATCGGCCCCGCCGCGAAATTGAGCGAGGCCGAGCAGCTCGCGATGGTGGATCTCAATGTGAGGGCTCTGACGGCGCTGACGCTGCGCTTCCTGAAGCCGATCATCGCGTCTAAGGGCGCCGTTCTCAACGTCGCCTCGATCGCCTCCTTCATGCCGGGGCCGAATTTCGCGGTCTATTACGCCACCAAGGCTTATGTCCGCTCGTTCAGCGAGGCTCTGGCGCAGGAAATGGCGCCTCTGGGAGTCAAGGTCTCCTGCCTCTGTCCGGGGCCGGTGGAGACGGGATTTCAGGCGCGAGCCGGTTTCGATTTCACCGGCGCCATGTCGGCGATGAAGTCTTCGCTGGTCTCCGCCGAGGAAGTCGCGCGGCAGGGCTACGAAGGGCTCATCGCGGGAAAGCGGGTGGTGATCCCCGGCGCGATGAACAAGTTCACGGTCGCATTCGCACGGCTCACGCCGCGCGCGGTCCTCATGCCGATTCTCGCCTTCGCCCAGAACGGGCGCTGACGCGCGGGCACGACAAAAATAGCGGAGTCGCTGGGACTCCGCTCTTTTTCAACCGGACTGCGCGGAAGGCTTCAGGCTTCCTGTGATTTCACCTTGATGACCTGGCGACCGCGATACATTCCGGTCTTCAGGTCGATATGGTGCGGACGGCGCAGTTCGCCGGAATCCTTGTCCTCGATATAGGTCGGCGCGGCAAGCGCGTCGGCGGAACGGCGGAACCCGCGCTTCATGGGCGAGGTTTTTCTTTTCGGAACAGCCATTTATCACTTCTCCTACGGCCCCTTTGCGCAGCAAGAGCGCATGGGACGAAAACTCATGCAGGGCGGATACACTAAAACGCCGCCAATGGCTAGCGTCTGTTCCAAAACCAGATCGAGGCGGACAGGCCGCCGTAAGCGGGAGAGGCGAAACTCCCAAGGTCTGGCGGGCGCGCAACCCCCTGCTTAAAGGTGGCAATTTATTACAGGTGTATGAATCAATGGGATGTTGGAGTAAAAAATTCTATGCGGCGCCGAATCCAGCGTCTCGCCCAAGCGGGCGCAAGTTGGGAAGGCGCGGCAAAGCCGGGTTTGAATCGAGGGGAACTTGCGATTTTGATCCCGAATTGGCGTCCACCGGACATGAATTCCGGCAGATGCGGTTGGCGCCATGTTTTTATGGCGCCTACGGTTTAGTTTTGTCCGGATTTGCTCTCTGAACAATGCTTGGCTTGGGCTATGGTCCGCCTTCGAGGAAGAAGAAACCCATGACTACCCAACCGCGTCCAGGGATTTGACCATGCTCGGGGCCATTCCTTCAGGCGCACACAGCGGTGGCGAACTTTGGCGGCGGAAGGTTTTCCAGCCAGTTGATCAAGCGCACCGCGTTGCTCTCGCTGCCGCGCTCCTGCTTTTGAGCGGCGTTGCTCAGGCTCAGGAGAAGCAGGAAGGCTCCTCCATCGACTCCGAGCATATTTTCGGCTTCAGCGAAGGAAGCGATATCGGCGACAAGGGCGAAAGCGAGATCGAAGGCATCTCGACTGGGCGGCTGGGCACACAAGGCGGGTTCACGTCTTTCGCTAACGAAGTCTCCTATCGCTATGGCGTCGAGGAGAACTTTCGGGCGTCAATTGGAACCCTGACCGACTATACGAGCATTCACGGCTCGCCTGGCCTTCTCGACAAAACAGGGCTGGAATACAGCGGCGTAATCAGCGAGTTCCGCTGGCATTTCCTTGAGCATGACACTGCGCCGATCGGATTGACGCTATCCTTCTCCCCCTACTGGCGCCGCATCAACGACCCCGCGCCGGGGCAGGGCGAGAGCTTTACGCTGCCCGTGGCCCTTCTTGTCGACAAGGTTCTCATTCCAAACAAGCTGTATGCAGTATTCAACGCGACCCTGGCGCCGACGTTCAACAAGGTTTCGACCCGTTGGCGGACCCAGCAGCCGTTCGACCTTTCCGCGGCCATCACGACGGCCGTGGGCGACCGCCTGTTCATCGGCGGCGAAATCCGGCAGGCTTCCTACAATCAGGACGGTTTTTTCGCGGCCCGCGCGCTGTATCTCGGTCCCAGCCTGTTTGCGCGGCTCAGTGAACACCTGATCGTCAAAGTGGCCTGGGCGGCTCAAATTCCGGTGGAATCGGGAGGTCGCATGGACGTGACCAATTTTGAACGGCATCAGATCATCGCGCAATTCGCATATGGATTTTGATGTCTTTGTCGCGAGAGTTGGCCCGCGCAGCGAGGCATTTGGCGCGGGCCTCCTTGCGGAAATCCTCCCGGGCGCCTGGCTGCGAGGCGAAGGAGGCGCCTGGCGCCGCAAACGCGATGACCGCGAGGCTTGCAGGAAGGAAAATCGCCTATGTCGCGCGCCGCTTAGCCGCGTGTCTGCTCTTTAAGCCACTTTTCCCATTGTTCCTGCGTGCCGTGGAAAGTGTTCTGATCCACCGCGCCGGGGATGCCGGGAACATTGCCGTCGGAGCGATATTGCCAGAAGGTCCATTTGCGCGAGCCATAGCGCACGGTGGGATGATATTTTGTCGAGCGCACCCAGATCGGATATTCCGACAGCGCATCCGAATCCAGAATCGCCTGATAGAAATCCACCGATGAGTAGATAATCGGCTTCTTGCCGTAGTGGCGTTCCATTTCCTCAAGCATCTTGCGCATGTCCGCGAGCACTTCCTCGCGGTAGAGCGTGCGCTTGCAGGTGCGGGAGGTTGGGGTCGCCTCCACGTCGAGCACGGGGGGCAGCGCGTCCGGGTCTATCGGCACGACGCTCTTGAAATTGCCGATTTCCTCATGCGGCTGGCGGCACCAATAGACGAAATGATAGGCGCCGCGCGGAACTCCCGCAGCCTTCGCGCCCTCCCAGTTGCGCTGAAACTTGGCGTCGGCGGCGTCCCCGCCCTCGGTCGCCTTGATGAAGGCGAAGGCGACGCCTGAATCCTTCACCGCCTGCCAGTCGATATTGCCCTGATATTTGGATACGTCGATCCCATGCACGGCGTAATGGGCGCTGAGCGTCGCCGGATATTGCGGGAGATCCGATTCCGGCACGGCATAGGCCAGGAATCCGGGGTCTTTCTTGGCGTTCGTCAGCGGGGCGCTCGTGGCGAAGCGTGGTGAGCGAGAGCTGTAGGTCGGGTCGACGCCACTTCCGCAGGCGGACAGAAGGCCGCAGGCAAGCGCCAGACACGCCGCCGCGAAAGGAAGCCGGAGAGGGGATTTCAACGCGCGCATTGGCTCAAATTATACCTCAAGCGGTAACGAGGCGTTAACGCGGGCCCGCTCGTACCGATCATGCTCAATAAAGATGAAACCACAAGGTCGCGATCGAAAGAAAGGCGCCATAGCCCACAACATCGGTGACCGTCGTGACGAAAGCCGAAGAGGAAACGGCCGGGTCAATCTTCCATCGCTCCAGCGCCAGCGGCACCAGAACGCCGCCAAGGGCCCCCGCGATCAGATTCGTGCACATCGCCAGTGCGATGACCGGCGCGATGCCAACATTCTGGAACCAGTTGGCCGCCACGGCTCCGGTGATGACGCCAAAGGCGGCGCCGTTTACCGCGCCTGCGGCGAGTTCGCGCAAAATGACGCGCATGGCGTTTGCGCGCGAGAGTTCGCGCGTCGCCAGCGCCCGCACAGTCACGGTCATGGTTTGCGTCGCCGAATTTCCGCCCTGGCTCGCGACGATCGGAGCAAGAACCGCGAGCGCGACCATTTGCTGCAGCTGGCTTTCGAACAATCGCAACACGGAGGAGGCGATGAAGGCCGTCCCGAGGTTCACAAGCAGCCAGAGGAAGCGGCTCTTGGCGGTCTCCCAGAAGTCGTCGGAGAGTTCTTCGTCGGGATTGACGCCGCCGAGCGCCTTGATCTCCTCGGAGGCGGCTTCCTGCAAAACGTCCACGATGTCGTCGATGGTGATGACGCCCACCAGCCTTTCGGCTTCGTCGACGACAGGGACTGAAACGAGATTGTAGCGCTCGAACAGCCGCGCCACCTCGGCGCTCTCGTCGGTGGCGCGCACGCGGCGGCGATCCGCCTGCATGATTTCGTCGAGCCGCTTGCTCGGCACCGAACGCACCAGCGCGTCGAGAAAAACCGTGCCGAGCAGGCGATAGCCAGGATCGACCACGAAAACCTCGAAAAAATTGTCAGGCAACGCTTCGGGGTCGGTTTCGCGAAAAAAATCGAGCACTTGACCCGCCGACCAGAAGGCAGGAACCGCGATCAGCGTCGTCTGCATCAGACGGCCGGCGCTGTCGTCCGGAAAATCCAGCGAGCGGCGCAGAACGAGCCGTTCGTGCGCCGGAAGCGCCTCCAGCACCTCCGCCTGGTCCTCGGGCTCCAGCGTCTCCAGAATCGCAACGGCGTCGTCGCTCTCCAGGTCGCGGACGCCTTCGGCCACGGTTTCGACCGGAAGCTCGTCAAGAATGTCCTCACGGGTGGTCTCGCCGACTTCGGTGAGCGCCGCAAAGTCAAAATCCGCGCCCATCAGGGCGATCAGTTTCGGACGGGTCTCGTGATCCAGCAACTCAAGCAGCGCGCCGAGATCCGCTTCATGCAGTGCGCCGACGAGTTCATGAGCTTTGGCGGAATCCTCCTCCGCGACGGCGCTTTCGACGCTCGCCACGAAATCGGGACGCGGTTCGCCGCTCTCGTCGCGGAAAATATCCGGCTTGGTCGCCGTTTCTTCACTATCGAGCGTCATACGGGAACCCGCTTCGCCTATATAGTGGGTGCATAACCCGCCCTTGCCTGAAATCAAACCAGTAAAGCGCCAATGTCCCGATCTATTCGAATTTGTTTTTACGCGGGCCTTGCCGCGCTTTTCGCCGGCTCCGCGAGCGCCGGCGCTGCAACGTCCTGCGGCCCTGAAAAACTCGGCACCTCGCGCGAGATTGTCATTGGCCCCGAGGGCCTTTCGGTTGGCCTGCAAAGCTATCCGCAAACGCTGGCGCTGGCGGATCATGAAGTTGTTCTCACCTTCGACGACGGCCCGGCGCCGACGACGGCGCAGGTGCTGAACGCGCTCAAGGCAGAATGCGTGCGCGCCACTTTCTTCGTCATCGGCGTCAATGCAACCAGCATGGCCGCGACGGTGAAACGCGAGGCGCAGGAAGGCCATACGATCGGCTACCACTCCTTCAGCCACCCGGCCAAGACGCTGCGGCTGATGCCTTTGGAGGCTGCGAAGGCGGACATAGAGGCCGGGATCGTCGCCGTGGACAAGGCCGCCTATGGCGAATCTCCCTCAAAGTCGCGCGCGCCCTTTTTCCGCTTTCCAGGCTTTGCTGATTCGCCCGAGTTGCTGGACTATGTTCACGGGCGCGGCATGACCGTTTTCGGCGCGGATCTCTGGGCCTCCGACTGGCAGGCGATGACGCCGCAAAGCGAGCTCGCGCTGGTGATGGGGCGGCTGGAAAAGCTAGGCAAGGGAATCGTGCTGTTTCACGACTCCAAATCCAGCACCGCGAAAATGCTGCCCGACTTCCTGCGTGCGCTGAAGGAAAAGGGATTTAAGGTCGTACAGGCCGTGCCCGGCTCGGGCCCGACGCCGGTGGAGCAAGCGGGGCCGGGCTGGAAATCCACCACCGAGCCGATCATCGCCAGGACGCTGGGCTCCCACGGCCATGTGCATGACTCGGGGCAGCAGGCCCCGGCGGCAGAGCCTCAGTGAGGGCCGCGCGGCTGGACAGGGCATCGCAATCCGCAAATATTGAGCAATGAGAGCGGGAATCTGGATTAATCCGCCGAGAATTTGAATTATGTTCCCGGACTGATGGAGAGATTTACCAGATGCGACTGACAAAACTGCTCGCCGTTGCGGGCATGGGGCTCATCGCCGGAGCCTGCGCGACGACATCGCCCGCCGAACAGCGCGCCGCCGACGAGACCCGCTGCCATTCCTATGGGTTCCGCAAGGGCTCGGACGCTTTCGCCAAATGCCTGCTGGACGTCGACCTTGACCGCGCCGCTGACCGGCGCGCTCTCGATACGCCTTATGTCTACGGCGGTCCGGGCTGGTATGGCGGGCGGCATTATTGGTGAAGGGCGCTCGCCGCCCGATCACTCAGGGAGCGCCTCGAAAAAAACCCAGCTCTGGCTAGCAGGAGACTGGTGCGGTCGAGAGGACTCGAACCTCCACTGGTTGCCCAACTAGCACCTCAAGCTAGCGCGTCTACCAATTCCGCCACGACCGCACAGGGCGCTTGCAAGCAAGCGCCGGCGGGTCAGCGTCTAACAAATCGGCTCCGCAAAGACAAGCCGCCGGCCCCGTCTATTGCGCGAGCTGCGCGGGATAGCCCGCTTCGGTGATGATTTTCGCCAGCGCGGCCGGGTCCTTCGGCGAGGGCGTCACTTCGACCTTACCCGTGGCGAGGTCCACTTTCACCTCTGCGCCCGGCTGCGCCGTCTGAACCGCCTTGGTGACATGCTTGACGCAGTTGCCGCAGCTCATTTCCTTGACGTCGAAAATCGTGCTCATCTTGCTCTCCTCATTGATCGCCGGCGCCGGAGCCCGCTGGATGTGATTCAGGTCCGGGCCGATTTGGGGCGCCTGGAACCTGCGAAGCCGCAGCGCGTTGCCGAGCACGAAGACGCTGGAGAGCGCCATCGCGCCGGCGCCCAGCATGGGCGACAGCAGCGTTCCATTCATTGGAAACAGCGCGCCCGCGGCGACCGGTATCAGCACCACATTATAGGCGAAGGCCCAGAACAGATTTTGCGCGATATTGCGCATGGTGGCGCGGGAGATCGCCAGCGCCGCCGGCACCTTGGCGAGATCGCCAGACATCAGCACCACGTCGGCGGCTTCGATGGCCACATCCGTGCCGGTGCCGATGGCGATTCCCGCGTCGGCGGCGGCCAGCGCCGGGGCATCGTTGACGCCATCGCCGACGAAGGCGATTTTCCTGCCTTCGCCGAGCCGCTTCAGCGCCGCGACCTTGCCGTCCGGCAGCACGCCCGCGATCACCTCGTCAATGCCCACCTTCGCGGCGATGGCGCGGGCGGCCTTCTCATTGTCGCCGGTGATCATGGCGGTCCTGACGCCCATCTCATGCAGCGCCTTGAGCGC
>Ga0182013_10005141_pt1 | contig 15368 bp, 3 predicted proteins | sample 612S2MmetaG_FD_120487 | JGI IMG/M metagenome (GOLD analysis project Ga0182013, IMG submission 120487) | Permafrost microbial communities from Stordalen Mire, Sweden - 612S2M metaG | ecosystem: Environmental > Terrestrial > Soil > Wetlands > Permafrost | place: Sweden: Stordalen | collected...
GATCGGCCCCTGATTGAAGTAGCCGCACCAGCCACGTAACAGCGTGCTGAGGCGTGCCACCGTACTCAGAGGTGTATCCGCGTACCACTGAGGCGTCGTCCGTTCATGGATACGCATGAGCAGACTTCGCACAGCCTTCTTGGATGGCCGAGTGCCGATATACATGCGCCCGTCCTTCCCGTGAAAGCCACCGATTGTGTACCCCAAAAAATCAAACGATTCTTCAGGCAATCGGGCGATGCGAGTCTTGGCCTTGTTCACCTCCAGCCCAAGCCTCATTATGAGCGCTTCCATCTTTGCCATCGCTACCCCGGCATTACCCGGACAGCAACAGATGACGAAGTCGTCAGCGTAGTTCACGATGTAGGCATCGAGCTGTTCCTGATGACCGTGAAGTTGCCACGCCAGCAGGAAGCGTCGGAAGTAGCAGTTGGCCAGCAGCGGCGAGATCACCCCGCCCTGTGGTGTTCCCCGCTTCCTTCTCCGCGCTTCAGCTGTCTGGATGCGTCGACCGGAAGTGTTCTCGACGACCGATGATATCAACCAGCGTTTGATCGTCTTCAACACCCGGCCATCTGCGATTCTTCGCTCCAGACAACGCATCAGCGGAGCATGTGGAATCGAAGTAAAGTAGTCGCGCAAGTCCGCGTCTACCACCTCTTGTCTCCGGTGCTGCGTCACATGCCAGAAGACTCTACGGACGGCCATTTTGGCATCAAGTCCGGGACGGAACCCATACTGTTGTGGCAGCAGGTCCGCCTCGAAGATCGGCCCGATCACCAGCACCACGGCCATCTGGACCACTCGGTCTCGGATCGTCGGGATGCCAAGCGGTCGCTGGCTTCCGTTGCTCTTCGGTATCCACACTCGCAGAAGGGGCATGGGCGCGTACGTTCCCGCCACTAACTCCCTCCGCAGCTTTCCAAGCCACCGCTCTATTCCCTGAGCGTCGATCTGATCGAAGGTTTCTCCATCCACTCCTGACGCGTCCGCATTCGCGTGGCAACGTCGGTAAGCTTCATGAAGAACGTCTTCGCGGCAGACCTTGTCCCACAACGAGTAGAAGCGGTAGGCAGGTTCTGTCCTGGCTTTCGCTTGTAGCGAGGTCCGCAGCGTCTCAACCGTATTCGGCGTTCCTAGACTCATCGTCAATCACCTGGCTCTCTGCTGCTTTCCTCGTCGAATCGGGTTAGGGCCCCTTCCCTCCTCCGGTATTACCCGGCATCAGCGGTACTACGAGCCCCTCCGCCATCTGCGTCCGCCGATGCTGGCCCTCACGGGTTCATCGTTAAGTCCGACTCACGGTCGCAGACTTCCCTTGTTGCGCATCTTCCATCTCCCACACGTGCTGCCGTCACTACCCCGGTGGAATCAACGACTGCGTATCTCGCTCGCTTCATCGGTGACAACGGCCTTCCCCAAAGTTATGGCGGGTCGGCTCCCACATTGGCTGTTTCGAGGCCTGCTCGACGTTCACTCGCGTTGCAGCCCGCATGGACCACTAATCCCCTTGAGGGACCTTTTCTCGAAGTGCTTCAGGTCATTCGTCGCCTCTTGACCCGCCCCGAGTGTTTCCGGCTGGAACGAGAGTTTGCCGGCCCGGATTCGCACCGGGGAGGAAAATGCACCTTATCAAGGCACACATAACTATCTTGCGGAACTCACTCCACCAATAGGCAATGACCCTCAGCTGGTGCGTCTAATCGATGAGTATCCCAACGCCTATCCACCGTTATCGACGGACGTCTTGACTTCACAAACTGGCTCCGTTTTACTGGTTTAACGCGATTCGCGCTGCGATCTTCCCTACGCAGACATGCCGCTGCGTACCGCACCCGGCGATCCGATGGCCCTCGTCCGGGCAAGACTTGGCTATCAACCACAATTGGACAAGGCGCCGGAACCTAATTCCGTTCTGCCTTGCTTTCGAATTGTCCGGCGAAAGTAGGACATAGCTGGTCACTCGCTCGTTTCAGACCTAGATGGCATACATGTGCCCTTCGCAATGACTTGTCTCGGCGAGATTGTTTGCGTACTGCGGTCGCTGCCGAGCAAAGCCGGACAAATTGGATTGAAAGACTTAGATATCATGCTTCACGCCTATCATCGATTAACCAATGGCACAACGGTGAAGTAATTTAACATGTGAGATAGATCACAAATACCGGCTCTATGCTTAAAAGGCGGCGCATTTACTAACTTATACACAGATAGGTTACCTTGAATTTTTTCTAACATTTTTTATTGATGATCGCTGAAGCCATGCTATGCTTCGTGCCACATTGCCTTTCACTCTCTGAGAAGCCGTGAAGGATTGTGCTTCACAATCCTTCAAATGTGGCAACGCCACTTGGGTTGACTCGGATGTAATTCCCGCAACTTTTATCGTGGCTTTGGAGTGAGAAGGAGAGGTTTGTTTCGGGAAGCAGATGTAAACATAGCGCATTCGAAACAGCCACAGTTGCGTTCATCGAACTGATGGCTGTACGGAATTCGAACTGGGGAAACCATGTTCGTGATGCTTCTCCCAATGAATGGTTCATTCATCTCTAGAACGGAATCGATAAGTCAAGGCCTGCCCACGCAGGACTCCCCTTATGACAAATGGCGACTGGCGCGTCGTGTGTCTTTGCGATTCCGCACTCATGACGTGACGTCGTTCGAATGTTTTCCGGATGTGAAGCAATTGACTGAATCGATCGAACGGTATCGATGCTGCGATTTTCCTCTTGTTGACGGTTACTACGAATAGTGCTGTTGAGGAGCTTGCCATGCAACTAGATAACATGCGGAATGTAATCAGTAGTTTGTGCAGGAAGCAAGGAATGTTGTTACAGTCCGCAATCCTACGGCACTTACTATTCGCAGGGTTGGCTGCCTGCTTCGCTTTGATGCCGGCAGATGCATACGGCAAGACCACGCCCACGTTGAGCGTCGTCACTTCGGGCACGCCTTCGACCTATGGAGGGTCGGTGACCTTCACGGCTACTATCTCCAGCGGTCCTACGGGAACAATTACGTTCTACGACGGCAGCACGTCGATAGGCTCGGGCACCATCAGCGGAACGACCGCAACCTGCACGACCAGCACTTTGGCAGTGGGCAGTCACACGATCACGGCCAAGTATCCGGGAAATTCACAATACAACTCCGTCACTTCGAGCGCCATCACCCAGACGGTCAACAAAGCCACGCCCACGTTGGGCGTCGTCACTTCGGGTACGCCCTCGACCTACGGAGGGTCGGTAACCTTCACGGCTACCATTTCCAGCGGCCCCACCGGCACGATTACGTTCTACGATGGCGGCACGTCGATTGGCACTGGCACGATCAGCGGGACGACTGCGACTCGTACGACCAGCAGCTTGGCGGTAGGCAGCCACACCATCACTGCCAGCTGGCCGGGAAACACAAACTATAACTCCGTCACCTCCGGCCCCATCACGCAGACGGTCAACAAAGCCACGCCCACGTTGAGCGTCGTCACTTCGGGCACGCCTTCGACCTATGGTGGGTCGGTGACCTTCACGGCTACTATCTCCAGCGGTCCTACGGGAACAATTACGTTCTACGACGGCGGCACGTCGATAGGCTCGAGCACCATCAGCGGAACGACCGCAACCTGCACGACCAGCACTTTGGCGGTAGGTGGCCACACCATCACTGCCAGCTGGCCGGGAAACACAAACTACAACTCCATCACCTCGGGCAACATCGCACAGACTGTCAACAAGGCGACTCCTGCGATCACCTGGGCCACGCCTGCGCCAATAACCTATGGGGCCGCTCTGACGGCAACGCAGCTCAATGCCTCTACGACCCCGGCTGGTACTTTTGTCTATAATCCAGCTTCCGGTGCGGTGCTTGCTGCGGGTCCGCAAACTCTTTCGGTGACTTTCACACCTTCGGACACCACCGACTACAACACAGCAACGGCAACTGTCACGCTGACGGTCAACAAAGCAACCCCCGTGATCACGTGGGCGACGCCGGGGCCGATTACCTATGGCGCCGCGGTGAGCGCAACACAGTTGAATGCGACTGCGAGTGTGCAGGGAACGATTGCTTACAGCCCTGCGTCTGGCGCGGTACCGGCGCCCGGTCCGCAGACGCTCCTGGCAACATTCACGCCCACTGACTCGACCGACTACAGCATTGCCACCGCCAGAGTCACATTAACGGTCCTGGCAACACCAGGCGCGAGCATCATCACTACCGCGGGTCCCGTTACAACACTGGCTGGAAACGGCACGGCCGGCTACAACGGCGACGGCGACCCCGCTTTGAGCGCAGAACTGAACTCCCCCAATGCGGTAGCAATTGACACAGCAGGCAATGTCTACATTGCAGATACCTCAAATTCCGTCATTCGCAAAATTGCAGCGGGTACTGGGATCATCACCACGATGGCCGGAAACGGCACTGCGGGCTATGCGGGCGACGGCTATTCGGCCCAAGACGCAGAGCTGAATCATCCCTTTGGCGTGGCCGTTGATTCCATGGGCAACATCTATATAGCAGATTCCTCAAATAGCGTAATTCGCATGGTGTCAGTCTCTACAGGCGTCATTACCACGGTGGCAGGAAATGGTACTGCGGGCTACTCTGGCGACAACTATCCCGCTCAAAGCGCACAACTGAATAATCCGTATGCGATCACATTGGACTCGGACGGCAATCTGTATATTGCCGACTCATTCAACTGCGTCATTCGAAAGGTGGCGGCTTCAAATGGCATTATCACGACGGTGGCAGGCAATGGAGATTGGAGCCATTCCGGCGACGGCGGGCCAGCCATTAACGCAGGGTTGTATTTTCCGGATGCCGTGGCAGTCGATTTGGCCAAGAATATCTACATTGCCGACGATCTTGACCACACCATACGCGAGGTAATTGCGTCCTCGGGGACCATTACCACTGTGGCCGGAAATGACTCACCAGGTTACATCGGCGATGCCGGTCCCGCTACAAGCGCAGAGTTGAATTATCCCGACGGCGTGGCGGTAGATTCTGCAGGCAACATCTACATTGCGGATACTGCCAATAACGTCATTCGAGTGGTGACACCATCAACGGGAGCCATCAACACTCTTGCCGGTAACGATACTGCCGGCTTCTCCGGCAATGGCGGTCCGACTGTCGCGGCCAGTTTGATCTCTCCCGTAGGCGTGACGGTGATCCCGTCCTCGACCTATTACTCAGTAGTGAATGTCTACTTTGCCGATTCAGGGAACAACATTATTCGCACCTTCAGTTCGCCAAGAACGGCTGGCCCTACCTTTTCTCCCATTCCCGCCACGTACGCAACCGCCCAGACCGTCACGATCAGCGACATCATCCCAGGTGCCACCATCTACTACACCACTGACGGGACCACCCCAACGACTTCGTCAAATGTCTATTCCGGGCCGATCACTGTCAGCTCTTCCGAGACCCTGAATGCGCTCGCCGTCACAAGTGGGGGATTCTTCACCGCCATCGCAACCGCGCCCTATACGATCACCGACGCCGCACCGACGATAGACTACACTTCCGGCTTCAACGCGACTAACCTGGACCTCGATTATGACATCGCGATCGTAAGCGGTTCGCTGCAATTGAGCGCCGGGAATGTGCATCAAATGGGAACGGCTTGGTATGCCACACCTGTGAATGTACAGGCGTTCACCTCCGACTTTAATTACCAGGCAAACTCGCCAGTTGCGGACGGAATTACATTTGCCATTCAGAACTCCTCGGCGGGTATATGGGCGCTTGGAGGGGACGGTGACAACCTCGGCTACGGAGGGATCGACACCAGCGCTGCGATTAAGTTCGATTTCTACAACAACGCAGGAGAGGGTACCGACTCTACCGGCTTCTACACCAATGGAGCTTCGCCGATCATTCCCGCGCTCGATATGACTGCCTCGGGGGTGATTCTGCGCAGCGGCGATTTAATGCATGTGCACATTACCTACAACGGCACGACTCTCACGTGGACGATCACTGATACTGTCACCAATGCCACCTTCACCGCCTCGGCAGTTGCCAATATACCTGCCATCGTAGGTGGCAACACGGCCTACGTCGGGCTCACGGGAAGCACAGGAACATATACCTCAACGCAATACGTCAGTGATTGGACCTACATCTCCGGAGCAGCAACCACCTACGCAGCGCCACCGGCGTTCTCGCCCGTCGCGGGCACCTATAGCACGGCTCAGACCGTCAGCATCAGCGACTCTACTCCTGGGGCCGTCATTCACTACACGGTTGATGGATCGACGCCGACCGTTTCATCTCCCGTATACACGGGAGCAATCACCGTAGCGGCCACGGAGACTCTGAAGGCCATTGCCATGGCAGCAGGGTACTACAACAGTTCAGTCGATTCCGCCGCATATACCATCAACTTGCCAGTGACTGTGAGCGTCTCACCATCCAGCACAACGCTTTACGCGGGCCAGCCACAGCAATTCACTGCCACGGTTACGAACACCAGCAATACCGCGGTGACATGGACCATTAGTCCTGCCGGCACTGGGATGATCACCGCAGCGGGCCTATACACCGCACCAGCAAACTTCACGACACAGCAGACGGTAATCGTGACCGCCACCAGCCATGCAGATTCGACCAAATCGTCTTCGGTACCGGTGACCCTCTCACTAACACAATGCACCTCGAATGGATACAACTACGGACGGTTAATAACCGTTGACCACACCAAGGTTCCAAACACGGATCAGACCAACTTCCCGTTCCTGTTCAACACCATTGATCCGGCATTCGCTACGACAGCCAACGGCGGGCACGTCACGAGTTCCAGCGGCTACGACATCATTTTCACTTCCGATCCGGCCGGCCAGAACGAGTTGAATTTCGAATTGGAGGGATACAATCCGTCCACCGGCCAAGTCATTGCGTGGGTGCGCATTCCAAACCTGTCGCATACCGCCGATACCGTCCTTTACATGTTCTACGGCAATTCCGGTGTCACCACATCACAGCAGAACCCACAAGGGGTGTGGGACGCTAACTATGAAGCTGTTTACCATTTGACGAACGTGAGCACAGGCACCGCAACGGACTCCACCACAAATGCCTTCAATGGAACGCTCACTTCTATATCGGCCTCTCCAGGCGAGATTGCCGGGGCTGCCAGCTTCAACGGAAGTAGTTCTGACATAAGTACGAATTATGTCCAGAACTCGGTCACCGCATACACCATCGAAGCATGGATTAATTCGACTTCAACAAATGCCAGCATTGTTGTTGACGATCGAGGATCTGGCGCCGGCCATTCATTGACCTTTGGCATGGATGGCCAGGGAGGATGTGGCAGCAGCAGCTGTGGCAGCTCCGATGGTATATCGAGCCCGGCTGGCAAACTGTTAATGGGCGATGACAGTAACCATATCTTTATCGGTGCCGAGAGCAATTCTGCGATAAACGATGGAACTTGGCATCATGTAGTCGGCACATGGTCAGCAAGTGCGGGGAGCAACGTTACCCCAAGCCAATTTGCGCTATATGTCGATGGAGCAATGGTTAGCAGTCCGGGGACGATCGTTATAGGCAGCGATACTTCTCCCCTGTCCGGCTTGGGTGGGACTCTTATTGGCAGTGGCATGGGACATTACTCAGGCCTGATGGACGAAGTTCGCATCTCGAATGCTGTCCGTTCTGCCGATTGGATCGCTTCGGAGTACAACAACCAAAGCTCACCCTCAACGTTCTACACGCTCTATCTCGAAAATGGCAATGAGGTCGTCCCGGCTGCTACAAGTCTTTATGCGGGGCAGAGCCAGCAGTTCCTGGCGACGGGTACTTGTGCGGTCGCCATAAGTTGGTCAATGACATCGGGTGCGCAAGGCACGCTGACCTCATCTGGCCTGTACACGGCGCCAACCAACATTGCGACCGAGCAGACGGTGACCATCATGGCGAACAGCCAGGGAATCGGGGATTTTACGGGCACCGCTCTTGTGACACTACTGCCTGCTCCTTTGAATCCGAAGCTTACTCTCGCCGCGGCCACTTCGTCTCCGTATGCAACCGGAACCGCCCAGACGTTTGTGGTCACCTTGACAAATGAGAGCGGCACGCCGATCCCCGGCGAAGTTGTGGCCTTCACGACCGTGGGCGCAAACAGCAATACCGCCAACCGCACAACAGATATCAACGGGATCGCCTCGTACACATACACGGGGGCCAACAGCGGGAATGATACAATCCAGGCCTCAGCAAGCCCGGGTGGTTCGCAGGTGACCTCCAACACAGTCTCAGTGGTTTGGATCGTTCCGGTGCAATCAATCTCAACCACGACCGTCGTCGGCCAGTTTTTCCCTCATGCTATCCCGGATCCCCTTTCCGACCCATACCCCTTTGATATTTCACCGACGGCCACGCCAGCGTTCACGCAAGAGTTCCCAAGCATCAATTTCAACCCTCCAGCCGGGGCGATACCAGGCAACCCGGGAATCGGTGTAAGCACACATCCATTTACCGATGTCACCTTGGATCAGAATGGAAACTATGCCGGCACAATTGTTGCGGAAGGAAATGGGTATCAGGCGGGAACGGTCGGCGGTCCTTTGGGACCCTTTCAGGCTGTATTCACTGGTTCCTATATTGTGCCACGAGAAGTAGACGCATACATTACAGTCTACGTGGATAACATCTTCATGCTGGGAATTGGGGGCGGCGCGACGCAGTTGAGCGGTGCGTTGAACGGTGCACCGGCGGTCACTCCATTTGAGCAACTGCCAATGATGGGTGCTTCCCCCACGACAAATCCCATTGGCGGATTCACAATGACGGTGCACTTTCCCGGTCCGGGCACATACCCGTACGAACTGGATTACGGTGAATGTTGCGGTTTCGGCGGCGTCGATACCCTGTCCTTGATGATGATGGCCGGTGTACCAAACCCCAACGGCCTTGCTCCGGGTATTTCCCCGGCCGGTTCGCTAACGCTCTCTCCAAGTTCGCTCCAGCCCTTGCCTGTGGGTGGCCAGCAAACATTCACAGTCGTTGCGAAGGATGCTGCGGGCAATCCTGTAAGCAATCTGAGTGTCGGCTTGGTGGTCAATGGCGCTGACAGTCTGGATCTGAAAGCAATCACGAACTCTACGGGAACCGCCACATTCGTTTACCAGAATGTGAATCCGGGCACTGCCTCCGTCCAAGCCGTAGCCTTCATTAGCGGAATGCTCGCATACTCAAATGCCGTGAGTGTTTCGTGGACCCTCCCGCCAACTCCTACCTCGGGTACAGGCGGAAACGGTACGCTCAGCATCTCTATCTCAGCTCCGAATACGGTAACACTTCCAAACACTCCGCAACTGGGCGGAACCGTGACCGACAGCGCCCTGCCTCAAGGAGACACGATTACAGTGAACTGGAGCAAAGTCAGTGGACCCGGCACTGTACAGTTTGCGCCAGCAAATCAGTTAGCGACGACGGCGTCGTTCAGCGAGCCGGGCAACTACGTATTGCAGTTGAACGCGAGCGATGTAGACGCCAGCGGATCGGCGCAAATATCGGTCACGGTCAATCCAGCCCCTGATGTCACGCAGGGATGGATTGGAAGCCCGACCGATGGTTCCACTGTCTCCGGCGTGGTCCCAATCACGCTCGCTTCGGGAGTGAACCTGGCGAGCGGAACGTTAGTATATTACCCGGCCAATAATTCCAACAACGTAACCATTCTGAATTCCAATACCACGGGAACGAGTCAAATCGGTACTCTGGACACCACGAACCTGCCCAACGGGTCGTATTGGATTCAGCTCCAGTCAACGCAAACCAGTGGAGCCTCGGAGTACGATCTTCTGATGATCAGTGTCGTCGGCAACAACAAACCCGGCCGCGTCACGACATCGGTGACGGACCTTGTTGTCCCTGCCACGGGGCTCGCCATCAACATTCAGCGGAATTACGACAGTCTCAATGCCGGCACCAGCGGTGACTTCGGCTACGGCTGGTCACTGGGAACGAGCGTAAACCTCACCGTTGACCCCAGGGGCGACGTGACCTTGACCTTGGGCGGACAGCGCAGGACATTCTATCTCACGCCGCAGTTTGAAGGCTTCCTTCCTTTCTATTCAGTCGCATTCACGCCCGAGCCAGGCTTCCATGGCACGCTGACGGATGCCGCCCCAGGGTGCGCTGATCTCTTTGACTATCTTGTTCCCGACGGCTCCTTGTGGGCCTGCGTTGGTGGAGGGTTCTACAATCCGCCAGGGTATGTTTACACCGATCCATCGGGAACGTCGTACACCATAAGCGCGAGCGGAAATCTGCAGTCCATGCTCGACAAGAACGGCAATGGCCTCAGCATTACCCCTTCCGGGATTACCAGTACGACTGGACTCTCCGTATCGTTCGACCGCGATTCCAGCGGGCGCATTATTGAGATTACCGACCCGCAGAGCAACAACTATGTGTACTCGTACGACGAGAACGGCAACCTCGCGTCGGTGAACTACCCGAATACCCCGCAGGCGAGCACCTACACCTACGACTCGAATCACCTCTACCTCAGCGGCACGGATTTCCGCAACAATCCCTTGCCAACAACCAGCTACTATCAAAGTTCCATCAATTCCAACGGACAGTGTGAGGGTGACTGCGATCCCAACGGGCTTCCGCTCAACGGCCGCCTGAAAAGCGTGACAGTAAGCCCGGATACAAGTACCACGTACACAACGAGCTATGCCTATGATCTTCGTGCCAACACCACAACCATCACCTATCCGACGGATCCGGCCGACGGTGGCGGAAACGTGGACACGGCCACAATGGTGTACGACTCCGCGGGCGATCTGCTGACCTCAACCGACCCGCTCGGACACACCACCACGAACGCCTACGATACGAATCGGAACCTGATATCGGTGACAGATCCGCTGAACTACATCACCTGCAACGCCTATGACGCCAATGGGAACCGTACCTCTGTGACCCTTCCGCAGACCGGGCCGAGCTGTTCCAGCATCAAGAACACCACGGCCTACAACCAATTCAGCGAGCCCACATCGACCACCGATGAGTTGGGCAATGTGCGCACCTTTAATTACGACGCCAACTACAACCCGCAGAGCGTGACCGACAGCCTGGGCACTCTGGCCGGCTTCCTGTTCAACCCCAACGGCACCCTGCAGGCGGGCGCCATCGGCTACGACATCGCTGCGCAGCCCTCGAAGGCGTCGCAGTTCACCTATGATGCCAACGGCAACATGGCCGGCCGGACCGACGCGCTGGGCCGCACGACCTCCTACACCTACGATTCGCTCGGTCACAAGATCACGATGGTCGAGCCGCTCCTCCCGGGCACCAGCGCGCCTGCAGCAACCACCAACTACACGTATGACGCATTTGGAAATTTGACTCAGACCTCCGCGCCCTTGGGCAGGGTCACCAGTTCGCAGTACGACGGCAACGGCAACAAGCAATGGGACATTGATGCCCGCGGATATAAGACGTCGTATGCCTACGACGGCCTCAACCGGCTCATCCTCACTTCGTATCCCGACACCAACTCGTCGAGCAGGACCTACGACTTCCGCGGCAACATAGTCACCGAGACCGACCGGGCGGGCCATGTGACCAAATACGTCTACGATCTGGCGGGCCGGGAGACGTCGGTCACGCAGGCCTACGGCACCTCGAATGCCACCACCACCGGCTATGCCTACGACAACGATGGCCGCAAGATCACCGAGACGGACAATGCCGGCCACGCGACCGGCTACACCTACGACGCGGCCGGGGACCTTATGTCCATTTCCGGCCCCAAGGGCAACTTCTCGTACGGTTACGACAACGCCCGCAACCGGACTTCGATGACCGATGGGAACAACTACACCACGCAGTACCGTTACGATGCCCGCAAGCGGTTGACAACGACCATCTATCCCGACCACACCACTAAGACCAACGCCTACGACGACCCTGGCAACCTGATCTCAGTGACCGACCAGGCGGAAAACGTGGTTGCATACACCTACGACGCGGCCAACCAGTTGCAGACCGTGGTCCAGGAAAATCATCCTGACAACTCGCACAACACCAATGTGTACGGCTACGACAGCCTGGGCGACCTGGCCGGCCTGACCGATGAGAACGGCCATACGACCCAGAATGCCTACAACCTGCTGATGGAGCCGGCCTCGAAGATCCTGCCCGATCAGACGCTGACCGAAAGCCGCACGTACGACGCGGTGGGCAACCTCTGGACGGTCACCCATTTCAACGGCACGACCACCACCTACACCTATGACAACCTGAACCGTCTGCTGAGCCGCTCGACCCCAGGCGAGCCGACGGTCAGCTTCACCTACACGGCCACGGGCAAGCGCCAGACCATGACCGACGCCAGCGGCGCCACAAACTACGGCTACGACAGCATGGACCGGTTGACAACAAAAGCCACGCCGGAAGGGACTTTGAACTATACTTACGACGCGGTGGGCCACCTGGCATCCATGATCTCATCAGATCAGAACGTCTCGGTCAATTACGAGTACGACACGCTGAACCGGCTGCAGCACGTGGTAGACAGCCGGCTGGGCACCACGACGTATGCCTACGATCTGGCAAACAACGTCACCACGGCGACCTATCCCAACAGCTTCCAGTCCATCTACACCTACGATGAGTTGAATCGGATTACCGCCCAGGCTTCGCAAGTCTCCGGCTATACCTACCAACTGGGGCCGACGGGCAACCGCACCAGCGCGTCAGAGTACAGTGGCCGCCAGGTCACCTGGAGCTATGACGGCATCTACCGCCTGACGAACGAATCCATCACCAACGCGCCGAACAACAAGGATGGGACAGTAGCGTACGGGCTCGATCCTGTGGGCAACCGGCAATCGGAGAATTCGTCGCTGTCCGGCGTTCCCTCGGGAAGCTTCGGTTTCAATGCGGACGACGAGCTTTCAACGGAGAGCTACGACCAGGACGGCAACACGCTTGCGTCGGGTGGTAAGACCTTCGCCTACGACTCGCAAAACCATCTGGTTTCTATGGGCAGCACCGTTGGCCTGGTGTATGACGGCGACGGCAACCGCGTGAAGAAGATCGCCAGCAGTGGCACGACGACCTACTTGGTGGATGATCTGAACCCAACGGGCTATCCGCAGGTGGTCGAGGAACTGACCAACGGGGCTGTGTCGCGAACCTACACCTATGGTCTGCAGCGCATCAGCCAGTATCAGCAGGTCAGCGGCGCCTGGACGCCGAGCTTCTATGGATATGACGGCGGCGGAAACGTGCGGCAATTAACGAATTCCGCTGGCTCCATCACCGACACCTACGATTACGACGCCTTCGGTAACAAGATCAACTCGACAGGCACCACGCCGAACAACTACCTCTATCGCGGCGAACAATACGACTCCGACTTAGGTCTGTATTACCTGCGCGCCAGATACTACAACCCACTGACCGGCCGGTTCATGTCCAGAGATCCGGACGGGGGGAATTTGATCGATCCCATATCTTTGCATAAGTACTTGTATGCCAACGGGGATCCTGTCAATGCCCAAGACCCAAGAGGGCGCGGAGTAGCGGTGGAATCGGCCCTTCTTGATGCCGCGTTGATTTCGTTTCAAACAGTTCAGGCGGTCCTACGGGTCACGGCCGTGTATCGCACCGCGTTCTGCACCCTTGGACAAGCCCTTATTCTCATTGAGATGACCGGCGAAGGTGCGGGGTTCATTAGACCGCCTGAGTGGGTAGGCACGGTTCTCGGCGCGGGATGGGACTGGTGTGAGGCTATCGGTTGGTGATGACATCCGCATTGCTGATAAAGGATCGGAGAGATACGAATGGCAACAAGTAATCCGATATTCAAAAATCTCGAAATGCCAGAGAGTTCGACTGATGGTTTCTCGCAAAGTGTTGAACGGGCAACCTTCGGGGGTGTCGTCTATAAGACAGGTGTGCTTCTCGTTATATTCACGATCGGCGCCGCTTGGGGCTGGGCCGAAGTTCGGTCGTTGCTGCAAAAGGATCCTGCATATGGAACACCGATTTTTTGGGTATTTGCGGTGAGCGTCCTCGCGGGGATGGCTTTGGTCTGGCTCACAGTACGTTGGAAAAAATGGTCGCCGATTAGCGCCCCGGTATATGCAATGCTCGAAGGAGCCGTTATTGGACTATTGTCGGCTGGATATAACCGGCGTTATCCGGGAATTGTGAATCAAGCGGTCGGCTTGACAGTAACGATTTGTGTTTGCCTTTTGGCAGCGTATGGGCTCGGCTGGATTCGTGTGACCGCGGCTTTCAACAGGAAGCTCTCGGTCGCAATCAGTGGCGTCGTCCTTTACTATTTGGGAAGCCTTGGACTTTTGTTTATGGGTGTTCGGAGGTTGCCCGCGTTGACCGCGGGGCTCCCCGGCATCGCTGTCAGCGTGGTAATCGTTGCAATCGCTGGAATGGGTCTGGTATCAAATCTGGACGCCGCTGTGCAGTGCGCGCACGAAAAATTGCCGAAATACATGGAATGGTATCTGGCGCTGGGGCTTATCGTAACGCTGGTTTGGATGTACATTGAAGTGCTCAGACTACTGTCAAGGGCCAGAAAAGCGGAGGGTCAATAAAACTTCGCCATTGGTTACCTCCGAGTGTTCAATCCTCAACGCAGACGGGTTGGCTGATTAGATAACCGTGTCGGCTCCAGTCTTCCGGGTAAACTTGGTTTGCTCAACAACCAGGGCTCGGAAGAGAGGAGCCGAGCACATGAAGATTGTAGGGTGTGATTTGCACACGCGCTACCAGCAGATTGCGATGCTGGATGATGAAACGGGCGAGTTGGTTGAACGTCGCCTGGAGCATGCCAACGGAGAAGCCAAGGAGTTTTATACCAATCTGGCCGGGTGTCCCTCGCCAAAATTCCATCTGGCGGTGCGGAGGGTCCGATTTGTGAACTTGAAGGAAGGTTCAAGATGGATTCTCGGGTCAGACAAGTGGGCTTGGTGAACTCAAATCGTCACGACGACGCTGCTGAGCCGTTTGCAAAGAAGTGGAGGGCACGGCTCTCCCGCAGTTATTCATCGATGCCTGGAGAAGACTTCGCCGAAGCCGTTCAGGCGGCAAGGTCGTAGCGATGATGCAAACCGCCGAGTCTTGGCATCGATACAACTTTGCTATGAGTACTGGACTTGTTCGCGGCTTCGCGACCGCCGGGAGTTCCCTTCGCAAGCGCGAGATGAGTCCGGTCCCCGTGGTAGTAGCCAATGTAATCAATCACGAGGCGTTTCAGATGTTGCTGGTTCAGAACAATCACATGATCGAGCAGGTCGCGGCGGCAGTTGCCGACCCAGCGCTCGGCAACGCCGTTCTGCCATGGGCTCAGAAAACTGGTCCGCTTTGGC
>Ga0182013_10005145_pt1 | contig 15345 bp, 10 predicted proteins | sample 612S2MmetaG_FD_120487 | JGI IMG/M metagenome (GOLD analysis project Ga0182013, IMG submission 120487) | Permafrost microbial communities from Stordalen Mire, Sweden - 612S2M metaG | ecosystem: Environmental > Terrestrial > Soil > Wetlands > Permafrost | place: Sweden: Stordalen | collected...
AGATAGTCGAGCTTGCGTTCCTTGCCCACTTCGGTCAGATCGGGACCGAGTGTGCCGGTCGAGAGGCCTTCGATGCGATGGCATCCAAAGCAGCCGGTCTTGAAGAATAATTCGCGGCCCCGTTTGACCAGAGCCGTGCCGGCGAAATCTTTGCCCGTATGGCATTGCGCGCAATTGGCCTGGAGGAACTCCTTGCCGTGCAGATGCAAGGCGATTTGCGGATCCCAGCCAGTCTGCATGGTGTAGCCAAGCATAGGATCGGGCCAGGATGCTTCCTGACCATGCGCATCGCCAGCTTCGAGACCGCGTCCCTGGCCGTCGTGGCACGAGGTGCAGCCAAAGTCAGTGAATTTGTGACGGCGCTCCCACCGGCCATTGCGGAAGACATCGCCCATCGCCTCTGAATAAGGATGCGTAGCCAACGGCTCTTTGGCGCTTGTGAAGCGCGGGTCATCTACGGCGACGTGGCAGCTCTGGCACCGGTCCACGCGTTGCGCGCCGAAGGCGGTCACGATGGTCTGCTCAATCTTCGGCTGGCGATCTTCAAGTGCAGTGCGCTCTGCCGGGGATTTCGCCTGGGCCAGCGCCTGATGAAAGTAGGCTGTCTGGTTATCTTGCCAATGGCTCTCGAACTGGTCGTAGACGACCGCGCCGCCACCGCACAATACCAGCAGGCTAACAATGGCTAACGCCACGCGCATATAAAAGACTCCTCAAGACCAGACTGGTCAAAATGGGCTGACGAACTGCCAGTTCGCGCCGCGGAAGAATGTGCCGATGATGATGAGAACCACGTTCACGATCACAAACAAAAGGAAGATGGAGTTCGCAAGGATGCGTTGCCGGGCAAACCACCGGCCCACGCCCTGCTTGCCGCGATCCAGGTAAGGCAGCAAAACCAGCAGAAGCAATTCAATTCCCGGGATCCCGATGCCGCCCCAGAAGGCCGAGTAGCTCACCTGTTCCTGCAGCCCAAGGAAGTACCACGGCGCCTTGGCCGGGTTGGGCGGATGCATCACATTGACCGGCTGCTCAAGCGGCGCATTGAAGAAGATCGACACGGCCATCACCGCTGCAATGGTCAGTAATAAAACGAAGAGCTCCGCGATAAGCAGATTGGGCCAGCTGAAGACGGTGTCTTCTTCGAGTTTGCCAACCTTTACGAAAGGCCCGCGCACCAGTCCCTGAATACTGAACCGTCGTTGCGCGTCGACGCTCGGTACGCTACCGGCAGCCGCCAATACCGCAGACTCTTCCAACACTTCAACCTGTACCGCAGGCTTGGCCGCGGGCTTGGCCAACTCCGGCTTGGCCAGACCGCCATCTTTGCGGATACGCCAGAAGTGAATAGCTACAACAAGCGAGAGCACCAGGGGCAGCACCACAACATGCAGTACATAGAACCGAAGGAGGGCTTCCTGCCCCACGGAGGCATCGCCCAGGAGAATGAACTTGATTGTCTTGCCGACGAATGGCGCATAGCCGGCGATCGAGGTACCCACCGTGATGGCCCAGAAGGCAAGCTGATCCCACGGCAGCAGGTAGCCCGTGAAACTCGAGAGCAACGTGAGCAGGAAAAGCGTGACGCCGATGTTCCAGTTGAATTCGCGCGGCGCTTTGTACGAACCCGTGAAGAAGACGCGGCACATGTGCAGGAATACAACCGCAACCATGGCGTGCGCTGCCCATCGATGCATGTTCCTGAGGATCACGCCGAACGCCACCGAGCTACGCAGATCGAGCATGCGGTCGTAAGCCTGGGTGGTCGAGGGAACGTAATAGAACATCAGCAGGATGCCGGTTACTGCCAGAATCACGAAAAGGAAGAAGCTGATCAGACCCAGGCCCATGGTGTAAGCGGGCCGCAACGCCTGGCGGCTTACACGGACCGGCTGGATATGCAGAAAGAAGTTGGTAAAGCTTGTGGCAGCCTTCCCGCGGTCGCTCGAGGGCAGTGGGTTGCGGAAGACGGACTTCCACACATTACGGGGGAAATCCATAAGGCGCGACCGATTGGATTTCACTTCTTCTTTGGTCATAAGTTCCGGCGTGTTCATACGGTTAGGTAGGTTCCCGTTTGAATCTCGTTGTCCTTGTCCACTTCCAACTCGCCGCTGGGAGTGAGCGAAACCTGGAACCACGCAAGCGCCTTGGGAGCCGGGCCCCCGGTGACGTTGCCATCCACATCGAACTGCGAACCGTGGCACGGGCATTGAAAGCCCGTTTGCGAAGGTGCGACGATGCAACCCAGGTGCGTGCACGTGGTAGAAATAGCCGCGACCTGGTTGCCTTCGCGCACAATGCACACTCGCTTGGTGTCAATGGCCACGCGCGCGCCGGAAGGGAATTCGTCGGGGCGCCCGATCAGAAAGCGGTTTGGCTGACCGAAGGTGACGCGGGGCTTCATGAAAGCGAACGTGGAAAAGACCCCGGTAAGAAGCGAACCAACAATACCGGCGCCGCTCAGCCAGGCCAGGAAATGCCGGCGTGGAATTTCCTGCTCACTGTGATTCCGTCCGGTCTGGAGCGCCTGCGTAGTTCCGGGCTCACTTATCTTCGGTACCGCTCCCATGCTGCTGCTCCTTTTTGAGAGGTCTGGCAAGGTCTTGAGGATCAGACCAGAACACCTGGTACTTCACGTCTTCAAAGCTCTTGAACTGATGACTGCGAACCGCCCAGACGAAAATCAACAGGCCACCTGCACCCATCAACAAACTGGCGGCAATAGCAATCCACGTCAGTTCCATACGCCATGTTCCGAGCCGAAGTCCGAAAAAGCTTTTGGACTGGTTCTCTCCAATTTCGCTTGAACTCGGCTAACTTACACGCCGCGAAACAAGGCAATCTGTGACGGAGATTACATAGTTCTGTGATGGCTAAACGCGCGGCGCTCGTTGCGAAGATTCGCGAGCACTCAGGGTAGAATCCCATCGACCAAAGCAGGCGCCTCGCCGCACGTTTTGGCGCGCAACCGCCTCGTGGACAGAGTCTCCTGCCGGTTGGGATTCGGGTCGGCCAAGCCTTCTCAGTTGCGGCGATACCGGCAACGCAGCTCGAGGTTTTGATTGTTGAGGATAGGCCGGCGCGTTGCGGCGTGAAAGCGTCTCCGGGTTATCGCACGGAGCGAGTTTGGCCGGAAACCAACAAGCCCGGCACACGCGTCAGCGGTGCCGGGCTCATTTCAATTCAGACTATAAACAGTCGGTCCAGGCCGGAGGGTGGTCCTACAGCGAACGAGAGTTCCCGAATTCCGAAAGCGCCGGGCCCATTACCAGGCGTATACGGTCAGGTCGTCGAGATAGACGGTGGTTGTGCCGCTCTTGCCATATCCGTCCACCTGAAATTGTGTTTGCAGCACCGGACCCCATCCGAGAGCAAAGGCTGAAGGAACCGTCGCGTTGATGACCTGCTCTACGCCATCGAGCCATGCAGATTGGTAGGTAACCACGCCGGTATCGGTGCGCGAATAGCTGATCTGCACATGATGCCAGACACCAACTGTCCAGGTGCGTGGATTGCAGGGCTGTGTCGAACGCGTCCAGTGAACGACGCCCTTTTCCGGAGTTCCCGTATTCTGCGTATATTCCCACACGCCGTCATAGCCTGCGCACTGAAACGCGAAAATCGCATTTTGTCCATTCGGCATCACCTGGTTAACGTCCATCTCCAGATTGCCGATGGCAGTGGAAGACTTATCGAAGTAAACCCATGCGTCATAAAGGAAGTTCGTGTCCGTCTGATCGTCGGCGAACGAAACTGAAAACCTTTCGTCCCCGCCATCTCCAAACTTGGTTACAAATTTGCGCGCGCTGCCGCTGAGCGAAGGGGCGCCGACGATGCTTGTCGATCCCGACGAACTGCCTTTTCCACCCGTATCGTGCTGCGCGATCCAGCCCCTCAAGGTCTGAATGCTACTGATGCTCGCGGCGTTCGATGGCACGAGCGAGCTTGCGCTTGAAGGGGAAAACACAGTCACAGCCACTTCGCCAACGCATGTTGATCCGCCTTCGCCCGTAGCCTGAACATGAACAATGTGCGCGCCCGTGGGCGCGACAACTGTCGTGTCGAGAGCTGCTCCTGTCACCTCTGTCGCTTCCGTGCTGCTGTCGAGCCAGTAGCTCATCGAAGCAATTGATTGCGACGAACAATTGCTCGAGATTGCCGAAAGTTGAAACGGCGACTGCACGGTAGCACCTGCCGTTGGACTGCTGATCGAAATGCCTGCGAATGCAGGGATGGTTAGGACGAAGCCGAACGAAGAGAAAATTGCGAACTTGCGTATGAAGTGCATCGGTTCCCCATGCATTGAATGTCAAATTACACCGATTGCCGTGCTGCTAAATTCTGCCTTAGCGAAGCTGTCTTAACTCGCAGTCGAACCGGAATTTCGCGCGTCGAAATATTCGAAATTCCTTGCAAGCGAACATGAGCATTGCGCAGAATTCAGCCCACTGCAACCAAGTGAGTATCTAACTGAATACTTGCACGATTGAACAGGATTGAACAATGATTTTGGGCACGCAAACTGCAGAAAAATAAGATAATTAGGCGGAGAAGAAATTATTACTTACACTGTGCAAGAATGACCGGTTTGATCGTGTAAGCGTTACATGGCTTCGCGCACTTACGTTCGCAGACATTTCGCGTTGCTGCCGCATTATCGCGCGCGTCGAACCCCGCTATGGCTTGCGTGCTGATGCCTGATGTTGTTCACGAGACGCAACCGGAAGCGCCCACGCAAACAAGACTCCACCGCTGCTGGTCATCACGTATTCGCGTCCATCCAGTTCGTACGCGATGGGCGAGCTTTCGATATCATCGCCGGTTCCGGCGTGCCACAGTGTTTTGCCGTCCCGGGTGTCGAGAGCCAGAACATTGCCAAACGAGTCGCCTGTAAATGTCAGTCCTGAATCCGTTGTCAGCACGCCGGCGTCTGAACCGCCCGGTCCGAGAAAATGACTCCAGCGGATTTTGCCCGTCTCGTAGTCGATTGCCTCAAGCACGCCTTTACCCCAAAGCCCATAATCGGCGCCGGCCCATCCATAGGCGCCGTCTGCGGGCTTCGCAAAGTAGATGCTGTAGCTGGGATGAGCATCGACGATGAACAGCCCGTTCTTTGGATCGAAGCTGGGAGCGCGAAAATTTGTCAGGCCGCCTTCATCCGGGGCAATCAGGCGTCCGTCGGGCGCGGGTTCCTTCTTCGGATCAGGGATAGGCCGGCCCTGCGCATCGATGCCCGTATTCCAATTGACGGGGCCGAAGGGAACCGTGAGCAGGCTTTTTCCATTGGTGCGGTCGAGCACGAAGAAGAATCCGTTGCGTGACGACTGCATAAGCATCTTGCGTGGGTGCCCATGAAAGTCGCCATCCACCAGGACCGGCGTTTCCACTGCATCCCAGTCGTGCGTGTCGTGCGGCGAAACCACAAATCCCCACGCCAGCTTGCCGTTATCGGGATTGATGGCGACAATGCTGCACGTGTACTCGTCGTCGCCTGGGCGCGAAGCTCCATTCAGCACCGGCGTTGGGTTTCCAGTTCCCCAGTAAATGAGGTTGAGGTCCGGATCGTACGTGCCGGTCATCCACGTCATGCCCCCGGTCGTGGAATTTGCCGTGCCCGCAGGAGGGGTGCTGTCCCATTGCCATTGCTCGGCGCCTGTCTCCGGATCGAATGAGCGAAGATAGCCCGTAAGGTTATCGAAGTCGCCGGAGACTCCGGCAATGACGTGGTTCTTTACCACCAGCGGAGCCATCGTGGACCAGTAGCCCTTGGTTGGATCGGCGAACACCTTGTCCCAGCGCACGGTGCCGTCTTTGGCATCCAGCGAGATCAAGTGGCAGTCCGGTGTTGTGAAGTAAAGCCAGCCTTTGTACATGGCCACGCCGCGATGCCCGATATGCTCGCCCTTCGAGGCCCGGTGGTAATGCCAGATCTGATGTCCCGATCGTGCATCGACGGCCCACACGTTGTCGGGCACAGTAAAGAACAAAATTCCATCGACCAGGAGTGGCGACGATTTGATCTGCGCGCCCTGGTTGGTCTGAAAAGCCCATGCCAGCGCGAGGCTCCCCACGTTGCGCGGCGCAATCTGTGTCAGGCGCGTGTGCCGTCTGCCGGAATAGTCGCCGTGATACAGCGGCCAGGTATCGGCGGGTGGCTTCACAAGGTCGGCAGGGTCAAGGTTCTGGCCCACTGCCCGCGCCGAAAAGACAAAGGGAAGCAAGACAACGCAAAAGACAACGAACGATCCAACACATTTGAACTTCATCTCTGAAAAAACCTCGACACAGTGAAACCAGAATGGGGAACGCGGCAATCAGCGAAGCGTTTGCAGATAGGCCATCAGGTTGTGGATGTCGGCATCCGTGTACTTCGGGAACAACTCAACGTGTGCATCGACTGGCGAGAGTACCTTGTACTTGATCCGCTCGACTGGCCAGGAATGATAAGTACCCGACTCGTCGCGCATGCCAAGCGTGAACTCATCGAGGTAATCCAGGATGCCCGCAATGTGCTTCCCTGACGAAAGCGTGACCGTCACTTTGCTCTTCACGTCTTCCGGGTAAAGCATCCGCTGCTCAAGCGCCAGTCCATTGAAGCGCGAAGCAATGCCGGCCAGGTCACCCGTTGCGGAATGGCATTGCGCACACGTTCCCGCGCCATTGAAATAAAGTTTGCCCGCATCGGCGTTGCCCGTCTGCAGATCTTCAACCGACACTCCGCGGCGGCCGCCCTTGCTTGCGACGGCATGGGCGGCCTGTGCGTGAATAAAAGCCACGAGGTTTTGCAATTCCGGAGCGGAGAAATTAAAGGCCGGCATCTTCTTTTCCGGACGGCCATTGCGGACTACTTCGGAAATCTTGTCTCCATCCACATCGGCATGCACAATCTTCGATTGCGTGAGGTCGGGGCCGGTCTCGCCTCCCATCGCGTCGCGTCCATGGCAAAAGGCGCAGCTTTGTTGGAACAGTGCGCCACCAGCCTCGATGGCCCCATTCGATGCATTGGAAGATGAGATACCCGCGGCAGGTTTGGCAGCCGAATCAGTGGAACTGCGAAGGTAGCTCATCAGGTCCTTCAATTCCTCGCCCTTGAGATCGGGAAAGCCAGGCATGCGGTCTTTACCCTGCTGAATGACCGCGACAATCTGCGCGTCGTTCATATGGTGCTCAACGCCGACCAGCGGAGGAAAGGACGGCAGGTCGCCTTCCAGGTGGTCACCATGGCAGATTGCGCAATTGGCCGCATACGCTTTGTAGCCCGGCTGATTCTGCGCCGGGCCGCTCGCATCCTGGTTGGGCGGGCGCGAAGCAGCGCGGAGAGTGGAAGAATTCAAACAAATCGCAAGCCATACACAACCGGTGGCCAACAGGGACAAGGAACGAATTCTCATTTGCGTTTGAAATCCCAATTTGACTTGGAGAAGCTCAGGAGATCTGCGGCGAAAAGAAATCGTTTCCATCGCCTCTCTCGTTATGATACCGAGGCCGGATGGGTTGCGGAGTCTTTCCCGATCGGAGAGTTTCCAGTAACTGAAGTGTAGACCGGCAAAATGGCTGTTCGACGCCTCCTCCGCAGTCCGCTAAGACCATGCTGGCGAAATGGTGGAGGCCCGGTTGAAGCTTTCGTGGGATGGTACCGAATCCTTCCTGCCTTGATGATTTCAACATGTACACACCGTTGAAAAAGCCCTGCATCGGGGATCGCGTCCGACTGGCTGGATTCCTTGGAGAGTTCGAGATCGTGCGCGTTGTGCACAACGGCTCCATGGTCGATCTGAAGCATCTTGACCTTCACGGGCCGGACTACATCGAGCAGGAAGTATCGGCTTACGACTTGACGTATGTGACCGGCTCTCACGCCTCATCCGTCGCACAACGTACCGCCCCGCCCTCCACCAATTCCGCGGCGGGACCGGCAGGCCGGCGTGCTCCGGGTCGAGTCAGTCCGGCGCCGAATTCGAGGGCGTAATCGAGACTCGAACCTGATTGCCACGGCTTCGCTTTCGGCGAGTCGCGATCAGGGCCGTGCGCTCGTAAAATCGGCTTCCCATTCCTGTCTGAGGCACTCCATCCATCCAGCAAAATCCCGTCGCAACAGCGGAAGTGATTCACTTGTCCGCGGCTGACTCATTGTCTGCCGCTATCTTCGGCCCCATTCCGGCCCCATTCCGGCACCATTCCGGCACCAGGATCAATCCCCAGGCGGCTCTTAACCCTAGCTTACTTATAGCCTTGCGCATCGATATTCCGCGTGGTACCATGCGGCCAGCCTGCCTTCCCCCAAGGGTCACTTCATTTCCTCACCGCTGATTCAGAAGTCTGGGAATTCACTTGTCCGTTCTTGACGATCTCCGCCGTCGATGCGCCGTGCCCGTGCTCCTGCTTCTCGCTGGAACGCAGTTTTTCGCTCAGCCCAACCCATCGACACCGCAGAAGAACTCTACCCCTGCCGGCGCAGAGGTCGGGCTGCCGGTCGTCCAGAACTTCAATACCAAGGATATTGGCCTCTATCCCGAGACGTGGGCCATTCTCCAGGATCGCCGAGGCCTTCTGTACGTCGGCATTTCGGGTGGCACCATTCTGGAATACGACGGGGTCACCTGGCGCAAAATCTTCACCCCAACCAGCGTGATCCGCTCTTTGGCACTGGACGATTCGGGCAAAATCTGGGTGGGCGCCAACGCGGACTTCGGCTATCTTGCCCCCGACGCAACGGGGTCCATGCATTTTGTCTCCATCCTTGACAAAGTGCCTGCGGAATCCCGCGGCTTCACAAGCGTCTGGCAAACACTTCCCACACCGCAAGGCATTTTCTTCCGCTCTTATGAACTTCTTTTCCGGTGGGACGGCCAGCGCATGCAAGTCTGGTCGCCAACCGAGCCAAATGGAAGATTTCAGGCGCTCTCAGAAGTTCGCGGGCACACCTATACCGCGCAGGCAGGGGCCGGCTTGCAGGAGATCGTTGGCGATGAACTGCACACGGTGCCGGGCGGTGATGCCTACAACGGCTCAAGCAAGCTGTTCCTCCACCCATACGACGACAATCGCATCCTGGTTTCATCACGCGACGGGCTGCTTACTCTCTACGACGGCGCGAAAGTTACGCCGTTCCCGACACAGGCAGACGACTATTTAAAGGCGCACAAGGTATATACCTCAATCGTTCTCGCCGACGGCAGCCTCTGCATTGCGACTCTTTCCGGCGGGGCGGTCATTCTCTCGCACGACGGCAAGCTCCAGCAGATCATCGAAAAGGGCGGAGGCCTCGACAGCTCTGGCGTTCTCAGTTGCTACCAGGACCGCGCAGGCGCTTTGTGGCTGGGCACCGACACCGGAATCTCGCGCGCTGAAGTGAACTCGCCGCTCTCCATCTTCCTGCGCGACGGCGACCTCGATGCAATTCGTTTTCAGGGAAGCATCTATGCCTCGTCGGTGGGTTCCAACGCCGTAGCCCGCCTTGTGCCCGACAAGCAGACGGGCCGGCCCGAGTTCGTTCCCGTCACCGGTGCGAATCAGGGTTGGACCCTGATGGCCTTCAAAGATCCCGCGGGCAAAACTCCCGATCAACTGCTGGCTTCCACCAGCGATGGGGTTTTGAGAGTTGCAGGAGACAAGTTGGTCCCTGCCATGCCCGCGGTCCACGGCCCAACCGAGCAGACCTATGCGATCCTGCAATCGCAAAAGACCCCTGACCGCGTCTTCATTGGCCATTCCGATGCAGTTGGCTCTATGCGTTGGAATGGGAGTTCCTGGATTGACGAAGGTCGGCTGCCGCACGCCGTGTATGAAGCCCGGTACCTCGTCGAAGACCCCGACGGGATCGTGTGGGCAAGCGGCGGCAAAGGCAAGGTGCTTCGCATCACGGTTGCGCCTTCCGGCATGAAGGATTCCAAATTCGAAGAAATCGGAAAAGACGCAGGCGTTTCTGACGGTACGGTGAGCGTGGGTTTCGTTGCAGGCAGCATCTTCGCGGCGGTCGATCGTGCCAGGGACCTCTTACGCTGGGACCCCCAATCCCACAAGTTTGTCGTCGACAATCGCTTCCTTCTTCCTCTCGATTTTCCAGACGCATCGGCCGGTTTGCTTCCATTGAAGAGAGACGATCTGAGCTCCGACGGGAGCTTCTGGTCGGTGACGACCTCTACCGAAGGCCGTCGCATCGGCCTGTTCACCAAGCAAGCTGATGGAAGCTGGCGGGTGGACGAGGACTCTTATCGCAGGCTCGACCGCTATGGCGTCTATTACTTCCGCCAGGATCTTGATAATTCGATCTGGGTCACCGGCGAAGTCCTGATCCGATTCACTCCACGTTCGACTCAAAGCACGCAGCAGTCATTTCCAACACTCGTGCGGCAGGTGAACGCGGGACCAAAAGTCGTGTTCGGCGGCGTAACTGCCGAGGGTGCGAAAGACTTGCGCCTGCCGCCCGGAAGCAACAACCTTCGTTTCCAATTCGCGGCCCTCGCTTATGAGAATCCTTCTGCAACCGAATATCAGTATCTGCTCGAAGGCGCCGACAAGGATTGGTCCGTCTGGGGCAAGCAGAGGGAAGCGAACTATAGCGGACTGGGCCCCGGGAGCTATACCTTCCGGGTGAAATCGCGTTCCGATGACGGGCGTAAAGGCGAAGAAGCCACCTACGCATTCACGATTCTTCCGCCGTGGTACCGAACCACGCTGGCTTACTTTGTGTATGTTCTGCTCTTTCTTTTGCAGGGGATTCTCGCGTGGATCTTCATTGGAAGGTACGAGCGTAGAAAGGCACAACGCAAGACCGAAGCGCTTCAAGCGCAGGCAAAGGCTCTTGAAGCCACGGTCAGCGAGCGCACACAGGAGATCCGCGCGCAGGCCGCCGAAATTGAAGCGCAGAAAGACAGCATTGAGCTGTTGAGCGAAATCGGAAAAGAGATCACCGCCTCGCTCGACTTGAATACGATCCTCTTCAAGCTCTATGAGCGCGTAAACCAGATTGTTGACGCAAGCATCTTCGGCGTCGGTCTTTATCGGGCTGAACGTAAGGTGATCGAATACACGCTGGCGATTGAAAACGGCAAGCGCTATGCGCCTTACACCCGCAGCACCGAGGACAAGAATCAACTCGCGGTGTGGTGTATCGATCATCGCCGGCCCATCCTGCTGAACGATGTGGCGAAGGAATCCTCGCAGTACATTGCCAACTACGAACATACGGGAGGTACGCTCGAAGACGGAAGCGAAGCGAAGCCGCCGGCATCCATGATCTATCTACCGCTGATCGCGCAAGAAAGAGTGCTGGGCGTCCTCAGCATTCAGAGCTTCAAGAAGAACGCCTACACCGACCAGCACCTGAGCCTGCTTGAGAATCTCGCCGCGTACACCACCATCGCGCTCGACAACGCCAATGCCTATCTCGTCATCAACGAGCAGGAGCGCGAGGTGCGCGAACGCGCCGCGGAACTGGTGACCATTAATCACATCACGCAGGCGCTTGCTACACAGCTTGACAAAGATCGCCTCATCCAACTCGTTGGCGACCAGGTGCGCGATTTGTTTCACGCGCCTATTGCCTACGTTGCGCTGCTCGATCGCGCGACCATGATGCTGCAATTCCCCTACAGTTTTGGAGAAGACGCCCAGCCGCGGCCCTTCGGCGCAGGCCTTACCTCGCAGATCATCCGCACCGGCCAGTCTCTGCTCATCAATGAGGATATGGACCGCAATCGAGCCAAGCTCGGCATTGAGCAGATTGGCCGCCAAACCGCTTCCTACCTCGGCGTGCCCATCCCCTCGGGCGGACAGAGCATCGGCGTCATCAGCGTGCAATCCACTGACCAGGAAGGCCGCTTCACCCAAGCCGACGAGCGTCTCCTGTCCACAATCGCGTCGGCCGTGGGCGTGGCATTCCATAACGCCAGACTCTTTGAAGATGCGCGCCAGGCTCGCGCGTCTGCCGAAGAAGCCGACGCCGCCAAGAGCTCGTTCCTTTCCACGGTAAGCCACGAATTGCGCACCCCGCTCACATCTGTCCTGGGATTCGCCAAAATCATTCGCAGACGACTTGAAGAGCGGCTTTTCCCCATGATCCCCGAAGAAGACCGCAAGGTGCAGCAGGCGAAGCGCCAGGTCATTGAGAATCTCGATGTTGTCGTGAGCGAGGGCGAGCGGCTGACCAAGCTGATTGATGACGTTCTCGACCTGGCGAAGATTGAAGCCGGCAAGTTCACCTGGAACATGGCCAGCGTTTCGATTGCCGACGTCATCGAACGCGCCATCGCAGCGACAGCTTCGCTGTTCGAAGTGAAAAAACTCACCCTCGTTCGCGACCTGCAGCCTGAACTTCCCGCGATCAACGGAGACCAGGATCGACTCATCCAGGTGGTGATCAACCTGATCTCCAACGCGGTCAAATTTACCGACTCCGGTTCCATCAAGCTTTCCGCGCATTTGCAGGGCGAAGATATCGTAGTCGGCGTCACTGATTCTGGAATCGGCATCGCGCCTGGAGATCAGCAGAAGGTCTTCGAGAAGTTCAAGCAGGTGGGCGACACCCTGACCGACAAGCCGAAGGGCACGGGCCTCGGACTGCCCATCTGCAAAGAGATTGTGGAGTACCATGGCGGGCGGCTGTGGGTCGAAAGCGAGCCCGGCAAGGGAAGCACGTTCTCTTTCACGCTTCCGGTCACACTTCAGTCCGCGCAACTCGAGCTGCTTCCCCCGCGTCGTTCGGTTGATATTGAATCGCTCGTGCGGCAGTTGCGCGAGCGTGTACCGGCGCACGAGTCAAGCGATAAATTTGTGCTCGTCGTTGACGACGACCCGAACATTCGTTCCTTGCTGCAACAGGAATTGACTGAAGCCGGCTACGTGGTGCGTACGGCCGAGGATGGCCGCAAGGCCCTCGCGCTCATTCGCGAAGAACGCCCCAGCCTGGTGATTCTCGATGTGATGATGCCGGAGATGAACGGATTCGACGTGGCGGCCGTGCTGAAGAACGATCCGGCTACCATGGACATTCCCATCATCATTCTGTCCATTGTCGAAGACAAGGAGCGCGGCTTCCGCCTGGGCGTCGACCGGTATCTGACCAAGCCAATCGATACCGCGTCGTTGTTTCATGAAGTCGATACGCTTCTCGATCAGGGCAAATCAAAGAAAAAAGTGATGGTCGTCGATGAGGATGTTTCCACCATCCGCACACTCACTGACGTGCTGCAGACCCGCGGTTACGAAGTGGTGGAATCGAATGGTTCCGAACTGGTTTCGCGCGCGGTGGTCTCCAAACCCGACATCATTATCCTCAATTCGCTCCTCTCGACTGACGAAGCGGTCCGCTCATTGCGCTTCGAGAAAGGCATGGAGAACGTCCTCTTCCTTATCTATCAATGACCACGAAAAAGATTCTCATTGTCGACGACGAACCACACTTGCGCACACTGATCCAGCAATCCCTCGAGGAACTTGAAGACGACGGGGTCGAGCTTTTTACGGCCACAAACGGCGAAGAAGCGCTTGTGACGATTCAGGCCGAGGAGCCGAACCTCGTCTTTCTTGACGTGATGATGCCCAGAAAAAACGGCTTCGATGTTTGCAACACCGTCAAGAACGAATTGGGATTGAAACATATTCACATTATTCTGCTCACCGCCAAGGGGCAGGAATTCGACAGGCAGCGCGGCCTCGAGGTGGGAGCCGACCTCTACATGACCAAACCCTTCGACCCGGACGCGCTGGTTGCGCAGGCTCGCTCGGTTCTGGGTCTTGCCACGGGCGGATTGTGAGCCTATGGCGAGCGTGACACTGCGAACTCTTCTCAGTCCGCGGGCGGGAAGTTTCGGCGTGCTCAAGGCTCTCTACGAAAACCTGGGAAGCAACACCTGTGTGATCGACTTTGGCGGCAAAACTCTGCTCGGTCAGCCGTCTTCGCCGAGCGCAGTGAACGAAACTCGAGTGCCCGTTCAGGTTCAAGAAGAGACCCTCGGATTCGTGAGCGGACCGCAAGGGCCGGCGACGACCCTGGCCACGCTGCTTGCCTACCTCGCGGGCAGGGAATCTGAAGGCCGTGCGCTCGCTTCCGAAGTTCTGCATCTTTATCGCGAAGTGCACCTGATCGAGCAGCTCTCTGAGCAGCTTGCGGCGCTGCTCAACCTCACGGCGGTCGGAGATTCAGCGCTGGCCCAGGCGCGACGTCTGATTGCGGCCACGCACGGCGGAATTCTTGTGATGGAGAAAGCAGATGGTCCGCTCGCAGGCGCGGGAAGCTTCGGCCCAGACGACAATACTTCCGCGGCGAAAACAGGCCCGCTCGCGCCCGATTCGCAATTCGCCGCGTCCATTCTTGAGAAGGGTATTGCGGAGATTGTGAACGACTGCGCCTCTGATCCCCGCGCCGTGGGCGCTGAACACCACCTGAAGGCGCTGATTTGCGCACCTCTGCGCGCCGGTCAAAGAACGGTCGGTCTAATTGCACTGGCCAGTGTTGAAGCAGGAGCATCGTATTCGACCGCAGATCTGAAGTTGCTCAACACCATCGCACTGCAAACCGGCGCGGCCATCGCCAATTCGCTCCTGTGCGCGGAAATGGTGGATGCGGCACGGGCGCGCGCGGCCATGGCGGCAGAACTGCACGCGGCCAGCACAGTGCAGCAGTTGCTGCTCCAGAATGCTTCACGGCCCACGCCGGGGTTCCGCGTAGAGTCGGTTTACTTGCCGGCTAGCGAGGTGGGCGGCGACTTCTTCTTTGTTTCTCCGGCTCCCGATGGTTCACTGCTCGCAATCGTCGGCGATGTTTCCGGCAAGGGATTGACCGCGGCCATGCGTGTGGCCGTGATCCTCGGCGCATTAGGCGCTGCCACCTCGCACGATCCAGGCGAAATCCTATCCGGCCTGAACAACGTGCTCATCGCCCAGGGACAACTCGGGTTCACCACTGCCTGTTGCATGCGTATTGCGCTGTCGGGCGAATACGTGCTTGCCAACGCGGGGCACATTGCGCCTTATCAATCGGGGCGCGAACTTGAAACTCCGCCGGCGCTTCCGCTGGGGCTTGCGCCCGATCAGGAATACGAATGCGTGTACGGCAAGCTCGCCGCTGAAGAACACCTCGTCCTCCTTTCCGACGGGGTTCTTGAAGCAACGTCTCCCTCAGGAGAGCTTCTGGGTTTTGAACGGCTGGCAGAACTTGTCTTGAGTGACGTCCATACGATTGCCGAGACCGCAGCCCGGTTTGGACAGGAAGACGACATCACGGTTCTTTCGCTCGCGCTCGACCGCTAAACCCCGCGTCTCGCACTCCGGCGAAGAATTCGTTTAGAAGATGTGGTACGCCGCGCCCACGCTCACGCCGTAGCTGCTCATGGCTCCGTA
>Ga0182013_10005147_pt1 | contig 15343 bp, 13 predicted proteins | sample 612S2MmetaG_FD_120487 | JGI IMG/M metagenome (GOLD analysis project Ga0182013, IMG submission 120487) | Permafrost microbial communities from Stordalen Mire, Sweden - 612S2M metaG | ecosystem: Environmental > Terrestrial > Soil > Wetlands > Permafrost | place: Sweden: Stordalen | collected...
ATCGGATTGGCGAACCGATGGTTCATCCATTTTCGTCCGGCGCCGGCGACGTGCGGCATGACGCCATCGAACACGCGCCGTCCTCCGGCGTCTTCGTTGTAGCCACGGTAAACGAAATCCCTCAGGCAGCGGCCGGTCTGTGAGCGGCCCCAGGCGTAGGCCTTTTGCGTGCCGCGGAGCGGGTTCGCTTCGCTTTGATCGTATTTCAGAAAGCTGATGAAATCGCGGACGGCGACGTGGCCCAGACCCATCACTTTCGGGTCCTTCGCGGTGTAGATCAGTTCGTAGATCCAGCCTGGGTGAAAGCCGGCCGGATAGAAGATATGCCAGTCGGAGGGTGCGATTGCTCGTTCGGGCGTTTTCGTTTCGGCGCCTACGCCAATGATTTCGGTGGCGAAGGACCATTGATCGGACGGAATGACCTCGGGTGGATCGTACGGGTAGCGCCGCCGGGTGAACATCGCGTCGCGCGTGTCCATCGAGGTGGTGCGATATGAGTGCGCCGCGACCCGGCCGCTGAGCGGGTAGCAGGTGGCGCCTGGCGCGTCCGGAATGAATTCAACGCGGACACGGCCGGCGATGGGTTCGCCGTTGTCCGTCGCCACGGGAACGTCCAGCACCATGCGGCCGTCACCTGGCAGCATATCGCCCTCCCACGCGACCCACGCGACCGAATAACCGCGCCGCATGAAGAAGCCGTTGCCGGCGTGGGACAGCGAGAGAGGGTCGTTGCTGTGTGGCGCGTCGTTGAAGAACTGCAGCGCGCGCTTATGACCGCGATTGCCGTAGTCGTAGAACACGCGCCGATTACCTCGAGAGAGGTCAACCGGCTTCAGGATCATGAAATCCGCCACGAAACGCACAAGGCCGCGGGAGTCTCGCGGTGCGTTGTCGAGATCGACCACGTCTTGTTGCGCCAGCACCAAGGGATCGACACTGTAAAGGGCGCGACCTGCCAGGCGTTCATACGCACCGGTCTCGCCGAATTTGTAATCGTCCGCGAACGGGCGGCGTTCATCGACGCGGAGTTCGATCAGGTTGGTCATGCGCGGTCCTTTCCCAGTGGCGGGAGTGTAGGTCTGGCTCACGCGTTGAGGAAGCCGGTCAGCTTCGGTATGATCGCCGCGCGGGTCGGGAGACGCGGATGTTTCCGGTCAATCCGCTCGGCATGGTTGAGGGAGCGACTGAACATGAAGATCACAAAAGTTGAACCACTGCTGCTCGACCGTTTTCTGTATGTTCGGGTTCATACCGACAGCGGGATCGTTGGGATCGGCGAGTCCGGAACCTGGGGTCAGCTGGAGGCATCGGCGGCATCAATCGCAAAATATGGCGAATACCTTGTCGGCAAGGACCCTTTTCCGATCGAACATCATTGGAATGTGATGCTGCGCGCCAATCACTTCACCGGCGGCGCGATCACGGGGGCGGTGTCGGCGATCGACATCGCGCTGTGGGACATCAAGGGCAAGTTCTTCAATGTGCCCGTCTATGAATTGTTAGGCGGCAAAGTGCGCCATAAGGCTCGGTTGTACGGCCATGTGAAGGGTCGCACGATCGAGAAACTCGTTGAGGAAGCGGTTCGTCTGAAGGAGGCGGGGTTTACCGCGCTTGGACACCTCAATCCGTTGCTGGATGAGGGAGAGGGCGAACCGTATTACAAGTCCCACGCGGCGAAGATCGAATCCGCGATCGACAATGTGCGAAGGCTGCGGGAGGCGGTCGGGCCTCATGTCGATCTTTGCATCGAGATTCACCGCCGTCTGACTCCTCCGGAAGCGATCGCGTTGGCGCGGGGCATCGAGAAATACACGCCTATGTTCTATGAAGACCCACTGCGGCCCAACAGTTTTGATGCGATGGCGCAGGTGGCGCGTCATATCGACATCCCGATCGCGACCGGCGAGCGATTCACCAGCCTGTATCAGTTTCAGACGCTGCTGACCCGTGACGCCGTGCAGTATCTTCGCCCGGATGTTTGTCTGTGCGGCGGTATCACCGGCGCGAAGAAAATCGCCGCGTTGGCGGAGGCACATGACGCGTGGGTCGTGCCGCATAATCCGCTGTCGCCGGTCAGCACCGCGGCGTGCCTCCAGATCGCCGCGTGCATTCCGAATTTCGCGATCCAGGAGTATCCGTCGAGAACGCCGGATCTGGATGGCGGGAAGGAACTGCTCGGCAACGATCTGGCGACCGGTTTGTCGGAGCAGGTGGATGGATTCATCGCCATCCCCGGCGCGCCGGGCATTGGCGTTGAACTCGTGCCGGATGTGGAAAAGAAATTCCCGTATCGGCCGCGCCCGATTTCGATGCGGGCGCACGTGGATGGGTCTATGGTCGACCAGTAAGTCCGGCGCGGATTTCGGCCAGGCCGCGCTTCGCGGTCCCGTCCGGCGCGAAGTTGTCCGGTGACAGCCAGGTCAGCAGAGCGTCGCGGCGGGACGGCCATTCATCCTCGATGATGCTGTACCAGTCGCTGTCGCGGCGACGTCCCTTCGCGACCATGTGCATGCGGTGGGTGCCTTCAAAGGTAAAACCGAGCCGTTCGGCCGCGCGTTTGGAGGGGGCGTTCAGAGCGTTGCACTTCCAGACCAAACGCCGATAGCCCAGGTCGTCGGCGGCGTGTTTCAGCGGCAGGAACATCGCTTCCGTGGCCGCGCGAGTTCGTTGCATGACCGGGGCGAACCAGATGGAGCCCAGTTCGATGGAGGCGTTTTTGGGCTGGATGTCCATGAGAGATAGCCAACCGGAGGCGACCCCGGTGGCCACTGGGCGCACAGCCCATGCAATGCGGGTCAGGTCCGTTGCGAAGTCGTTGATGTGCCGGATCATCGCCTCACGCGTCGGAAACGGCCCCGACGGCAAATAAGTCCAACTCTCATCCGCGCCCTGGGCCGCGCGCCATAACTCGTCGGCATGACGTTTGTGCAACGGTTCAAGTACGACGTATTGGCCGCGTAACGCGACGCGCGGCGGAATGGGACGGGGGGTGGTATCGACTTCCGGACCAACCGGCGGCGATGTCACGCCCGGGCGCCCGCCAGGCGCAGTGCCCGGTCAATCCACAGCGCGGTCAGCTTTTCCTGTGTGCCGTTCTGTCCGAGCCGCTCGTTCAGCACCGAGAAATCGACACGATCGAGCGCCTGATCCTGATTGAAGCAGGAAAACACAACAGTGCGCTCCCCTGTGTCCGGATCGACATGGGCCTGCAGGCATTGGGCGCAGACTTCTTTCATCATGCATTGCATGGGCGAGTTGATCGAGCCGATCGCCGAATGCGCCGGGTTCAGCAACGGCGCGAGCTCCTTGTGCCGAGCGGCGCCAACCGCGCGCATCATGCGATCCGAGCCGATCACGATCATATGGGTCGCATCACGCAACGGAACCGCCTGATCGCCAAGCTGCCCCGACCCATAAGCGTGCATCGCCTGGACGATGTTGCCGACGAAAGTTTTGTCGGTGGGGCGCGTGGGCGAGAAGCCCGGCGCTTCATCGCAACACCAGACGATGACGTCGGCGGCGCGTTCGATCTCTTCCACTTTGTAACGGTCGCGGATTTGCTTGTAGCCGGCGAAATAGATGACTTTCGATCCGGCCGCGCGCATGGCGGCGCCGATCGAGAACAGTACGGCGTTGCCGAGTCCGCCACCCACCAAAGCAACCGTCGTGTTGGAGTGGATTTCGGTGGCGGTGCCGGTCGGACCCATGAGGATCACAGGCTCACCGGGCTTCAGGATCGCGCACAGATCGGAACTGCCGCCCATCTCCAACACGATGACGCTGACCAGGCCTTGCGCTTTGTCGGTCCAGGCTCCGGTCATGGCGAGACCTTCCATGCCCATTACCGTCGTGCCGTCTTCGATGCGAGGCGCCAGGACCTCGAAGTTCTGCAAGCGATAGAACTGGCCTGGACTGAAGGCGCGGGCGGCGGCGGGGGCGTGGACGACGACCTCGACAATCGTTGGGGTCAGGCGATTGACCGCGTGCACCGTGGCCGTCAGTTCGTTACGGCATCGCGCGATCAGATCGGCACCTGTGATCGCGGACCCGGGCATGGCCGCCAGCACGCGTGACACAACCGGATAGCCGCGTTTGGCACCGCCCATCGCTTTAACGACGTTGCCGAAGAAACTTGGGTGCAGGTCGCCGAAAAAACTGATGAAGCGCCCGTCGGGGGCTTTGTGCATCAGCACGTGGTTCACATCCGGCTTGGCGAGGCCGCGTTCCGGCGTGACTTTTGCGCCGTTTTCATCAACGGCCTGGAAATAACGGCCATCGAGTTCAATCCGGTGATCTTCGCGCGCCAACACGGTGTTGGGTTGTGTGCCGGCGGCGACCAGGATGGCTTTGGCCGGTAGCGTGAACGCGGTTCCGTCGGAGCCGGTGACTTCCAGCGCGGCGGCATGGCCGAAACGATCGACCGTGACCGCGCGCGGCGTCAATGCTTCCGCGAAACGAACGCCTTCTTCTAACGCTTTGGCGACTTCCTCGTGGTTCAACGTGTAGGACGGACTGTCGATCAGGCGGCGGCGATAGGCGATGGTCGCGCCACCCCAGGAATCCAGCAACGCCGCCAGCCGAGGCGGCCGATTTTCTGCTTCGGCCGCGGCGCGCTCGGCTTCAATGGCGGCGGCGTGGGTCAGGAATTCGTTGGCGATTTCCTGTTGTTCCTCGGTCCATCGTACATCGGTCGCCAGTGTTTCATATCGAGCGGCGAACTTTTCAACCTGACGGACGTAGTAAGCGAGGCTTTCCGTCGCCGTATCGATCGCGGTCAGACCGCCGCCGATGACCACCACGGGAAGACGCAGTTGCAGGTTGGCGACGGAGGAGGTTTTCGCGGCACCGGTCAGTTGCAGCGCCATCAGGAAGTCGGATGCCTGGCGCACTCCGCGAGCCAACCCGTTCGGGATGTCCAGCACCGTGGGTTTGCCCGCGCCCATGCACAAGGCGACATGGTCGAAGCCCATTTCCCAGGCGTCGTCGATCGTCATGGTCGCGCCGCCACCGAAACGGATGCCGCCGAAATGCGCGAACGTGTCGCGACGTTCCAGCAACAGGCGCACCAGCTTCAGGTAGTTCTTGTTCCAGCGGACGGTGATGCCGTATTCGGCCACTCCACCAAACCCGGCCATCACGCGATCATCGAGATTTTCGAACAAGGTCTGAACATCGCGGACCGGTTGACGCGGATCGAAGTCGAGCGGTTCGATCTTTAACCCATCGACCGCGACCACCGTGTGGCCGTCATTCATCAAATGATGCGCCAGCGTAAAGCCGGCGGGCCCAAGACCAACGATCAGTACTTTGCGGCCGGTATCGGAACGCGGCAATGGGCGGCGAATGTCCAGCGGGTTCCAGCGCGTCAGCAGCGCGTAAATCTCGAATCCCCAGGGCAGCGCCAGCACATCCTTGAGGATGCTGGTTTCGGCCTGCGGAATATCGACTGGTTCCTGCTTTTGATAGATGCAGGCCTTCATGCAATCGTTGCAGATACGATGTCCGGTCGCCGCCATCATCGGGTTGTCGATGGCGATGGTCGCGAAGGCGCCCAGAACGTGACCGGCGGCGCGCAGCGTGTGCATCTCGCTGATTTTCTCGTCCAGCGGGCAGCCGGCGAGAGTGACGCCGAACGGGGATTTCTGGAATGCGCCGGTCTTGCGTTCGGTCATGCCCTTGCGGCAGGAATCCTTGCCCTGCGTGTGGCACCAGATGCAGTAATTGACCTGGTCCAGCGCGCCCTGCGTCGTCATGCCGGGATCGGTCAGAGCGAAGCCATCGCGATGCCGCCAGTCATGCTCGGGGAGACGCAGCATGGTGACGCCGTCGCGGACGATGGTTTCAACCGGAACGAGATGCATGGGGTCGATGCGATGCGGCACGCGAAACATGGTGTCGTTACGATGCGCGGCGCGTCCGGCCGGCGTCAGGGTGGCCCAGGAGGCGTAGCGCATGGCCTCGTCGAGGGCGTCGGTGTCGCTGGCTTTCTCCCAACTGGTGACGAACAGGGCGAACACTGGCTCGGTCAGGGGCTGATCGAAGCGTTGCTCCAGCGCGGCGCGTAACGCGGGACCATCGAAGCCCGACGGGTCGGGGTATTTCTTCACTGCCTGACGCTGCACGAACAGGCGCTTGCAGGCGTGAACCGGCTCCAGGTCGAGAGTTTCCGCCAGCAAGGCGGCGGTTTCCAGGCCAATGTCGAATAATTCCGCGACGAAGGCGTCCAGATGCGAGCCCAAATCGATAATCAGTGTGGATTCGTCTTTCCCGGACAGGGAATCCGGCTCGGCGCGCGCCGCCAACAGCCGCACATGCAACGCGGGATCGACTGTTTGCAAACGTTCCAGGAAGGTTTGGTCCAGCCGAACCAACCCGTCACGTTCCGCCAGATCCTGGAACGTGAACCCAAATCCTAAAGCCGTGTTCAACATCATTTCGCCGCGAGCATGTCCTTGAGGCCGCGCAGCGCCAGGTAATAACCCGCGACACCAAAGCCGGTGACCATCCCAAGGCTGACCTGCGCGGTATCCGATATAGGTCCGCGGCGGACGGGATTTGAGATGTGCACTTCGATTGTCGGAAATTTGCTTTGGGCGATCGCCGCGGTCAGGGCGGGATAGCCGCGGGAAAATCCGGCGGGATTGAAGATCGCGGCATCGACGCCGGTATCGTTGGCGGCATAGAACTTGTTGACGACCTCGCCCTCGATATTCGAGTGGAAAATCTCGATGTCCAGGTCGAGTTCCTTGGCGTAGGCGCGAATCTTCTCGTCGTATTCGGGCAGGGTCATTTTGCCGAAGATCTCGGTCTGCACCTTGCCGCGCATGTTCATGCCGGCACCGTGAACGATCAGGATTTTGGCCATGGCGAGAGGTCCCCTTAGGTCAGGCGGCGGAACCTAGGGGACCGTCCGGTTCAAGACAACCCGGGCTAACGCGGACGGTCGCCGTTGTTGGTGCGGCGATCCCCGGCCAGCCAGCGGGCCAGTTCGGAATGGGCGTCGGCGCGGCGCATGGCGGCGATTTTTTCCACCTCCGGCGCGTCGACGGTGAACTCCAGGCGCAGGTCGTCGGGGGATTTCAGATACATCGACAGGCAGTAGCCGTGATCGATGGTACGGACGGGTACGCCGGCCGCTTCGCAGCGCTTTTGAAGCTCATCGAACGTCGGCTGGGCGACCTTGAGCGCGATGTGCCAGGAGCCGCCAACGTCCCGAAGAATCGCGCGGTTTTTCTCATACGCGTCCTGGTCGGCGAACTGGAAGAAGGCGAGGGCGCCGCCATCAGCGATCTCGAAGAACGTGTGGCAATAGTCGACTTCGCGACCGACCTCGGGGCGGAAGGTGCGCTCGCACCAGGTGGCGACGAGGGGAATGCCCAGGATGTCCTCGATGAAATGGCGGTTGGCTTCCTGGTCTTTGACGGCGTAGGCGTGGTGGTGCATCCGAAGGGGTTGTTGCTTGAGCATGCGTGATCGCCTTCCGTGGCCGCGTTGATGGCATGGCAGACCCGATCGACGCCGAGGTCAATCGGTGACAGGGCGGGCACCCGATGCCTGAAGGATCGCGTGGCGCAACGTGTCGCGCCCCGCCAATCCGGCTTCGAGCGTTGTCGCATTGACGATGGCCACCCGGAATCCCCCCGGCGGCATGGCGTGATGTGACGGATCCTTGTCTTCGTGAAACGTGATCTGCACGCTGGAGACGCCCTGCATCGCGCGCACGGCTGCAACGGCGACGGCTGGCGGATGGCGATAGTGGGGACCGTGCGGCAGGAACAATACGACACTGAAACCGTCGGCGCGCGCGGTGTCCAGATACTCCCACGCGCCGCCGGCATAAAGCCCGATCACCGCCTGGACCCAGCCAGTTCCATAGAGATCGGGCCACTGATCGGCGAAGCGCAGATGCGCCTCGATGATACGGCCGCCGATCGTTTCGAAGTTCGCCATGCCGGTGTAGCCGCGTAGATGAGTCCTGGCCCAATCGCCGCACCAGATTTCGATTTCCGGCATCGCCTCGGCGTGGATGTGCCAATGGTCGAAGGTGCCCCCGTCGGTCGTCGCTCCGGTGGTATGCCGCCACCAGCGCGGTTCGCCATCGACCAGCGCGACGTCGGAGGAAACATGCGCGCCGGTCAGCAACGTGCACCAGAAATGACCCGCCGTCAGCGCGGCCTTGTAATCGGCTTCCGAGGCGATGACCTGACTTCCGGTGCCCATCCCGCGAAGGTTGGTGATCGGCTTCGAGAACACCGGGAAGGACGGTGGCATCACGCCATGCGGCGCGGCGTCGAGCCCTTGCGACAACGCCACGGCCAGCTTGTCATAAATCCATCGATGCGCCGGATACCATGTCCAGGAATCCGGGTCCTCCGTGGAAATCAGGACATCGTCCGGGCACGGAATGTTTTCGAAGTACTGGAAGCGCCAGGGATCGGCTTCACAGATGGGCATTGGTTATCGCACACCCTCGGGCCGCATTTTCGGCGGCAGCGTGGCCAGGCTTTCGGTGGTGTCGAAATCGCGCAGCACGGCGTCGTCGGCCATCTCGACTTCCGCCACCTGTTCGGCGTGCTTGCCGACCAGGAAACGAGCGCCGGAGTCGCCGCCGATGGAAAGGATTTCAGGAAAGTACCGCCGGTCCCAGATCATCGGATTACCCTGCTTGCCGCGAAACGTCGGCAGCACGATCGAACGGCCTTCGTCCGGATCGTAGACCGACAGCAAGCGATCGATCATCCGACCGGTGACCAAAGGCATATCGCCGAGGCAGACGATCGCTCCCGCGCACTCCGGCGGGACGGCGGCGATGCCGGTTTTCAAACTCTCGGCGAGGCCTTGCGCGTAGTCGGGAGCGTGCACGTAACGGACCGGACGGCCGCCCAAAGCGTGTTCGATCTGCTCGGCCATGTGGCCGGTGACGACAAGGATGGGACGCGCGTTGGACGACAAGACATTGTCCACGACACGGGCGATCATCGTTTTGCCCGCTTTGTCGGTGACCAGCAGCTTGTTGTGCGGCGCCATCCGGCGGGAACGCCCGGCGGCCATGACGATCGCGGCGATCGTTGGCGCGCTGCGCGGCGCGGCGCCCGGCCGCGGTGTCGCCGGTGCTTTTTCACGCGGCAATGGGCGGTTATCGAACTCCTTCAACAAGCCGCCAACTCCCATCCGCATGATTTCCGCGCTGGTCACCTTCAACCCGGCGAACAGGCGCGTCAGCACGAAGTCGATCCCATTCAACTTCGGGCTGCGCGCGCAGCCAGGCAGCACCAAAGCCGGCCTGGTCCCAATCCGGCCGACGCAGATCAGATTTCCCGGATCGACCGGCATGCCGAAATGCACGATCTCCCCACCCGCCCGTACAATCCCGGCCGGACCGACGTCGCGACGATCGAGTACCGCCGACGCGCCGATGACCAGCAGCATGTCGGCGCCGGCCGCGATCAAACCCTCCAGCGCGCGCGCGACCGATTCCTCGTCGTGCGGGCAGCGCACCGGGGGCAAGAGCGAGCCGGTCAACTGGTTGATCCGTTGTTCGGTGACTTCGATCGTTTTGTCGGTCGTGCTGTCCTTCAACCCGGGCAGTTCGGTCGCGATCAGGCCAACGCGAAGGTGTCGAAACGGATGCAGGGCCAGCGGGGCACCGTTCTGCCGCGCCAACGTTTCCGCGACGCTCAGCACGGTGCCGGGTACCGAAAACGGAATGATCTTGATGGTCGCGATCAGATCTTTCGGTGCCACCACGGCGTAATCCGGCAGCGTGCCGATCGTCAGCGCTTCATCGATCGAGTTCAATTGGTCAATCATCGCGCCATGCACACGCAACAATCCCGGCACCTCGGCCGACAGGTTGACCCGGCCCGTAGCTGCGCGGGAACGCGCGATCAGAGGCGAAACCAGCGGCGTGGCGAGGCGATCGGCGGCGATGTCCTCGGGCACGTCGCCCGGTTCCAGCATGGCGCAGATTACGTCGGCGCGGCCTGCGGCACGCAGCGCCTCGATCGCCGAGTCATCCAACCGGGCGCCCTTGCGGATCATCGTTTCGCCCACGCGTTGACTATGCGCCATGATCCCGCCGCGCGCGTGGTCCAGCGGCATGGAACCGAATTTCATGCCGCGCGAGGTTGCTGCGCCGGTTTCTCGGGCAAGGAAGCGCCGCGGCGGACACCGATGATCTCGGCGATGATCGACGCGGCGATCTCCGGCGCTGTCACCGCCTCGATGTTCAAACCGACGGGGCCTCGGATGCGGGTCATTTCCTCATCCGTATGACCCAATTCGCGCAGGCGTTTGAGGCGGGCGGCGTGGGTGCGGCGGGAACCCAGCGCGCCGATATAAAACGCCTCGGACTTCAAAGCCCGGTCCAACGCGGGATCGTCCAGCTTGGGATCGTGAGTCAGCGTCACGACGGCGGTGCGGCTGTCGGGCTTGAACTCGTCCATCGCCTCGTCGGGCCATGCGCCAGAAATCGTGACATTCGGAAAGCGTTCATCGGACGCGAACGACCGCCGCGGATCGACCACCGTCGTCGCGTAGCCGCACGCCGACGAGAACCGCACCAGCGCCTGGGCGATGTGCACCGCGCCAACGATAACAAGCCGTAACGGTGGATTATAGGCGTGCATGAACCAGTCGACACCGTCGATCTTGTGCGTACCGCTGACGTCGGAGGTCAGCACCTCGCGGGCGATTTCGTTCAACGAGTCGGGCGCGGCGGGGTCGGGCAGCAGGCGCTGCTCGCCGCCAGGTAATCGCGTGGCGACAACGACGGGCCGCTTGGCCGCGCGGGCCTGTTCCAGCGCGGCGAGGACGTCTGGTGTCACGACAGTTTCTCCACGAAGACTTTGACTTTGCCGCCACAGGCGAGGCCAACTTCCCAGGCCCGCTCATGCGTGACGCCGAAGTCGAGCAATTGCGGCGTGCCGGTTTCCAGCGTCTTCATGGCGGCTTCCGCGACCGCGCCCTCAATGCAGCCGCCGGAGACCGAACCCGCCATGCGGCCGGATTTGGTGACCGCCATCTGGCTGCCGGCCGGACGCGGCGAACTGCCCCAGGTTTCGGTGACGGTCGCCAGCGCCACCTGCTCCCCGGCCGCGCGCCAGCCGGCGGCGGTGCTCAGTACGTCTTCGACGTGGTCGCTCATGGTGGGTTTCCTTCCGAGGTCCAGTTTAGCGGACGCGGCGCCGGGCGTGAAAGCAGATCGACCAACGCGCGCAGGCTGGCGAGGTTGTGAACGGGCCGAAACTCATCGACATGTGGCAGCATCGCGCGAATGCCCTGCGATTTTGGCTCGAAGCCGGCCCAACGCAACAGTGGGTTGAGCCATATGAGGCGGCGCGAGGATCGGTGCAAGCGGTCCATGTTCTCCGCGAGGCCGATGGCGCCATCTCGATCCAGTCCATCGGTGATCAGCAGCACGATGGCGCCCTGGGCCAGCACGCGGCGGGCCCAGAGTTTGTTGAAGCGTTCAAGGGCCTCGCCGATGCGGGTGCCACCGGACCAGTCGGGCACGGCGTGGGAGACCATTTGGAAGGCGACCTCGGGATCGCGGGCGCGCAACTGGCGGGTGACGTTGGTCAGGCGGGTGCCGAACAGGAAGACGTGGACGCGGTCGCGGTGGTTGGTGACGGCGTGCAGGAAATGCAGCAGCAACTGCGCGTAACGGCCCATGGAGCCGGAAATGTCGCACAGCACGACCAGTGGCGGCGGACGGGTCTGGCGACGGTTGCGGGCGATGGTCAGGATCTCGCCGCCCTGGCGCAGGCTGGAGCGGATGGTGCGACGGAGGTCCATCACCGGGCCGGTCGGATCGGGGCGCATGGAGCGGGTGGGGCGCAGATCCAGCGGTAAAGTCAGGCGACGGATTTCTTTTTTGGCGTCCTCGATTTCGGCGGCGCTCATGGCCTCGAAATCCATGGTTTGCAGGCGTTCCTGGTCGGAGACGGTGAGGACGGCGTCCTGGATCGGCGGCTCTTCTTCCGGCTTCGGTTTGGGGGCGTTGGGGTTGGTGAAGGCCTCGGCGACGCGGCGGGAGGCGGGTGGTGGGCGTTCCTGCTTCTTGTGTTTCTGCGCGTCGAGCAGGGCCATGGCGGCGGCCTGCTCGGCGGCGGAGGGATCGCGCCAGAACAGGGCGAAGGCCTGGTCGAAGACCTCCTGATGCTCGTGACGGTGGATCATGACGCTGCGCAAGGCGGTGCGCGCTTCGGTTTTGGAGGCGAGATCGATTTGGGTCAGGGCGTTTTGCGCGGCGATGGTCTCCGCGGGGCCAACGGGAAGGCCGGCGCGGCGCAGCAGCCGGGCGAAATGCATGACATTCGAGGAGAGGGTGGTGGGTTCGGTCACTGGGCGCTCGGCGCGGCGGTCAGGCGTCGTGTTTCGGGATGAAATGCACGCCGGGAAGAGTCGCGAAATGCCGATCGCAGGTCAGCACGTCCGCCCCATGCGCCTGGGCCGTGGCGTAGACGATGGCGTCGGCGGCCGCGAGTTTGTGGCGGGTGCTGAGGTCGGCCGCGGACAAGGCGACGGCGGTGTCCAGGTCGGCCACGACGCGATTGTCAGCGTAGGCCTCGACCGTATCCGCCGCGTCCTCCCCTTTCTCCCGTACCGCCCATTTGGCCAGTTCGAACAGGACGATCGTCGGGATTACCCATTGGTCGAAATCGGGCAGTTCGGCACGGACTCTGACGCCGGCCGGGGACCCGCGCAACGCCTCGATCCAGGCAGAGGTGTCCACGACCCGCATCAAACGGAATCAGGCCGCTCGCGATAATTCGAGGGGTCGGCGCCGCGGAAGATCTCGATCAGGTCGTCCAGTTCCGGCACCGGCACGAGCACGACGTGCTTGCCCTTTGGGATGAAGGCGAATTCTGTACCGGGCTTCCAGTCATACTTCTCCCGCACCGATTTCGGGATGGAAATCTGGTATTTGGAGGACAGGGTGGCGGTCCGTTTCGCGCGCATGGCGCATTCCGATCGATCGAGGATTGGTAAGAAATAGATGTAGAGGCGCTGATGTCAAGTTTGGGGGAACGGTGCCTCAAAGGAATGGGGCCATTAAGCCGCGGCCCCGTTTCACGGCCCATGCACGCCGAGGGCGGCTGGACGACGACCGATTCGCGGGAATAACCGAGACGCCGAAGCTGGCTCGCGACGCGCGGATCGACCGCGCGAGTTCCAGCCGGATTCACGCCGGTCGAGCTGCCTTCGGACCAGACTCCGTTACGGCGGCGACCATGCTTCTGATGGCGGAGCCGGCAAATCGACACCCTCATACAATTCGCCAATCGGGATTTCGACGCCGATCTCCGGCAGGAGCAGAAGATCGCCCGCCATCATTGTCGTGACGGTCCATCGCCGTCCCGCTTCCAGGCGTTCATGGACCGTCAGGCCGACGCTCGCGGATTCGACGATCACATAGCGGCGGATGGAATCAACGGCGTTGTACTCGCGGACTTTGACGATCCTGTCCACATGCCCGGAGGTCGGGCTGATGACTTCGAACACCACGACGGGGTCGGGCACCAGGCGGCTGACGCCTTGCGTGGGTGAGCAGGTCACCACCCCATCAGGGTAACGGACCGTATCGCCGATCGTGGCGACGCCCGCGTCCAGCCCCCAGGGCCGGCACCCCGTCCCACGCAGCCGCGCATGCAGGGCACGGTGGATGTTGAAGGCGATACTATTGTGATTGAGGTTTCCCCCGGTCATCGCCACCGGCTCGAACCCATCGAACTCATACCGCGCATCCTGGGCTTCGGCCCAGTCGAAGAACTGGTCGCGGGTCATGGTTGGGACGCGGCGGGTGACGCTCATGGAGTGTACCATACCGGAGGATGAGCGGCTTGTCCTCCGATTTCCCGTGGTCTGCCGATGTTGGGGTGTGTCGAACTCAATTTCGCGAATCTGCCTGGTCTGGAAGTCGCACGTCACCCTTCTGCTTTTCGACCCAGCCGACAATGGTGTGTGACAACGGCATTTGCGAACGCGGCAGTTTGATCAGAACCTGCACCAGAGTCATGCCTTGTTCGGGCAGTAAAATAGCCGCCCCGTTCAGACCGGGCTGGCGAAACTCAACCACGGTTTCGGATCGCCTGACCAAGGTCTCGCCTGGCAGCAGGGACGTGGAGAAATTGGCCGGCGGTTCGATACCTTCGGCAATGACCCGCTCCACAAATGTGCGCGCCGACGGGAACAGTCGCGCCGCGATGTGCGCGACGAGAAGCGACCGGACGTGTCGCCGAACAAATATTGCAATTGGACGGAAGGTCCTGCCGCCGCTCGTATGGCGGCTTCAAAACCACCGCCCGGATCACCCGGAGTGACGATCAGGTGGCCGCCGCTCGATCCATAAAAGCCGACGCATCGCCAGCCGCGTGGCGCGAGCACCGCCAGGTCCGCCGACGCGTAAAATGCAAGTCGCGATGCGACGGAGGTTGGCACGTCCGGGACATGTGCGATCTGTGCCGGTGTGGCTTATCACGTTGCCTCATCCGCGTTAAAATTCTTATCGCGGGCCGGTGTCTGGCGTTTGGATCGACAAAGGAATCTCACGCGGATAAGGCAAGGAGATAAGCAGGGATGCACGCAGATTATTTAAAATCCGTAACCATCTAAGGTACACCGATCAACATGACTTTTCAATAAGATGATTCCGGACGGACATTTGGTTGACGCAAGCTTTGCGCCCGCTGTTGGAAGGGCATCAAGTGCGTTGCTCGCATGGTCTCCGCTATGCGCCGACAATCATCCGCCCCCTGGACGAATACCATCCCCGCAACATGCCCTTTGCCGTCGTCTGGGACTCGTTCGATAACGCCAGGCACTTCGCTCTTCTCAGAGATGCTTCCGCCATCTCCGTTGTTGAGAACACCTCCCGGCTGCTGTTGCATAAGCTTTGTGAACGTCGTTGGATCCGCGTCGAACCGCGAGCATGTTCCGCTGTTACCTCGCACGAGGTACCATGCCGGGTCGTCGCTACCTGCAAAAGCAATAATGGGCATTGCAATGGCGGCCACGCCAATCACTATCACCGTCCTCATACGATCAATCATGACTGCGTCAGTTGCTTCGCCGAAGTACTGCTATCCCGCGCGGAGAAGCGGTCCGGTTCACCCGCCCGCCTGCGCCTCGTTCAAAATCCGCGCCGCCTCCGCCCCGCGGATTTTCGCGATGTCATCCTGATACTTCAACAAAACGCCGAGTGTCTCATCGACATCACCCGCCGTCAGTTCGGTCTTGTTCAAGTACGTCAGCGCCTGAGCCCAGTCAATGGTTTCGGCGACGCCGGGAAGCTTGAACAAATCCTCGCCGCGCAGTTTTTGTAGGAACGCAACGACCTGAG
>Ga0182013_10005148_pt1 | contig 15337 bp, 17 predicted proteins | sample 612S2MmetaG_FD_120487 | JGI IMG/M metagenome (GOLD analysis project Ga0182013, IMG submission 120487) | Permafrost microbial communities from Stordalen Mire, Sweden - 612S2M metaG | ecosystem: Environmental > Terrestrial > Soil > Wetlands > Permafrost | place: Sweden: Stordalen | collected...
GAACCCGCCATCGCCGCCGCGCAGCAGCGTCACCCGCATGCCGGGCCGGTCGAGGTCCGCGAGCATCGTTTCCTGGTCCTCGCCAAAGACCTGCGTGCCGATCGGGACCTTGACCACCACATCGGCCGAACCGGCGCCGGTGCGATCCGCGCCCGAACCGTTGCCGCCCTTTTTGACGCGGAAATGCTGGGTGTAGCGGAAGTCGATCAGGGTGTTCAGGTTCTCCTGCGACTCGAACACGATGTCGCCGCCGCGCCCGCCGTTGCCGCCATCGGGACCGCCGAACTCGATGTATTTCTCGCGCCGGAAGCCGACCACGCCATCGCCGCCGTCACCGGAGCGGAGGTAGATCTTGCATTGGTCGAGGAACTTCATGGGATCTCGCAAATGAAAATGGGGGCCGTGGCCCCCATGATCGTAGCACGCGGGAGGCCGCGCGGTTTACTCGGCTGCCAGCGCCGGAGGCGGGACAACGGAAACGTGTACCTTGTCGCCCGACTTGCGGCGGAACTCGACGGTGCCGTCGCACAGGGCGAAGATCGTGTGATCGCGGCCCAGACCGACGTTCGTCCCGGGATACCACTGGGTGCCGCGCTGACGGATCAGGATGTTGCCGGCGACGACGCTCTGGCCGCCCGACTTCTTGACGCCGAGGCGGCGGCCTTCGGTGTCGCGCCCGTTGCGGGAGGACCCGCCTGCTTTCTTATGTGCCATAGGGAGATGCTCCTCAGGCCGCGTTGATGCCGGAGACCCGCAGCACGGTCACGTGCTGACGATGGCCATTGCGGCGGCGGCTGTTCTGCCGGCGGCGCTTCTTGAAGATAATGACCTTGTCGAGCCGGTCCTGGGCGATGACGGTCGCCGTGACGGACGCACCGGGGACGGTGGGGCCGCCAATGGTCAGGCCGGCATCGCCGCCGACGCACAGAACGTCATTGAAGGTCACGGTTTCACCGGCCTCGGCTTCCAGCTTTTCGACTTTCAGCACCATGTCGGGAGAGACGCGGTACTGTTTTCCGCCGGTGCGGATGACAGCGAACATGTGAACGACTTTCGACTTTACAAGGCGTTGAGCCAAGGAGCTAAGGGCCGACGGGCGAGCCCGGCGGCCTGAGAAGCGCGGGTTATAGCGATGGACGGCGCGGAGTCAACAACGACCGCTCAACTTCGCTGCGACGGCCCGCCAATCAGCCGCAACCGTAGCCACCGCGAGATCGAGTCAATGACAGCCACCGTGATCAAAATCAGCACGATGACGTAGGCCACCTGATCCCAGGCGTTGATCTGAATGCGCTCGGAAAGCCGCAATCCGATACCGCCAGCCCCGACCAACCCCAGGATGGTCGCCTCGCGGGAGTTGGACTCGATCGAATAGAGCGCCTGACTGATCAGCACCGGCAGGATTTGCGGCACCACGCCATAGCGCAGTTCCGCGATCCGGCTGGCGCCCGTGGAGCGAATGCCGTCCACCTGTTTGGTGTCGATATTCTCGATCGCCTCGGCGAACAGTTTCGCCAGGACGCCGGTCTCCGCCACCATGATCGCCAGGATGCCGGCGATCGGCCCCAGCCCCACCGCGCGGACAAACACCAAGGCCCATATGAACTGATCCAGCCCCCGGCACCCATCGAAAATACGCCGCGTCAGAAACCGGAACAGCCCGCTGGGAACGATATTCCGGGCGCCCAGAAAGCTGAGCGGCAGCGCGATGATCACCGCCAGAAACGTGCCCAGGAACGCCATCGCCACGGTCTCGACCATCGACCGGATCAGTTCGGCGTGGTCCCACTCCGCGAAGCGGCTCCAATCGATCATCAGCCGGACGATCACCCACAACTTCGGCAGCCCGGTGAAGATCCGATCGAAGTCGAACAGCCAAAGCAGATAGACAAAATATGCGAACGCCCCAAGACCGAGCACCCAGCGCATGGCGAGGCTAAAAGCGGACCGACGCGGCAGCAGATGCGCGACCGAAGCGCTCATACCAGTGCTCCGATCAACCGGTGACGCACCCGTTCCGACAACAGATCGATCGCCACGACGATCAGCAGGATGAGGATACAGATCGCGCTGACTTCCTCATAAATATTGAAGCCGATCACGCGTTTCAATTCCTGCCCGATGCCGCCCGCGCCGACAAAGCCGATAATGGTCGATGACCGGACATTGATCTCGAATCGCAACAATCCATAACTGAGAAACCCCGGCAGCAACTGAGGTACGACGCCATAGCGCATTTGTGCCAGCCAACTTCCACCCGCCGCGCGAATCCCCTCGACCGGCCGGAGATCGGCGTTTTCATTCAGCTCGGAAAACAGCTTTCCCAATGAACCCGTGGTGTGGATGGCGATCGCCAATATCCCCGCGAGCGGACCGATGCCGAACGGCCAGACCAGAATGAACGCCAGCACCACCTGCGGGATTGTGCGCATCAATTCCAGCATCCGCCGCGTGACGAAAACCACGCCGCGGTTCGCGGTGAGGGTCCGCGCGGCCGAGAACGATAAAGCGAACGCGGCGCAATATCCCAGTACGGTCGCGAGGATCGCCATTTGAATGGTCTGCCAAAGCAACGTCGCGTAAACGTTGAACCGATAAAACCAATACGCGATCGATTGAGGCTCTTTCACTCCGCCAAACAGATGCGACCATGCCAGCACCGCGACAGGCGGCGCACTTTGACTCGGCTGGATCGAAAACAGTTTTTCGAAGTACTCGCCGATCCTGGGCATGCCTTCCAGGACCCGGTTGGGTGAAAAACCGGTCCAAACCGCGGAAACGGCGAACAACAGTCCCAGGATGACGAAAATCAGGATGGTCTCGGTACGCCGCGCCCGCCGCAGCGCACCGAAGCGCTGCTCGAACAATTGCCAGGCGGGATCGGCGGACGTCATGACAGGGACCTCGGGAGCCTCAGGCATGACGATACCGCGACCGGCGACGTGACGGCTATGGGCGTGATCCGGTCAGGAACGATTGCCGCGCCGTTCGGCCTCGCGCAGTTCGATGATGTCCTTATAGAGATCCATCGTGGCCGGCACGTAGCCGACACCGGCCCCCGCCTCCACGGCGTCGTAGACGTCGCGATGGGATTTCGGCAGGTCCAGCAGAAAATCGGCGAATTCCTTCTTGAGGCTGGCCGGCAGCGCGCTTCGCATGGCCCAGGGTCCATTGGGTATCTTGCCGGATTGCCAGATGATGTTGACGTCGGACATTTTCAGCATGCCACGATCGACCATCGAACGCAGGTTGCCGCGGCTGTAACCCTCGGATTTCTCGCCCTGGCCCGAGGTCCACGTCACGCAGGCATCGTATTGTTTATTCAGCATCGCGACGACACCCTGTTCATGCCCACCCGCGAAGCCGGTGCGGGAAAAGTACTTTCCATCGGCGAGATCGATCCCATGCGTCTTCAGGGTCGCGCTGGGGATCAGATAACCGGAGGTTGAGTTCGGGTCAGCCCAGGCCAGCGAATGACCCTTCATTTGCTCGACCGAGGTGATGCCGGAATCTTTCCGTGTCACCATCACCGAATAATAAAATGTGGAGCCGTCTTTCTCCTGCGGCACGATCACCGGCTCGACGCAATGACAATCGAGCCAGGTGCCGGCGAAACCGGACGCGCCGAACTCCGCTGCCTCCAACTGGCCCGCGGCGATCCCCTGCATGACGCCGGCATAGTCAGCGGAGGGAAACAACTTCACCGGAACGCCAAGCCGGGCCTCGAGCAATTTCTGGAACCCGTCGTAGCTCTTCAGCCGGTCCTGGGTGTTTTCGCCGCCAAGAATGCCAACCCGGAACTCCTTGATCGTGGCTTTCCAATCTTGTGCGTTGGCTTGCTGGCAAAGGCCCAGACCCAATGCGGCAACGAGCGCCAGACCCGTGAGCGTGCGGCGAAGCATGGTGATATCCCCCTGTTTTGAACTACGTGCGTGCCATCGCCGGCATCGCGGCGGACGGCAGACTGGTCGAGGTCAAGCGCTCATCGAAAACACCGTCGCCGTGGTTCCCGTAAATGTCGCGCAGCACCGGATCGGTCAGTTGCTCCGGCGCGCCGTCGAACACGATGCGGCCCGCCGACATGCCAATGATCCGGCCGCAATAGGCACGGGCCGTGTCCAACGTGTGCAGGTTGCAAAGGACCGTGATGCGGTCGTGGCGATTGATGTACGCGAGAGCGTCCATCACGACCTTGGCGTTCATCGGATCGAGCGAAGCGATTGGTTCGTCGGCCAGAATGATGTCCGGCTTCTGCATCAACGCCCGCGCGATGGCGACCCGTTGCTGTTGGCCGCCGGATAAGGCATCCGCGCGATTGATGGCGAACTCAGCCAGCCCCATGCGATCCAGCGCGTTGATCGCCTCCACCCGCTCCGACTCGGTGAACAGTTTCAACAACATGCGGGGGCCGCCAATGTCGTGCAGGCGGCCGCAAAGCACGTTGGTCAACACGTCCAACCGGTGCACGAGATTGAACTGCTGGAAAATCATCGCCGTGCGCCCGCGCCAGCCACGCAACGCCTTGCCGCGCAACGCCGTGATGTCGTGGCCGTCCGCGCGAATCACGCCCTCGGTCGGTTCGATCATCCGGTTGATCAACCGCAGAAGCGTGGACTTTCCGGCACCGGAACGACCGATGATGCCGATCATCTCGCCCGATTCAATGCGAAGATTGGCATTGGCGACCGCCATGGTCGAGCCAAAGCGGCGGCTGAGATGCGCGAGTTCCAGCACGGTCGTTCTGCTATCCATTCCCATTGGCGCCGGCCCGCGACCCGGCGCGACACGCGAGCGAGATCGCCACCGCGACCGGCGGGCACGAGCCATCGGATAGCAGTGGCCCGGCGCGGGCGGTGTTACACTTTCATGACTTGTCCAGCAATTCCCATTTTGCCGCGACCCACCAGCTTTCCCGTCATCCTCCGGCTCGACCGGAGGATCGGTCGCAGCACACCCGTCAGAAAACGTGTGACCATTCAATGTTGTGCGGGGTTCGACTGATCCTCCGGTCGAGCCGGAGGATGACGAATTGGGGAGGCCGGCCGGCAAAATGAAAACCGCTGTGACTTGTGGCGCGTTCGCGCCGTGACGATATTTACCGGCGATTCGCGCCGCGCTCCGCTTCCCGCATCGCGATCATGTCCTTGTACGTATCGAGCGTCGCGTCTTCATAGCCGACGCCAGTGCCTTGCTCGATCGCGTCATAAATATCTTTATGCGACACCGGCAGATCGCGCATGAAATCGTGGAACACCTGCTTCAGGCCGGCCGGTAGATTCGAGCGCACCGTCCATGGCCCATTAGGCACTTTCCCGGAGCGCCAGATGATGGAGACATCCGCCATCTTCAACATGCCTTTATCCACCATCGACCGCAGCACGCCACGCGTGAATCCGGTTGCCTCATCGCCCTGGCCGGAGGTCCAGACCACGCAGGCATCATATTGCCGATTCAGAACGGCCACGACCCCCTGCTCATGCCCGCCGGAGAATCCGACGCGGCTAAAGTATTTGCCGTCGGTAAGGTCGATGCCCTTCGCCCGCAAAGTGGCGCTCGGAATGAGGTAGCCGGATGCGGAATTAGGATCGGTAAACGCCAGAGAGTGGCCCTTCATGTCATCGATCGACGTGATTCCGGAATCTTTCCGCACGACCATCGCGGCGATATAAAAGATCGAGCCATCCTTTTCCTGGGGCACCACCACCGGTTCGACGCAATGGCAATCCAGCCACGTGCCCGCGAACGCTGAAGGGCTGAACTCGGTCGCGTCAATTTGCCCGGCCGCGAAGCCTTGCATGACGCCCGCGTAATCCGCCGCCGGAAACAACTTCACCGGAATACCCAACGTCTTTTGCAACAGGCTTTGGAATGCATCGTAACGCTTCAATCGGTCTTGCGTATTCTCGCCACCCAGCAGCCCGATACGGAATTCCTTCGTCTGGGCTTTCCAGTCCTGACCCCGGGCAAGGACCGGAACGGCGATCGAACTTAAAACCAACCGGGCTAAATGGCGCCGCCTCATGATGGGATCCTTTTCGTTGCTCAGAGCCGCGCGAGAATCGGCCGCGTGGCGGAGGGAAGACTGACGCTCGTGATGCGCTCATCCACCGGGCCATCCGTTTCGCCGTAAATGATCCGCAGTGTCGCTTCTGTCAGCGCATCAGGGGAGCCATCGAAGACGATGCGGCCCGCCGCCATGCCAACAATCCGGCGGCAATAGGCGCGCGCCGTGTCCAGCGTGTGCAGATTGCAGACCACCGTTATGCCGTCATGGTGATTCAAGTCGGCCAGAGCATCCATCACCAGTTTCGCGTTCAAGGGATCGAGCGAAGCGATTGGTTCGTCCGCCAGCACTGTCGTCGGATTCTGCATCAACGCGCGCGCGATCGCGACGCGTTGCTGCTGACCGCCGGAGAGCGTGTCGGCGCGGTTCATCGCCACCTCAAACAATCCCAGGCGATCCAGCAGAGCCACCGCCCGCGCGCGCTCCACTTCATTAAATAACCGCAACAGCATGCGTGGCGCCGGTACCCGGATTAGTGCCCCAATCAGCACATTGCTCAGCACATCCAACCTGGGCACCAAATTGAACTGCTGAAAGATCATCGCGGTCCGCGCCCGCCACGCCCGCAGCGCGCGCCCGCGCAAACGAGTGACATCGACGCCATCGGCCAGAACCGAGCCCTCGGACGGCTCAATCAGCCGGTTGATCATCCGCAACAAAGTTGACTTACCGGCGCCTGAACGGCCAATGACGCCAATCATCTCGCCCGGTTCAATCCGCAGATTGGCGTCGTTGACCGCCAGCGTATCGCCAAACCGCCGGCTCAGGTGCACGAGTTCCAGCACGATCGGTTCGCGGCCCGTCAAAGTACCGGCCGGAAAACCCGGAAGTGGGCGCGGCGGTATCATCAAACGGTAACAATTCAGCGCGAAGTGAGCAATGGCGCGACGAGAGCATGCCCTCGGACTTGACCCGAAGGAACGATTGGATATCGGCGTCCAGTATCCAGTTCACCTTGGTGCTGGTGATCCCGACCACCAGCGCGTCCAGCGCATCGTGCTGGCCGCGAGAGCCTGCCCCGGCGAAGGCGGGGGGGCCGGAACCCGTACGAGAACCCGAGGAAGTCTTCCTCATGGATCGCGTTCAGCACCATGGCGGTCGCCGTCCATCCGCCTTCGGAATGCAGACCGGGCCTGACGGCAGTGGCCGGTAAGCTCCCCGATGGACCCGTCCGAGCAGGTCCGCGAGCCTCGGCTCGAGGTTTGCCTCGTCGTCCGCGCATGTCACCCCATCCACGCCAGGAGCGGCCTCACGCCTGAGCGCGTGGAATGCCATTCGCAGCGTATCTTGGTTGACGTGGTGAAGGAGCGCGGTGAACCGTTCCTTCTTCTTTTGCCTCGCGGCGTGCCCACCGGCTTCCTTCTTTTGCCTCGCGGCTTGCCCACCAGATCAAGTCCGGTGGCTGGCTGGCTCCCGCGCTCCAGCGCCCGGGTCACGCGATCCCGGTCCTGTGCCCGGTGCGTGCGTTGCTGGTCCGCGTTCCCCTCGGCCCCCGCCCATCGCTCCCTCGACACCGCGACCGGTCTCCCGGCTTTGTTCATCGGCTCACTGGCTCACCCCACACGATCGCTGTGTACGCTTCGCGGCCGCCGTCGCCGACGGACTCGCGCAACACTCATTACCTGGCGGGCGCTACCCCTTACCTGGGCCGGACTTCCACCGGCTGGAACATGCCAGCTTCCTGGCGCACCAGTTCTCATTTTGAGGGAACCCCTTGCATTTCCAGTTATCCTCCGGCTTGAGGGGAGGATCGGTAGCCGCGCACCCGTCAGAAAATGCGGGACTATTCAAGGTTGTGCGGGACTTGAATGATCCTCCGGCCAGGCCGGAGGATGACCAATTGGGGAGGCCGATCGGCAAAATGAGAACTGCTGGACGGGGATCCATGGGGCCTGATCGGGTTCTGATCACCCGGCCCGAGCCAGGCGCCTCCGAAACCGCCGCGCGTGTCGCGGACCTGGGTTGTTTTCCGATCCTGGCGCCGTTCCTGGAAATCCGTCCGACGCGGGTTCGATTGCCTTCGGTGAGCCAAATCGCCGCGATCCTGCTGGCCAGCGGCAGCGCCGTCGCGCCGTTGCCAGCCGCTTATCATGCGGTTCCGGCGCTGACGGTCGGCGACGCCACCACGCGGCGAGCGGAGCACGCGGGGTTCGCCGACGTGACCAGCGCGGGCGGTGACGCGGTGGCGTTGGCCGCGCTGGTCCGATCGCGAGTCGCGCCAGGGTCGGGAACGCTGCTGCTGGCCGCGGCACAAGGGCAGAGTCTAGCCCTCGCCGCCGATTTGCGCGCGTCGGGGTATCGCGTAATGCGGCGCGTGGTCTACGCCGCCGCGCCGGTCGCCGCGTTACCTGAAGCCGCGCGCCTGTCGCTTGCCGACGATCGCCCCGTGACCGTGCTGTTCTTCTCGGCGGAAACCGCGCGGCACTTCATGCGGTTGGTGCGCGCGGCCGGTCTGACGGACCATCTACGAAACCATGCAGCCGTCACTATCGGGGCCCCCTCCGCCATGGCATTAAAGGGCGTGCCGTGGGCGCGGATCCGCGTGGCCGGCAAACCGACGCAGGATGAGATGCTGGCGTTATTGCGATGACCCCCGATCAGACAAATGACGAGCCGCCGAAAGGCACCCCGGTTCCGCGCCCTGCCGGCCAATCCGGCCCGGCCCAATCTGGCCCGGTTCAGCCCGCGGCAGGACAATCTGGACTGGTGCGGCCTGGCCCGGTTGAGTCTGGCTCGGTTCAGTCCGGTCCCGTCCGGTCGGGCCCAATTCCATCGCCCCCCCCACCCTCGCCCCCCCCACCGGCGAACGCTTCACCGTCGAATGCTCCACCTTGGAGGCAACCGGGCACGACTCCGCTTGCCGCCGCGCAATCGGGGCCGGCGCAACCGTCTCCGGCGGGATCTGCCTCTGCTCCGGCCGGGCCGGTCCCGAGTCCTTCCATGACACCTCGGCCGGGCGTCGCCGGTGCCGCGGCCTCGGCGACACCGCTCCCGCCGGAATCCCGGGCCGCGCGCTCCCTGACCGACCGGTCCAAAGGGGAGGACCACACGGTGGACGAAGCCCGCGAGGGCGCTCCCCATGATCACCGCCCACGCGTTTGGCCGCGCGTCGTCGGCGTGCTCGTCCTGCTTTTGGGCGTTGGCGGCGCCTGGCTCTACCAAAACCCCGGCTTCGTCCAAACCACCTGGACGTCGCTGTTCCCCGGCTCCGCGACACCGGCCAATGACGCGGCGATGATCAAGGCGCTCGACACCAGGGTCGCCCAATTGGAGCAACGGCCAGTTCCACCAGATCTGACGTCCCGTGTGGAAGCGCTGGAGCGGCGCGTCACGACACCAGCCCAGACCCAGGCCTCCGCGGCCACGGCGCCGGCCGATCTTCGTCCGTTGCTGGCTCGGCTGGACGCGCTGGAGGCGCGCGCCCGTGAAACCCCAACCCAGCAAACTGTCTCGCAAGGACCGGCCGATCTGTACCCGGTGCCGGCGCGCCTGGACGCGCTGGAGAAGAACGCGGCCCAGAATTCGCTGGATGCCGGCAAGGTGGAGGCGCTGGCGGCGCAGATCGCGGCGTTGTCCGAACGCGATCCCGCCGCGGGTTTTCGCGGCAAATTGGATGAGGTGGATCAGCAACTCCACGACCTGAGCGCCAGTCAGACGCAACTGGCCGAGAATGCGGCGCATGCCGTGCGGCTGGCTCGGCTGGACGCGGCGGGGATCGCTTTGGGGATCGGCCATCCGCTTGGCACGATCCCGAATGCGCCGCCGGCGCTGACCCGCTTCGCCACCGCGGCGCCGCCAACGATCGCGGACCTGCGGCTATCGTTCGACACCGCCTCCCAGGCCGCGCTCAAAGTCAGCCAGCCGGACACCGAGGGCAAGCCGTTCCTCGATCGCGTCATGGCACGGTTACAGGACTTCAAACTGATCACCGTGCGCGAGGGCAGCCACGTGGTGATCGGCAATTCCGCCGCCGCGGCGTTGGCGCACGCCCAGATGCTGCTGGACGCGGGGGATCTTGATGGCGCGGTGAAGGCCGTGTCGGCGTTATCTGGACCGCCGGCGGAGAAGATGGCCCCCTGGCTGGCCGACGCGACAGCCCTGCAAGCGGCGCGGGAGGCTCTGGCGTCGCTCGCGGAGAAAGGCTGATGCGGCGCATTCTGAAGACGCTGATCGGCTGCGCCCTCATCCTCGCCGTCGCCTGGGCCATCGCCAGCCTGCCCGGCCGCCTGTCCATCGACGCTGGGCCCTACACCGTGGAAACCAGCGATTCGATCGCGGTCACCGCGCTGCTGCTGACGTTCGTGGTGCTGTATCTGCTGATCCGGCTGGTGATGCTGATCCTGTTCGTGCCGCGCGCCGGTTCCTTATGGCGCGGCGGGCGGCGCCGGCGAGCGGGCGATCAGGCCGTGACCCGAGCCCTGGTCGCGCTGGCCGCCGGGGAAAAAGCCGACGCGCGCCGGGAAGCGTTGCGGGCGCGCTCGCTTCTGGGCGACACCCCGCAGACGTTGTTGCTGACCGCCGAAGCCGGGCGGCTGGCCGGACGCGACGATGAGGCGGCGACCGCGCTGCATGCTTTGGCCGCGCGCGAGGATGCGGCGTTTCTGGGTTTGCGCGGGCTATTGGCGAACGCGATTTCACGGCAGGATTGGCCTCAGGCCGCGGCGCTGGCCCGCCAGGCCGAGGCGGCCCACCCCGGTGCCGCCTGGCTGCGACAGGAACGCGCGCAACTGGCGATCCGCTCCGGCGATTGGGCCGAGGCGCTGTCGTTGTCCGGTCCCGACGGTCCGAAAGCGGCGCTGGCGGTCGGCGCGGCTCAGGCCGAGACCAACACGGATCGCGCCGAACGCCTCGCCCGCCAGGCGCTGAAGTTCGACCCGTCGTTCACGCCCGCCGTGTTGGCCCTGGCGAGCCGGTTGCGCGCCCGAGGCCGGGAAAAGCAGGCGCTGGCGGTTTTGGCGGACGGCTGGAAGCAGGCGCCGCATCCGGAGATCGCGGCGCTGGCTCTGGCGCCGGTGACGGACAAATTCGCGCGGGCGAAGGGGGCGCAGCAATTGACCGTGGGACAACCGGATCATCCCGAGACGCATCTGCTGCTGGCTCGCACCGCTTTGGATGCCGGTGTCTTCGGCGAAGCGCGGCGGCATCTGGAAGCCGCCCAAAAAGCCGGCCTCGATCAACGGCGGGCGTGGCTGCTGCTCGCCGAACTGGAGGAAGAGGATCGCGGCGATACCGAAGCCGGCCGCCTGGCGCAGCGAGATGCCTTACGGCGGGCAGCGAGCGCGCGGCCGGACCCGCGATGGCGTTGCACCGCGTGTCACACAGCCCAGACGACGTGGGGGCCGGCATGTCCGGTCTGCCTCGCGCCGGGGTCGCTGGTGTGGGGCTCCGACGACGGGCCCGCGGTTGGTGAAGCGGGAACGCGGGTCATCACCCAGGCGGCGTGACAGCGCGGCCTATTTCCCCTGATGCCCAGGAACGGAACGCCGCACGCGCGGGCCGGTCAGTTCGTGGACATCGAGTTCACCGTCCTTGTTGGTGTGCAACCGGTTGAACTCGGCCTCCATGAAAGTCATGAAATCCTGTTTGGAAACCTTGCCGTTTCGGTCCACGTCCATGAGCAGCGGAAGTTGCTTCGTCTCAGCGTCAGCCGATTGGACCTTGGAACTCGCGTTGTCGGCTCTCGCGGCGCCGGCTATCGGCGCGGCCAGGTTCAAAGCGGCGAACATCAAACCGAATTTCCGTCTGCCTTGCATGTCAGTATCCTCCGGTCACGCGGTCTCGGCCATGGTCGCGTCAGCTGACCCAATTGGGTTCCAGATCGGCAGGTCATAGCGTTAACAGGACCGGTGGCGCGTCGTGGCCGCACGGCGCCGAGCTGTTTGTCATGGGCCCGGGGCCCGTGGCAATCGTTCGAAGCGAATGTGGGTTACCGACGCTCTCAGGTAAGGGACTTGTTTGGCCAAGATAGGATTTTTGCCCCGGATGCAGACAGATACACACGGATATTCATTGCAATTTCACCGGCAATGCCTCGAGCAGTCGGCAAGGGTGGCCCGGATCCCGCGATTCCAATGAATATCCGTGTGCATCCGTGGCGAAAAAATTCTCTTCTTCCTCCCACTCGTCGCAATACCAATTCAAACGTTTGACCTTGCCCGGACCATCGGCCATCTGTCACGGAACAGACGGCGGCGTTTCTTTTAGCCGCGCGACCTGGTCGATGAACTGATGCGCGTAAGCGAGCGTGTCGGTATAGTCGTGTTCGGCCGCTCCAGTGTGCACGTTCTCGATGAAGGTTTGTTGCAGCCGCTCCAGGAATTTCGGCTCCGCTTCGCTCATGTGAGCAATCAGGATCTGCAAAATCCACTCATGCGCCAGCACGCGCCGTTCAAGGTCCGTATTCTCGATGTGCATGTGAAGTTTCCTTGATGAAGGTGTCGCGTGTTTTCCGAATCGTCACTTCGGATCGTAGCGAAAGCCGAGTTTCATACACACCTGATAATGCCCGACCTCGCCATCGACGATATGTCCCTTAACCTGCGTCACCTCGAACCATTCGAGATGGCGTAGAGATTTCGAAGCCGTCTTGATGCCGTGCTGGATCGCGTCCTCGATACTGGTTTTCGAGGTGCCGACGATTTCGGTGAGGCTGTACACGTGCTCGGTCATCAGGAGTCTCCGTTGGTAAAGTCCTCGCTCAAAGCCCGCCAAAGAATTCCCCGACGAATTCCCGCGGCTTCACCCGGGGGCTTCGCGTAGTCAGGACGCACCAGGAGGGAACGCCGGTCCGCCTTCGCCGTTCCATCGAATCTGACACGGCCGCGGCCCGCGCGGACAGGATCGGAATCTACCTGGTCCTTAGACCCCGACCGAATGACGCTTTACGCGCGGCCCTCGGCCACCGCGTGACAGGCAACCTGCGTGCCGTCCGCGTCGAGCAAGGCCGGCGCTTCCACCCGGCAGCGGTCGTTGGCCAGCGGACAGCGCGGATGAAACGCGCAGCCTGGCGGCGGAGCGATCGGGCTCGGCACATCGCCCCCCACCGGCGTCCGCGCCCGGCCAATATGATCCAGGTCCGGAATGGCATCCAGCAGCAGCCTGGTATATGGATGCAACGGCCGCCGGAAAATCGTTTCGGCCTCGCCGAGTTCGACGATGCGTCCCAGATACATCACGCCCAACCGGTCCGACATGTGCCGCACCACGGCGAGGTTATGGCTGATGAACAAATACGTCAGACCCAGCCGGCGCTGCAGATCGCGCATCAAATTGAGGATTTGTGCCTGAACCGAAACGTCCAGCGCGCTGGTCGGCTCGTCGCACACCAGGAACACCGGCTCCGACGACAAGGCCCGCGCGATCGACACGCGTTGCCTTTGCCCGCCGGAGAATTCGTGCGGAAATTTGTCGCCATCCGACGGCGCCAGCCCGACCTGGCTCAGCAGCAACTCCACTCGCCGGCGCACCGAGGACGCGTTCTTCTCCAACGCGAACCGCTTGATCGGCTCGGCGATAATGTCGCTGACCCGCCAACGCGGATTGAGCGAGGCATACGGGTCCTGAAAAATCATGTTCATCTGCCGCCGAACGCGGCCGAGTTTTCGAGCCTCGGCGAGAGTCATGCCCTCGAAACGAATTTCACCGCGCTTCGGGGTGTGAAGGCCCACGCACAACCGGGCGATAGTCGATTTGCCGCAGCCCGATTCTCCGACCAACGACAGCGTGGTGCCCGCGGTGATGGAAAACGTCACGTCATTGACCGCGCGCAGATAGCGCCGCTGCTCACCCGCCAATAGGCGCTGCAACGGCGGCAGCGAAACATCGAACTCATGCGTGATGCCGTTGAATTCCAGGATCGGCGCATCAGCCATGGGCCGCCTCCGGCGCGCGAAGCCAGCACGCCGCCCGAGTCGCGCCGGCCTCCATCAGGCCCGGCTGCTCGTCGGAGCAACGATCGAAAGCGAAGCCGCAGCGCTGATGAAACGCGCAGCCTGACGGAATCGCATCTAATCGGGGCATCGAACCGTCGATCTGCCGCAACCGTTCCGCGCGATGCTCGACGGTCGGAATGCTGCCCATCAATCCATCGGTGTATGGATGCGCGGGATGTCGAATCACCTGTGCCACCGGGCCGATTTCCGCGATCCGCCCGGCGTACATCACGGCGACCCGATCCGCCGTTTCCGCGATCACGCCCATATCGTGGGTGACCAGCATCACCGACACACCGCTCTCGCGGGTCAATGTTTTCAGCAACGTGATGATCTGCGCCTGCACCGACACATCCAGCGCGGTGGTCGGCTCATCCGCGATCACCAGTTCCGGCTCGGCGCACAAGGCCAATGCGATCACCACGCGTTGCCGTTGGCCACCGGAGAATTCGTGCGGCCATGCATCCAGCCGGCGCCTGGGATCGGGAATGCCGACCCGTTCCAGCCACTCGGCCGCCCGTTCGCGCGCCGCGACCTCGGTCAGATCGAGATGGGTCCGCATCGTTTCGGTCAATTGCCGGCCGATCCGCAGCAGCGGATTCAGCGTCGTCAACGGGTCCTGAAAAATCATCCCGATCCGCCGGCCGCGAATGCGCCTTAACGGTTCCGCCGGCAGATTGTCGATCCTCTCCCCGTCCAGATGGATCGAGCCGCCGCCGATCCGTCCCGGCGGCGTCAACAATCCAACGATCGCAGCACCGGTCAGCGATTTTCCCGCGCCCGACTCGCCGACGACACCGAGGATTTCGCCCTGTGCGATACTGAACGAGATGTGGTCCAACGCGCGCAGCACACCGTGCCGCGTGGGAAACTCGACGATCAGATCGCGCACGTCCAACAACGGCGTCATCGCAGCCTCGGGTTCAGCGCGTCGCGCAGCCAATCGCCCAACAGGTTGATCGACAGCACCATCAGCACCAAAGCAAGCCCAGGAAAGATCACCACCCACCATTGGCCGGAGAAGAGAAAGTCGTTGCCGTATCGGATCAGCGTTCCCAACGTGGGGCGCGATGGGGAAAGTCCGACGCCCAGAAACGACAAGGTCGCCTCGGTCAGGATCGCGCCGCCCAACCCGAGTGTCGCCAGAACCGATACGGGACCGATCACATTGGGCAGCACGTGGCTGAGCATGATGCGCCAGGCGGGCACACCGATGACCCGCGCGGCCAGCACGTATTCCTTGTTGCGCTCGACCAGCGCCGAGCCGCGCACGGTCCGCGCGATGCCCGGCCAGAGGCTGATGCCGATCGATACGATGATGACCGGAAGCTGCACGTCCTCC
>Ga0182013_10005152_pt1 | contig 15326 bp, 16 predicted proteins | sample 612S2MmetaG_FD_120487 | JGI IMG/M metagenome (GOLD analysis project Ga0182013, IMG submission 120487) | Permafrost microbial communities from Stordalen Mire, Sweden - 612S2M metaG | ecosystem: Environmental > Terrestrial > Soil > Wetlands > Permafrost | place: Sweden: Stordalen | collected...
CAATCCAGCAAGTGCAGCAGCACCAGGCGGAACAGCAGCAGCCACAACAGCGGCAGGCTATTCAGCCACAACAACACCAGGTCGTTCCACAACAGCCGCAACCGAGGCAGGAAGCGCCGCAAAAGATACAGGCGGTCCAGCAAGAGCAACAACATCAGGCCGTTCAGCAACAACAACATCAGGCCGTTCAGCAACAACAGCAGCATCAAGCTATGCAGCAACAGCAGCAGCAACAACAGCAGCAACAACATCAGGCCGCGCAGCAACAGCAGCAGCGTCAGGCAACTCCACAGCCGCAGCAGCAACACCAAGCGGTCCAGCAACAGCAACAACGCCAACCAGCTCCCCAACCGCAGCAGCAGCGCCAAGCGGCTCCGCAACAACAACAGCAACACCAGGCGCCCGCGCAACAGCACCAGGCTGCTCCGCAAAAAGAAGAGGATAAAAAGAAGTAGCGTCCCTCAGGGCATTTGAGCTGGGTTCTTTCAGAGTCATATCGAAGGGTGCGCGCCTACTGCGCCGTCAGCACCGGACGGCGGCGAAGTAGGCGTTTGACCTTGGGCGCGCTAAGCTGAGAGAGAAGCTTCCAGTTCAGCTACAGTGATTCCACAATTGCTGTACCCCGAAACCACCGCGCTCAAGTGGCATTTTTCCTTAAGAAAATGCCACCTTGCACTATGGCAGAAAGGGCAGGTGAATTGTGGAACCGCTCTAACAGGGAGGAACGATGAGCTTAGCCCGCCTGCGAACGATCATGATACTTGTTCTGCTATTGCTGTTTTCCTGCCCCAGGCGGGCGGACGCTTACTCCCTTCTGACCCACGAGCAGCTCATCGATCTCACATGGCAGGATTCCATCGTTCCCCTACTCCTCAGCCGCTATCCGGATCTGACCCCTGTCGACATCGAGACCGCTCGATCCTATGCATACGGCGGATGCATTATTCAGGATATTGGCTATTACCCCTTTGGCGACCGATCCTTCTCCAACCTAACTCACTATGTCCGTTCCGGAGACTTCATCGTCAGTCTCTTCCGCAATGCGACCAATGCCAATGAGCTTGCCTTCGCCGTTGGTGCGCTCTCCCATTACATCGGCGACACGATCGGCCACTCCACGGCTACTAACCTTGCCGTTGCCATTGAGTTCCCCAGCCTCCGCGCAAAATACGGTCCTGAGGTGAACTACGCCGAGGGAGAGCGCCAGCATGTTCAAACTGAGTTCGCCTTTGACATCGACGAGATCGCGCATCACCGCGTCGCCCCGGTCCATTACCTCCGCCATATCGGACTTCAGGTACCTTTGCGCCAGCTTGCCCTGGCGTACTACCAAACCTACGGCCTTACCGAAGACTTCTCCGGCACGCGCGGCCGCCGCTTGAACGTCCGCGGATACCGCTTCGCCGTCCGCAACTTCATCCCACGCATCGCCTACGCGGTCACAATGTTGCGCCGGAACCATGAACCGGCGGAGGCGGATACCCCGGAGAGGGTTGCATTCGACAAGGAAGTGACCGCGATCGCGGCCCAGAACAATTGGCAAGCCTACCGCCGAAAGGCGGGCATAGGAACGTATACTCTGGCGGGGCTGATCTTTGTGATACCCAAAGTCGGCCCCCTGAAGCTGGTTGCAATCAAAGGCCCCACTGAGGCCACTGAAGCGGAGTACCTTCACAGCGTCGTGCTGTCCACCGCAGCTCTTCGCCAGAGGATCGCTCGCTTCACGCCTAACACCGCAGGAAAGCCCATGCCTCACCCATCGCGGGATACACGTCATCCACTGCCCAATCGCGATCTCGACACGGGACGCGTGGTGCAGCCCGGCGGGTATGCGCTCACTGATGCCGCCTACGCCGACCTGCTCCACCGGTTGACGCGTCCACCCGCTCAGCCCATTCCTCCGGGCATCAAGGAAGATATTCAGGCCTACTACGCCAATCCAGACTCGCCCATCACGACCAAGAAGAATCCTGCGAAGTGGGCCGAGGTGCAAGCCGACCTCGTCACCCTGGCCGCCATGCCCACCAGCACCGAGCCGACGCCTTACCCCACCTACGGCGAAGATCCAGACCTCACCCAATAGATGGAAGCTGTCTGCATCTGAAGTAACGGAGCCGGCGAACAGACAGGTCTTCCGGTTATGGCGAAACCAGAGTGACTGTATCCCGTATACGCAATCCTCAGGTCGAAGCGACCACCGGGGAGCGGCGATCTGGCACTGAACTCACCAGGGCACACCGACTCTGGTTTCGCTCTAGTACCGTGACCGTGTGATTTCGTAATCAAATGAATATAGCGCTGGCCTCCGGGCCGGCAGTAGCGTGGACCTCCTGGTCCACGCTTGTCCAGGATGAATTACCTATTCATGCGGTTTAACCACTAGTCGTTGAGAACTACGCTGAGGAGTGAACGATGAATTTGCAGCCCGCTTACGGTATGCGTGAGGAAGCCTGATTTTCTGAACCTGTTCATGAAGAAACGGACGCGCAACCGGGTTGTGCCTGCCAGGGCGGCGAGGGTCTTCTGACCGACCTTGGGGATTTCAGTATCGGGCGCGCCTTCCTCGCCAAAATGAGCATGCAGGAGCAAAACCCGCGCTAGTCTCTTTTCGCTGGAATCGAAGAGATGGTCGACTAACTCCTCATGGTATCGGATGTTCCGCGCCAGCAGATGCGCTACGAACAGATCCGAGAGCGCCAGTCCGCTTTGCAGCGCAAGCATCAAGGCTTCCTTGTCGATCCGTAGAAGTTTGCAATCCGTCATTGCGGTTGCTGAATCCATGCGTAACGGCTGTCCAGCAAGGCCACCGTCTCCGAAAAACTCTCCCTTGCTCGATATGCCCAGTATTGCTTCCTTGCCAAACTTGGAAACGACGGTATGTCTAACCTTCCCCTCCAGAATGTAGAAGACCGCGCCGGCAGTGTATCCCTGCACGAAGATTGGTTGTTTCTTAAGAAAGGTTACGACTTTCCTGCCCTTGCCGATAGTGGCAAGAACCTCCACTGGGTCGGGTTCATGACTGTTCTTGTTCAATGCGGTCGGTGCCATAGAAAACTTCTCCCGGCGCTGAATTACACCCTATATTCGTTTATCAGAATGGCGAGCTTCAGGGATGTTCACCTTTGCACGTAATTGCAAAGATTTTTTTCATTCCCTGTAAGCGCGCATATTGCTCTTTGAAATGCAAAGCGGCGAAGCTCAAAAGCTCCGCCGCTTCTTTTACCAACTGCCGCCTGATTCAGCAGCTATAGTTTACCGGTGTCCGCCGCCACCGCCACCCGAGTGTCCGCCACCACCTCCACCGCCGCCGCGCGATGCACCACCGCCGGCAGGATGTCCACCGCCGCTGCTATGCGCAGCGGGCGCAGCGTGGGATGCATTCGAAGTACCGGTGCGCACGGCAGTCGCGTGACCTGCGCTTGGTCGTGCCCCTCCGGCATTGTTGCCGCCATGGCTGGCTACCATGGCATGAGAACCGCCTGCATTCGCATGGTATGCGCTGCCGCCGCCGGTGCGAATAGTCGCTCCTCCGCCGCGTGCGAAGCTGCTGCGATTGGCCATGGCCCCGCCGCCGCCGCGATAGCTTCCGCCACCGCCGTCACTGAAGCGATGGCTGCCCCAACCGTGGCCATAACCCCAGCCGGCCCATGGGCCCATGCCAAGAAAGACGCCGCCGTAGAAGTACCCCGGCCCATAGAAGCCATAAGGCGCGCAGGCGTAGGGCGCATAGTCGTAATAGCCGTAAGAACAGTTGGGTTGAACACCGATATCGACGATGACTTGTGAGCGAGCCGCCGGGACAATGGCCAGGCCCGCGAGTAATACAGTAGTGCCGAGTAAGGTTCTGAGTCCGCGCATATGACCCCCTTAAGGTGTCTGCGATTGCTTGTATTGCGTGGGATGCTGCGCGGCCGTAATCATCAACCCGGCCTAAACAGCCGCCATAAGGGGTCTAGTTCGTTCACGAATGCCCGTTGCTTTGTCGGGGCCGACATCTATCTGCCCTTACGCTCTTAACTCTAGCCTCGGGCATTGACTGTGTCTGAGCAAAAGGGTGCACATCGCCACATCTCGATGCGTCGGCAGCCCTGCTTGTCAACCTGCAATGAGGCACATGTAAGTATCAGGTAATCGCCACAGAATTCCGGAATCCCTCAATCCGCCGCCGCATCGGAAAGTTTGCGCTTGACTGCTGCGACGATCGGAATAACGGGCTTCAATACGGATTTGACAATCGGGATGACTGGCTTCAGGATCGTTCCAACTTTCGCGAAGACGGGTTCAAGAACAGCGCCGACGAGGGGAAGGACTGGCTTTTCGGCGTTGTGATCCGGCAGTTGGTCGAGAAGAACCACATTCAGGAGTGATTTATTTACCTGGATGCGGCCGTTGTAATTGATATAACCCAACGCGCGAAAACGATTCATGAAGAAGCTGACGCGAGACCGTGTGGTGCCGATCATCTCTGCGAGTGTCTCCTGTGAGATGGGAGGAATGAAGGTTTCCGGTTCACCTGGCTTGCCAAATTCCGCCATCAGCAGAAGAATCCTCGCCAGTCGCTTTTCACTGGAATTGAAGAGCTGATCGACAAGATCTGCCTGTGTTCGCATGCTGCGGGTCAGCATGAACTTCAAAAAGAAGTCCGCGAACGAGGGTTCATCGTGCATTGTGCGTGTCATCTCATCTCTGGTGATCTTGAGCGCCACGCATGTGTTCACTGCAGATGCTGTTGCCAAGCGCAGTCCGGGAATGGAGGCCAGTGACTCCTCTCCAACGAAGTCGCCGACAGAAAGAAGCGTTATTGTGGCCTCCTTGCCGTTTTGCGCGACGACAGTAAGTTTGGCGCGGCCCCGCTGGAGATAGAAGATAGTGTCAGCCGGATCTCCCTGGGAGAAGAATGTCTCTTTGGGCTCCAAGTCAACGATCTTTCGGCCAAGCCCCGCCTTCGCAAGAAAAGCGGCGCAGTCGAAAGAGCTCAATTTTTCTCGGTTCTTCAACATGTTGTCCCCTTCCAAACGGTATGCCCGGCGCAATGGACAAGTGCTTCCGGACAAGCCACTTAAATGGAAACGCCCGGTGATTGTGGCGAATTTATCAACGTCTGAGGGAGAAGAGCTACAAATCGGAGGATCTGAGCACAACTCGCATGTTGGCATCTGCAATGCAATCCCGAGAAGTCATACCTAAACCAGCGCCACATTTGGGGCAGAACGCCCGCACTTGAATGCAGTCACACCCAAGCACTAGTCATTATGCCGTTTGGCTGAGAACCATGTCTGTGCCGTTTTGCTCACATGGGTATTTTATTCAAGAACCTGGCCTTAGAGCGAAATGGTAGTGTGAAGACCAGGCGTGAAAGGCCTTGACAGATCGAATGATCGCCGAACCATGCGGTCAAGATGCTGGTAAACAGATAAGGATAAATTAACCTACACTACGAAACATCGCATCGGCCACGGCCCCGCTATTGCTACAACCATTCCGAGGGGTGCTCTAGCGCAATCTTTATCTTTACGTCTCTCGCGGCTTGGCTGAGCGAAGAAGCAAGAGCGGACACCGCACGAGCTTGACGACCTTCTCGGCGATCGAGCCAAAGACCAGCGGATGCCAGCCGGAGATGCCATGCGTAGAGATCACGACCATGTCGATTTGCTCGCGATCGATTACCTCCATGATGGTTCCCACTATGTCATTACCGACTTCGACACTCGATGTGGACTTTATTCCCCTGGCCACAAGAACTGCATGGCACTTTGCCAGATGCTCCTCTGAAAAAGATCTTGCCTCACGAATGAATTCGGCTTCGGGAATCAGGTCGGGGAGGGTTGTGGTAGGAAACATCGGGATTACGTTGACGAGGAAAAGTTCGGCGTGAAAGTGCTCGGCAAGATCGGCAGCCATCTCCAGCGCCGCCTGGGATGAGGGGCTGAAGTCGATGGGCAACAATATCTTAGTAGGAATGGAAGGGAAAGCACGAACTTCAGCCATAACTATCTCCTCGCCGAACCATGAGATCGGCTCGAGTCCCACTTTCATCTAATTTTGCAAGCAAAAGCTGTGTCTTATTGAACATCTTCCGCGCAGCCGTAAATCTCAGATGATGTTGGCGTCGCTTGCACCACATTAGACGGGCTGGTGCAAGAAGCCCGCCTGCGACTGCGAGCAAATGTGACCATCTATCAAGCTGCCATTTCTGGCATGATCTCACTGGACCTGGCCAATCGCCAAGATGTGTCATTGACTGTGACCTGCGTGTTTGGAAGAGTCGATGCCTGCGGGAGGAAAGCCCTTGAAGCCATTATTGAATAATTTGAATAAATGGAATTCGCAGCTTCTGTACGCCAGATGCAATGATCTGGCGCGTAGGCAAGGCAGCCGGCCGATCTCAAAGCCTCATGGCGCAGAAATCGGTAGGGTGATGCTTCAGTTGTTGGCAACTGCCGCTCTCGCAACCCTCCCAGTGCTGGCAAGATCGCAAGCGCAGTCTTTCTCTGTAGACCCCTCCGGCACTGCGCCAGGCGTGAGCTCAGTGAATCTGGATCTGACATACGAGCGGCCGACGCAGAGAACCATGGCCAGTAACTACCTCTTCGATGCATTCGGCCCGTATCCCATTGCAGGGTCCGCGTTCGCGGCCGGCATCGCCCAAATCAGCAATGCGCCTCCGGAGTGGAATCAGGGTGTCAAGGGCTACTCCAGGAGACTCGGGTCCGACTTTGGGATCGCCGCTGTTGGAACCACGACGCGTTATGGATTGGCGGAAGCGCTCAAGGAAGATACGTTGTTCTACCGCTGCGATTGCAGAGGCGTGTTGCCGCGGCTAAGCCATGCCGTTCTGTCCACGCTGACGGCTCGCAGCGGCGCAGACGGTCATCGCGTCTTCTCTTTGCCCGCGCTTGTCGCGCCTTATGCCGGCTCAATGACCGCTGTTTATGGTTGGTACCCCAACCGCTACGGCGCCAAGGACGCATTTCGCATCGGCAACTACAGCTTGCTGGCTTACATGGGCGGGAATATTAGCCTGGAGTTTCTTTACAGCGGACCGCACTCCATGCTTTCTCGCATGCACTTGAACAATGCGCACGGCTCACCGGAACCTGGTCCGAACCATTGAGCGACCGCGGATTTACTGTGGTCGCAGGCGTCAACCTGCCGCTGCCGGAGCGGCGGAATAGACCGTTGCCCTCCGCTGTCAGTTCCGTCCCAGGATTGGTGAACGGATTCTTCGAGTGGTTCGGAAGCCTTGGCATTTTTTTCTGGCAAGTGCTCAAGGCGACTGTTACACCGCCATACGAGTGGCGAGAGTTGATTCGGCAACTCGACGAAGTCGGATCGAAGTCTTTTCCGCTTGTCGCGATGGGCGGAGCGGCAATCGGCGTCATCATCTCGCTCGAAGCTCGATACAGTCTAAGTCGATTCGGCGCGAAGTCGATGTTTCCAGCCACTCTCGTGTACTCCGTGATCCAGGTGATGGGGCCGATTATAACGGGCCTTGTGGTGAGCGGACGTGTGGGTGCGGGGATCGGCGCGGAACTGGCGTCGATGAAAGTGACGGAACAGATCGACGCCATTGAAGCATCGGCGATCAATCCTTACAGGCTTCTGGCTGCAACGCGAATTCTGGCTTGCATTTTGATGCTGCCACTCTTGACCCTTGCCACAGATGCTTGCGCCTTAATGACAGGATGGTTTGCACAGACACTCGTAGAGCCGCTTTCCTTCCATCAGTTCATTTCAAGCGGTTTCAATGGCGCCACCTTCAACGCATTTCTACCGCAAACCTTTAAAACCGCAATGTATGGCCTAGTCATTGGACTTATAGCTTGCTTTGAAGGAATGCGCACGCGCGGGGGAGCCGAGGGCGTGGGAAGGGCCGCAACAAACTCCGTGGTGCTGGGCTCCCTCTTTCTCATTCTGTCCGATGTGGTGCTGGTGAAATTCATTCTCGTGTTCTTCCCTTAACTCCGGATCGAACACACGAAAGAAACCGATGCCTGCTACTTATGAAATCCCGGTAATGCAATTGAATCCCGAACAAGACAGACGGGTGGCCGTTGTTGCCGTTGAGAACCTGCACAAGAGTTTTGGAGACCACACAGTTCTGAATGGAATAAGTTTACGCGTGAGCCGCGGAGAAACCCTTGCCGTGCTGGGACGCAGCGGCACCGGAAAAAGTGTATTGCTCAGGCTCATCATCGGTCTCGAGACGCCCGACTCGGGTTCGGTTTGCATTCATGGACAGAACATCGCCGGGCTCGCTCTCGATCGCATGGGCGAAATCCGAAAGAAGATGGGCTTTCTGTTTCAGCATGCGGCGCTCTACGATTCACTAACCGTCGGTGAGAATGTGGCATTTCCTCTTGTGCACCATCGGAGAAAGATGTCAAGATCCGAGCGGGGCGATCGCGTGAATCAGTTGCTTGCTGAGGTGGGCATGAAAGGCAACCTCGATAAGATGCCTTCCGATATCTCAGGCGGGATGCAGAAACGCGTTGGGCTGGCACGCGCGCTGGCGCTGGAGCCTGAGATTCTGCTTCTCGACGAGCCTACTGCCGGACTTGATCCCATCAGTTCCGGAGAGATCGACGATCTGATTCTCAAGCTGCAACGCGAGCATCAGATGGCTTCCATCATTGTGACTCACGACTTGCACAGCGCCAGGACGATTGCCGACCGTCTGGCCCTTTTGGATCAGGGCAATGTCGTAATCGAAGGCAGATTCGAGGATCTTCAACAAAGCGACATCGGGTTTGTGAAGGAATTCTTGAAGCAATCGTAGGAGGGTATATGACGAGAGTGGCGCGGCTAGGGGCATTTATCTTTGTGACACTGGCGATTCTTGCCGCCGGGGTCTTTGTTATCGGAGGAAAGGAGTATCTGTTTCGCTCCACATACCAATTGAGGGCGCAGTTCGATAATGTTGCAGGTCTGGCTGCTGGAGCCGACGTGCAGGTGGGCGGAGTTCATAGCGGAACTGTGCATAGCATTACTTTGCCCCACAAGACAGGTGAGCAGGTCACGGTACTCATGGATCTCGACAAATCGACACGCGAGATTATCAAGCATGACTCGGTTGCCACCATCGAAACCTCTGGAATGCTGGGCAACCAGTATGTGGCCATTTCCTTTGGATCTGCCGGGCAAGCCGAGGTCAAGGATGGCGAAATCATCGAGAGCGAACCGCCGCTGCTGATGGCGGATATGCTCAAGAAGGCTAACGGCATTCTCGATAGCAGCCAGCAGGCCGTCCAGAACACGACCGAAGCGACAGAGCATCTGAAGTCGATAACTGCCAAGGTCGATACCGGCCAGGGAACGGTGGGTGCGCTGGTGAACGACAAACAACTCTATGGCAACCTGGAACAGACTACAACCACACTGCATGACACGATGCTCCAGGCGCAGACCGGAGTGACGGATTTCCAGGAAAACATGGAAGCCCTGAAACATAACTTTCTTTTGAGCGGCTACTTCAAAAAGCGCGGTTACGAAGATTCAGGCAGTTTGGCCGCCAATAAGATAGGCGGGCTTCCGGCGAGTGCTCCGCTCAAGGCGTTTACCTACACAGCCAAGCAACTCTTCGACACTCACGATTCTGCCAAACTGAAAAACCAGAAGTCTCTCAATGCCGGTGGCCAGTTCCTCGCAGATAACAAATTTGGATTTGCGGTTGTCGTGGTCTCCGCCGGCATGGAAGGCGATACCCAAAATGATCTTGTTCTTACCGAGGCCAGGGCCATGGTGATCCGCGAGTACCTGGTCGAGAACTTCGGATTTGACGACAGCCAGCTTAAGACGCTGGGACTGGGCAAGCAGACGGGCGCTAACCTGGACGCAGATTGGGGATCGATCCAGATTCTCATCTTCCCGGCAGGAACCGAGATGCCCGTCGAAAAGCCGGCGCCTAACTCATCCGCTGCAGATGCAGGCGGGCCAGTTCAAGTCACTGCGGCGGCTGCTCACTAACCACAGTAGTTACCAACCAAGAAACATGGAAAAGACAATGAACACAGCAAATTCTGTTGTAGCAATCTATAACACCCATGAGGAAGCGGAACACTCCATCAGGGATGCGCCGCTGTCAATGGCTCGCTTACGCTGCGGCGAATACTTCCCAAACACGGAGAAGAGATGACCGGAAGCAAACACAATCGCGAGGGAAACAGCAGCGAGATTGGTGAGCCAGATCCTGGCCCTTACTGGCGGCGAATGCATCGCGACTGGCGCTTCTGGGTGGGCGCGGTCCTCATGTTTGCTGCGCTCGCCATCTACGTAATGAGTGGCGACTTGGCGTGGGTTCCGCATGGGCAACCACGCCAGTCGTTGCCGGCGAGTGCTGTGAATTAGAGGAGCTCTTCGATCTCCTAAGTTAACGATTTGGCGCCGGCTAGCCTCAGGTGCAGACGCCACGGCGGCCGATGGCGACGGCGAGCAATAACCGTCTTTCGATCGCGTGCGCTCGGAGACAAACAATGGGCTCGGGGCGCAGTATGCGAAGGCGACGGCTGGTTTTTATCAGAAAGGCCAGAGAGTGTGTCTCGACCCAACGAACAAGTAGACCTGTTAGAGATTGAAATGCTGTAATGGCGGGGATTCACGACAGTGCGACGGCGCATAATGCCGAAAGCTCAAACAATAATTCTCAAACTCCAAAGGTGATCGGGTAGTGAAAAAGCTGATTGTCTTCGATCTTGACGGAACGCTTGCCGCAAGCAAATCGCCGCTCGATGCCGAAATGTCGTCCCTTCTGCATTGCCTGCTCGGCGTAGTCAAGGTGGCTGTCATCTCCGGCGGCGCCTGGCTGCAATTTGAAAAACAGGTTCTTTCGAATCTTCCCCAGGACGAACGCCTGGCAGGGCTGTCGATTCTTCCCACCTGTGGCACAGAATTCTTTCAGTACACATTAGAGTGGAAGAAGCTTTATTCAGAAGATTTCACCTCGGATGAAAAGGAGAAGATCGTCAGTTCCCTGAAGAAAGCGATTGAAGTCGCTGGCTTCAATGTCGAAAAGACCTGGGGAGAGGCGATTGAAGACCGTGGAAGCCAGATAACCTATTCCGCACTTGGCCAGCAGGCCCCCTTGGAAGAGAAAGAGAAGTGGGATCCGGACTTCGCCAAGCGGAAGAGGATTAAGGAAATCCTCGACACGCTTATTCCCGAATTTTCCGTCCGTCTCGGCGGGACGACTTCCATTGATGTCACCAAACCTGGCATTGACAAAGCCTACGGAATCAGAAAGCTGCGAGACATTCTCGGCATTTCATTGAACGAGATGATTTTCATCGGCGATGCCTTGTTTGTGGGAGGAAACGACTACCCGGCCAAACAGGCAGGCGTTCTTTCAATTTCCGTTCGAGGACCCAACGAGACCATGCTAGTCATCGAAGCGATCATCGCTTGTTTGGGCGATGATGAACAAGAGCGGATCTGAGAGCCTGCCGGTGCGGATTTGTGAAGCGTGCTGAGGAGCGGATTCAATCTGCATCGCCGGGGGATGTTGATGAAACCGCATTCGTGAGACACCGAAAGGGTCGAAGGCGTGCTGAATCCAGCCGCCATTCGAGATCCTGGCGGTGATTTATACCTCCGCGAACTGCCGTCCCATAATCCTTCCACATGTGCATTGTTGCTCAGATATTCGCTTGTTTCTCTGGAAAAATGAATGTTAACAGGAGGGACCGTTCTCTCCTTCACCGTAATTCCGGGATAGTTCGGATCATCCGGCATCTGCCCTCTTAGTCGCCCGCGTTGCGACAAAGCAGTTTTCAGATTGGATACAGGCTGAATCAAGGCAAATCTCGCAACACTCAATGAAGCTGAGCAGATCGAATGTCGTTGTGAGATCCAACCAGCTTTATCACCTCGATCGGAGACATCAAATGCCGCTTGTAACTGTCGTTATCACTCTAGTCGTAGTCGGTATTTTGTTATGGCTGGTGAATCGTTTCATTCCCATGCAGGGCCAGATCAAGGGCATCCTGAATGCGGTTGTGGTGATTGTAGTGGTTATTTGGATCCTGAAGGTATTCAACCTTCTTGGGTACATCACCCAATTCCGAGTCGGCCATTGACAACGCAAACCGCCGGGCGTGCAACGAATGTACTCGCCAACGAACCGCAAGTTCAACGCATCATGGCAGAACTCTGCCTGTAGGAGGAATCTTGAAGCGCATGCTTTTGTTTGCAATGGGAAGTGCCCTCAGCTTGAGCGCGTTTGCGCAAGCCAGCCAACAAGCGACGACGGTCCTCGAACCCGAGGGCCCGGCATCCACATACCGTGTGATCGTGGTCAGCCGTTCGGTCCAGGCGGTCAACTATCGGCATCGCAGCGGAGCCTCGGATGTTGACTTTGCCGGCACGGCTTTGCTGCCTTCAGCGGACGGCAAGGCGAAGGTCCGGAGCAAACGCGGAACCTTGGAAGTCGAAGCGGAGTTTGGAAACCTGCAAAGCCCAACAACCTTTGGCGCCGAATATCTCACTTATGTCATGTGGGCTATTTCACCCGAGGGGCGTCCAGTGAATCTTGGAGAAGTGCTGGTTGGCGAAAACAACCGAAGCAAGTTGACTGCAACTACCGACCTGCAGGCCTTCGCTCTTATCGTCACCGCGGAACCTTACTATGCCGTTCGGCAACCCAGCAACGTCGTCGTTCTTGAAAATGTGGTCCGTGCGGACACCAAGGGGACCAGTGAGGATGTAAATGCGAAGTACGAACTCATGGAACGTGGGGGTTACCTTCCCACTGGCTACAAGTTCGACCCCGTGGTGCTGAACGCCAATCTGCCTTTGGAATTCTACGAAGCGCGGAATGCTCTGCGCATCGCTCAATCGGAGGGAGCGGAGAGATATGCCGACGCGAGCTACCAGCACGCCGTTCAGTTGATGAACACTGCCGATTCCGAGGCGATTAGCAAACACATCGACAAGAAGCCGCTGATTGCCGTCTCCCGCGAGGCGGTGCAGACCGCGGAAGATGCGCGTGAAATAGCGGTCAAAAAAATCGATGAAGAGCGCCGTGCCAACGATCTTCAGGCTTCAAGCGACGCTCAGGCAAGATCGCAGGCTCAAGCCGCCGACGCCATGCGTCTGAAAGAGCAGGCGCAGGCAGATGCAGCAAAGGCACAAGCCGACATGGCCGCAAATCAAACTGCATCGACGGCCGCCATTTCGGCCGCCCAGTCCGATGCAGCCAAAGCACAAGCCGACATGGCCGCAAATCAAACTGCATCGACGGCCGCGATCTCCGCTGCCCAGTCCGATGCCGAGCAAGCTCGCATAGCTGCGCAGACAGCTCAGCAGGGTGAGCATCAAGCAAACAGCGACAAGGCCGCGATACGCGCGCAATTGTCCGAACAATTGAACAAAATCCTTGAAACCCGCGATAGCGCCCGCGGATTGATTGTCAGCATGTCCGATGTTTTGTTCGATACTGGAAAGTACTCATTGAAGCCCGGGGCGCGAGAGAAGCTGGCCAAGGTTGCCGGCATTCTTATCGCCTACCCTGGACTCAACATCGAAGTCGGCGGCTACACCGACAACGTCGGCGGCAATACGATGAATCAAACTCTGTCTGAGAATCGGGCTGGCTCTGTACGCGATTATCTGGTGGAGCAGGGCGTTACTACAAACTCAGTAAGCGCCAAGGGCTATGGTAATACGCTGCCGGTGGCCTCCAATGACAATGCGGCAGGCCGGCAGGAAAACCGTAGAGTGGAACTGGTTGTTTCCGGCGATGCAATTGGCAGTCCTGCAAACGCTACGACAGGTAGTTTGAACTAATAGTAAAAGGCTCTTTAACCGCTGCGGTCTTGAAGAGAGGCCGCAGCGCAGTTTAGGCGATGCTGCATGCCGGCATGAATGCGAGGAGTGAAGATGCTTGGGACTATATTGATCGTGATTCTTGTCTTGGTGCTGCTGGGAGCTTTGCCTCGGTGGCCGCATAGCAGAAGTTGGGGATATTATCCGAGCGGAGGAGTGGGCCTGGTCCTCCTGATTGTTGTGGTTCTGTTGGTTCTCGGCCTGATTTAAGCGTGAAAGAGGGACATATTGTCGTTTTTCGATCCGATGCAACCCGAGAAGATTGCCGCAGATCCGGTTCCAGAAGGCGGATGGTTCGGTGCCATGAAAGCGTGCAGATTGCCTTTGCCTACTCGCATTGCTTTTATCGGCAACTACCTGCCGCGTGAGTGCGGCATTGCTACTTTCACGACTGACCTATGCACTGCACTCGCGACCGAATACGGAGAGAGACGGCTGTTCGCGATTCCCGTCAACGATCTCGATTCGAGCTACGACTATCCAAAGCAAGTGCGCCTGGAGATTGCCCAGGAAGACCTTTCTTCCTACGAGCGCGCCGCCGATTTCCTCAACTTCAATGGCAATGACCTGGTCTGCCTGCAACATGAATATGGCATTTACGGCGGCGATGCAGGCCGCCACATACTCACATTGCTGCGCAAGTTGAAGATGCCTCTCGTGACGACGCTGCATACGGTTCTACGTGAGCCGGACATGAATCAGAGAATTGTGCTCGAAGAGATAGCACAGCTTACGGATCGCCTGGTTGTGATGAGCGAATTGGCAGCACAACTGCTTCGTGAGGTTTATGGGGTTCCGAACGCAAAGATCGACATTATTCCGCACGGTGTGCCCGATTTCCAGTTCATGGACCCAAATTACTTCAAAGACCGCTTCGGAGCCGAAGGCAAGTCCGTGCTGTTGACGTTCGGCCTGTTATCGCCGAACAAGGGAATCGAGAACGTGATTAAGGCGTTACCGGCGATTCTGGCAAGGCATCCGAACGTGGTTTATGTCGTATCGGGAGTGACGCATCCGCAAATTCGCCGGCGCGAAGGCGAGCGCTATCGTGAAGAATTGCTGGCCTTGGCAGAGCGACTTGGGGTTTCGTCAAACCTGATTCTCGTCAATCGCTTTGTGAGTGCGGAGGAACTGGTTGAGCACGTGGGTGCGGCGGATATCTATATCACGCCTTACCGCCAGGAGGCGCAGATCGTCTCCGGAACCCTCGCAATTGCGCTCGGCGCGGGTAAGGCGATTGTCTCAACGCCGTATTGGCATGCCAAAGAGCTGCTGGCGGACAAGCGGGGTGTGATCGTGCCCTTCGAGAATCCCGATGCTATCGCAGAGGCAGTGGTCCGGCTCCTGGATAACGATGGAGAACGGCACGCCATGCGGAAGCGGGCTTATCTTCATTCGCGCGAAACAATATGGTCCAAGACGGCGCGAAAGTATATGGCGAGTTTCCAGCGTGCGCGATTCGAGCGCTCCTTGCAGCCCCGGGCAGCTCAGAAAGATGACATTGCAGC
>Ga0182013_10005156_pt1 | contig 15314 bp, 13 predicted proteins | sample 612S2MmetaG_FD_120487 | JGI IMG/M metagenome (GOLD analysis project Ga0182013, IMG submission 120487) | Permafrost microbial communities from Stordalen Mire, Sweden - 612S2M metaG | ecosystem: Environmental > Terrestrial > Soil > Wetlands > Permafrost | place: Sweden: Stordalen | collected...
AGCCGCGTTCTTCGATCTAACCCGGTACCGCTGGCGATCTTGTCGCCGGCATTCTTCGTTTGCAATAAGATATTGCTAACCGTCCCAGGGGCTCACGAATAAGGAAGCCGGGCAATGTCTGCAAACGACGCGAAAACGAGCTTCATCCGTCTCATATGCTAGTCGGTATTGGCCGTATCCGCGCAAGCCCAGATCTCCGCACTAAAACACTGGCCATCTGACGAAGTGAAATCCAGCGCATCGGCCCGAGCGCCCATCAAGGCCCGGCCCGGCGAAGAAAACGGAACTCTGATCAAGAACGGCAAAGGCTACAAATTGAAGGTGGGCGACGTCTTCAATATGCCGCCATTGATTCCCCACCAGTCATTGCCCGATGCAGGTGGCTTCACTTAAATGCTCATCAAAGTGAACACGGGAATGTACCCCTGGTCACTTAGCGATAGGTAGGTATGGCGCGAGGCTGCCAAAATCGTTTTGTAAGCATCAATTCACTGAGGTGTGTACCTTAACGCCTTGCAACTCCGATACATCTGCCGTCTGCTTTGATGCTCTCGCAGCATCCTCCTTCAACTTTGCCGCATACGGGTAGCCGTAGATAGTCTCATATGCAGTTAAAAATTCAGACGACTCCCTGAATTCCAAAAATAACGGCCAAGTATGGTAGCTATGTTCTTTGACCAAATCGCCCTCTTTTCCAATGCGGTGCATCAGAAGGGCAGCGGCACCAAAGTCCTCAGTCAGAACTGCGTGAGCCAGTTTGAAATCGTTTGTGGATGCAGTCCAATCAACTTTGTTTGCAAGCGCTATCCCCTCCGTTCGACGTCCACTTCTTTTTAGCGCCTGCGAGTAGTTAACGACAATGATTTTCTGCGCTTGATCAGACATGTTCCGAAGGCTGCTTGCAAATTCGCCAATTATTCGTGCACGATTCCAACAACGCGCCTGAAGCGCCTTGTAAAGGACCATCCTGATATGCTCGTCCGCAGCTTCAGATTGGTCCGGCAGTGTTTTCCGCCAAAGAGTCTGACCTGACTTCACTGCAACCTCTGCGACCATCTCACAGGTGCTTATAAAGTATTTCCTTCCGAGCATGATCTTCGATCCAACGGTCGGTAAGGCACTTTCTTTAACCCCGGCAGCTTTACAGGCCAAAACATATTGTTCAGACACGAGTCCATCGCAATGTGTTAGCAAATTTCTCCGCTGCGAGGCTTCTACGAAATCAGGCCAACGCTCGAATGACGTCAACTTCACGCTGAATCGATTGGTGAGAGACGCGAATTGTTCCGAATAACTTTTCCTTCGCAAGGTCTCTATCTCATCTTCAAGAATTCTAAGTTTCAGAGACTCGATAGAGTCCGCCGACAGAATCTCCGAAAACTCCAGCGTCCTGTTCAACGACTGAAATAGCTCCGGGCGAAGGTTAAAAACGGCTCTGAGCAAATCGCCAATAAATGCATCAAAGCTAGAGAAAAGCCCAAGGAAGAGGCTTGTCTCCAGGATCTGGGGAAGCTCCGAACTCTTAAGACGTTCTATCTTGAATAACGCGTTCTGAATCGTCTTCAACGCCGCCACGCCTTCGAGCGTGGAGGTCTTGGGCAGATCAGCGATTGCGCCTGTAACTTCGGCTGCAACCCGTTCAAGGCGTTTTTTCTGGACCTTAGTGGCAAGAGGAATGAAATTGCGAACGGCCTCCCGAATGTCCAGTGTTCTGTGGGTCAGTGTGTCGATTGCTTTTCCGATAGGGTGCGCCGAAGAAATCCTTGGGGCACTTACTGTAATAGAACTTTCCTCACTGGGGGGCGTTTCGATAGGTTCCGCCATTGGATTATACAGGGCACGTAGGCGGGCAACAAGAAGCATGGAAACGATGGTGACGTGATGATGTTGGCCGCTCCTCAAGTTGAATCACATCGATGTTTATCAATAGAACCAACAACATAACCCCAAGTCCCCAATCCCGCCTGCTACAACATATCCGGGAGAACTCATTCATCGATGCCCGTATCCGAAGAAAAACTAGCAGCCAATAGAGCCAACGCCGAACACTCAACTGGCCCGGTCACGGCCGACGGCAAAGCAACCTCCAGCCAGAACGCAACAACTCACGGCCTCACGGGAAAAACCGTCCTACTCCCGCACGAAGACAAGGACGAGTTCCGGCGCTTCAGCGCCGAAGTCATCGCTCATCTCGCTCCTGAAGGCATCATCGAATGTGAATTCGCTCAAATGGTCGCCAATGCGCAATGGCGTTTGCGACGCATCAAGCTCGTCGAAGACGGCATGATGACCTCCGGCGAAATTGAAGCAATCGATCCGGACGCCGAGCGAAAGACCGTCGAGGAGGCCGAAACCCTCGCCCGCTGCTTCACGGAAAAGACCCACGCATTTTCCAACCTGAGCCAGTACGAGCATCGCCTCTACCGCACCATGACGAATGCCCTCAAGCACATCGGGGATCTCCAGGCCGCGCGCAACAAGTTTGAAGAGGGCGTAAGAGTCGAAAGCACGCGACTTTTCAACGTCTGGCAATTTACCCGCCCCTCATTTGGCCTTCCCTATCCCGAGGACGCGCCAACCGCCCCGCCAACCAATGGAGATGCGGCTACCAGCCGCGTTGGCGAGGCCATCCCCGGCGCCGAGCCAACGACGTTGGTCACCAATGAAGAGAATGGTCAGGACTCGTCCCCCCAAGTCTCCGGTCAAAGACCTGAACCTCTGGTCGTTGGCTTCGTTTTTCCAACTAACAAAATCCAGCCCCCGGCGGAGAACGAAAACGAGGACGAAAACATCGCAGCCTGACCACGCCGCCCCCGAATTTGATTAAACAAAACACAATCCGCGCAGACCCCCACGATGCCCACACGCGAACCTCGTCGGGTAATTATAAAAATAATTAATAGATAGCCAAACTTGCATTTCCAAAACTTCGCCTCTACACTGGAGGTTCAGAATGCTTATTAGCCTCACAGGCCGAATTACCGCGCTCGTCCCTGTAGTAGGGATCGTAGTCGTAGTAACCGTCCCTGTCTGAGGCTATCGGGCGCAGTTAAGTTTCCGAAGGCCATCAGCAGGGGCAACCGCCCTGGGGTTAAAATCCCGAGCTGATGGCCTTTTTTATTTGGTAAGCGCTTTACAAAGTAACAGGAGCAAAAAACGATGCAGACAGAAACCGGCAAAAAATTAATGACAGGAGCGGAAATCCTCCTCGAATGCCTTGCCCGTGAAAACGTCGACTGTTTCTTCGGCTACCCCGGCGGCGTCACCCTTCCCTTCTATGACGCGCTCTACGACAGCCACATCCGCCACGTTCTCGTTCGCCATGAAGAGAATGCCGCATTCGCTGCCGAAGGCTACGCTCGCGCCACCGGCAGGGTAGGCGTCTGCTGCGCCACGTCCGGACCCGGCGCCACCAACCTCGTCACCGGCCTCGTCGACGCCATGATGGATTCCATCCCGATCGTCGCCATCACCGGCCAGGTCCACTCCAAACTCATCGGCAGCGATGCCTTCCAGGAAGCCGACACTTTCGGTATCACCCGTTCCTGCACCAAGCACAACTACATGGTGAAGAACATCGACGAGCTGCCCCGCATCGTTCACGAAGCTTTCTACATCGCGTCATCGGGCCGCCCCGGTCCGGTGCTCGTCGACATCCCGAAGGACGTCTTCCAGGCCCGGGCCCACTACACGCCCGTCGAAAGCATCCATCTCCCCGGCTACAAGGTCTTCACAGAAGGCCATGCCGGCCAGATCCGCCGCGCCGCGCAACTCATTTTTGAAGCCGAAAAGCCCTTCGTCTACGCAGGCGGCGGCATCATTGCCGCCAATGCGTCCGCCGAACTGACCGAATTCGTGGAACTCGCCGACGCCCCCACGGTCACTACACTGATGGGACTAGGCGCGCTCTCCGCTGCCCATCCGAACTACATCAGCATGCCCGGCATGCACGGCAGCTATGCCGCGAACATGGGCATGACCGATTGCGATCTGCTCATCGCCCTCGGCGTCCGTTTCGACGACCGCGTCACGGGCCAGCTTGCCACCTTTGCCCGTCACGCCCGCGTCATCCACGTCGATATCGACCCGGCGGAAGTCGGCAAGAACCGCAATCCCGACATCCCCATCGTGGGTGACGTCAAACGCGTTCTCCAGAAACTCATCAAGAACCTGCAGGAGCTCGAAGCAGAGTTCAAGCCGAAGAACGCGGCAGCGCGCGCCAGGTGGCATGCGCAAATCAACGCCTGGAAAGCCGAGCGCCCGTACGACAAACCACATTCCGAAACCGACATCAAGCCCCAGCATTTAATGGAAGAGATCGACCGGCTCTCAGGCGGCCAGGCCATCGTTACTTCGGACGTCGGCCAGCACCAGATGTGGGCTGCGCAGCTTATCCGCTTCAACGAACCGCGCCTCTGGATCAACTCCGGCGGACTCGGCGCTATGGGCTTCGGACTCCCCTCCGCGCTCGGCGCCCAAATGGCCCGCCCCGACAAACTGGTCTTCTCCATCTGCGGTGACGGCGGCTTCCAGATGTCCGTCTCCGAACTCGCCACCATCGCCTCTCACGCCCTGCCCATCAAGATCATCGTCATGAACAATGGCTATCTCGGCATGGTGCGTCAATGGCAGACGCTCTTCTACAACAACCGCCTGAGCGCCGTAACCCTCGACTGCTTCCCGGATGCCGAAAAGCTGGCCGCCGCCTACGGCTTTAAAGGCCGCACAATCGACAAGCCGTGGCAGCTCACGCAGGCTCTCGAAGAAGCCATCAACGAGCCTGGCCCGTACTTGCTGAATGTAAAAGTAACGCCCGACGAAAACGTGTATCCGATGGTGCCCGCCGGCGGGTCCATCAACGAAATGGTGTTCTGCCCGGAACCGGTATTATCATGATCCAAACAATTTCACTGCTGATGGAAAACAAACCGGGTGCGCTATTGCGTGTCACCGGAGTTCTCGCTGCCCGCGGCTACAACATCGAAAGCCTGACGGTAGCAAAAACGCTGGACCCGGAGCTCTCGCGAATGACCATCGTGGTTGACGTGGAAGACCGTCTCCGCACCCAGGTCATCAAACAGATGAGCAAACTGATCAACGTTCTCCAGGCCGTAGACATGTCGGACGCGCCCTCCGTAATCCGCGATCTTGTTCTGGTGCGAGTGCGATGCCCGCAGGAATCGAGAGCCGCCGTACTGAAGGAAGCCGAAATCTTCCATGCCAGAGTAATCGATTCCTCAACCGACGGCTTCGCCATAGAAGCCACCGGCGAACCCGGCAAGCTCGATGAATTTATCGAAGTAATGCGCAGTTACGGCGAAAGCGACGTAGCAAGATCCGGGGCAGTATCAATGTCGCTGGAAGCCAAGAAACTGCGCCTCCAACCGCCAGTAATGACCCCGGTAGCAGTCCCCTGAACTCCGTTCCGAGCCGCGACTGTTAAGGAGCGGTACTCAAATGCAGCAATCTTAATCGAAGGAACATAAATGCCAAGACGCTTTTACGAAAAAGACGGAAACATCGAAGCCCTGAAAGGCAAGAAGATAGCCATAATCGGTTACGGCAGCCAGGGTCACGCACACGCCCTGAACCTCCGCGACTCCGGCCTCGACGTAGTAGTCGGCCTGCCCACAGAAAGCAAAAGCCGCGCCAAAGCAGAAGCCGCCGGCCTAACGGTGCTCACGCCATCTGAGGCGGCCAAAGCCGCGGACGTAATGATGATCCTGGTTCCCGACCACATCCAGGGCGAACTCTACGAATACGAGATCGGGCCGAACCTCACGGCCGGCAAAACGCTGATGTTCGCCCACGGCTTCAACATCCACTTCGGCTTCATCACGCCGCCGAAGGATGTCGATGTATCGATGATCGCGCCCAAAGCTCCCGGCCATCGCGTCCGCGAAGTCTTCACGGAAGGCTCCGGCGTACCGGCCCTTGTAGCCATCCATCAGGACGCCAGCGGAAAAGCTCTCGAAAACGCCCTTGCCTACGCAGCGGCCTTAGGCTGCCTCCGTGCTGGCGTAATCGAAACCACCTTCAAAGAAGAAACTGAAAGCGATCTCTTCGGCGAGCAGGCAGTCCTCTGCGGCGGAGCAGCCGAACTCATCCGCGCAGGCTTCGAGACGCTGGTAGAAGCAGGCTACGCCCCGGAAATCGCCTACTTCGAATGCCTCCACGAACTGAAACTGATTGTCGACCTCATCTATGAGGGAGGCTTAGGCTACATGCGTTACTCGGTTTCCGACACGGCGGAATACGGAGACTACACAAGGGGTCCGCGCATCGTAACAGCCGAAACCCGCAAAGAGATGAAAAAAATCCTCTCTGAAATCCAGTCCGGCGAATTTGCCCGGCAGTGGATCGCGGAAAACAAAAACGGGCGAGGCAATTTCTTAGCGATGCGAGCAGCCCAAGCCGACCAGCCAGTAGAAAACGTGGGCCGCGAGCTTCGCAAAATGATGACCTTTCTCAAACGCAACAAAGAGGCCGGCGTACCGCAAGCCTAACCAAACTCCATGCGCATTCAAACCTTCGACACCACGCTCCGGGACGGCACGCAGGGCGAAGCCGTCTCTTTCTCGGTAGAGGACAAAATCCTCATTACCCGGAAACTCGACGAGCTGGGTATCGACTACATTGAAGGCGGATGGCCGGGCTCTAATCCAAAAGACAAGGAATTCTTCGAACGCGCGCGCGGTCTGAAGCTGTCACACGCTAAACTGACAGCCTTCGGATCGACGCGCTTCGCGAAGAATCCAGTCGAAGAAGATCGCAACGTCCAACTCCTGATCGAAGCCGGAACCCCGGTCATCTCGATCTTCGGCAAAAGCTGGGACTTCCATGTAGCCAAAGCGCTCGGCATCAGTGAAGAAGAAAACCTGACGATCATCTCCGACACCGTAAGCTACCTCAAGGCCCACGGCAAGGAAGTGGTGTACGATGCCGAGCATTTCTTCGACGGCTACATCCATAACCCCGAATTCGCGCTCCGAACCTTGAAAGCCGCGAAAGACGCCGGAGCCGATGTCCTCTGTCTCTGCGATACCAACGGCGGCACGCTTCCGGATCAACTCGGCAAAATCGTAGCCGATGTTCGCTTAAAATTTGAAGGCACAATCGGCATCCATACCCACAACGATTCCGATGTAGCCGTAGCCAACGCCATGGCCGCGATCGATCACGGAGCAACCCACGTACAGGGCTGCCTCAACGGCTACGGAGAGCGCTGCGGCAACTCTAATCTCGCCTCGATCATCGCCAACCTCGAACTAAAGAAACACCACACAACCATCGGCAGCGAGAAACTCCATGACCTCTCCACCGTAGCCCGCTACATCGCCGAACTCGCCAACCTGCCCCTCCGCAGCGACCAGCCCTACGTAGGCAAGAGCGCCTTCGCCCACAAAGGCGGCATCCACGTCAGTGCCGTCATGAAGGATTCCGCCACCTACGAACACGTTGCGCCGGAGCTGGTCGGCAACCACCAGCGAGTCCTCGTGAGCGACCTCTCGGGCCAAAGCAACATGGTTTATAGACTACGCCAGCACGGCCTTGCCAATAGCCTGAACGAAGAAGGCCGCCGCGAACTTCTGAAGCGTGTGAAAGATATGGAGCACGCTGGCTACGATCTCGAAACGGCCGACGGAACGTTTGAATTGCTCGTCTATCAAGCCCTCCGGCCGGGAGTCGATTTCTTCGATATCCAGTGCTACGAAGCCACTATCCGGTCCGGCCATGCCACTGCAACTGTGAGCGTCCGCACGAATGACGGGCCGCTTTCAGCCACTGCCGAAGGCCACGGCCCCGTACATGCTCTCGATGTCGCATTGCGAAAGTGTCTTTCCGAACTATATCCCCGCATCGGACAGGTCCGCCTGACCGATTACAAAGTCCGCGTCCTCGATACTAATAAGGGGACAGACGCCAAAGTTCGCGTACTCGTGGAATGGTCGGACCACGAAAAAAGCTGGTCCACCGTAGGCGTCTCCGACGACGTAATTGAAGCCAGCTGGAACGCTCTCGTAGACGCGCTTCGGCTGGAGCTAATGCGGATCCAGTGAAAACCAGCATCTTCGAACTCTTCAAAATCGGTATCGGACCCTCCAGTTCCCATACCGTAGGTCCGATGCGCGCCGCGCGTGAATTCGCCCTCTCTCTTGACGAGCACGTCCAGTCGATTCGGGTTGAACTCTATGGATCCCTGGCGCTGACAGGCAAGGGCCACGGCACCGACCGCGCGATACTCCTCGGCCTCGCCGGCGAATCCCCCGAAACGGTAGATCCGGACAAAGTAGCCGAGCCCGGCCGAATCCCGATCAAAATCGTCTTCCACAAAGATCTGGTTCTGCCCGGGCACCCGAACGCCATGCGCTTCACGGCCACTCCCGGTCCGAGCGTTGTCTACTACTCAACCGGAGGCGGCTTCATCCAGCGCGAAGGCGAGACCCGAAACGCAGCCGATGAGCGCGAGCCAGTCGCCTTTCCTTTCGAATCGGCTGCGCAGTTGCTCGACTACGGAATTCCCGTCTGGGAGCTCATGCTGGAAAACGAAAAGGCCTGGCATTCCGAACAGGAAGTCCGCGATTACCTCACGAAGATCTGGCAGACCATGCACGCCTGTATGGAACGCGGCCTCGCCACCGAGGGAATACTGCCGGGCGGCTTGAACGTTCGACGCCGCGCCGCGGCCCTGGCCCGAAATCTTACGGAGAGCGGCAGTGCGGATCCCCTGGCCGTGATGGACTGGGTGAACGTCTTCGCCATGGCTGTTAATGAAGAGAATGCCGCGGGTGGCCGCGTTGTCACCGCTCCAACGAACGGCGCCGCCGGAATCATCCCGGCAGTCGGCGAATACTACCTCCGCTACCACACGGGTGCCACATACGAAGGCATCTTCCGCTACCTGCTGACAGCAGGGGCCATCGGCGTTTTATATAAGGAAAACGCCTCCATCTCGGGCGCAGAGGTAGGCTGCCAGGGCGAAGTCGGAGTCGCCTGCTCGATGGCCGCCGGAGGTCTCGTGGCCGCGCTCGAAGGTTCCAACTATCAGATCGAACACGCCGCCGAAATCGGCATGGAACACAATCTGGGCATGACCTGCGACCCCATCGGCGGGCTTGTCCAGATCCCCTGCATCGAGCGCAATGCCATCGGCTCCATGAAAGCCATTAACGCCGCCCGCATGTCCATGCAGGAGACCGAAGGCCACCAGGTTCATCTCGACCAGGTCATCAAAACCATGTACCAGACCGGTCTCGACATGCAAAGCCGGTACAAGGAAACATCGCTGGCTGGTTTAGCGGTGAATGTCATCGAATGCTAACATCGACTTCGTAAGTAACCTGCATCGTGCTTGACTTTCTCAAGGGTCCCGTACAGGCAATTCAAGACTTTTTCCAGTTGACAGGCCGGGCCCTCCGGAACGTCACCCGCTCCCCCCACTATTACGACGACGTCCGGATTCAGATGGACAAGATCGGCGTCGGCAGCATCCCGATCGTCCTCCTGACGGGCTTCTTCTCGGGCGCCGTTATGGCCCTGCAGATGGGACGCGCCCTCGGCCAGTACGGGCAAACCGGAAGAGTCGGAAATGTGGTCTCCATCATCCTTGTCCGCGAGCTGGGACCCGTGCTTACGTCGGTGATGGTGGCGGGCCGGAACTCCTCCGGTATCGCCAGCGAGCTGGGTTCCATGCAGGTGACCGAGCAGATCGACGCCATGCGCGCGCTGGGCACCGACCCGATTCAGAAGCTGGTCACCCCCCGAATGATCGCCACCGCAATCATGCTGCCGTGTCTGACGGTGATCGACGATTTCATCGGCCTGGTGGGCGGCTTTCTCGTCGCCAAGTTCATCTACGCGCTCCCCGCCCTGCAGTACTGGTCGACCACCTGGCGGGCGCTGGTCTGGAATGATCTCGGCCAGGGACTCGTGAAACCATTCGTCTTCTCTTTCGTGGTTTCGCTGATCGGATGTTTCTACGGGCTTCGAACCACAGGCGGCACGCAGGGCGTGGGCCGCGCCACCACCCAGGCAGTGGTCGCGGCATCGGTAACCATCTTCATTCTGGACTTCTTCATCGGCAAGTTCTTTGTCAGCGCGGGGTCGTCCTGATGGGCGTTTCACCACTTAGGTTTGAGAACGTCACTGTGAAGTTCGGCACCGACGTCGTCGCGCTGGACAACCTTTCGCTTGAAGTCGCGGAAGGCGAAACGCTCATCGTGATGGGCGCGGCGGGCAGCGGCAAAACCACGCTTCTGAAGACTGCCATGGGTCTGATCAAACCGGACTCGGGGCGCGTATTCCTGTTCGGCGAGGACGTGACCGATAAGCCCGAATCGGATTGGTTCGAGATTCGCAGCCGGATCGGCATGCTGTTCCAGGAAAGCGCCCTCTTCGATTCGATGACGGTGGCGCAGAACGTGGCCTATCCGCTGCTGAATCAGAAGTCGAACAAGACCCCCCGCGACAAAATGGAAGCAGCCGTGCGGGAGTCCCTGCGATTTGTTGAGCTTGAACAGACGATGAAGCTGTCTCCCAGCGAGCTCTCCGGCGGCATGCGCCGCCGCGTCGCGATCGCGCGCGCCGTAGTGACGAAACCGCCGCTGCTGCTCTACGATTCCCCTACCGCGGGACTCGATCCGATCACCGCGCACACGATCATGGCACTGATCATAAAGGAGCGGGACATCGACAATACCACCGCGCTGGTGGTCACCCATCGTTATCAGGACGGTAATCTGGTAGCGAACTTCCGTTACAATCCGGATAGCGGCCGACTGGATCCGGCGGGGAAAACGGGGACCAAAACAGTGTTCATTTTGCTTCGGGAAGGCCGTCTTGTTTATAACGGAAATCAGGCGGACCTGGAAAAGTCCGACGACCCGTACATCTCGAAGTTCGTGAAGCGACCGGAGCAGGCGGCGGCATAGATGGCAAGTCAGGAAAAAGTCAAATGGTCGCAATTACGGGCTGGCATCGTTGCATCGGTGGCCATTGTGATCGCGGCTGTCCTGATCTTTCTGCTGACGGGACAATCCGGCTTATTCCAGGGTGAGTTCCACCTGAAGACCTACATGGAGGATTCGGCCGGCATGGCGACCAACGCGCCGGTTCGGCTGAACGGAATCCTGGTGGGGCATATTGGAACGGTGACGCTTTCGGGCTCGCGCGACCGCATGCACACGGTCGATATCGACATGGTGATCCAGGAGAAATACCTCGATCAGATCCCGGAGGATTCCAGAGCTGCCATCAGTTCGGCCAATCTGCTTGGCGACAAGTACATCAACATCACTCGCGGAACGCATCCGAAACATGTGGAGCCGGGCGGCCAGATCGATGCTTTGGCGACGCAGGATATCCCGGAAGTCATCGCGCAGAGTTCGCTGCTGCTGGGACAGTTCCAGACCATCATGGGCCGTATCGACGGACTCCTTGCCATCGTGGAAAACGGCCAGGGCAATATCGGAAAGCTGCTGAAGGACGATTCGCTCTACGACCGGGCCAACGCGACGGTCGGGGAAGTCCAGCAACTGGTGAAGGACGTCAAGGACAGCAACGGGACGATCAGCCACCTACTTTACGACGACACACTTTACAACGATATCCGAAGGCCGATTCAGCGCCTTGACGACATGCTGGCTCAGATACAGCAGGGTAAAGGGAGCGCCGGCAAGCTGATTAACGATCCGGCGCTTTACGACGAGGCCCGGCAGAGCATAGCGGAAGCCAAACAACTGCTGACGAATCTCAACTCGGGCAAGGGCACCGCGGGCAAATTCCTGACTGACGACCAGATCTATACGCAGCTCAATCTGATCGAGGCCAAAGTAACTACTGCGATTGACAAGATCAATGCAGGTCAGGGCACCATCGGCCAACTGATGGTGAATCCGCAACTCTACGATTCGCTGAATGGAACCGCCCGGGAAGTGCAGAGCCTGATTAAGGACATGCATGCCAACCCGAAGAAGTTCCTGACGATCAAGCTCGTACTGTTCTAAGCGTGAGTGGGATAAAGCTCATCGTTAATGCCGACGATTTCGGCTTCACGCGCGACGTGAACGAAGGGATTGTCGAAGCTCACCGTAACGGCATTCTTACAGCGACAACGCTGATGGCATACGGGGATGCCTTCGACCATGCAGTGGCGCTGGCGAAGGAGACGCCGTCACTCGATGTTGGATGCCACCTGGTGCTGGTTGACCGGTGGGGGGTGAAGAATCTGGCTTGGGCACTCGCACAGAGCGAATCGCGTGTTTTTGAAACGTTCGCGGCGCAGGTTCGAAAGATTGTCAGAGCCGGGATTCAGCCGACTCATCTCGATACGCATAAGCATGCGCATTTGCTGCCATCGGCGCTGAGCGCGATCACCCGTGTTGCCCGTGAGTTTGGCATCGTCTGGGTGCGGCAGCCGCTTGTGTTGGCGCAACGGCGAAAGATGCGGGGCTTGAAGACTACCGATCACTTCACGGGATTTCGCGCTACGGGCAACCTGAACCGCGAGAGTCTGATTGGGGAACTGGAGCGTTTGCCGGAAGGGCTCACTGAGTTCATGTGTCATCCGGGCAAGTTGGGGGAGGAGTTGCAGATGGCACCGACGCGATTGAAGGAGAGCCGGGCGATTGAACTCGCGGCGCTAACCTCTGGCGAAGTGCGGGATGTGGTCCAGCGCCGCGGCATTCAGCTGGTGAATTACCGCGATTGACACGCAAGAATGCCGGCGGCGCAAGCGACCGCCAGCGCTACCTGTTATTCAGTTGTCAAAGAGCGCGCGGCGGGAGCCCTTTTCAGGGTCCGCCTGACCAGAGGCAGCCATCTCTGCCTGGGTATCGAGAGGATAAGGCCTGACCGTTATCTTGCATTGCGCCTAATCCTGGTACGGCATGAGTGTAACTCCCGCTCAGCGAGCCAGGGCTGATTCCGGCGCTAAGGCACTCCATCTTAAGGGCAAATGTTTTTCCGCGGTCTGTGATTGCTCTCGGGTGATAACTTGTACGGTATGGCACGCCCGCGGTTCACGCTGTTTTTTCTGGCTGCGCTGCTGAGCGCGCAGACTTCAGAGCTGGCGGACGCGTGGCGGAGCGGCGGGCAGTTCTTCAGCTGGCAGGCTTCGGCGGCGAACGGGTCGAAGACTCTGCAAATTTTCTATACCTGCTTTGGCGAGCAGGGGAAGCCGGCGATTCTTCTGCTGCATGGATTCCCTACCAGCAGCTTCGACTATCTGGGTCTCACCCGCGAACTCAAGAACGATTTTCGCGTTTGTACGTTCGATTTTCCGGGCTATGGGTTTTCAGACAAGCCCACAGGCAGCTACCGGTATACGCTGAAGGACGACGCGGAACTGACTCGTTATTTTTTGAAGAATGTAGCGAAGTTCAATGACTTCGTACTTTACTCGCATGACCGGGGCGACAGCGTGGCGCTTAACTTCCTGCAACTGGTCGAGGCGTCCGATTCGTTTAAAGTCACGCAGATGTTCATCACGAACGGCAATATGTATTTACCTCTGGCGAACCTTACGGAGTTTCAGAAGCGCGCGCTCAATCCTGCCACCAGTGCTGCAGCTGTCAAGTCTATGACCCCGCAGTTGTTCGCCGGGGGGATGGGCGCGACAACTTATACTCCGGCGTTGAAACCCGACGATCCGGAAGTGAAGGCTCTGGCCGCGATCTTCGCTTATCAGGATGGTGTTCAGGTTGTGCCGGAGACGATCAAGTATCTGAATGAGCGGGCGCAATTCGAGGTCTCTTTTCTGGAGAGCCTTGCAAAGACATCGTTTCCGGTGACGATCATCTGGGGTATTCACGATATGGTTTCACCCGTTCGCGTGGCTGAGTATGTTTGGGGTCGTTACCTGCAAACTCGTCCAGTGAGCGGCGCTTTCTGGATCGCTCCTTGTGGCAACCATTACCTGCAGCACGACCAGCCTGGGGCTGTTGCGCAGATCATGCGATCGACGCTGAGCGGGAAACATCAGGTGGCTCCGGCGAATCTGTCGGGCGATGTCTGCGCGCCTGTGCTGGCGGGAACGACTCCGTAGAATCATGCCGGTTGCTCTCAGTCTTTGCATGATTGTGAAGAATGAAGGGCTCAACCTCCCCGCGTGTCTGGATTCGGTGCAGGGACTGGCTGGCGAGTTGATCGTTGTCGATACCGGTTCGACGGATGGCACTGCCGATGTCGCGCGCCGATACGGCGCGGAGGTTGTGCCATTCGACTTCACCAGGGTTGATTTCGCGGCGGCTCGAAATTGCGCTCTTGCGCGCGCTCGCAGCCCGTGGATTCTGGTGCTCGATGCGGATGAAGTGCTGGACCCGGCGGGCATTCCCGCTATCGCGGAACTCGTTGCTCGTAACGATAATGCGGGCTATTTCCTGGAGCGACACAATCGCCGGGCGGAAAACGTTACACGGGATTATGTTGTCCGGTTGTTTCCCAACCGGCCTGATTACAGATACAGAGGCCGGGTGCATGAAACTATCGATGCGTCGGTGCTGGCTGGTGGCGGGCAATTGATTAAGACTGACATCCGCATCGATCATAATTTTTCTTCAGATCGCGAGGCGCGGCGTCGGAAGAATCACTGGTATATCGAGATTCTGAAGGAAGAGATTGCGGCTGATCCGAGCGACGACTCGCGGCTGGATTTTCTCGCCACCGAGTATCACCAGCTCGAGATGTTCGATGAGGCTACAGAAGTTGCCGAGCGTATTGCGCTGATGAGGCCTTTGGATGCTCGCGCGCATTTGTTTGCGGGCGTTTATCATTTGCTTTACAAGCCCGATTTTGTGAAGGCGCGGGCAGATTTTAATCGTGCTCTGAGCTTGCGGCCGGGTTATCCGGAGGCGGAATCGTTTTTGAGGACGCTGGACGAGCGCGAGCGGGCTTCCCAGACGAAAGCGTAGAAGCGGCGTAGTTCGCGGAAGCCGCAGCGCTTGTAAAGTTTGATGGCTTCTTCGTTCGCGCTGGTTACGGCGAGGCTGATGCGTTTTGCTCCCGCGGCCCGGAGTGATGCGATTGCCTGCTGCAAGAGTTCGTAGCCCAGGCCCGCGCCTCTGGCTTTTGGTGTTACGCAGATTTCCGCTATATGTCCGACGTCTTCGGCTATGAACGCGGATAGTATGGTTCCCACGGCTTGGCCGGCGTTGTCGTATGCCAGGAACGACGCGGGTGCGTGGAATGTTACTGAGCCCGGGAAGGTTTCGATGTTTTGTACGCAGGTTGCGGCTTCAGATTCGGTTTGATAGTGTTCGTTGATTTTTGAATCCGGATGGCCGGCGTAGGCTTTTGCTATTACGTTGGCTGCGGCG
>Ga0182013_10005158_pt1 | contig 15312 bp, 19 predicted proteins | sample 612S2MmetaG_FD_120487 | JGI IMG/M metagenome (GOLD analysis project Ga0182013, IMG submission 120487) | Permafrost microbial communities from Stordalen Mire, Sweden - 612S2M metaG | ecosystem: Environmental > Terrestrial > Soil > Wetlands > Permafrost | place: Sweden: Stordalen | collected...
GGCTTGGCTGTCTGGCCGTGAACGCCAGCGTCGCCTTCGCCAAATGGGCCGTGCCGCAGGCGAAAGTTCTGAGCGCCAAGCTTCTGAGCGAAGTCGAAGCGCGCCTCGCCAAGAAATAGGCTGCCGCCGCCGGCTGCTCATATCCGTCGAAACAAGCGCGTTTCGGCGGATTTTTTGCGCCCGAGGCGCTTTTCTCAGGCAATCAGGGCTTTGCGCCGGCTGCGCTCTTCCCTTCATGGCGCGGCGCTGCTATCGGGTGCGACATGACCACCCACAGCTTAGACAATATCCGCAATTTCTCGATCGTCGCCCATATCGACCACGGCAAATCCACGCTTGCCGATCGCCTGATCCAGCAGACCGGAACGGTCGCCGCCCGCGACATGGTCGAGCAGGTGCTCGACTCCATGGATATCGAGCGCGAGCGCGGCATCACCATCAAGGCGCAGACCGTGCGTCTCGACTACAAGGCGAAGGATGGCAGGGATTACATCCTCAATCTGATGGATACGCCCGGCCATGTCGACTTCGCCTATGAGGTCTCGCGCTCCCTTCATGCCTGCGAGGGCTCGCTGCTGGTGGTGGACGCCAGCCAGGGCGTCGAGGCGCAGACGCTCGCCAATGTCTATCAGGCGCTCGACGCGGGGCATGAAATCGTGCCCGTGCTCAACAAGATCGACCTTCCCGCCGCCGAGCCGGACCGCATAAAGCAGCAGATCGAGGATGTGATCGGGCTCGACGCTTCGGAGGCGGTGCTGATTTCGGCCAAGACCGGCATCGGCATCGAGGACGTGCTGGAGGCCATCGTCGCGCGCCTGCCGGCGCCAAAGGGCGACGAGGCGGCGCCGCTCAAGGCGGGCCTCGTCGACAGCTGGTATGACGCCTATCTCGGCGTCGTCGTGCTCGTGCGCGTGTTCGACGGCGTGCTGAAAAAGGGCCAGAAGATCAAGATGATGGGCACGGACGCCCATTACGAGGTCGACAAGATCGGCGTGTTCAAGCCCAAGATGCAGGACGTCGCGCAGCTGGGGCCGGGCGAGATCGGCTTCATCACCGCGCAGATCAAGCAGGTCGCCGATACGCGCGTCGGCGACACCATCACCGACGACAAGAAGCCCTGCGCCGAGGCGCTGCCCGGCTACAAGCCCGCGCAGCCGGTCGTGTTCTGCGGCCTGTTTCCGGTCGACGCCGCCGATTTCGAGGATCTTCGCGCCGCGATCGGGAAACTCAGGCTCAACGACGCCAGCTTCTCCTTCGAGATGGAGTCCTCGGCGGCGCTGGGCTTCGGCTTCCGCTGCGGCTTCCTTGGCCTGCTGCATCTGGAGATCATTCAGGAGCGGTTGCGCCGCGAGTTCAATCTCGATCTCATCGCGACGGCGCCTTCCGTCGTCTACAAGATCAAGCTCACCAATGGCGAAGAGATCGAGCTGCACAATCCCGCCGACATGCCGGATGTGGTCAAGATCGAGGAGATTCAGGAGCCTTGGATCAGGGCCACGATCCTGACGCCGGACGACTATCTCGGCTCGGTGCTCAAGCTCTGCCAGGACCGGCGCGGCATTCAGGCCGATCTCAACTATGTCGGCAAGCGCGCCATGGCGATCTATGATCTGCCGCTCAATGAAGTCGTGTTCGACTTCTACGATCGCTTAAAGTCCATCTCCAAGGGCTATGCGAGCTTCGACTATCACATCACCGACTATCGCGCCGGCGATCTCGTGAAGATGAGCATTCTCGTCAACGCCGAGCCGGTGGACGCGCTGTCGATGCTGGTGCATCGCACTCGGGCCGAAGGGCGCGGAAGGCAGATGGTGGAGAAGCTGAAGGAGCTGATCCCGCCGCATATGTTCCAGGTGCCGATCCAGGCGGCCATCGGCGGCAAGATCATCGCGCGCGAGACGGTGCGCGCCTTCCGCAAGGACGTGACCGCCAAATGCTACGGCGGCGACGCCACGCGCAAGCGCAAGCTTCTGGAAAAGCAGAAGGAAGGCAAGAAGAAGATGCGCCAGTTCGGCCGCGTGGAAATCCCGCAGGAGGCGTTTATTGCGGCGCTGAAGATGGAGGAGTAGGTTTGCGCCGCTATGCACGGCGCTCTCATGGATTGATCCTCATAACGTTATACGGTATAGATTTTCATGATCCAGAGTTTCGGCGATCCTGAAACCGAGCTGATCTGGGCGGGCCGTCGCAGCCGCAGACTGCCGTTCGACATTCAGGCCGTGGCGTTGCGCAAGTTGCGTCTCATCAATCAAGCCCGGACGGTGGGCGATCTTCGCGCGCCGCCGGGCAACCGTCTTGAGGCGCTGAAAGGCGACCTGGCGGGACGGCATTCGATCAGGATCAACGATCAATGGCGCATTTGCTTCGTATGGAGCGAAGGAGGGCCGTCGCATGTCTCCATCGTCGACTACCATGACTGAGCTTCTCCCCAATCCGACGCCGGGCGAGATTCTCGTCGAGGAATTTCTGAAACCAATAGGCCTGAGCCAGAGCGCGCTCGCCCGCGCCCTTCACGTCCCGCCGCGCCGCATCAACGAGATCGTGCTGGGCAAGAGGGCGGTCACCGCCGACACGGATTTGCGGCTCGCGCGCTATTTCGGGATGTCCGAGGGATTTTTTCTCGGCTTGCAGGCGGACTTCGATCTGATGGCGCGCCGACGGGAGATCGCGGCGGAACTGGCGGCGATCGAACCGCGGGCGGCGTGAGGCGGGGGAAGGCAAGAAGAAGATGGGCCAGTTCGGCCGCGTGGAAATCCCGCAGGAGGCGTTTATCGCGGCGCTGAAGATGGAGGAGTAGGGGGCTCAATTGAAGCGAGGCTTCTGGTTTTGGTTCGAATAAGATATATTTTTGACGATGATCAAAACCCTCAGCTATCCCCTCACCATCGAACATTGCCCGGAAGACGGCGGCTATCTCGCTGTTTTTCCTACTTTGCCGGGCTGCCAGACTTGGGGTGAGACTTACGAAGCGGCCGTGCGCAACGCCGAGGAAGTCCTCGCAGTGTTCATAGAAACGCTCGCCGCAAATGGCGATCCGATCCCGGAACCGACAATCCTGACCACGCGGGCGCAGGGCAAACCTGCAGCCATTTTAATGTCGGCGGAGGCTTTCTCTTCCTTCGAGCAGACAGCCTATCTGCTGCAAAGCCCGCGAAACGCCCAGCGACTGATGGAAGCGGTCGCCCAGCTTGGAAGCGGCGACGACTCTTCCGCTTAACGCCCCAACCCCGGCGCCGTCGCGGGGCCGCCGGCGGGCGTTGGCGTCGTGGTCTTGCCGCCGATGGCTGCGGGGGCGGGGGCCGGTCCCGGCGCGTGGATCGGCTTTGGCGTCGGCTTGCCGCCGACAGCGGCCATGTTCGGCGGGATCACCTTCATGCTGTTGACGGTCGCCCCCGGCTTCGTTTTCACGCCGGATACGCCCGGCTCGATGGCCAGCGCGGGCGCGCAAAAGGCGAGGAATAGCGCGACAAGGGCGATCCGGCTTTTCATTCTTTTCTCCGCTGGCGGCGTGGCGCGTGCTTGCGCCGCCATAGTGGTCAGGCCTCCGGCGCCTGTCAACGCGCCCGCCGCAAATGAAAACGGCGCCCGTTTTGGCGGGCGCCGCTGGAATCTCGGGCGATAGGCGCGCGCCTTACGCCAGATACTGGCCGCCGTTGATCGTCAGGGTCGAGCCGGTGATGAAACCAGCGTCGTCGGCGGCGAGGAACACCACGGCCCGCGCGATTTCCTCCGGCTCGCCGAGGCGGCCGACCGCGATGAAGGGGATGATGTGCTTGTCCAGCACGTCCTGCGGCACGGCCTTCACCATTTCCGTGGCGATATAGCCCGGCGCGATGGCGTTGACGGTGATGCCCTTCGACGCGCTTTCCTGCGCCAGCGCCTTGACGAAGCCGATGTCGCCGGCCTTGGAGGCGGAGTAGTTGGTCTGGCCGGCCTGGCCCTTCTGGCCGTTGATCGAGGAGATCACGATGATGCGGCCAAAGCCCCGGTCGCGCATGCCGTTGATGACCGGGCGCGTGACGTTGAACAGCGAGTTCAGATTGGTGCCGATCACGGCGTTCCACTGCGCCAGCTCCATCTTGTGGAACAGGCGGTCCTTGGTGATGCCGGCGTTGTTGACGAGGATCTCGACCGGGCCGAGGTCTTTCTCGATCGCGGCGACGCCAGCGGCGCAGGCGTCGTAGTCGGAAACGTCGAACTTGTAGACGTTGATGCCGGTCTCGGCCTTGAACTTGTTGGCGGCCTCGTCATTGCCGGCATAGGTCGCGGCGACCTTGTAGCCGGCGGCCTTCAAGGCCTTGGAAATTGCTTCGCCGATGCCGCGCGTGCCGCCGGTCACAACAGCCACTCTCGCCATTTTTCTACTCCCTTGGTTGAATTTTTTTTGTGATTGGGCAGTCGGGAGGTCGGCAATCGATTTTCCGATTGCCTGTCGCCGACTGCCTTTAGCCTTTTCTAGCGCTCGACCGTCATGGCGATGCCCATGCCGCCGCCGATGCACAGCGTGGCGAGGCCCTTGCCGCCGCCGCGACGCGCCAGCTCATGCAGCAGGGTCGTCAGGATGCGGGCGCCCGAGGCGCCGATCGGATGGCCGATGGCGATGGCGCCGCCGTTCACGTTCACGATCGACGGATCCCAGCCCATGTCCTTGTTGACGGCGAGAGCCTGCGCGGCGAAGGCCTCATTGGCCTCGATGAGGTTGAGGTCGGAGACCTTCCAGCCCGCCTTTTCGAGCGCCTTGCGCGAGGCCGGGATCGGGCCCGAGCCCATCACGGACGGATCGACGCCGGCGGTCGCCCAGGAGACGATGCGCGCCAGCGGGGTCAGGCCGCGCTTCTTGGCCTCATCCGCGCTCATCACTACCAGCGCGGCGGCGCCGTCATTGATGCCCGAGGCGTTGGCGGCGGTGACCGTGCCGTCCTTGGTGAAGGCGGGGCGCAGTTTGGTGACCCCCTCCAGAGTGACGCCATGCTTGATATATTCGTCCTGGTCGACGGTGACGTCGCCCTTCTTGCCGGCGATGACATAGGGGACGATCTCGTCCTTGAACTTGCCGCCCTTCTGCGCCGCCTCGGCCTTGTTCTGCGAGGCGACCGCGAAGGCGTCCTGATCGGCGCGGCTGATCTGCCACTTCGCGGCGACGTTCTCGGCGGTGATGCCCATGTGGTAATTGTTGAAGGCGTCGGTGAGGCCGTCTACGATCATCGTGTCGGTGAATTTGACGTCGCCCATCTTGGTGCCGGAGCGCAGATGCGCGGCGTGGGTGGACAGAGACATGCTCTCCTGGCCGCCCGCGACGACGATCCGAGCGTCGCCCGCCTGAATCTGCTGGGCGGCGAGAGCCACGGCGCGCAGGCCCGAGCCGCAAACCTGATTGATGCCGAAAGCGGTCGCGGAATCCGGAATGCCCGCCTTGATAGCGGCCTGACGGGCGGGGTTCTGGCCATGGCCGGCGCCGAGCACCTGGCCGAGGATCACTTCGCAAACGTCGGCGGGGGCGACCTTGGCGCGCTCCAGCGCGGCCTTCAGGGCGACCGCGCCGAGGTCATGGGCGGGAACGCCGCCGAGAGCTCCATTGAACGATCCAACGGCGGTCCTCGCCGCGGACACGATCACGATTTCGGTCGTCATATCGATCTCCCTAAATGCTCCAGCCGGGTGGGGCGCGCCTGCGCCTCGGGCGAAAATGTTGCGCGCCATGCGTCAAACCGCTTCATGCGCCAGCGTCGTTTTGCACGGTTTGGCGCGAAGCGAAAGCCGTCCGTGACGAAAATATTGCCGCAGGGGCGGTTTTGAGACTATCGTCGCAGTGCGGGATAGGTTGTTTTACCGGGAGCGTCGGCGCTCCAACCGCCAGGGGGAGGCATAGCGTCGCGCATCATGGCAAACGAAAAAAAACCCACGACGATCAAGAAATACGCCAACCGCCGACTGTACGACACCGGGACGAGCACCTATGTGACGCTGGAGGATCTGGCCACCATGGTCAAGCGCGGCGAGGATTTTCTCGTCTGCGACGCCAAGAGCGGGGAGGACATCACCCGGCCCGTGTTGACACAGATCATATTCGAGCAGGAGGGCAAGGACGGCCAGAGCCTGCTTCCGGTCTCTTTCCTGCGCCAATTGATCCGCTTTTACGGCGATTCAATGCAGATGCTGGTCCCCAGCTATCTGGAATTCTCCATCGACAAGCTCACCCGCGACCAGCAGAAATTCCGCGACCAGTTCACCTCGGCGCTGGGGGCCACGCCCTTCGGGCAGCCTACCCGCGCGGCTTTCGAGGCCATGGAGGAGCAGGCGCGCAAGAATATGGTGGTCTTCCGCCAGGCGCTGAGCATGTTCAACCCCTTCGGCGGCGTGGGTGAGGGGACCGTGCCCGTTCCGGGAGATGACGTAGAGGGCGCAGCCGCAAAGCAGCATTCCGACGTCGACGATTTGAAGCGCCAGCTTGAAGAACTCAACAAGCGGATCGACAAGATCTCCGGCGGAAGCTGACGCCGCGTCGAACCTATATGCGCGTTAATGTCCGGACGCGATCTGGGTTGGCAGAGTGAACGGCTGGGCCGATCCGGGGCCGGCGCTGCCGAAGAGGGAGCCCTGGAAGAAATCCACTCCCCACTCTCGAAGGATGCTTGCGGTTTCAGCGTCCTCGACCCATTCCGCGACGATCTTGAGTTCGAGGTGATGCGCCAGGTCGATCAGCGTGCGCACAAAAAACCGGTCGTCCGCCGAATTGACGATGTTCTGTACGAAGACGCCGTCAATTTTGACGAGGTCAAAGGCAAGGGCGCGCAAGTTGCGGAACGAGGTATGGCCGGCGCCAAAGTCGTCCATCGCCACCTTTATGCCGAGCCTTTTGCATGAGGCGATCACATGGCTTGTGGTCTCTATGTCCTCGATCATGCTGGTTTCGGTGATTTCGACGGTCAGTCGTTCGGCCACTCCCGAATGGGCGAGAACGCCGGAGGCCAGCCGGTCAGGCCATTCGGGGTCCAGAATGGAAGCCAGCGAAGCATTGATCGACAATCGCAGCGAGGGGTTTTCGGCCAGACACACAAGCGCGAGCTCCATCACCCGCTGATCCAGCAGTCTCACCAATCCGGCCTTTTCGGCCACGGGGAGAATTGACCCGGGCGACACCATCGAGCCGTCGTTGAGTCGCACGCGCAAGAGCGCTTCGTAGAAAGCGGTCTGACCGTCCTTGGCCTGAACGATCGGCTGAAAGGCGAGTTCGACACGCCTCTCGTTCAGCGCCGAGACGATGTTGTCGGCGACCTGCAAGGCGCGAAGTCTCGCGTCCTCGCGGGCAAGGGAGGCTGTGTAGGCAATGTATCGCGCGCCGTTGCGCTGGCGGGCGACGTCGAGAGCTTCCTCCGCGTGCTGGAACAGCACCTGGGTGGTGCGCCCCTCGCGCGGACCGACCACGCCGCCGATGCGGATTGTCGCCGGAATTGCGCCCGCCGCCGTTTCAAATGGCGTGGCGGTGACGACTTCGATCATCCTGAGAGCGACCAGCTTGGTCTGCTCGGTGTCGCACTCCGGCAGGACCAGCGCGAATTTGTTTCCGGCGTGTCGCGCCACCAGATCGTTGACCCGAAGATTCTCCGTCAGCCGCGTCGCGAGCCTGCGGATCACTTCGTCCCCGGCGTCGTAGCCATAGGTGCGGTTAAGCGCGAAAAGATTCTCCAGCGCCACCAGCAAGACGGCGAAAGGCTTTCTCGTGCGTTCGGCGGCGTCAAGAATCCGCTGCACGTGCTCCGTGAGATGCGCCCGGTTGAATGCGCCGGTCAGCGGGTCGAATTGCGACTGGAGCGCCAGATGCCGCTCCTTTTGGTGTTGTTCGGTGACCACCCGAATGACGCCATGCGCGCGGGCCGGGCGGTCATCGGGACCCTTGAACCAGCGGCCGACATCCTCCACCCAGATCACGCTTGGGTTGCCCGCTTCGCGCGGCGCGCTCAATGCGTACACGACCTGATATGGCGCGCCGGCCCCCTCGTCCTTGCGCTCCGATTTGACGATCGCATCGTAACGGGACGTCGCGCTTTCCGCTGCGAGCCGGTCTCCAAACGCCATCCCGCTAGACAAGTCCACGCCCTTGAGCGGCGCGAGCACCTGATCGAGATTGGCGCCCCATTGGAGCCTGTCGGTGATGAGATCCCAATCGTAAATCAATTCGCCGATCGAGTTCATTACGAGGGCGGCGTCAAGGCCGCCGACGGTTTGATCGATGGCGGGAGTCTGGACGGTCGCGATAGCCGGCGCGGAGTTGGTCTTTTCGGTGACCGGCGTGGCGTTATTCCGCGCCGAAAGGTATCGCAATTGCATGAGCGCATCCAGGTCAGGAAGGCGAATTACTTACCGGGGCAAATTGCCAACAAGAAGTAAATTCGACGTTAGTGCTGGCGCAATATTATCCGACCACTTGAACAATATCAGGCGCCGCCATGCGAAAATCCGACTCTGCTCGGAGAATGGCTCTATTTGTGTCTCGGGTCGAAATACGGCGGCGCGAGTTCGAATGTCGCGAAGTCGAAGCCTGGCGCCACCGTGCAGCTCACGAGCGTCCAATCGCCCAGGCTCCTGGCGGCCTGCCAGAAATGCGCCGGAACCACGCATTGTGGGCGTTCGTCCGCCAGAAGATCCGTGCCGAGCCTGAAGGTTGTCGCCTCTTCGCCATTTTCTGAAAGCGACAGAAGCAGAGGCGCGCCGGCGTGGAAGAGCCAGATTTCGGCGGAATCGACCCTGTGCCAGGCCGAAACCTGTCCGCCGCACAGCAAAAAATAAATTGCGGTCGACGCCGCGCGGCCCGAAGCGACCCGACGGGCGTCGCGAAAGGTCTCTCGATAAAAGCCGCCTTCGGGGTGCGGAGCTAGGCCGAGCAGCTCGATGACCTCCTTCGCGGTGAGGCGATCAGGGATCAGGCCGGTCATCCGCGAAAATCGTTCTTGCGCTCGCGCATTCTTGCGAACACTTCCACCGGATCGTCGTCGGACATGCCCATCGCGGTTTGCACCAGCTGATCTTCAGCACGCAAGAACGGATTGGTCGCCCGCTCCAGCGCTATTGTCGTCGGAAGCGTATATTTGCCGGCGGACCGCAGCTCATCCACTTCGCGCGCCCGCTCCGCCAGCATCGGATTTTCAGGGTCGACGGTGAGGGCGAAGCGCGCATTGGCCTGCGTATATTCATGGCCGCAGTAGACGCGGGTTTCATCGGGCAGTTCAGCCAGCTTTTCGAGGGAGTTATACATCGTCTCCATCGTCCCTTCGAACACGCGTCCGCATCCGAGGGAAAACAGCGTGTCGCCGACGAACACCGCTTCATCCTCAAGAAAATAATAGGCGAGATGTCCGGTGGTGTGGCCGGGCGTTTCGAGGACGCGCGCCAGCGTGGGCCCGATGGCGACGACATCTCCTTCGCCGACAAGAACATCGACCCCATTCAGGCGATGCGCGTCCTTGTGGGCGCCGACGACGACGAGGCCTGGAAAGGCGCTCCGCAACGCCGGGACGCCCTGAACGTGGTCGAGATGATGATGGGTCAGCAGCACATGGGTCAGCCGCCAACCGAGACGCTTGGCCTCCGCTGCGATGGCTTCGCCATCCGGCGCATCGATCGAGGCGGTTTCGCCGCTGTGATCGTCATGAAGAAGCAGTCCGAAATTATCTTCAAGGCAAATGAATTGATGGATTTCGAGCCCCATTCAGTTTCTCCCTAGGCCAGGTTCGCATGATCACAGGCGATTTTCGCGCCAATGGCGTCGGCGAGAACCCGGTTCCATAACCTTGAGGCGGAGCCTCGCGGAAAACATAACCGCCGCCTCCGACGCCACGACGTACACGCCTTGCATTGAATGGGTTTTAAGCCAATTATCGCGTCATGTCGCTGGATGTCGTGGATCTTCGGGCTTTTTACGATTCGCCGCTGGGTGGGGTCGCCCAGCGGCTGGTTTCGAGGGTCGTTCGGGCCCGATGGGAGGGCCAGACCGCCGGTTTGGGCGTTCTCGGGGTCGGCTACGCAACGCCCTACCTGGCCGGAATGCAGGCGCAGCGCGTTCTGGCGTTCATGCCAGCGGCGCAGGGCGTGGTGCACTGGCCCAATAATGGTCGCTCGGCTTCCGCTCTGGTCGATCCAACCATGATGCCGCTGCCGGACGCCTGCATTGATCGCATCCTGGTGGTCCATGCGCTGGAGACAGGCGAACATCCGCGTGACCTGCTCGAGGAAATTTGGCGCATCCTGGCGCCGGGCGGGCGGGTTATCATCGTGGCGCCGAGCCGCACGGGCCTTTGGGCGCGGGTTGACACGACGCCATTTGGCAACGGCCACCCCTATTCGCGGGGTCAGCTGCACGACCTGCTGCAGGAGACGATGTTCCTGCCGGTGTTCTGGGGCGAGGCGCTTTATGTGCCGCCGTTCGGCAGTCCTTCGCTGCTTCGCTCGGCGCCCGCCTTCGAGCGCATCGCCGGGCGTTTCTCCCTGCCGGGCGGCGGCGTCCATGTCGTTGAGGCGACCAAGCAGCTGTTTCGCCCGATTGGCCTGCGTCGCGCCGTGCGCCGCGCCGCCGTGGTGCTTGAGCCGGAGATGGAGCCCGTCGGCGCCTAGCGCCCGCCAGCAGCGGCGCGCGGGCCAAAATCCACCGGAACGCCGAAGCTCTGGGCGAGGAACAGCGCTCCGTGAACGAGGCCGGCGTTGTCGATGCTGTGCTCCAGTCCCGGAGAGAGGTGCCACTGCGCCGAAAGTCCAATTTCAGCAAGCGCATTGGTCGAGAGGAACAGCGCCTCCACGGGAATTAGGGGATCCAGCTCGCCATGCACCAGCAGGATGGCGGGCGGCGTTCCCGTGGCGGGAAGCTCCTCGCCCGGCGCTTCCGGTCCTGCGACGAGCACGCCGGAATAGCCGAGAATCGCGCGCGGCGCGATTTTACGGCGCAGCCCGGTGTGTAGCGCCATCATCGTGCCCTGGCTGAAGCCGACCAGCGCCAGCGCTCGTTCATCGAGCCCGCGTTTGGCGAGTTCCGCGTCGATGAAGGCGTCGAGCGTTGGCCGGGCGGCCACCACGCCGCGCCATCTTTCGTCAGGGTCGCGCATGGTCAGCGGAAACCACTGCCGGCCGCCTCCCGACATTGTGCATCGCTCCGGCGCATGAGGCGACACGAAATCCGCGTCCGGCAAAAACCCGCGCCATTGCCTGCCAATCTCGATCAGGTCATTTCCATCGGCGCCATATCCGTGCAGAAAAATGACCAGCTGCTTCGCGGCGCCTGATTTCGCGGGGAGTCTGGGACCGTCGATGGGCGCCGCCATGTGCCTAGCCTTCTGGTTTTTCTGATGCGCGGATGGTTTTGAAGGTTTCGCGGGAAAGGTCAAGGGGCGGGCGGATGATCCGCCGCGGCCGAGGCGCAAGGCGGTCTTGATCTGCGGGGAGAACGCTCCCCTCAGTTCCGCTCGCGTCTGGTCCACCACAAAAAAGCCAGGAAAAATCCCTTAGACAGGGGAAGGATAAGCAGAACGAGCGCGATTGTCGCCAGAACGACGATCATCAGCTCCGCAGGGTAGGAAAGGGACGCGTCCCGCTCCAGAAATATCAGCAAGGGAATCACGATATGCGCGGCGACGCCGATCGTCAGCCAGGCCGGCCCGTCGTCGGCGTCAAGACCGGCGAAAGACTCGCCGCAATTATCGCAGGCGTCTCTTCTCTTGAGATAGCTCGAGAACAGCTTCCCCACGCCGCAGTGCGGGCAGCGAAGCCTTACGCCGCTTTCTAGGGTCCTGAACAATGTCGGCGCGATGGTCATGGGCCTCGCTATACGCGTGGCGCCATCGGAATGAAACCTCTCTTGTCCGTTCGGGAGGCCACTTCAGTTTTGTCCCGTTAGCAATTTGCAAATCACATTCCTCTATCGGTCATTAACCATCACAAAGGGACGAACGATGAGCGAATCCGCCGAAAAGTCGCAAGACGACGCGAAGGTCAATGCGGAAAACGCAGCCAAGCCGGGATTGATCGCCAGGGTTAGCGCGATCATCGGGCACGGCGCCGGCGTATTCGAACGGCTGCGCCATCTCACGATCAATACGGCGGTGCTGTTCGGAGTCATTGCGGGCGGCGCCGCGGTCTACAAGCTCGCCGCCAAAACGAGTTTCGTCGTGAAGGACATTTCGGTCCCGTCGGCGCTCCAGGAGCAGGGCGTGACAGGCAATGTCATCGCTCAGCAGATCCTCGACCATATCACCGAAATCGATTCGGTCGCCGGATCGAAAAAGCAGAAGGCGGAGATTTCCGGCTTCGATCTGGACAGCACGATGCCGTCGATCAATCTGCCGGTGGGAGGTTTCAACCTCACGGCTCTTGTTTCGGAGCTGCGGCAATTGCTCGGCTATACCGAAACGATCATCACCGGCGAGGTTTTTGTCGATGGAGCAAGCAAGGGCGACAAGGACGGGCCCGTCAAATACGGACTGCGCCTCAGAATCACGGGGCAGGGGCCGATCTACAAGTCGGACCATCCTGAGGCGGAAATTGAGCATCTGATATCGGCCGCCGCCGAGAAAATCATGTACAAGTTCGATCCGATCAATCTCGGATATTACTATTATCGCCGCAAGGACTTCGAAAAGGCCGACGAAACGGCTGACGCCGCACTGGCGGGCGATGTCCGCGAGAACTATCCCTGGGCCTATACAATGCGGGGTCTGATCGCCCGCGATCAGGGCAAGTTCGCGGAGGCGGCGGAGAATTTCCGTCAGGTTATCGAGTTCGATCCCAAGTTTGGCATGGGATACGTGAATCTATCCGGGATGTTGCGGCTGGACGGCAAAATGGACGAGGCCGAGACTGCAGCGCGTAAGGCCGTTGATTTGATGCCGACGCAACAGGATGGCTACGCCGCGCTCGCTGTGGTTCTGATGGATCGTGGCGATCGCGAGCAAGCCCTCGCGGAAATGAAGAAGAGCGTCGCGATGAACCCGAAGGACCCTGAGAGCCATCTGGCGCTGGGCAAATTGCAGCACCAGCTCGAGCAATACGAAGCCGCGATCGACTCCTTCAAGACGTCCGCCAAGCTTGCGCCCTCGGCGGCGCCGCTCATAAGCGCCGCAAGCGCCTCCCTGCAGCTTCAACCGGCAGGATGACGCTTCGGCCTTCCTGCGCAAGGCGACGAGCGCGGAGCCAAAGAACTCCGAAGTTTGGATGGCCTATGGAGCCGCAGCCCTGCAGCGGCATGACGTCAGGAAGGCGGAAAAGGCCTTTGAAAAGGCTTTGATGCTGGCTCCGAACGCCTCCGCGCCGCTCATCCAGCTGTCAAATATTTATGTCAGCCAGAAACGCTTCCCCGCCGCCGATGCAGTGTTTGCAAAGCATGCCCACAACTTCGGGCATGATCCAGAATTCCTGATCGGATGGTCGCACTTGCTGACCGAGGAAGGAAAGAAGGGCGAAGCCGGCGCCAAATTGCAGGAGGCGCAGGTCGCGGCTCAGTCCAACGCCGTCGCGATGGAAAGCGTGGCCCGCGATTTCGAGTCGCGCGGAGAAATTCCGGAAGCCATCGCCGCCTATGAGAAAGTCGTCGCCGCCGATCCCAAGATGGTGGACGTCATAACGCCCTATATCCAGAAGCTGTCCGCCCGCCTCCCGGTGGCGAAGAAGGCAGTCGTGGATCGCGCCCCCACCGGGTCGATAAAGCCCTCGACGGCCGCCCAGCATTGACCGATGCGGAGCGCCCCTCCGTGAGCGGGCGCTCCGGCTGGCCTAGAGCAGGGCGATAGCGCGGTCGGCGGCGCGAAGGCGTCGAGCGATGGCGCGGAAATTCAATCGTTCGAGGAGATCTGGATTGGCGCATCTGTAGCGGCATGGGTCACTTTGATCCCCGCCTTTACGACGGCCGCTTCGTCGGGATACCAGGTCGATTCGTGGTCGAGCCCACCATATTTGTTGAACACCATCACATATTTCGCCTTGTAATCCACTTCGCAGCGCAAACCTTTCCCTGGCTGGTCTATCGGACGCAGCTTTCCGTCCCAATCGATGAAATAGCCCGTTGGCGTCGCGGTTGCTTCAGACATTGCATGTTCCCTTTTCGACAAAAGCCCCTTTGACCGCTCAAAAAGCAGCTTCCGGGCCACTCTCGGAGCTGGGGACTCTTCATCGATTTTGGGAGCCCGAAAGACGGGCCGGTTGAACCTAGCGCCATTCCTGGAAGCCCTGGCTTATAGGTCAGGCGCGACCCTGCCGCGAATTCGGGACGCCGCCGGTTGGCGCGGGCGCCCTCGGAGCAGTCTGGCTTGAGTTGAATTAGGTTCGCCCGTGTTTTGCTTTCTTTAAAGAAGCAATCTTGGCTCGATCCAACCTCTTCAGGAGATCGAGAAACCGAGCCGGGACGGGCTCGGCTATGAGTTCGGCGTAAAGATCCCGTAACTCCTTGCCAATCTGCTCGGTTACCTCATTAGACGGTCGGCCCATGGCTGCACTCCTCGTTGCGACATTCGCTTCATCTAGCGATTGCGCTTGCCTGCTGCGTATTCCGGAATTTTATGCCGTGGTCAGACAATCGCCGCTTTCGGGCTCGAAATCTCTGCTTTCGCCCTCGGCGACCAGGCTCCAATATTGCGCGAAGCCCTCCGGGACAAAATTCTCCGCTTTGTCGCTCCAGGGGAGGCGATGCAGGTCGCAACGGCATTCTTCGATGAATTTCTGCCAAGCGGGGCATTTGCTGCCCGGGGCGACGGCATGATTATAGCTCTCCATCCTACGCGTCAGCGCGATGAGCGTGGTCATGTTCCCCTCCACTTTTGCGGATGGAAGAGTAACGACTTTCGATCATTGATGGTTGCATCACCGGGCCGAGTCGCATTGTCGCACCCCGACAAGACGCAGACTCCGCGTCAGGTCGGCGCTTTTCGGCGGGGCGCTATCTTCGTGCCGCACCTGGATCGAGCGGTGCAGCGTTGTTTGCCGCTGCCCTGATTTTTTGGGTTGACTGCCGGAAGCTCCTGGACTTGTGCTCTTGCTAGTCCAGCGTGATCTCAACCGTGTTAGCGCGGCAGATTAAAAAATGCGGCGATAACGACAAATATCACCGCGAAAATTGCGAGTCCGGCCGCAACCTTGATGAGATCGCCCGTGTCTTGACGCGTCTGCAATTCACTCTCCACGACCAATGCCCCGACCCGCACACCATAGAGGAATTCAGGGGCGGTCTGTTTGACGGACGACAAGAGCCGATCGCGTCAAGACGTCGCTCGGAAACTACTTACGCGTTGAGCTGGAGCGCTTCGGTGAAACTTGCTTTTTTTACGCGTCGTCGGAGTA
>Ga0182013_10005162_pt1 | contig 15305 bp, 10 predicted proteins | sample 612S2MmetaG_FD_120487 | JGI IMG/M metagenome (GOLD analysis project Ga0182013, IMG submission 120487) | Permafrost microbial communities from Stordalen Mire, Sweden - 612S2M metaG | ecosystem: Environmental > Terrestrial > Soil > Wetlands > Permafrost | place: Sweden: Stordalen | collected...
CAACACAATTCCTTTGGGATCGCCTGTAGTGCCGGAGGTAAACAGAATCTCAAGCGGCGTTTCAGCAGTCAGCCCCTCGATCGGTCCCCCTTCTTCAGCCGGTAGAACAGTGAGCCAATCTTCGAAGCAGAGAGTCGGTAGATCCGTGGGCAACTGCCCCAGCAGATCCGCGTCCCCAACTGCCAGTTTCGGCTGCACATCGGCCGCTACGCGCCGTGCAAACTCCACCGTCCCGATCGCGTCCAGAGGAACAGCCAGAACGCCCCGCATCATGCATCCGTGGAAACTCGCGATCCACTCCGCGCTGTTCTCTCCCCAAATCAGTACGCGGTCGCCAGTCCCCACACCCCGCTTTTCCAGCAGCGCCGCAAACCGCCCCGCCAGTTGCGCCAGCTCGCCGTAGGTCGTCGTTCGCCGTCGGTTTCCCTGGTAGCGAACCACTGCAACGTCCCCGCCAAATCGGCGGAAGTCGTCGATGATCGTGGCCAGGTGATCTCGCATCCGTACTCCGGCAACTTCATGGTAAGCGATCGGATTGCCTCCGATTCTGTATGGATGTGAAATCACGTGGCTTGATGCAAGGATTGGAGCATTTCAGCCCAGCCGCCTCTGGCCCAGCGCCTCAAGCAACCTGGTGGCCGCTATTTTCGCTTCCTCTTCGCTGCACTTCCGCGCTATTCTGAGAAACACAATGTCTCCCGACCGCCAGAGCCCCAACCGGCACAATTTCGATTCCTCCCCAGCCGCGGCTCAAGGCAGCGCCGCAGCCGAAATCGGCATCTCGGCCGCGGAAATTGATCCGTTCGCCTGTTTTCATCCCGTCACAGCCGCGTGGTTTCGCGCGGTCTTTGACAGCCCCACTGCACCGCAGCGCATGGGCTGGCCGGCAATCGCGCGCGGAGAGAGTGCACTCATCCTCGCCCCCACCGGCACCGGCAAAACGCTCGCCGCCTTCCTCTGGTGTCTGGACCGCCTGATGCTTCATGCGCAGCCGGAAGATCACAAAAAGGGTTGCCGCATCGTCTACGTTTCCCCGCTTAAAGCGCTCGCCGTCGATGTGGAACGCAACCTCCGCTCACCGCTCGCTGGCATGGCCAACATGGCTCGCCGCATGGGCGTCGATTTCCGCGAGCCCGCCATCAGCGTCCGCACCGGCGACACGCCTCAGCGGGAGCGCGCGCGCTTCGCCCGCCAGCCTTCTGAAATCCTCATCACCACGCCCGAGTCGCTTTACCTGCTCCTCACCTCGCAGGCTGCCGAGGCCCTCCGCACCGTCGATACCGTCATCATCGACGAGATCCACGCTCTTGTCCCCACCAAGCGCGGAGCTCACCTCGCTCTCTCGCTCGAACGCCTCCAGGCCCTGACAAAGCGCCCAATCCAACGCATCGGACTCTCCGCCACGCAGCGTCCGCTCGAAGAGGTAGCGCGCTTTCTCGGCGGCGTTGATCTTCCGGCCGAAGGAGAACCACCCGCCGTCCCGCCCACTTCCAACGCAGAGGAATCCGCGCCCGCCTCCTGGTCCACCGACCTCCTCGACGCAGCCCCTCTGCGCTACCGCCCGGTCACCATCGTCAACGCCAGCGCGCCCAAGCTGCTCAAGCTCCGCATCGAAGTTCCCGTTGAAGACATGGCTCGTCTCGGCGAGCAGGAGGAAATTCCATCCGGCCCCGCCTCCCAAATGCCGCGCCGCGTCTCCATCTGGAATGCAATTCACCCACGCCTTCTTGAAATCATCCGCGAACGCAACTCCACCATCCTCTTCGTCAACAGCCGCCAGGTGGCCGAGCGGCTGGCCGGCGCGCTCAACGAACTAGCCGGTGAGCCCATCGCCCGCGCTCATCACGGGTCTCTCGCCGCCGCGCAGCGCTCTGTCATTGAGGAACAGTTGAAGGCCGGCCAGATTCGCGCCCTCTGCGCCACATCCACGCTCGAACTCGGCATCGACATGGGTGCCGTCGATCTCGTCATCCAGATCGAAGCTCCGCCTTCGGTTGCCAGCGGCATGCAGCGCATCGGTCGTGCTGGCCACCACGTTGACGCGGTCAGCGAAGGCATTCTTTTTCCTAAGTACCGTGCCGACCTCGTCGCCTGCGCTACCGTCACCCGCGCCATGCACGAGGGCCACATTGAGTCCACCCGCTACCCGCGCAATCCACTCGACGTTCTCGCCCAGCAATTGGTGGCCATCGTCGCGCATCCGCCCAATGCCTCAACTCCAGCGCGCAAGGCCAGGGTACTCAAGAGTGGGCGGCGAGCGAAGAATCTCACCGCAGACTTGAAATTCTCCGACTGGGAATCCGCACAGACGAAGGAGGAAGCGCCCAAGCCCGAAGTCAGCCCCGAAGTGAGTGTTGACGCGCTCTTCGATCTAGTCCGCGCCGCCGCCCCCTTTGGTGGCCTCACGCGTGCAGCCTTCGAGGGCGTACTCGATCTGCTCAGCGGACGTTACCCCTCGGACGAGTTCGCCGAACTGCGCCCGCGCCTCACATGGGACCGCATCCGCAACGTCGTAACCGCACGCGATGGTGCGGCCCGCCTCGCCATTCTCAACGCCGGGACCATTCCAGACCGCGGCCTCTACGGCGTCTTCCTCGCCTATAGCGAAGGCAAGGCGGTCCGCGTTGGCGAGCTCGATGAAGAGATGGTCTTCGAGAGCCATCCAGGCGAAACCTTCATCCTCGGCGCATCCACCTGGCGCATCGTCGAAATCACGCATGATCGCGTCCTCGTAACTCCAGCTCCCGGCGAGCCCGGCAAAATGCCCTTCTGGAAGGGCGACGGCCCCGGACGCCCTCTTGAATTCGGTCGCCGCATCGGCGCTCTTGTCCGCGAGCTGCGCACGCTGCCCAAGCCCGCGGGCCTCACGCGTCTCGTCGCCGATCACGATCTCGATCCAGGCGCCGCGGAAAATCTTCTCCAGTTCCTCGCCGACCAGGAGGCCGCCACCGGCTCCGTACCCGACGACCGCACCATTGTCATCGAGCGCTGCCGCGACGAGCTTGGCGATTGGCGTGTCTGCGTACTCACGCCCTTCGGCAGCCGCATCCACATTCCATGGGCCATGGCGGTCAGCGCCCGCATCCGCGCGGCCGGCGGGCCAGAGGTGGAAACGCTGTGGGGCGACGACGGTTTCGTGCTCCGCTTTCCAGACACGGATGAGCCGCCCGATCCCGACTGGTTCCTCGTCGAGTCGGCTGAGGCCATGCAACTCGTCCTGCGACAGTTGGGTTCCACCGCGCTGTTTGCCGGCCGTTTCCGCGAAGCAGCAGGCCGCGCGCTTCTGCTCCCGCGCCGCCGCGCCGATGCCCGCTCGCCGCTCTGGCAGTTGCGCAAACGTTCTTACGATCTGCTCAGTGTCGCCTCGCGTTATCCATCGTTTCCACTTTTGCTTGAGGCTTACCGCGAGTGTCTGCGCGACGTCTTCGACATGCCCGCGCTCATTGAAACCCTGCGTGCCGTCGAGCAGCGCCAACTGCGCGTCCATGTTGTGGAGACGCGCAAGCCTTCGCCTTTCGCCGCGTCGCTGCTCTTCAGCTATGTGGCCAATTTTCTCTACGATGGCGATGCGCCTTTGGCCGAGCGCCGAGCCCAGGCCCTCACCATCGACCAGGATCAGTTGCGCGAGTTGCTCGGCGAAGCCGACTTGCGCGAGCTGCTCGATGCCGATGCGATCGCCGACGTAGAAGAAGCGGCGCAGTGCCTCGCCGAAAACTATCGCGCGCGCTCCGCCGACGGAATCCACGACCTCTGCCTGCGCCTTGGCGATCTCTCGCGCGAAGAGCTGGCGCGGCGCATTGTCTCTCCCGATTTGCTCGCGCATGTCGATCGGCTCATCCGCTCGCGTCGCTTGCTTGAGCTGCGCATCGCTGGGGAGCGCCGCCTGGTCGCTGCGGAAGACGCGGCCCGCTACCGAGACGGTTTGGGAATTCCTCTCCCGCCCGGTTTGGCCGCGGCGCTGCTCGAGCCGGTGGCTCATCCCGTTCTCGAACTCATGCGGCGCTATGCGCGCACCCACGGCCCCTTCGCGCTTCGCGAGGCAGCGGAGAGATTCGCACTCGATGCCGCTGCTCTAGAGAACGCCTTGCGCCAGCTTGCCGCCGAGGGTCGTGTGCTTGAAGGCGGCTTCCATCCCGGCGGCCTTCATCGCGAATGGTGCGACGCGGAAATCCTACGCCAGATTCGCCGCAAATCTCTGGCCAAACTTCGCCGTGAAGTTGAGCCCGTCGAGCAGCACACGCTCGCGCGCTTCCTCACCCACTGGCAGGGAACCCTCACCCCGCGCAGAAATGGCCACGCCAATCTCGACGCGCTCCTCGATGCCATAGAGAGCCTGCAGGGTACGCCCCTGCCCGCATCGCTCGTAGAAACTTCCATTCTTCCCGCCCGCATCGCCGACTACGCATCCGCTGGCCTCGACACGCTCATTGCCGCCGGCGAAGTTGCCTGGGCCGGCGTCGAGCCCATCGGCGAGCGCGATGGCCGCATCGCTCTCTTCCTCGCGGACAAGCTGCCTCTGCTCACGCAACGGAGGCCCATCGTTGACCCGCTCTCCGAGCGCGAAGAAAAACTCCTGGCCGTCCTCGAGTCCACCGGCGCCAGCTTTTTCGATCCACTCCACCAGGCCGCGGGCGCAGGCTATCCGGGCGAGACCATTGAAGCGCTCTGGAGTCTGGTCTGGCGCGGCCTCATCACCAACGATTCCCTCCACGCCCTGCGCGCCTATATCGCCCGGCCTGAGAGCGCGCGCAATCCACGGCGGCTTCAGACTGGTTCTGCATTCCGTTCCCGCCGAACTACGCCGCCCACCGCACAAGGCCGCTGGTCGTTGCTGCCTCTTCGCGTACAGCGGGGCAGGGAAGCAGCCGGCCTCACCAGGGTCCCCACGGACAGGTCTTCGTCCGTGGGGTGGTCACCTTCTGCCACCGAAGCCAGCCACGCACTTGCTCTTCAACTGCTCAACCGTTATGGCGTGTTGCTTCGCGAATCGGTCGCTGCAGAAAATGTCCCCGGCGGCTTCAGCGCCGTCTACGACGTACTCAAAGCCCTCGAAGAGAGCGGCCGCATTCGCCGCGGTTATTTTGTCGCCGGCCTCGGCGCAACCCAATTCGCGCTCCCCGCTGCCATCGATCTGCTCCGCCAGTTGCGCACCGGTCCCCCTGACGAGAAGCCCGAGTTCGTCCAACTGGCGGCCACCGATCCCGCCAACCCTTACGGCTCCGTCCTGCGCTGGCCTGACCTTCCCGTCGCGGAAGAAGACTCCGAGTCTGCGCCACGCATCCTAACCCGCGCCGCCTATGCTGAAGTGATTTTGCGCAACGGCCGACTGGTCACATGGCTGCGCCGAGGCAATCCCAACATTCTTGTCTTCCTTCCTGCCGAAGAGCCCGAGCGCTCGCAAACAGCCACCGGCCTTGCTCATTTCCTCTGTTCACGAGGTCAGGAAAAAATGCGCTCGAGTAGCCATCAAGGCGTGCTTATCACCACCATTAACGGGCAGCCCGTCGCCGCGCATCCCATGGCCCGATTCCTCATGGATGCAGGTTTCCACCCCGGGCCGCTCGGCATGCATCTCCGCCGAATCCCTCTGGCGGCAGGGCAGCATCCGCTTACGGCACATGCCGGCGAGGTGCAATAGAACAGCATGCCTGAAGGCGATACCATCTTTCGGACTGCCCGCGCCCTTGGCCGTGCGCTCTGCGGCAAACCCGTCACGGTCTTTCGCTCTACCTATCCCTTGCTCACCCGCTTTAACGACGACACGCCTCTCGCCGGCCAACTTGTGCAGCAAGTGGAAGCGCGCGGCAAGTGGTTGCTCATTCACTTCTCCGGTGGCGGCACGCTGGTCACTCATATGCTCATGAGCGGTAGTTGGCACATCTACCGCCACGGCGAGCGATGGCAGCAGCCGCGCACCAATATGAGAATCGTCCTTGAGACCAGCGACTTTATCGCCGTCGGTTTTCGCGTGCCTATGGCCGAGATGCACACCGCGCAGTCGCTTGCCCGCGACCGAAGAATTCCCCAGCCGGAGACCGATGTCCTGAGTCCTACCTTCAATGCCGCCGAAGTGCTCCTCCGCACGCGCGCTCATGGCAACGAAGAGATTGCCGACGTGCTGCTCCATCAGGAAGTGCTGGCCGGCGTGGGCAACGTCTTCAAGTCGGAGATTTGTTTTGTCACCGGCATCAATCCGTTCTGCCGAGTTTCGTCGCTCACCGTGGAGCAAACCGAGGCCGCGATTGCCTGTGCGCAAAAACTGGTTGCTGCCAACGTGCTTGAAGATTCCGGCGACACGATCAGGACCTATGGCGGCAGACAGCGCCGCACCACGCACGAATCAGATCCAAGCGCCAGCTTGTGGGTCTACGGGCGCAAGGGCGAACCTTGCCGCCGCTGCGGTGAGCCAATCCGCCGCCGCATCCAGGGACCCGACGCGCGCGTCACCTTCTGGTGTCAGCACTGCCAGCCCATGCCCGACGGTTCTGAAATGGATGGCTAAGTTGGAAGCGCCAAAGCAGCTACCCAAAGGAGAAGCAATGCAATCAAAAGCCAAATCCACCCAGGCGGAAGAGCCGGAAAAACAGCTTGCGACCTTCATCGCAAAATTCGATCCGCCCATGGTCCGCCTCATCCGCTCGGTGCGTGGTGCATTGCGCAAGCGCTTGCCTTCCGCGAATGAACTCGTCTATGACAATTACAACTTCTTCGTAATTGGCTACTGCTCCACCGAGCGAGCCTCGGACTGCATCGTTTCGCTGGCGGCGAACAACAAGGGAATTGTGCTCTCGTTTTATTACGGCTCAACACTGCCCGATCCCTCGGGGATACTTCAAGGGAGCGGCAGCCAGAACCGGTTCATTCGCATTGCGAGAGCTGAGGACCTGGCGAAAAAGGAGAATGAAGCACTGATCGCCGCAGCCGTTCTTCAGGCCAAAACTCCTTTGCCCGCAAAGGGAGATGGCCATCTGATTATCAAATCGATCTCAGCCAGACAGCGGCCTCGCCGTCTGCCCGAAAAACCGGCTCGCACAAAGTAATCAGTTCCCGCTTTTGCCCAGCCCGAAGATCTTCTGAAGAATATTTCGGCGGTCTGCTGGATGGTCGCAAGTGACCATCGGCGCGGTTCCATCCAGGAAGGCCGCATCGTAGCTGTCCGGGCAGGTTTCGTCGCTCAGCAGGTTACTCGCCTTGTCAATTTTTACGATCTGAACGCCCTCCGGGGGCGTGAAGTCATTTGTGTCCGAGTACTGGGGCAGCTGCACGGCCTTCCTCATGAACTCCGCCCAGATCGGTGCGGCGGCGTCTGCGCCTTCAATCTTCAAGTCGGTATAGTCGTCGTTGCCCACCCACACAATACAGAGAAGGTTGCTGGTGAAGCCGGCGAACCAGGCGTCGTGGCTGGTTCCGGTTTTGCCTGCGGCGGGAGCCGTGAATCCCAGTGCGCGAACCTTTTCGCCGGTGCCGTGGTTAATCACATTCTCCAGCATGTCTGTGGTCAGATAGGCGACGCGCGGGTCCAGCACCTGTCTTGATGTGGGGGCGTAGTCGCTGATGACGTCGCCTGTGGGAGTACGTACGCTGGCCAGCATCCATGGGTCAAGATGCACGCCCTTGTTGGCGAACACAGTGTATGCGCCTGCCATGTCAAGTGGCATCGCATCGTAGGAGCCAATGGCAACTGAGGGAGTACCGCGCGCGTTCTTGATACCCGCATCTCGCGCCAGTGCGGCTACCTGGTCGAAACCAATCATCGCCGCAAGGCCGATGGTTGCGTTGTTCAGAGATTTCTGCAGCGCATAGCGCGCCGTCACCTGGTCGTGATACTCGCCCTCAAAGTTGCGCGGCGTGTACTCCTGGCCGCCGACGTCGTAGGTGGTCTGCTGATCGCTCAGCATCATCACCTGCGAGAACAGTTTGTTCTGCCCCGGCAGCATGGTGCCTTGCACCGACGTGTTAAACGCCGCTGCGTAGACAAACGGCTTGAAGATGGACCCGGTGGGCCGCTCCCTCACCGCATGGTTGAACTGTGAATCGCCGTAGTTCCGGCCGCCCACCAGCGCCAGCACCTGGCCGGTGTGCGGGTCCAGGGCCACCAGCGCCACCTGGGGATAAGGGTAACTTTGGCCCGCCTTTTTGCGGCGCGCATACAGCTTGTCCACCTGCGCGTCTACAACGTGAATGGTAGAGTCGACCGCGATCGTGGCAATGCGCTGCAGGTCCGGATCCAGCGAAGTGTAGATGCGCAGCCCTTCACGGTTGAAATCGCGGTCGCCCAGTTTTTGCGTCAACTGATCGCGTACCAGGTCCACAAAGTAAGGAGCTTCGCCTTCGTCCACGCTCGATTGCGCCAAGTGCAGAGGCTCGGCTTTCGCAGCCTCGGCCTGTTCTTTGGTAATCGCGCCGGTCTCAACCATCGCATCCAGCACCATGGCGCGGCGTTCCATCGCGCGGTCCGCATGGCGAAAGGGATTCAGCCGGTTGGGGCTCTGGATGATCCCGGCCAGCAGCGCACATTCTGACAGACTCAATTGCCTCGCATCCTTGCCGAAATAAGCCTGGGACGCCTCACCGAATCCGTCGATTGAAAAGCTGCCCCGCTGTCCAAGGTTGATTTCGTTCGCATACATCGCGAAGATTTCCTGCTTGCTGAACCGGTGCTCTAGCTGAAACGTGATCAGAATCTCAATGAGCTTTCGCTTGATCCGCCGCTCCGGCGTCAGAAAAAATCCGCGAGCCAATTGCATCGTCAGCGTCGACCCGCCCTCCGTCCAGCGGTGCCCCGGCTTGATGTCGTTCAGCATCGCGCCCATCATGCGGATGTAGTCCACCCCACCGTGTTCAAAGAAGCGCCGGTCCTCAATCGCAACCACCGCGTTGACCAGGTTCTTCGGAATCTCGTCGTAAGTTAGCAGGCGCCGCTTGGTCCGATTCGCGTCCTCGCTCAGTCCTGTAATCAGCAGCGGCTCCAACTCATAGCTCGACAACGGCTGACCACGTTCGTCGCTGATCGAATTCACCACGCCGCCGCTGATATGAATTGTCGCGGGGTCCTGCGCATGAAAAGACTCCGGACCCGGCCGTACGTTCACCGACTGCACCCCTTCGCTGAATGTCCCCATCTGCGAAACCTGCGAAGCGCCGTCGCCGGTGTAGCCGGCCTCGCGCAGTTCTTCGGCGATCAGATGGACGGTAAACTTCTGCCCTGGCCGAACCTCGCGCGGTGCGGCATAAATCTTGGCGGTATTCGCAAACAGCGGCTCCTTCAGGCGCGCATCCACAATGCCCTGGTACTTGAAGTAGTAATAGCTTGCGAAGGCAAGAAACACCGCGGCACAAACCGCAATCGTGACCAGCACAACACGCAGCACCAGCGATGACAGGGGATGGTTCCCCTTTGGCCTTGCATACTTGATCTTCAATGCCATCGCTGCTCCTCCAACATCAGCTTTCGGCTTCTAGTCTCTAGCCGCGTCCTATTGGGTAAGCCTCGTTCGGGTGGTCAAGCGACTGCCGGCTGGGCTGCTTGAATGCAAATGGTTAGATGCCGATCTCAAGCTTCAACTGCCGTCAGCAGCGCATCTTCCTGAACGCGCTCTTTAACCAGTGCTACCGCATCATTTAACGCCACGTCCACGCTAGTTGCCGTGGCGCGTGTCACCAGCTCCACCACACCCTCAGCGGCCTTCTTGCCTACGTTGATGCGGTACGGTATCCCAACCAGGTCTGCATCTTTGAATTTCACGCCGGCACGCTCGTCTCTGTCATCCAGCAGCACATCAAGACTTGCGGCTTCGAGTTCTGCCGCCAGTTTTTCGCCGGTCTCCTTGAGCGCCGCGTCGGCCATATTCGTTACCGTCACCACCACCGTGAACGGCGCAATCGAAGCCGGCAGCCAGAATCCGTTCTTGTCATTCGACTGCTCGATCGCCGCGGTCAAAATGCGCTCAATGCCGATGCCGTAGCTGCCCATGATCGGCGTTACTTCCTTGCCGTTCACATCCAGTACCTTCGCGCCCATGCTCTCGGAATACTTGTAGCCGAGTTTGAAGATGTGTCCTACCTCCACAGCCTTGCCAACCACGAGCTTGCCCGCGCATCCATCGTTCGGGCATCCTTCGCCCTCGTTCACGCTGCGGATATCGGCCGCCAGCGTCCACCCGAAATCCCGTCCCGGCACAACGTTGCGCAGGTGATAGTCCGGCTTGTTCGCCCCGGCCACCAGGTTCTTGCGGCCTTCGAGCGATTTGTCCACAACAACAGTGAGGCCGTCTGCGAGAGGCTTCGCATCAGGCTTCAAACCGACCGGCCCCAGAAAGCCAGCAGGTCCGCTGAAGTAGTGCGTCAGCTCTTCGGCCTGCATGGTACGAAGCTCCACGCCCTTGATCGCGCCCAGCAACTTTGTCTCATTCACCTGGTGGTCGCCGCGCAAAAAGGCCGCCACGCCATGCCACGTGTCCGGCTTGCCAGCCGAGCCAATCTTCCGGGCCATGTAGGCCACGCACTTGATATCCGAAGCTGGCGAAATTTTGAAGAACTCAGCCACATCTGCAATCGCCGCGCAGCCCGGCGTCGACACCAGCTCAGGCGTACCATCGCCCGTCGGCTCCATCTCAACCAAGGCTTCCAGGCGCGACGTGCCCTTCTCCAGATTCGCCGCATACCCGCACACCGGGCAGCTTGCAATCAGGTCTTCGCCCGCGTCGGTATAGACCATAAACTCCTGCGACTGCGATCCGCCCATCGATCCAGAGTCAGCTTCAACAGCCACGAACTTAAGCCCGCATCGCGAAAAAATCTTCCTGTAAACCGCATCGTGCAGATCAAAACTCTTATCGAGTCCCGCCTTGTCCATGTCGAACGAATAACTATCCTTCATCGTGAACTGGCGCACGCGCAGCAATCCCGACTTCGGACGCGGCTCATCGCGGAACTTGGTTTGAATCTGGTACCAGATCTGCGGCAACTGCTTGTAGCTGCGCAGTTCACTGCGCGCGATCGTCGTCATGATCTCTTCATGCGTCATGCCCAGGCACAAATCCGCGCCCTTGCGGTCCTTCAGGCGAAACATGTTGTCGCCCATGCCCGCCCAACGTCCGCTTTGCTCCCACGGCTCGCGCGGCAAAATCCCAGGCAGATAAAACTCCTGCGCAATTTGGTCCATCTCCTCGCGCACAATGCCGATAATCTTGTTCAGCGACCGCTGGCCCAGGAAAAGGTAGTTGTAAATGCCCGCGCCGAGCTGCCGAATGTAGCCCGAGCGGACAAGAAAGCGATGGCTGGCCACTTCGGCATCAGCCGGGGCCTCGCGAAGTGTGGGGATAAACAGTTTCGACCAACGATGCATATAAAAATTGCCAGAAACTTTCCCGTCCGCCATGGCGGACGCAGAGCAAATAACTGCAGTCACCATTCTAAATGTTCATGGAGAAGGCGCGCCGCGAATCGCAGGCTGCTTATCGGTCGAAGTTTGTGAGTACCGCGCGGCAAGTGCGAACAAGGCGGCCAGGCTTGCACCTTCGGCCGCCCTGTCCAGTTGCCTCTGGGTTCAATTACCGACCGCGGGAAGCCTGAATGGCCAGATCCAGCTCGCGGTTTGCGGCACGAAGGTGATCTTCGGCCTTTGCACCGTGGCCCGCCATATCGTAGTGGTTGGCGGCGCGTGCGTGCTCCATCTCGTGAATCGCCTCGGTCACGTGCTGTTGAACTTTGTCCAGGTCGTGCCAGTCCCGCACTTGTGCCGATACCACGGCACCCGCAACGAAGGCTAACGCCATTGCGAAAACCACATAGATTCTCTTCATCTGACTTGTACGTCCTTTCAAGGGTTTGATCTTGCTTTGGGGAAGAAGCCCCGGAAACACGGTACAACGGTCACATAGCTCCTTGGAAGTGAATTCTTCGCGTAGCCTTCGAATCCGGCGAAGCGACATGGCATACTTTCAACCATGAATCTTCACCACATTCCCTGGGAACCTATTCTGCTGGGGCTCGCCAAGCTGCTCAAGACCTTTGGGCTGATTCCAGGCGTCTTTGCCGCGTTTGGTGTGCGCAAGTTCTACCAGAAATGGAGACAAAATCGCGCCGTTGCTGGTTGGCCCGCGACCGATGCAACCATTCTCAGCGGAGAGGTTCACAAACATGGGATTTGGAGCTTCTGGACCGAAATTACCTATAGCTACTATGTCGGTGAGTACCGCTCAGGAAAATACGTTCACCACTTTCGCAACGAGGAACACGCCGATGATTTTGTCCGTCAGGTCAAGGACCAGCGCGTCCAGGTCCACTACGAGAGCGCAAATCCTAATACTTCAGTGATCCTCGATCGCGATCTGGAAATGATCGCTCTTCTCGCGCCGCAATTTCGATGACCGGGAAAGCTCTCTCTCAAATAATGACGGGTGCCTCGGGTCCCGATTTTGGGACCTGGGATAGCAGGAACTCCACCCGTCGGGCTTTTCTATTCCCTAATCCCGATTCCCTATTCCCTGCCTTTAAATCAACTCCACTCCCCACAAATCGTGCAGATGCACAACACCGTCCACCCTGTCGTCCGCTCCCACCACAATCAGCGAAGTAATCTTCCGCTCTTCCAGAATCGCCAGTGCCTTGGCAGCCAATTCATCGGCGCCAATCGTGCGCGGATGCGTATTCATGGCCTCGCCCGCATTTCGTCCCAGCGCTGCGCCGCCTTCGCGTTCCAGCAGTCTGCGCAAATCGCCGTCGCTGATCACCCCGCGCAGCCGTCCCGCTTCCTGCACAGTTGTGATCCCTAGCTTCTTTGACGACATCTCGTAGATCACATCCGTCATCGGTGTCGCCGGCGCAACCACCGGCACATCCTCGCCCGCGTGCATCAGGTCGCGCACCTTGGCCAGCCGCTTGCCCAGCTTTCCTCCGGGATGCAACTCCGCAAAATCCTCGGCGCGAAATCCCTTCCGCAGACTTACCGCAATTGCCAGCGCATCGCCCAGCGCCAGCATAGTCGTCGTGCTTGCAGTCGGTGCCAAATTCAATCCGCAGGCCTCACGCTCTACCCCGCAATCCAGAGCCACATCGCTTGCCTGCGCCAGTGTCGAATTCAGATTGCAGCAAAAGCTTACCAGGGCGTCGCCTTTGCGCTTGAGCGTGGCCAGCAGCCGCAGGATCTCTTCTGTCTCGCCGCTCCCTGAGAGCGCAATCACCACGTCGCCCGGCATCAGCACGCCCAGGTCGCCATGAACCGCCTCTGCCGGATGCAGAAACAGCGCCGGGCTACCAGTCGAGCTGAGCGTCGCCGCAATCTTTTGCGCAATAATCCCGCTCTTGCCCATCCCGGTCAGCACGACGCGGCCGTTTCCCTGGCCGCAGCTGAGGATCAATTCCACCGCGCGTGCAAACGGCTCCGCCATCGCCCCTTCCAGGCGCGTGGCCAGAGCTTCAAGAGCAGCGGCTTCGGTCCTGACCAGTGCTGCCGGCTCAAGAGCACCTGGTTCGGGATTGCTTGGGTTGGGCTGGCTCATCGGCTTTTGATGTTAACAGTTTAGGGTCTTTTCTTCAGGCCGCGCCATTGGAATGAAGGTTTCTCACCTGCGCCGCGGCTCGTACAATGGAGTTGAAGAGGTCAATTTCCTTGAAGCGCAACACACTTGTTCTGTTCGCAGTTCTCGTCATTCTGGCCATCTTCGGCTGGGCTGGCTGGGCCAACTGGGAGTACCGCCAGCAGGCCGCCGAAAAGCTGCTGGCAACCGCCGCCAAGGGCGAACTGGTGCCCGATCCCTCAGGCGGCATGCCGAAATATAACTCGCCATTCATGGGCAAGCCTGCGCCGGCCTTCGCTCTTGAAGACCTGAATGGCAAGAAGGTCACTCTCGATAGCTACAAAGGCAAAGCCGTCCTCATCAACTTCTGGGCCACCTGGTGCGGTCCCTGCAAAATCGAGACTCCGTGGCTCATCGATCTGCGCAATAAGTACGCGGGCCAGGGATTTGAGATTCTCGGCATCTCTGCCGAAGCCGACGACCTGAAGGAGGACGACAAGGCCGGCTGGGCCAAGGACAAAGCCGCCATAGCCAAATTCGTTTCCGAGGAAAAGGTGCCCTATCCGATCCTTATAAATGGCGACAGTATTACGCAGGCATATGGTGGCTTCGACGCAATGCCAACATCTTTCTTCGTCGACCGCAATGGGACAGTGGTCGCGGCGCAGATGGGCATTACGTCGGCCAGCGACATCGAAGTGAATATCAAGAAGGCGCTGGGAGAGTAAGGACGGAAATGAAAAAGCCCATCATGTTCATGGCCGGCGCGGTCATCGCTCTCTCTGCATTTGCAGCTCACAGCCAGACCTTCGGCGAGAGCCGTTCGCTCGTAAAGGACGACGCAGTCCAATATCTATTCCCCGAGCAGGTGACTGTCATCGCGGGCAAGGCAAGTCCGGTCAATCTGCACTTCCGCATCGCGGCGGGGTTGCACATCAACTCCCACACGCCCAGCGAAGACTCCTTGATACCCACTACTTTTTCCATTCCCGATGGAACAGGCGTGAAGCTTGAGAATGCCACCTACCCGGCCGGCGTCGCCTTGACCTTGCCTGCGGATCCCAAGACGAAGCTCAACGTCTATACGGGCGAATTCGCTATTCAGGCGCGCATCGTGGCCACGCACGGCAATCACCTTGTGGAAGCAAAGCTTCGCTACCAGGCCTGCAACCAGAGCCAATGCCTGCCACCCAGGAACGTGGCGGTTGCCATCGACGTGATCGGGAAATAGGGCGGCGGATCCGGCTCCTGCAAGGGGGGCGCGGGCGCCGGCGGGAGCAAGGTTCCCGGTGTGTACCAGGTCTATTGCGTCGGACATCCACTCGGTCTGTACTGGGGGGGCACCCCCCTACCCCCCCCCTGTTTTGGCTAAATTCCTCTGATGATTGGAGTTAAGCCTCGGTGGCTGCTCCAAAATCCTCATGACATTCAGGTTAGAGGCAAAATCGCCTTAACAAACGAGTTAGAGGGTTTTCAGGCCCGTTTTGCGCAAATTCGATACAAAGTCTTCAAAGTAAATAAGTTAAACAGGCTTCAATGCCCGTTATAGCGTCTCACGACGCGGGGTGGGCATTGATCTGTATTGATTGTGCAGGAAGTGCGCGTAATTATCGGCAAAAGTCTGCGAATTTTTTTGAGGGGAACAGGGAACAGGGAACAGGGAATAGCACCGCCCGCTCATCACGATGGAACAGTGATGAACAAGGCGTCAGTAGAACGAGTCATTGCCGGAGGAATTCATGGCTGGGCTACCTGCCTGAAGCCTCACGCTCCCTCCGAAAAAGC
>Ga0182013_10005163_pt1 | contig 15305 bp, 10 predicted proteins | sample 612S2MmetaG_FD_120487 | JGI IMG/M metagenome (GOLD analysis project Ga0182013, IMG submission 120487) | Permafrost microbial communities from Stordalen Mire, Sweden - 612S2M metaG | ecosystem: Environmental > Terrestrial > Soil > Wetlands > Permafrost | place: Sweden: Stordalen | collected...
CGCCCGCCTCATGCTCCTTCAGCACGCCGATAATCTGTTCTTCCGTAAACCGTGCTCGCTTCATCGGTCCGTCCTTCGTCTGGCCGGGCTCTAATCGTTCGTGGAGGAACTTTGCAGTGGCAGTTCAATCAATAAAGCATCGGAAAATCACGGCCGGCCCGATCGGCGCGAATTGCGCCCTGACCCGGCCGGCTGTCCTGCGTCAGGCGCCCGCCTTCGGGCCGCCCCGCGTCACGCCGACCTTGGCGGGGCGCAGCACGCGTTCGCCGATCAGATATCCCGTTTCCATGACCTGCGCCACGGTTCCGGCCGGTTGCGTCTCGTCGGGGATTTCGTACAAGGCTTCATGCTGGTTGGGGTCGAAGCGGCTTCCCTGCGCCTCGATCTTCTTGACGCCGAAGCGAGAGAGGCGCGAGAGGAAATCGCGCTCAGTCAACTCCACGCCCTCAAGCAGCGCGCTGACATGCGGATCCATGGCGGCGCGCGCCTCGGCGGGAAAGCTGTCGATTGCGCGGCGAAGATTATCGGCGAGGGCGATGGCCTCGCGCGCCAAATTCGTCACGCCATATGTCTTCGCGTCGGCGACCTCGCGCTCGGTGCGACGACGCAGATTCTCCATCTCCGCAAGCGCCCGCAGCAACCTGTCCTTGACAGCGGCATTCTCGACGCGCAAGGCGTCAAGCTCGGACTCCAGATCAGCGGCAGGAGCGCCGTCAAGCTGCGGCTTTCCTGCCTCCGCGTCGGAAGCTGCTGTTTCTTGAGGCGTTTCGTTATTGGTCTGGTCACTCATGATAGGGTCCGGTTTCCTCTTTGCCCCGATATCAGGGCTGATGCGCAATAAATCAAGTCATCCCGACGCATGTCGGCGGCGCCCGGGGCTTTATTGCCCGTCGCCCGCGCCGGACGCCTTGGTCTGCCGTCCCGTCGCGCGCTTTTCTCCTCCGGGAGAAAAAACCTCAAGCAATTGCCGCCTTATGACAGCCTGCCGAGCGGGAAGCACGATCTTTCCTCCAGTTAAATCCTTCACATACATGACATCGACCGCCCGTTCCCCGAAAGTGGTGATATGGGCGGAGATAATATTCAGATTGAGCTTCGAGATCATATTGGTGAGATCGAACAACAGTCCTTCCCTGTCGAGCCCCGAGACTTCAATCACCGTGCAATCGTTTGAAAGGCTGTTGTCGATGACGACTTCCGGCGCGATGGAAAAAGCGGACGACTGGAGCGAGGCGCCGCCGCGCGCCTTGATCACGTCGGAAATGACAATGTCTCCGCGCAGCGCCTTCTTGATAAAATCAGCGATGCGGCGACCGCGGCGCAACTCGTCGTCGTCGAGAGTGAATGCCCGCGAACAAAGGATGGTGTCCAGCGCCAGCCCGTCCGCCGTAGTGAAAATATGCGCGTCGACGATATTGGCGCCGCAGGCCGCGCAAGCGCCGGCGATGGTGGACAGCAAGCGGCGATGATCCTGGGCGATGACGGTCAGCTCCACGGCGCCGCGCGCCGGGTCGAGCTCCACGGAAAGGACAAGCGGAGAGCGCGAATCGTTGAGTTCACGCAGCAACCCGGCGTGACGAATCTTGTGTTGCAGGTCCATCTTCAGCCAGTAGGCGGGATAGTGACGCCGAGCGTAAGCTTCAAACGCCTCGTCGCTCCAGTATTGAGCAGCCTTGCCGCCGCCCTTCCCCACGGGCGGCTTTTGCAGCTCCGCGCGAAGGTCTTCCTTGGCGACGGCCACCCTGCTCCTGCGATCAACGGCGGAATGGCCGCCGCCCAGAACAACTTCGGTCTCCCAGTAGAGCGCACGCAACAATTGCGACTTCCATGCGTCGAGCACGCCCGGCCCAACCGCGCTGATGTCGCAGACGGTCAGCACGAAGAGCATCTTCAAACGCTCGATCGTCTGCACGACGGCGGCGAAGGTCTCGATGGTGCGCGGATCGGTCAGGTCGCGGCTCTGCGCGACGCTTGACATCAGCAGATGATGCTCGACAAGCCAGCCGACCGTTTCGGTCTCGGCGGGCGTGAAGTCGAGCCTTGGACATAGGGCAAGCGCCGCCTTCTTGCCGGCGATCGAGTGATCTTCCTTGCGGCCCTTCGCGATGTCGTGCAGCAGCAGACCAAGATACAACACCTTGCGATTGACGATGGTCGGCAGAATGTCGCCAACGAGTTGCTGATGCTCCGGCCGGCGCCCCGCTTCAAGATCGACAAGCGCGCCGACCGCCCGCAGCAGATGTTCGTCGACCGTATAATGATGATACATGTTGAATTGCATCATCGCGACGATGCGGCCGAAATCCGGGATGAAGCGGCCGAGCGCGCCGGTCTCGTTCATGCGCCTCAAAACGGTTTCGGTTATGTTGCGCGACAGCAGCAATTCCAGAAACAGGCGATTGGCTTCTGGATTGGCGCGCAGGTCCGCATCGATGCGGCGCAGATTGCGGGTCACCGCGCGCAGGGCGTCCGGATGCAGGGGCAGGCTGAGGCGGTCCGCCAACCAGAACAGACGGATCAAATTCACGGGGGCGCTCGCGAAGATATCATCATCGCGTACGCTGACCCGGTCGTGGTCTATGACAAAATCATCGGACAGCCCTGTCTTCGGACGCCGCCTCAACCGTCCAAGAAAACGGTCGAATATGGCGCGAGGCTTTGCCTGGCGCTCCTCCAGCGCCGCGCAGACGATCGCGGTCAGGTCGCCGACGTCCTTGGCGACGAGGAAGTAATGCTTCATGAAGCGCTCGACGCGCGACAGGCCGCCACGATCATGATAGCCGAGCCGAGCCGCAATAACGGGCTGAACGTCGAAGGAGAGACGCTCCTCGGCGCGCCCCGCCGCGAAATGCAGATGGCAGCGCACGCGCCACAAGAACTCGTCGCAACGCTCGAACAGGCTGTATTCCGCGGAGGTAAAGAGTCCCGCCGCCACCAGTTCGCGCGCCTCGCGCACATGGTAGACGTATTTCGATATCCAGAACAAGGTGTGCAGATCGCGCAGGCCGCCCTTGCCTTCCTTCACATTGGGTTCGACGAGATAGCGCGAGGCGCCCGCGCGCTGAACGCGCGCATTGCGTTCGCTCAGCTTCGCGGTGACAAATTCGCGCACGTCGACGCGCACGATCTCGCGGTCGAAACTCTCGATAAGTTCCTTGAACAGCTCGTCGCTGCCGAGAATGAACCTCGCCTCAAGCAATGTGGTGCGGATGGTCATGTCGGCCTTGGCCTGACGCAGGCATTCGGCGACCGAACGGGTCGCGTGGCCAACCTTCTGCCGAAGGTCCCAAAGCATATAAAGCATCGCCTCGACGACGCTCTCGCCCCAAGGCGTCTGCTTGTAGGGCAGCAAGAACAGGAGGTCGATGTCGGAACCCGGCGCCAGCGCGCCGCGACCGTAGCCACCGACCGCCACGACGGTCAGGCGCTCGCCGAAAGTCGGGTTCTCGATAACGTAAACATAACGGACGACATACGCGTGGATCGCGCGGATCAATTCGTCCTCAAGTTCGCTGAGAAGGCGAGCGCAGGCGAGTCCTTTCCCCCCCGCCTCCAGCGCGGCTCGGGCGAGGGCGTGGCCTTGATCCAGCGCGGCCCGCAACAGCTCCAGAACCCCCGCCCGCGAATTTTCCGGCGCGTCCGACGTCTCGCAAATCGAAGCGATCCGCTCGGCCAATTCCTCGCGCAGGCCGGCCAGGCTCGGCGCATGGACGTCCTGCCGCTCGAAAATACGAAGATATGGCGTCGCCTGCGCATCCATTGGCTTGCTCAGCTCCCTGCCCTCATGGTCTTCAGTCGCGCTTCGATCACGTCGAGGATCGCCGGGGCAAGATCAGGCCCACCGATACGTTTTAGCGCGCGAAGCCCGGTCGGCGAGGTGACGTTGATCTCGGTCAGCCAGCCGTCGATAACGTCTATGCCAACAAACAGCAGCCCACGCTGTTTCAGTTGCGGCCCGAGCCTTGCGCATATTTCCTGTTCGCGCGCCGTCAGTTCCGTCGCCGCGGCCGCGCCGCCCCGCACCATGTTGGAGCGGATGTCGTCTTCGGCGGGCACCCGGTTGACCGCGCCGAGCGCCTCGCCGTCGATCAGCAGGATGCGCTTGTCCCCTTCCACCACGCGAGGCAAAAACTTCTGCACGACCCAAGGCTCGCGAAAGGTAGCGTGAAACAGGTCGAACAGCGAGCCGAAATTGGGATCGCGTTGCGCCACCTTGAACACGCTGGCGCCGCCGTGGCCATAAAGGGGCTTCATGACGACCTCGCCGTGGCTGGCGCGAAACCGCTCGATCGCCGCCCTGTCGCGGGTGACGAGCGTCGGCGGCATCAGATCGGCGAACTCCATCACAAAGAGCTTTTCCGGGGCGTTGCGCACATGGGCCGGATCATTGACCACGAGCGTCCGCGACCCGACACGCTCCAGAAAATGCGTCGAGGTAATATAGGCGAGATCGAAGGGCGGGTCCTGCCGCAGCAGAACCACGTCGACCGTGCCGAGATCGAGCTGGCGGGCCTCCCCCAGATCATAATAGCGCCCCGGCTCGTCCCTGACGGAGATTTCCTGCGCCCGCGCCGTGAGCGCTCCGCCCTCAAGCGAGAGCTCGTCAGGCGTATAGAACCAGAGGCGATGGCCGCGCCGGGCGGCTTCGAGCATCAGCGCGAAGGTCGAGTCTCCAGCGAAGTTTATCCTGTCCAGAGGGTCCATCTGGACCGCGACTTCGAGCATGAGCCCTCCTCAATTATCGCCGCCTCTGGCCCCGCCGGCGCCAAAAAGCCCCGCACGGCGGCCCGATTCGCTCCCCGATTGGGCCGATGTCCTCGCCTAACCCGTTTTGGCCCCCGAGAGAAGCGCTGAAAAAGCAGCCAAAACGTCCGAGCGTTAACCGAGCATGAAAGAAAAGAGCCTTAGTAAATATCCGACATGCAAAATCTGAATCGGATTCCCTCAATGCTGAATCTCTCGGTCGGCGCAGGACTGGTGCTTCGCCAGCTGCTTTTTTTGTCGCTGATGCTGATCATGGGCGCCGCCGCCTATATCGGGGTGTTGAACGTCCGCGACCTTACCGCTGCGGCCAGCGTCGCCGGCGCAGCGCAAGTGGGGCCGCTGATCCACCTCGCCAATGACGCCGCGAGCACTCTCGCCACCGAGCTGGCAGTGGGCACGGTCTTCGCCACCCTGCTGATTCTCGGCGTCTCGGTCCCGACCATGAACCGGACCATCGCGACTCCGATAAAGACCATCGCGCACCAGATGAGCGACCTCGCGGCCGGCGACACGCGCATAGAGGTCAGCGACACCAACCGGCGCGACGAAATCGGCGATATTTCGAGAGCGCTGGTGGTTCTGCGCGACGCGGTGAGAGCCAATAACGAGCTGACCGCCGAGATCAAGGCGCGCGACGACCGCGAGGAGCGGCTGCGCCGCGAAGCCGCCATCCGCGACAAGGTGGAGCATTTCTCGGTCGATCTTTCCGCCACGACCGCCAAGCTTGGCGACATGACCAAGCGCATGGCGCAATCCTCCGAGGAAATGATCGGCCAGGAGCGCCGCGCCCGCGCCGATTCGGACGTCGCCCGCACCGCCTCGCTACAGGCGGCCAGCGACGTCGCCGCCGTCGCCACCGCCTCCGAGCAGCTTCTGGCCGCCATCGGCGAAATCAGCCGTCAGGCCGTCGAGTCCACCGCCGTGGTCCGCCAGGCTGTGACCGAAACCAATGGCTCCAGCGCGGAAATGATGCGTCTTTCGGCAGCCGCCAATCGCGTCGGCGACGTCGTGAACCTTATCTCCCGCATCGCCGCCCAGACCAATCTTCTGGCGCTCAACGCCACCATTGAGGCGGCGCGCGCGGGCGAGGCGGGCCGCGGCTTCGCGGTCGTGGCGCAGGAGGTCAAGAGTCTGGCCACACAGACCGGCAAGGCCACGCAGGACATCGCCGACCAGATCGCCGAGATTCAGGCCGCCACGAACCAGTCGGTCGGCTCGATCGACCGGATCAAGCGCAAGATCGCCGAGGTGGAGCAGATTTCGGCGATCATCACCAGCGCCGTGCATGAGCAGGACGCCGCGACCAAGGACATCGCCCGCAGCGTGCGCTCCGCCGCCGACAGCGCCAGCTCAATGTCCGCCCACGCCGGCCAGGTGGCCAACGCCATGGCCCAGACCGGCGCCGGCGTCGAGGCGATGGTGGCGATGGCCCGCGAGATCGACCAGATGGCCCGCCGGATGCACGCGCATACGGACGAGCTGGCGAGGAGTCTGGTGGCGTGATGGGGGGGCCTGACGCGGCCCCTGCCTCACGCCGCACGCGGCGCGGGATGCGAACCTTCTCCGCGTTGGGAAAAGGTGACATTCACCTCGATATCCTCATCGAGCTTGCCGAGTATGCCGATCAGGCGGTCCAGCGTGAAACGGCGAAGCTGTGTGTTGCGAATGCGGGAAAATTCTGAATGAGCGACGCCCGTAAGCTTTTCCGCGTCGCGTGTTGAAAGGGCGCGATCATCGAGAATGCGGATGATCTTCGCAGCAATCAGAGCGCGCGCCTGCTCAAGCCCGGCGTTGGGACGTCCAAAGTCGCGATATACATTGCCGCTGCCGCGCACCAGCTCCATGTCGTCCTTGCTCATTGCAACGCCTCCTTCAGCCGTTTGACCCGTTCCCGAATAAGGTCGACCTCCATTTGCGGGGTTTTGATCCCTGACTTCGATTTTTTCTGGAATGCGTGAACCACCCAAATATCCGCATCGATCTTCAGTGCGTAAATCGCGCGAAAAGCGTCGCCCCTATATTTCAGGGCAATTTCGAACACGCCGCCGTCAACGCCTTTGAACGGCTTCGCCTTATCCGACTTGCCGCCCTCGGCGGCCACGGTGAGTGCGTCGAACGCGTCGCTACGCACGTCTTCGGGAAACTCCTCGAAGTCCTTACGCGCCGCCTTGACCCAGGAAATGGCTCTGGTATTCGGCATTTCTATTATGTTGACAAATTTGACAACATCTCGCAAGACTTATTTCTAACCGTTACCGGCTGGTGGGGGGCAGCAAGGCGCCTGCCGCGAATGCCCTCGCGCTCACTCCGCCGCCGCCTCCACCTCCACCTCGTTCAATATCTCGCCCGGCTTCTTCATCGCCGCTTCCAGCGCGCCAATTCCCTTGGGCGCCGTGAGCTTTATGTGCAGCCGCTTCGGGCGCAGGATGAATTTTCCCGCTGCGTCGCCGATGCGGCGCGCCTTCTCGCTATTGTCAAAAAAGCCGGAAGTCGCGCTTGAGATATCGTGCGCATAGGCCACGCGCAGCTTGCCAATGTCGCCGCCGCCAGCCTTGGCGTCTTGTTCCATCAACCGGTCGATCAAGCCGCCGCCTTCCAGCGTCGCTTCGAGCCGCGTCGCGTTCATGGTCAGCGCGGCGGCTTTCGAGACGATCGGGCTCGACGAAAACAACGCCGCCGACACGTTGCCAAGGCTCGCGGCCAGCGTTATCGCGCCCATGTCCTTCGAATCGAGACGCAACTGGTCGACGACCAGTTCCTGCCCCTGCTCCCGCCATTCGGCCTGCAAATCCCCCGAGAATTCGACGTCGCGATAGCCAAGAGCCGTGAATTGCGCGGTCGCGGGCATGTCTCCGCGCGCCGCAAGATCAATGTTGAAACGGTCGAGCCGGGCCTTGATTTTCGTCGGCACATTCTCGCGATAATTGGCGAAGTCGGCGCTCAAGCCGACGATCCTGAATTTGATGCGACCGTCGGAATTGGCGTCGGGCAGATCGGCGGCAAGATCGGCAAGCTGCGCGTGATCGAGCTTCCACGTCCGCCTCTCACCGGGCCGGACAAGTGCGTTAAGATCGAGTCCCCGAAGCGCGAGATTGCGCAGCGCGATATGCCCGCCGTCGGCGCTTTCGAGCGAAAAATTATCGACCGCCGCCTCCTGCGCCGTCCCCGCCGCGAGCCTGTTCAGCGCGACGCGGCCAATCTTGATCGCGAAAGGCTTGTTCGCCGGCGCCGAGAGTCCGACCACGCTGATATCGCGCGCTTCAATAGCGCCAACTTCTACCGAGCCAAGCGCGTCGACGAGCGCGAGCGCCATCGCCGCGCTTTGCTCTTGCGTCGGCGAGGCGCCCGACGGCGGCGAGCGCTCCGCCAGATGTAGCGGCGACTCGGCGAGCGCGCGGGCGCGCAGCCCGGAAGCGGCGACCCTGCCAAGGCGAATGTCGAGACCGGCGTCCGGAAACAGGATCGACACGCTTTCGATCGAGGTCTCTTCCTCGATCGTCTTGACAGCTTCCTTGTCCTCGGCGCGCGGGGCGGAAATGACATGGGCGAACTGGCGCATATCCACGCCCTTGGCGACAAGGCCCGAATAACGCGCCTCGACGCGTCCGGCGCCCTTCCCGGTGGCGGATTGCTCCATCGCCGCCGCGCGCATGACGCCGATACGGCCCGCCGCGACATTTTCGAGCGTAACGTCGCGATAGACGACAAGTGTCTGGCGCTCGCCCGATTTTGTCTCCGCGCGCATCTCGGGAATGAGAATTCGCGTCGCCGTAAGACGCGCCAGCCGTTCGTCGACGGTGGCGGCGTCCTTTGCGTCGAAGATGCGGGCGATGTCGAGCGCCGTCAGCGCCGTTCCTTCCGCCGTCAGCTTCGGAATTTTGTATGAGGTCTGGCCTGTCTCCAGGGCAAGGCCCTCCACGATGACGGGCTTCGTCTGCGCGCGGGCGGGCGAAGCGAGGCAGGCCGCCGCGAGCGCCGCCATGAGAATTGTGACATTTCTGATGCAGGACGGCATGAGGGACTCGGTCGCGGCTGGAGGGAGGACAACTTGCCCCCGAAGGAAGACGCGGTCCAGCCATGTTTTTCTCATTGAGGCGCAATTTGTCGCGGACGGGCGGGTGCGAGGCGCCCAAATCACATGCTAGAAGCGAAACATGCGCAGACTTCTTCTTCTCAGACATGGCAAGGCCGACCGTCATTCCGCCGGCGGCGACCGCGAACGCCCGTTGACCCGCCGCGGCCTCGAAGACGCCCGGAAAATTGGCGACTTCCTCTTCCATGAGGGGATGACTCCGGACCTGGCGGTCGCCTCGAACGCCCGCCGCGCCCGGCAGACGCTTGAGCGCGTGCTGGAGGCGTTCCCGGCCCATGTGACACAGCTCATTGAAAACTCGATTTATCTTGCCTCCGTGGACCACCTGCTTGATACTTTGAGAAAGGCGCCGGATAAAATTTCGACGCTTCTGGTCGTCGGGCACAATCCGGGCTTCGCTGAACTGGCTGAAACCCTCGCAGGCTCCGGGCCGCCGGAAGAACTTGCGGAAATGCGAATGAAATTCCCGACCGCCGCCCTCGCCATTCTGGATTTTCCTAGCGGCGGGTGGGAGAATCTGGCCAGGGGCGCCGCGACCTTGCATCGCTTTGTCACTCCCGCCGACCTTCGGGGGGAATCCGAAGGCGACGCGGACTGACATCCTTGTGATCCCATTTTGCCGTTCTTTTCCGGCCGAAATTTTTCAAGTCCCGGCGTTTTCGATAGTGTGAACGCGATCGACAATTCGCCTGGAGCCCGTCCAGACGGACCACTTCAGAAAACGACGGCGTCATGGTGCTCGAATCGCTGCTGATGATGTTGACGCTGGCGGCGCCTGAGCAGGCGTGGGAAATGCGCCTTGCGCCGGCGTCGCTGCTCTCGCTCGCGCAGCCGCCCGCCTATCAGGCGCAGGAGCGCGCGGTTGGCAACTGGCGCTTCGAGAGCGCGCTGGCGCTTGACCTTTCGCCCGTCGTCGCGCTCCGTCAGGCGGTCGGCGTGGAGCCGGGTCAGACGCCCCGCTGCGTCAAGCTCAACAATTACTGGTGCATCAAGCGCGCGGGTTGGAACGGCGAGATCGCCTCCGATCCGGACGGACATGTCGCGTTCTCGACGGCGGAGGAAGGCGCGGCCGTGGCGGCGCTGCTGCTGCGGCGCTATTACGTCGACTACAAGCGTCACACGGCGCGCGAGATCGCCTCGCGCTGGGCGCCGTCGCAATGCGCGGCCTCGCCCGGCCTGGGACTAGGCGGGCCGTTGGGATCGCGAATCAACCTGTCGCATATGCTGCCGCAAAGGCCGCTGCCCATGGGTCTCGCGCCGCATGGCATCGGCAACACGCTGCGGGCGCGCTGGCTCGCGGCGCATGGACGCGGCGGCGTCGGGCGGAGTTTCCGCGCGTCCTCCGTGGCGCGATCGACCACTCTGGACCTTGAGCCGGCGCCCTCCATCGCGGCCGGCATGGGCGAAGCGCCGCGCAGGCGGCCCGACGCAGGCAAGCGGCTCGATGCAATCGCGCCGCCGCCGCTAACGGCGCCAATCGCCGATTGCGCTGGCGATCTCGTCCGCATCAATAATTACGCCACGCATATCGCCGAGGGCGTCGCAGCCGGTCCGGACCAGGATTTGAGTCTTTTCGACTCTTCCGGCCAACCCACCGACAATCTCGCCAAGGTGTTGACGAACATGGCTGCGGTGGAAATCGGCCCGTTGCGGGCGCGCCCCGCGCTGGTGTCCTACGCCGTGACCCAATTACGCTTGATTACAGTCCCCGAACCGAAGGCAAAATAGGCGACGGCGCGACTCACATTCGATCAAGTATTTTTCAACAGGAGGGCGAATTGTCGGAGGATGCTCCAGCCGGCGGGAAATGGACCGCCACAATCGTGAACTTTCTGATCGGCACGGTGCTCGCGGGCATGGTGACTTCCGCTTTTACCTACAAGAGTTGGCGCGAGCAGACGCGGCTTGAACTCGCCAAGCAGCAATTGGCCGACGCCACCGCAATTCTGGACAAGACATCGCAACTGCTGTCGGAACGGCTATTCAGCTCCTATGACGTGCTTGCGCATGTCGACGCCGACACGGACGCCTTGCATGCGCAACGGTTGGATCGGGAAGACAAGGCGATAGCCGACTGGAATCTTAATTTCTCCGATTTGCTGCAGCATTCCCAATTCGCGTTGGAAATTAGCGAAGACGGCAAGCTACTGCCTTATAGCGAAGTCGCCACCGCGCGCCTTGACCGCAGCCTTGATTGCTCCCAAAAATTCAGCGATCACAATGGCCCTTCACTTGGTTGGCAGAACAGCCCAAGCTGGGTGCTCGACGCTATCAACAGCTGCTTTCTCCGCGCTGGCGTGCAATCTGAAATCGAAGCCTATCGCAAGGCGCCGCCAACTCCCGACCGAGACACGAAGCGCAAGGCCATCGAAAAAAAGCTCGACGACTTGAACGCCCATGCCAACAATTTCCGCGTCTCCAGCAAGAAGGCGATCCAGCACCTGCGAAACGGCGTCGAAACCCGCAGTTACGTTGATTTCCTGACGAGCTGGTGATTTTGCATGCATTTCGGCGGCCCTTCACGCTTTGTTCAGGCGCCCCGCGGCATAGGAGGCTCACGCCTCCTGTGCTAGAGGATTGCCACAAATCGGGAACGCCCCTCCCCTCGCGGTCCTATAGAGCGGATTTAGCCATAATATGAGTGACTTGCATCAAGATTTGACGCTGGACCCGTCCGTCGCGCGCGCCTCGAATGGCGGCGGCTCGTTGCACGCGCCCGCGCCGACCGCCGCGATATTATACGGCAAGACCATGCCCGCGCTGCTGCGCGACGAATTGCTTTGCGAAATTTTCGCCGCTTCGACTGCGGCCGCGCCAGGCGCCATCGCCATGAGCACGCTGGAGCGCCGCTTCACCTATCGCGAAGTGGACCTGCAGGCCACGGCGATCGCTCACGGACTGGTTGAGCGCAACATCGGCCCGGGCGACGTCGTTGGGCTCTGGATGGCGCGCGGACCGGAGTTGCTGATCGCGCAGATCGCCATCGCCAAGACCGGCGCCGCGTGGCTGCCCTTCGACGCCGACGCGCCGGTGGAGCGCATCGCCGTTTGCCTTTCGGATTCGGAAGCAAAGGGGCTGCTAACCTCGTCGGCCTTCGCGCACAAGGCTGCCGGCGCCATGCCGTGCCCGGTGCTGATCGACGAGGAGACCGCACTGCTGAGCGGCGTTCCCCTTCCCGATCCGCGCACGCGCGGCGCGACCCCGAATGATCCCGCTTACATGATCTACACATCCGGCTCGACCGGCGTGCCCAAGGGCATCGTCATCACCGGGCGCAATATCTGCCACTACCTTCGCTCCGCGAATGAGATTTACGGCGTCACCTCTTCGGATGTGGTGTTCCAGGGCGCCTCGGTCGCTTTCGATCTCTCGATGGAGGAGATCTGGATACCCTATCTCGTCGGCGCCACTCTTTTCGTCGCGACGCCGGAAATTCTCGGCGAGACCGAGCAACTCCCCGACATTCTGGAGGAGGCGAAAGTCTCCGTGCTGGACACGGTGCCGACCCTTCTCGCCGTGCTGCCGCGCGACGTTAAGACGCTGCGCACGATCATTCTTGGCGGCGAAGCCTGCCCACCGGCCATCGCCGAACGCTGGACCCGCATCGGCCGCACGATCTACAACAGCTATGGCCCGACCGAGGCGACCGTCGTCGCGACCGTCTCGGAAGTATGGCCGAGAGAGCCAGTCACGATCGGCAAGCCGATCCCCAATTACACCTGCTATGTCGTCAATGACGCGCTTGAACTGGTCGGTCCCGGCGTCGAAGGCGAATTGTTGATCGGCGGTCCCGGCGTCGCGCGCGGCTATCTCAAGCGCGACGAACTCACCGCGGAAAAATTCATCGCCAATCCCTTCGGCGCCGAAAACGGCGACCCGGTGCTGTATCGCTCCGGCGACGCTGTCGCTCTGGATGGCAATGGCAATCTCGCCTTTCGTGGCCGCATCGACGACCAGATCAAGATACGCGGCTTTCGCGTCGAACTCGGCGAGATCGAGGCGGCGCTGTCGCATCATCCCGCAATCCGCCACGCCGCCGTCGTGCTGCGCAACGAGAACGGGCTCGACGAACTCGTCGCATTTTTGACCACGGACGGCGGCGAGAAGCCGGAAGTCGTGGAGCTTCGCGCCAAGCTGCGCGAGACGCTGCCGCCATACATGGTTCCCTCGCGCTATGAATTTGTCGAGACGCTGCCCAAGCTTCCCTCGGGGAAGGTCGACCGCAAGGCATTGAAGCGCATCGAGCTGACCGCTCCCGCTGGCGTCGACGAAGAACAGGAAATTCCCCGCGACGAAACCGAGGCGAAGCTGCTGGAGGCCGCCAAGCGCGTGCTTCCGCCCGGCGCCATTCCCTTCGACGCGGATTTCTTCACGGATCTTGGCGGCCATTCGCTGCTCGCGGCTCGCTTCGTCGGCGCGGTGCGCGAGACGCCAAGCCTCGCCTCGGTGACGCTGCAGGACCTTTACACGCATCGCACGCTGCGCGCGCTCGCGGCGCATCTTTCGGGCAAGGCGGAATTCGACCTTGCGCCGCAGGATCTCTCCTTCACGCCGCCGCCCTTGCTGCGCCGTTTTCTTTGCGGACTGGCGCAGGCGATCGCCCTGCCGTTCATTCTCTCCATTGTCACGGCGCAATGGCTCGGCGTGTTCATTTCCTATCAGCTCATCACCACCGCCGACGCGACACTGCTTGAGGAGTCGGTCGCGCTGCTTGGCGTCTATCTTTGCGTCAACCTAGCGACAGTCGCCATATCCATCATCGGCAAATGGCTGGTCATCGGCCGCACAAAGCCGGGCCGCTATCCACTCTGGGGCGTCTATTATTATCGCTGGTGGCTGGCGCAGCGGCTGATCGGCCTGACCCACGCGAAGTGGTTCCAGGTGTCGCCGCTGATGAACCTCTATCTGCTCGCGCTCGGCGCCAGGGTTGGGCACGACGCCCTCATCAGCGAATTCGACGCGGGCGCGATCGACCTCGTCACGATCGGCGCCGGCGCCTCGCTCGGCTCGAAACTCAAGCTCTCCAACGCCCGCGTGGAAGGCAATGAACTGATCATCGGCACGATCGAGATCGGCGCCGACGCCTATATCGGCACATCCTGCGTGATCGAGGACAATGTGGTGATCGGCGACGGCGCGGCTCTTGAGGATCTGACCTCGGCGCCCTCCGGGGCGCGCATCGGCGCGCAGGAAATCTGGAACGGCTCGCCCGCGCGCAAGACAGGCATGGTGGACGAGGCCGAACTTGACGCCCCCGCCATCGCCGGCCCGATCCGCCGCCCGGTGATGACCTTCCTGTTCACGCTGCTGGTGCTGGCGATCCCGCCGCTTGGCCTGCTGCCGATCTTCCCGGCCTTCTATCTCTTCGACAAGCTCGACGCCTGGATGGGCATCGCCGAGTCGGATCACCTCTACTACCTCGCGGCGATTCCGCTTTTCGCATGGCCAACGGCCTTCGTCTTGGTGCTGGTGACGGTCGCCTTCATCATTGTGTTCCGCTGGATTGTGATGCCGACGCGCGTGCGCGCGGGGACATATTCCGTCTGGTCGTTTTTCTATCTGCGCAAATGGGCGGTTTCGCTCGCGACGGAAGTCACGCTGGAGACGCTGTCCTCGCTGTTCGCCACGCTCTACATGCGCAGCTGGTATCGACTGATGGGCGCGCGCATCGGCAAGGATTCGGAAATCTCCACCAATCTCTCCGGCCGCTACGACATCGTCGAGATCGGCGAGAAATGCTTCATCGCCGATGAAGTCGTGCTCGGCGACGAGGACGTGCGGCGCGGCTGGATGTATCTGAAGGCTGTGAAGACCGGCGATCGCGTGTTCGTCGGCAATGACGCGGTCGTGCCGCCGGGCGCGGAAATCCCCACTGGCGCGCTGATCGGCATCAAGTCGAAGCCGCCGGCCAACAGCGCATTGTCGGAAGGCGATACATGGTTCGGTTCGCCGCCGATCAAGCTGCCCGTGCGGCAGAAATTCGACGCTGGCGGCTCCGCCTGGACCTATGAGCCGCCCGCCTGGAAGAAATTCATGCGCGCCGCTTACGAGGCCGTGAACGTCTCGCTGCCGACCATGCTGTTCATGACCTTCGGCACATGGGCGGTGGAGAGCTTCGGCCAGTCGCTCGTCGACGGCGAATATGCAACCGTCGTGGAAATGTTCATTCTCGACTCGGTGCTGATCTCGGTGGCGATGACGCTATCCGTCGTCATCGTCAAATGGGTCACGATGGGCCGCTACGAGCCGCAGGTTAAGCCGATGTGGTCCTTCTGGGCCATGCGGACGGAAGCCTGCGCCGTGCTCTACTGGGGCCTCGCCGGCAAGGTTCTGCTGGAGCATTTGCGCGGCACGCCCTTTCTGCCGTGGACGCTGCGCCTGTTCGGCGCCAAATTCGGCAAGGGCGTGTTCATGGACATGACCGACATCACCGAATTCGACTGCGTGC
>Ga0182013_10005166_pt1 | contig 15304 bp, 13 predicted proteins | sample 612S2MmetaG_FD_120487 | JGI IMG/M metagenome (GOLD analysis project Ga0182013, IMG submission 120487) | Permafrost microbial communities from Stordalen Mire, Sweden - 612S2M metaG | ecosystem: Environmental > Terrestrial > Soil > Wetlands > Permafrost | place: Sweden: Stordalen | collected...
ATTCTGGAGAGGAAAAGAAAGACGAATACAAGGCTGACAGCGGCACTAACTCGTCTGTCGATGATGGCTGCCATTTTCGACAGATCAGTTAGTGCGACTCCTTGAGAACTTCGTAATCGCCATAGCACGGCGCTTATCCGATGGGCGATCAGCCATTTCCACGAGCATGGAGAGTCTGTGCCTTGCTTTTTTTGAGTTCCATAGCTCCGAGTTTGAGGGTAGGATTGGGATGCGCGAAGCCTGAAAGGGAGCGACCCATGGTGGAACCCGGAGCGGAGAGCGGATCGGCGTATACGAAGCTGTGGCCAGATGCGCGGTCCGCGCTGGATGGCATTGTGCATGACGGAATGCTGCTCGCCATCGGCGGATTTGGACTCTGCGGTATTCCTGAAGCGTTGATTCTTGCGCTGCGCGACAGTGGCGTTCGCAACCTGACCATTGCCAGCAACAACGCGGGCGTGGATGGCTGGGGAATTGGGTTGCTGCTTGAGAGCCGTCAGGTGAAGAAGATGATATCGAGTTATGTGGGCGAGAACAGCGAGTTTGAGCGCCAGTATCTTGAGGGGGAATTGGAAGTGGAGTTCTGCCCGCAAGGCACGCTGGCCGAACGCATGCGCGCAGGCGGCGCGGGTATCCCCGGCTTCTATACGCGAACGGGGATCGGTACGCTGGTGGCCGAGGGAAAAGAACACAAGGAGTTTGACGGAGTAAGTTACATTCTTGAGCGCGGCATTCAGGCGGATGTGGCATTGGTGAAGGCGTGGAAGGCCGATCGCTTCGGGAATCTCATGTATCGGCGAACAGCGAGGAACTTCAATCCCAACGCGGCAACCTGTGGCAAACTCACTGTGGCCGAGGCTGAAATAATCGTCGAACCGGGCGAGCTTGATCCGGACGAGATTCATACGCCCGGCATCTTTGTTCATCGGCTGGTGCACAATCCCCACCCTGAAAAGCGAATCGAAAAAGTGACCACCCGAGAGGCATAGATCCGTGGCTTGGACTCGTCATCAAATGGCAGCGCGCGCGGCCCGTGAATTGAAGAACGGCTTCTACGTAAACCTGGGAATCGGTATCCCTACGCTGGTTGCGAATCATATTCCGTCGGGAATCACGGTTACATTGCAGTCGGAGAACGGCCTGCTGGGCATGGGGCCCTTCCCGCTCAAAGATGAGGTGGACGCCGACCTGATCAACGCGGGTAAGCAGACCGTGACCTTCATTCCGGGCGCATCCACTTTCTCAAGCGCGGATTCCTTCGCCATGATTCGCGGCGGCCACATCGACCTCGCAATCCTGGGTGCGATGCAGGTTTCTGAGCAGGGCGATCTGGCCAACTGGATGATTCCCGGCAAGCGGGTAAAGGGCATGGGCGGGGCAATGGACCTGGTGTCGGGCGTGCAGCGCGTGATTGTGATCATGGAGCATGTGGCGCAGGATGGAAGCCCCAAGCTTCTTCGTGCATGCACGCTTCCACTCACGGGTACGCGAGTGGTCCAAAGAGTGATTACCGATTTGTGCGTGATGGATGTTACACCGGCTGGCTTTGAGGTGGTCGAGTTAGCGGACGGTGTATCTCACAAGCTTGTGGAGCAACAAACCGGGGCTGCCGTGCGATTCAACTTTGCGGTGCAGCAGTAACTGACGCTACTTTGACCAGACAGGTTTCCGCTTCTCGAGAAACGCCGCAATCCCCTCTTTGAAGTCCTCCGTCTCGCGGGCTCTTGCGTTCGCATCCAGGGCTTGAGTAATCGCCGCATCGAGCCAGGCCTTGTTCTGCGCCGCAAGCAGCCGCTTGGTGGCAGCTAGCGATTCCGGACTGTTTGCCGCCAGTGTCTGCGCTAACTCCAGAACGCGTTGGTCAAGCGCATCCGCATCGACCACTTCATTCACCAGTCCAAGCCGATACGCCTCGCCTGCATCAAAGAGTCGGCCTGTGAGCAGCAGGTCGCGGCTCCGCTTGTCGCCAATCTGCAAAGCAAGAAATGCCGACACGATGGCGGGCACAAAACCGATCCGTGCCTCGGTGTAGCCAAACTTCGCGGACGGAACAGCGAGGGTGAAATCGCAGATGGTAGCCACGCCCGTGCCGCCTGCGATTGCCGCTCCATGCACCGCTGCGATGGTGGGCCGGGGTAACTCATACAGTGTTCGAAAAAGCGTTGCAATGCGCTGCGCATCCGTGCGATGGTCGGCGGCGGTTTTGTCGTTCATGGTTTGCAACGCCGACAAATCGAGACCCGCACAAAACGCATCGCCTGCGCCGCGGAATACGACAACGCGACAGCTACTGACAGCCGCATCTTCCATCGCGGCAATCAACTCCAACTGCATCTCTGGATTCATGGCATTGCGGCGCTCGGGGCGATTCAAAGTAATCGTTCGGATATCCGCGTCGTCTGTAACCAGAATCGTTCTATAACTCACGTTGCCCCTCCCGCTTTTAAGTACCTATCGGATAACATTCAATCATGCGCCGTGCCAAAGTCTCTTGCAATGGCTGCGCTGGCTTGTAGCAAATCATCCAGTGGCTTCAAGGGCGGCATATCCGCTCCGAGACCCATCAACTCAGCAATCAGCGCGTCTGTAGCGATATTCCCCACCAGGACATCCTGCGCAAACGGGCATCCGCCCAGCCCGCCGATCGCAGCATCGAACCGTCTGCAGCCGGCACGATACGCAGCGCGGATCTTCAACGCCGCGTCCTGTGGCCTTGCATGAAAATGCACGCCGATCTCGACGCCGTCGCTCACCGTGAGTACGCTCGCCACCGTTTGCTCAATCAACTCAGGCATCGCAAGTCCCACCGTGTCTGCCAGGGATAACTGCCGGATGCCCATTCCAATTAACTGCGTGCACGCATGGACCACGGCATCGATGCTGAATGGATCGCTGTATGGGTTTCCGAAGGCCATGGAAACATAGGCGACCACATTCCTTTCCGCGCCTTCCGCCAGGGCAATGACGGACTCTAAAACATGCAGCGATTCTTCCTGCGATTGCTTCTGATTCCTGCGCAGAAACTCCGGCGAGATGGAATATGGAAAGCCCAATGTTTGCACTGTGCCTGTCTTGATTGCACGCTCTGCACCCTTTTCGTTTACAACGATCCCAATGATCTCGACGTTCTCCGGGACATCGAAGAGCGCAAGCACCTGCTCGGAGTCCGCCATTTGCGGAACAGCCGAGGGGGAAACAAAACTTACCGCATCGATCGTTGTGAAACCCGCCGCAACAAGCTTCTGCAGATAGTCCGCCTTTTGCCGCGCAGGAATCATCGCCGGCAATCCCTGCCACGCGTCCCTGGGACACTCCACGATCTTCACTAACTCACTCATAAACCGCTTCCAAACCGCCGCATATTCAGCATTAACTTACCCGCGAGACGGATGAACCTTAAGTATCTCCCTGGCGATCACCATGCGTTGAATCTCGCTTGTTCCTTCGCCTATGGTGCATAACTTCACATCGCGATAATACTTCTCGGCCGGGTAGTCCATGATAAAGCCATAACCGCCAAATAGCTGTACCGCCTCGTTGCAGATGCGCACCGCAACCTCGCTGGCAAAGAGTTTGGCCATCGATGATTCGCGCGTGACTTTGCGCCCTGCATCCTTCAGAACCGCGGCGCGCTGGGTGAGCAGCCGCGCGGCATCGAGTTCGGTGGCCATGTCCGCCAGCTTCCACTGAATGCCCTGAAACTCCGCAATGGCCTTGCCAAACTGGCGCCGTTCCTTGACATACTTCAATGTCGCATCGAGCGCGCCGCGTCCGATGCCCAGCGCCAATGCGGCAATGGAGATGCGGCCGCCATCGAGAACCCGCATGGCATCAATGAATCCCTCACCCTCCGCGCCGAGCAGGTTTTCCGCGGGAATCTCGCAATCCTCAAAGATCAGCTCGCTGGTATCGCTGGCCCTCAATCCGAGTTTGTTCTCTTTCTTGCCCGGCCTGAAACCAGGCGTTCCCTTCTCCACCAGGAATGCCGACAGTCCATGCGTGCCTTTGCTCTTGTCCGTCACCGCAATCACAACTGCAACGTCGGCATGACTGCCATTGGTGATGAAGGTCTTGTTTCCGTTGAGCACATAGCGGTCGCCCTTCCTCACCGCGGTCGTCCTGGCAGCGCTTGCGTCTGACCCCGAACCTGGCTCGGTGAGCGCCCATGCAGCCAGCCATTCGCCACTTGCAAGCAGCGGCACGTACTTCCGCTTCTGCGCTTCATTGCCGGCCAGGAAGATATGATTTGTCCCCAGCGAGTTATGAGCGGCGACCGTAATGCCAATGGACCCATCGACGGCGGATAACTCCTCGATGGCCAGCACATAGTCCACATATCCCAGGCCGGCGCCGCCGTACTCCGGCGGAAAGATCACGCCCAGCAGTCCCATGGCGCCAAGCTTTCGGATCACCGGCGTGGGAAGGTCGCAAGCTTCATCCCATGCCATCACGTTCGGGGCAATCTCCGCCGCGGCAAACTCGCGAATTCCCTTGCGGAGATGCTCCTGGTCCTCCGTCAAAACAAACGGATATAAACTCGTCTCCGATGCTAGTTCCAACTTCATCAGGGCTCCTTTGCACTCTGCTGCCATGACTTGCCGCGCACGTTCATAAAGAGAAATCGGGTGTTGCAACGCCACAAATCATGTTTGAAGAATTCCGGGATTGAATCGGGGTACATCGGGATTCAAGGCACACGCTTCCAGAGCGGTGATCAGCACATCACGGGTGCTGGCCGGATCGATAATGGCGTCAATCCAAAGCCGTGCGGCGCCGTAACGCGGATCGGCTTGCGCATCGTAGGTGTTCTTGATCTCGTCGTAGAGGGCCTTTTTCTCCGCTTCCGAAAGCACTTGCCCGCCGCGCTCCATCTGCTTGGCGCGAACCTCGGCCAACGTCCCGGCTGCCGAAGCACCGCTCATGACGGCATAGCGCGCCGTAGGCCACGCAAACAGGAAGCGCGGATCGTAGGCCTTGCCGCACATGGCATAGTGTCCCGCGCCGAAGCTGCCGCCGATGATGACGCTGATTTTTGGCACTACGCTGGTGCTCACAGCGGACACCATCTTGGCGCCGGCACGAATGATTCCCGACCACTCCGCATCCTTGCCCACCATGAATCCATTTACGTCGTGCAGGAAGATCAGTGGGACCAGGTTCTGGTTGCAGTCCATGATGAAACGTGCTGCCTTTTGCGCGCTTTCGGTGTATATGACTCCGCCAACCTCGATGCGATTCATGCCTGCCGAGGGACCCATGGCCACAGTCTGATTCTGGTTCGTCTTCTGATTGGCTACGATGCCCACCGCATGGCCGCCGATACGTGCATACCCGCAGAGCACGGTGCGGCCAAAGTCTGCCTTGTACTCATCGAACTCGCTGCGATCGACGATCCGCGCAATCACTTCCCGCATGTCGTATGCATTGCTTGTCCCAGGCGCCGGGTTCAACAGCCCGTATAGGTCATCGGCGGCAAATGCGGGCGCATCCTTAATAACATCGAAGGCGATGCAGTTATAGACACCGCGTTCGGACTTACTCTCCGAAGCCCGGAGATCAGAGCTATGCTTTGCTCCCAGCTTATCCACCAGGGAGCGCAGCCTGGCGATGCAGAGATGGTCGTTCGGCTCCTTGAAGTCCACGGTTCCCGATATCTCCGCATGCATGGTGGCGCCGCCTAACTCCTCTGGGTCGGTCTTTTGGCCAATGGCTGCCTGCACCAGCGAAGGACCAGCCAGAAATAACCCTGATCCCTCCGTCATCAAGACGGTATCCGTCATGACCGGAAGATAAGCGCCTCCCGCCACGCACATCCCCATAATTGCGGTGATCTGCGGAATGCCAAGCGAACTCATGACAGCATTGTTGCGGAACACTCTGCCGAAGTCGTCGGTGTCTGGAAATACATCTTCCTGGAGCGGCAAAAACACACCGGACGAGTCAACGAGATAGAGCGTCGGAATCCGATTGTCGAGCGCGATGGTCTGTGCGCGCAGCACCTTTTTGGCCGTCATGGGAAAGAACGCGCCTGCCTTCACTGTGGCGTCATTGGCGATGATCATGCACAGTCGACCGCGCACTCGTCCGAGTCCGGTGACGACGCCCGCGCCGGGAGCGCCACCATATTCGCCATACATTCCGTATGCCGCCCATAGTCCCAGCTCAAGCAGCTCCGTACCCTCGTCGAGCAGCAGGTTGAGCCGTTCTCTCACCGTAAGCCGGCCCTTGGCACGCTGGGCTTCCGCGGCCCTGGGGCCGCCGCCGAGCCGGATTGAATCCTCTTCCGCGCGCAATGCCGCCATCAATGCCTTGATCTCTATCCGGTTCGCAAGTGCGCGCGGAGCGTCCGAGTCAAGCTTTGATCGAAGACTGTTGTCGAACTTCAAATCGTTCCCCATCCCACCGTCCATGAAGCTGGCCATGAAAACTGGAAGACTATAGCATGTCTTTTATGATTGACGCACCCTGCCGCTCAGCGGAGGATCTGGTGATCTTGCGCTGCCGGGCGACCAGAGCATTCAAGTGCGCATCTTATTGGATTCATGAAGGCTTCGAAAAGAGGCCTGCGGGGCGCCCTGGAGGGATCATGGACAAGGATGTTGCCGAAGCAATCGCTGAACTCAAGTCACAAGGGATCGGAGTGGCAGTTCATCCATCCGGAAGCCAAGCCGATGTTTATATTGCAACTGCGCCGAATGGCGAAAAGTACGAATTCCTTGCTGCCGGACTCCTGAACCTCAAGGCGAAGGGAAAGTTACACCTCGAGGGGCTCCAGGAATACCATCTCGCAAAGAAGAAAACGCCAAATTTATAGTTTATTTGTGGCGTGCTTCGGCCTTAATTCGCCGCCGGTTTCGCAGCAGACTGGCTATTCGCCTCGGCCGTCATCTTGTCCACTTCAGCTTTGCCTGCGTAGTTGGGGTCGAGAGCCAGCAGCTTCTTGAAGTCGGCCAGCGCGCCTGCGGCATCCTTCTTGCCGCGCCACTTTACAAGGCCGCGATTGAACAATGTGTTCGGATTATTCGGCGCATAGGTCAGCGCCTTGTTGTATTCGGCAATCGCGCGATCGGCATCGCCCATGTACCAGTAAGCTGTTGCCATGTCGGTGCGAACCGGCACGGTGTCAGGCCTGGACTTGAGTGCGCGCCCATAGTAATCAACCGCAGTCGCATACTGCTGCGCGTCGTAGTAGACGTTCCCAATGCTGGTTAGCAATTCCGGATTGCTGGAATCCGACTTCAATTTGCCGATCAATGGCGCAGCCAGCGTTTCTGCCTGAGCTTTCAGTTGCGCGGGACTTGGGGGCTGGGCCGCGGCTGGAGCCGCAGGCGCAACAGGCGCCGATGCGGTCGCAACCTGCGCAGGCTCGTTTACCGCGGAACTCCGCCATGCGCGGATCGACCAGCCGCCGGCAATTCCCGCTGTCAGGCAGATGGCCGAAAGAATCAGGGCCTGCTTCTGCGTCCACTGCTCAATTGGAGTACGAACCGTCGCCGTCATTTGCCCGGTGCTCCTTCACTTCCATGGGAATTGTTGGACGAAGACGCCACGCCGGCGATCAGCCTTTGCACCTGGGCCTTGCGGTCCGCGCTCATTTGCGGATTGCTCTTCAACAACAGCCGCCATGCGGCCAGCGCGCCCGTGCTGTCCTGCTTGCCCTCGAACTTCATCATTCCCAGGTCGAACAACGCATTGGCGTCTTTCGGATCATTGGTCAGCGCCTTGTTTAGTTGAGCAATCGCCGCGTCCACATCGCCCGCGCGATACAAGCTGGTGGCCAATTTGACGCGATCGGCAACATTCGCTGGCTCGGACTGCAAGGCCTTCTCGTAATAAGCCGACGCCTCTCCGAACTGCCCTGTCGTGTAATAGATTGCGCCCACCTGCATCAGCGATGCGCTGTCATTCGGGTTGCTCTTCAGCTTTTCCATCAGCGGCGCCGCCTGCTTGTCCGCCATCTGCTTCATCTGGAGCGGACTTGGCATTTGGCCCGCGCCCGGATGCACCGGCGCAGGCGTTGCCTTTGCCACGGCGTGCCCTTGCAATGCGGACGATTCACCGCCCCGGACCAGGTATCCGACCACCAAACCCACCAACAGATAGATGGCCGCCATCGCGTAGACCTGTCTCCCCGGCAACCTTCTGCTCGTTTCGGATACCGCGATTGATGCGCCTGTCATGCCCACTTCCTCCCCGTTCGAAATTGCCCGGGAATCACTTCTATTCAGATTCCGCGCTGCGGCGCGCCGTCGATTTGCGATCCGCGCCTCCGGCCGCGGAGACTCTCATCCGCGCACCGCCTTTGCAGGTTCAAATGCACTGCGGAGGCAGATTTAGTGGACCACTCCGCGGCGTTCGGCGGTGTGATGCAAATCACGCTTTAGTTTTTTCTAATGCCTGTGACTGTAATCACAGAGCGTGATCCTGCTCACCTGCAAATATGAGCCATCACTCCGAGTGCCTTCAGAAGTCTTGCAGGAGCCCGAACTGATTCATTGAAAGTGACGATTCTCACGCATGAATACGACACCCAAAAGATCAGATGACTGCAGGGACCTTGCACCAGGGTTGCTGTGTCGCAGTTCCCAACCTCGGTTGGTGAACTCCGTCACATCTTCCGGTCCCTTTCCTCGGAGCTTATTCATCTCTCATTCGCAGCAATCATCTCTGAGATGCGGCATTCAAAACGCCGCACCCCACGGCAACAGCGTCGCTCTTGCACAGGTTCTGCAACGAGACAGCGCTGAAAGACAGTACCAGCCAGATCGACGCCAGGGTCCAGTCGAGCAACTCAAGCGAGCTTTTAGGAGGCTCTCTTCAATGAAACGCATCAGCTTAATCGCACTCATGTTCCTGGGAGCTGCGGGCTTTGCAGTCGCCCAGAAGCAGAATCCCACCTCCGACGTACTCGGAGCCCACCTCAACTACGGCCGCGGTTGCGCAGCCTGTCACGCACCACACAGCGGCGCATGGGGCAACGGAGCCAACATCTCCGGCGACAAAAACACCGGCAACTCCATTCTCTGGGGCCAGGACGTAGGCAACCTGTACGGCAAGACCATCGCCTTTGCCGGACAGAGCGGCCCGACCACCACAACCGTAAACGGCGTCACCACCACCACGCCTGGAAACGCGGAAGTTCTGCCCTCCAGCCTGACAGCCACAACTCCCGATGTCGAGGGCATCCTCACCTGCATGAGCTGCCATGACGGCAATTATGCAACTGGCGCAATGATGCAGAAGGTCATCTACGAGACGCCTCCCGCGACGTATGGCCCCGGTGCGGCAACTATCCCAACCCTCCTCGGAAACGACGGCGACGGCGTCGGCACGGCCAGCTACATCACCGATCACCCGGTAGGCCTGAGTACCGCGGTCGGCTGCGGGGGACAACACAACTGGGATTGCACCGAGACTGCCGGCGTCATCAGCATGACCGGACCGAATTCCGCACAGTTTGTGAAGAACTACGGTTTCTTTGTCAGCCTCAGCGCTTACAACAACACCGCCGTGGTCACCTGCACCAGCTGCCACAACCAGCATTTGATGAACGTTGTCAGCGTAACCAACGGCGCCAAATCCGGCCTGCCCACTGGCTTCTACGCGACCATGTTCTTCATTCGCGCACCCTACAACCCGGCCAGCGGCACCACCGGCAGCAACCAGACGGCGCAGTTCTGCCGCCAGTGCCACGGTGGCGAAGCCAACGAATCCAACGGCGGCGGAGCACTCCCCACCATTTTCTAACTCACAGGAAGGAAAAGGGAGGGGACGTCAATTTCCCTCCCTTTTTTTCGCAACCAGGATGGTCATCATGAACTTCAAATTCCCCATTTGCACATGCTATCTGCTGGCTGTCACGGCCGCCTGCGCACAAGTAGCTTCCCACGCTCCAACCGTCTTCACCCAGCCCTCCGCTCCCGCAGTCGCACAAGGACAGTCGGCGGCGCCCGCTGGTGCAACCAGGCCCGTCGCGCGTGTCAACGGCACCGTCCTCACCAACGCCGACCTGGTGCGCGAAGAGTATTCCATCTTTCCCTATGCCCGTCAGCATGGAGGCGCGCTTCCCAAAGAACTCGAGCCGCAAATCCGCGACGGCGCCATGAAGATGATCGTCTTTGAAGAGCTGGTTTATCAGGAAGCATTGCAGCGCAAGATGGCGGTCCCGGCCGCGCAGATGCAGCGCGCCGAAGCGGACTTCCACAAGCAGTTCGCCACGCCGGAAGAATTCAATGCGCTGCTGCAAAGCGAGTTCCATGGCTCAGTGCCGGCGCTGCGCGACAAAATTCGCCGCTCCCTGCTGATTGAAGCTTTCTTGAAAATCGAAGTGGACCAGAAAGGCGCGGTGACGCCGGCCGAGGTCAAGGCCTTCTACCTCAAAAACCCGGCCCGCTTCCAGCATCCGGAATCCTTCACCTTCCAGACCATTTCTGTTTTACCTCCGGCCAAGCCAACGCCCGATCAGATCAAGGAAGGTCACACCCGCGCGGAAAGCGCGCTGCGCCAGGCCAAGGCCACCAAGACTGCCGAAGATTTTGGCATGCTTGCCGAGAAAATCTCCGACGACGACTTTCGCGTCATGATGGGCGAGCACAAGCCGGTTCCGGTCGATCAGTTGGCTCCCCCGGTATTGAAGGCCCTGCGCGCCATGAAGCCCGGCGATATAAGCGACGTAATTCAGATCGAACAGGCCTATACCATCGTTCGTCTTGCCGTGCACACGCCGGCGGGTGAAACCAAATTCTCCGAAGTCAGCGTGCAACTGACCAAGGAACTGCAGCAGACCAAGACCAACCAGCTTCGTGCCGCGTTGGACAAGAAACTGCGGCAGAGCGCCAAGGTCGACGAGCTGTAATCGGCCACGAAGCACGCCCGAATTCGAATGCCAAAAGCGAAAGATCGAAGGACAGGCCGTATGGCTGAAGCAAAAACAGGAATTGAGAACGAGATTTCCGGCGCCTTTCCGGAAATCGACGAGACGAAGGTGGTCACAGAGTGGGGAGGTCTTTGCGAGTTGCGTGGTTTGTGCCGGCGGGGCTTTGCCTGCTGGCATGGCCTGTCACAGCGCAGGTCAAGGTGGGCGAATTCTCCTCGCACCTGAGCGGCACCATCGCCCCCGGCTACTCCGCCGACTTCGGCAACATGACCAGTTCCGATCACAGCTGGGCGCTCGGAGGCGACGCCACACTCTCCGGCTTCTTTTACAACCCCAATTTCCTTTCCTACAATGCCGCTGTCTACGTCAACCAATCCCGCGCCAATTCTGACTACCAATCCATCTCCGATGCCACCGGAATCAATGTGACTGCCACTCTGTTTGGTGGCAGCCGTTTTCCCGGTTCCATCAATTATTCCAAGGCTTTCAACAGCGAGGGGAATTACGCTGTTCCCGGCGCAGCCAATTACGTGACTCATGGAAACAGCGACACTTTTGGCGTGAACTGGAGTGAAAACCTGCCCAATGTGCCCAGCTTCTCGGCCGGTTTCCAGTTGGGCGGCAGCCAGTATTCGGTCTACGGCACTGACGATACGGGGAACAGCCACTTTCATTCGCTCAACCTCCAATCGGCATACTCCCTCGCCGGCTTCAACATGGGAACGTATTTCGCCGATGGAGGTGGTCACTCCCTGGTTCCCGAGGTCGTTACCGGCCAGCAGGAAACAGAAACCACATCCCAGAGCAGCGGGTATGGTTTTAGCATCGCGCACCAGTTGCCCCTGAACGGTTCTGCCACGGCAGCAATCAATCGCTCCAGTTGGGGCACCGACTACCAGGGCACCAACTCCACCGGAACCATCGACCTGATCAATGCTCTCGCCTCGGTGCATCCGTTCACCCGCCTGTCTTTCTCGGCGAGCGCGAATTACTCTGACAACCTGGCGGGACAACTCATCCAGTCGGTCATCGCCGCGGGCGGCGCTGTCTCCGGCCTCAACTCCGACCAGGGATCCGATTCCCTCGATCTTGAGGCCACGGCCAGTTACGTTCCCGCCAAAAACCTGCGGACCTCCGCCTACGTGGAACGCCGCTCCCAGTCCTTCCAGGGCGCAAGTTACGGCGAGGACACCATCGGCGCCACCGGAGCTTATTCGCGCAAGCTGTTCGCCGGCAGTCTCAACGCCACCGGCACCCTCACCGAAAACACCAGCGACCAGAGCCAAGAGAACATCATGGGATTTTCAACCAGTGAGAATTACTCGAACGAAATTCGAGGGTGGAAAGTCAACGGCTCATTCAACTATTCGCAGAATGTTGAAACTCTGCTGGTCACCTACATGAACTCTTCATTCAGTTATTCCGGAAACGCCCAGAGGCGCTGGGACAACTTCAACGTGAGTGTGAGCGCCGGATCATCGCGAACCGGGTTGACGCAGCAGGCTGGGACAGCAAGCAGCAGCCAGAACTATAGCCTCAGCACGAGTCTTCGCACCTGGGTCTCCGCAACCGGAAGTTACTCCAAGTCCAGCGGCCAGGCAATCGCTACCGGCGCAGGCCTGGTCACAGTGCCCGTGCCCTCGCCGGTGATTCCTTCCAGCGAGATCAGCCTCTATGGCGGAGACAGCTATTCCGTTGGACTTTCCAGTACGCCGATCAGGAGGCTTGTTCTTGCGGCCTCCTACGCCAAATCCAACAGCAACACCACCACGGATGGCGCCGCGTCAACCAACCTGACCGATCAATATAATCTCCTTGTCCAGTACAGGTTCCGCAAGCTCTACTGCAATACAGGATTCGCACGCCTGGGTCAGGGCTTCTCCGGTTCCGGCATCCCGTCGGAAAGCATTTCCTCGTTCTACGTTGGAGTATCCCGTTGGTTCAACTTCTTTTGACCGCAACCCGCTTGCACGGTCTCCGCGCTGCCCTCTTGCTGGCTGGCGCCGCGGCCCTCGCCTGTTCGGCGGCCGCCGCGGGAAAACCCACCACCAAAACTCCGCCGCAGCAATGGGAGCTCTCGCTCGAAGGAGGACGAACACTCAGCTGGGAACACAGTTTCAGTTCGGAATCGGAAGTCAAGCCCAACCGCGGCTTCTGGAACAAGGTCGTGGATGTCATTGCGGGCGCGCCTGACTATCATTTCCTGGTCCGCCCTTACAGCGTTGTCACCGATTCGCATGGCCGCATTCTTGTCACCGACCCCGGCGCCGAAGGCGTGCACATCTTCGACTTCGAGCAGCACAAGTACAAGTTCATCCAACGCAACATGAAATATAAGGACGCCATGCGCACCCCGCAATGCGTGTCCGTCGACGCGCAGGACAACATCTACGTCACCGATTCCGAAGCCGGAGAAATCTTTGTCTTCGAGCCCAGCGGAAAGTATCTCCGCGCCATCGGCAGCATCAAGGGTGGCGAGGGTTACTTCAAGCGGCCCACAGGCATTGCCGTGGACTCGGCGGCGCAGCGCATCTACGTCACCGACACACTGCGCGACCAGGTCTTCATCCTCGACATGCAGGGCAACATCCTCAAGACCATCGGAGGCGCCGGCGATGCCGATGGCCAGTTCAACCTGCCCACGGAGTTGCGGCTCGACGGGCCGAATCTGCTGGTGGTCGACGCCATGAACTTCCGCGTGCAGGCCTTTGACCGCGAGGGAAACTTCCAGTACTCCTTTGGCAAACTCGGCGACGGTCTGGGGGCCATCTTCCGCCCCAAGGGAATGGCCGTCGACTCGGAAGGCAACTTCTACCTGGTTGAAGGGCTGTCGGGCGTGGTCCAGGTCTTCAACCGGCAGGGCCAGTTGCTCTATTACTTTGGTTCCCCCGGCACGCAGGCCGGAGAGTTCCAGTTGCCCGCCGGCCTGTACATTGACCATAGCGATCAAGTCTTTGTTGTCGACTCGTTCAATCGCCGCGTGCAGGTATTCCATTACGCTGGTTTGAAAACGCCGGTCACGGAGGGAATAAAGTGAGGCTCCGTCGACTGCTGGCTCCGCTTGGGTTCTTGCTCGCCGGGATCGCGCTCCATGCCCAAATCACCGGCGATGTGCTCGGCGTGCATGCCCTGGGACCGGGCACTAAATCGCCCATTCGCGGCGCGCGTCCCGATGCCTGCGCCTATTGCCACGCGCCGCACTTTGGAGCCTCCGTCGGCCTGTGGAACCAGAAGCTCACCACCCAGAGCTACACCCCATACACCAGCAGCACTGAAGCCAACAAAGGCCGTCAGCCAAGGCTCGGATCGGCCAGCAATCAATGCCTCAGTTGCCACGACGGCACCGTAGCCGTGGGCGATACCGTGGCCTATGGCCAGGTCACCACCCAGGGGTCCATGTACTCCCAGGACATCTTCGGCCAGAACATGCAAACCCAGCACCCGTTCAGCCTCTCGCTGCCCCTCAAGGACAATGTGGACCTTGTAGCTTCCCTGGTTTCGGCCCACAAGACCGCCGACACCACAGGAGCCGTGAAGCTGATCGGGGGAAATGTCGAGTGCACTTCCTGCCACAATCCGCACGTGCAGTCGAAGGATCTCGTTTCGCTGAACTTCCTGGTGAAAGACAGTTCCAGCGGCCAGCTCTGTCTCGCCTGCCACGATCCAACCCGCCAGGTGAGCGGCCAGGTGAACCCGATCGCTGGCTGGACTGCCAGCGCGCATGCCCTTTCACCCGACAAGATTTCGCCCTCCGCCGGACTGGGCAGCTACTCAACGGTAATGGGCACTGCCTGCATCGGCTGCCACACGCCGCATAACGCCGGCGCGGGTCCAAGCCTGCTGCGCGGCCGGAACGGATTGGACTGCATTGCCTGCCACAACGGCGCGAATGTCTCGCCCATGGCGCCCTACACCAACGTCTTTTCGGAGTACAACGCCCCCGTGAAGATTGGGCATCCGTTTCCCAGCTCAACCAATCCTCACGATGCGGCCGAGACTACGCTCCTGAACAACAACCGCCATGCCACCTGCGTCGATTGCCACAACGCGCATGGCTCCCAGCCGGTCAGCACCTTCCCGGCGCCGCCTTACATACGCATCTCGCAGAAAAACATCGCGGGCATCAGCGCCACGGACGGCGTCAGTGTGCTCACACCCGCGGTGAATCAATATGAAAACTGCCTGCGCTGCCATGGAACCAGCTCCGGCAAACAGGTCATGCCAATTTATGGATACTTCCCGGTCCGCGCGGTATCCGCAGGCGATGCGCTCAACCTGATTCCGCAGTTCGCCATCTCCGCCACCTCCAGCCACCCAGTCACCCACATCAGCAACAGCGCGCTGCCGCAGCCCAGCCTGCTGCCCAGCATGTTGAACCTGGACGGCGTCACCCAGGGCCGCATCATGGGCACGCAGCTTCTCTGCACC
>Ga0182013_10005169_pt1 | contig 15300 bp, 16 predicted proteins | sample 612S2MmetaG_FD_120487 | JGI IMG/M metagenome (GOLD analysis project Ga0182013, IMG submission 120487) | Permafrost microbial communities from Stordalen Mire, Sweden - 612S2M metaG | ecosystem: Environmental > Terrestrial > Soil > Wetlands > Permafrost | place: Sweden: Stordalen | collected...
CCTTGAAGAAATCCACAAACGACCTGCCGGTCGCACCTTCAGGCAGTTGTGCCGCAAACAGTTCGCCCAAGAACCGCTGCTTCTGCGCCGCGCGGCCCCGGGAGAAATCCCAAAAGACGGGGTCGAGCTTGGAGTCGTCCACGTTCTGCACATCCCAACAAGCATCGAAGTCGCCGGGATGCTGCTTCCGGGTGACAAAGCTGCCGTCCAGATAAACCAGGCGGCAGCCGGCTTTCCGCAACTCCTCGCAGGCGTGGCGGAATCCTGTCAGCATCCGGTGACGCCTCGGGTTAGAGCTAAGCCGATCCTCGAGTTCCCGCCAGGTTGCGAAATGCACACCGGGCGGAAGGTCCCCATTGGTTGACCATTCAGGAATCACTGTATCAATACTACACTATCGTTGTATCGATCACCTGTCCATCGCCAGGGTCATCGGGATTCGCCTTCTGGCACTCCCGCCAGGGCTGCTGCTGTGGCTCCCGCCGGATCTCCCCCATTAGCCTACTGTGCTTTACGGAAGGACATCGCAAACCAGCCAGGGGCGCTGAGCCACCACCTCTGCAGAATTCCTGCCCGGCGAAATCTATGCGCATTGTGCTTCAGCTTACCCGGCGAACGAAGCTCGCCTGGACGTCAGATCACTGCAACGAACTCAGCCCGCGCGCCTCGTCGATCAGCACCCGCTGGTTCGCCTTCACACCCCTGAACTGCTGCTTCGCCCCGCTCGGCCACACCACTTCCAGATTCGCCGACGCGTCGCCGCCCAGCCCGAACGTCAGCGCCAGGTCGCTCTGCGAACAGTAGCTCGAGCCGCTATGCACCGTGTTCCACTGCTTGCCGACCGCGCTTTCCACCCGCACCACGGCGCCGATGCCATCGCGATTCGACTTAGTCCCCGCCAGCCGCACACTGAGCCAATGATTGCGATTGCCGCCGTCATTGCGCAGCAGCACCGCCGGTCCGTTGTTGGTCGAGATCAGCACGTCGAGATCGCCGTCGTGATCGAAATCGGCATAGGCCGCGCCGCGCGCCACCAAAGGCTTGGCAAACGCCGGCCCCAGCTTCGGACTGGCGTTCTCGAACCGCTTGTTCCCCAAATTGCGAAAGAGCAGCGGCGGCTCCGCATAGCCGATCTTCGGCTGCACCCGCCCGATTTGGTCCTCGATGTGGCCGTTAGCCGCGAAAATATCCGGAAAGCCATCGAGATCGTAATCGAAGAAGAACGCGCCGAACGTCAGCGAATACAGGCTGGCGCGGCCCACGGGAGACGATGGCGCTTCGTCCATGAAAAGGCCGCTGCCTTCGTTGTGATAGAGCGCCAGCATCTGGTTGGAGAAGTTTCCCACCAGGAGCGACGGACGGCCGCTGCGGTCGTAATCGATCGCGTCCGTGCCCATGGCGCCGCGAGCCGTGCCGTCTTCGCCGTATGCCACGCCGGCTGAAACGCCTTCTTCTTTGAATGTGCCGTTGCCTAAGTTGCGGTAGAGTTTGTTAGCTTGCGTATCGTTGGCGACGAAGATGTCGGGCCAGCCGTCGCCATTGAAATCGAATACCGTCACCCCAAGTGACTTACTGCTGGCGTCCCCTATGCCCGCCTTCTCGGTGACATCTTCGAAGCGGCCATTGCCTAAGTTATGAAACAGCCGCGAGCGCGCGCCCTTATAAACGTCCGGCGTGCAATACGACTTCGTCTTGCCATCGAGCGAGCAATACTTGTCGCCCTTTTCGCTCCACTGCACGTAGTTCGCAACAAATAGATCGAGTTTGCCGTCGCGGTCGTAGTCCAGCCATGCCGCGCTGGTGCCGAAATTGGCGTTTTGGATTCCGCTCTCGCGCGTCACGTCGCGGAATTTCCCGTTGCCTTCGTTGTGAAAGAGGTGGTCGCCTTCAATCGCCGTGATGTAAACATCGTCGCGGCCGTCGTTGTCGTAATCGCCAATCGCCACGCCCATGCCGTACATTTCCACGTCGAGCCCGCTGCCCTTCGTCACGTCGGTGAACGTGCCGTTATGGTTGTTGTGGTAGAGCGCCGCGGTAGTGTGGCGCCCGCCCGGCGCGAAATTCCGGCCATTCACCAGCAGGATGTCCGGCCAGCCATCGCCGTCGAAATCGAAGAAGGCGCACCCCGCTCCCGTGGTCTCCGGCAGATATTTCTTTCCCGAACGGCCGGCGTTATGCACGAAATGAATGCCCGCCTGCGCGGTGACGTCGGTAAACTGCACCGGTATGCCTGGAGTGTCCCCCGCCGCGAATGCCCCCACGGCAAAAATGGCCGCAATTCTTCCTGCTTTGCCGCAGACCACTCCCTTACGGTCGCGGCTCGGAAACGCAGTGTGCCGATACCGAGCCGCGACCGTGAGGGAGCGGTCCCGGGCGCGAAACTGGCTCGGCTCCATTCCTGAACTGCTGGTTTTCATGCTAGACTCCGCGTGAGCATCGGCTGAACAGACTTCTCCCTCTCTACCCCGAGCAGTGTGAAGGGAGAATACTACGGCCGCGCTCGCAGCGGCAATAATGGAAACATACTAGCTCGTGAAAAGAGGCCGCACTCCCACATTTCGACTGCTGGCCGGGCTCGCCATAACGCTGTCGGCCGTCGCGGTGTACTCCGCCTACACCGTGTTCCAGCTGCGCGCGCTCGAGCGTCTGCAAACCACCACCATTGACCGCAATCGCACCGATTCCCTCCTGCTCCTGCGCATTCAGAAGGACCTCAACGACGTCGCCCACGCCCTCCGCGACATGCTCGACCATACTGACGGGTATCCGCTCACCGCCTTCCGTGCGCCGCTCGCGCGCATTCGTGGCGATCTCGACGACGCCATGGAAAAGGAGGCGAAATCATCCACTGGAAGCACGGAGAACCGCGCCTACCTCGCCGGGCGTATGAACGATTTCTGGAGGTCCATGGATTCGGTCTTCGCCCTGGCCGAAGGCGGCCACCCCGGCAAGGCCGACGAAAAGATTCGCGTCACCATCCAGGCGCAGCAGGAATCCCTCAGCAACGCGGTTTCACGCCTCTTCGTGCAGAACAACGAGAGCGAGGAGCGCGCCGCCGAGGATACCCGCGCGATCTATCAACGGTCGGAGCGCAATGTTTACATCTTCCTGGCGGCGGTGCTGATCGTGGTGGTACTCACCAGCATTTACCTGTTCGTCTACAATCGCCGCATGTTCGACCACGTGGAAGAACTTTCCAACCTGCGCAGCGAGCTGGCGCAGCAACTCATCACCACGCAGGAGAACACGTTCCGCTCCCTCTCGCGCGAATTGCATGACGACTTCGGCCAGATCCTGACGGCCATCGGCGCCATGCTCGCGCGCGCCCAGCGCCGCACCCCCGCCGAGGCGGGCGCCGACAAGCAGGACCTCCGCGAGATTCAGGAGGTGACGCAGGCGACTCTCGAAAAAGTGCGCTCGCTGTCGCAATCGCTGCATCCGGTGATCCTCGAGGATGCCGGGTTCGAAGGCGCCATCGATGTCTACCTGCCGACGTTCGAGAAGCAGACCGGCATCAGCGTGCAATACGAGAAGAGCGGTACCAGCCGCGAGCTCGACCGCGCCGTGGCCACCCATCTTTATCGCGTCCTTCAGGAGGCGCTCAACAACGTCGTCCGCCATTCCAAGTCGCCGTCGGCGCAGGTGCGCCTGAATTACACCGAGGACGAAGTGGTCCTCGAGGTGGAAGATCGCGGCGTCGGCTTCGGCAAGGGCGGCGGCAGAGGCATGGGGCTGGTCTCCATGCGCGAGCGCGCCGAACTGGTCAACGGCCGCGTGGAATTCCTGCCCGCCGAGGGCGGAGGCACGCTCATTCGCATGACCGTGCCGGCTGGCGTAGTATAAAGGAACTGAGCATCATGCCTAACCCTCTTACCGTTCTGCTGGTGGACGATCACGCCCTGGTGCGCCGAGGCTTCCGCCGCCTGTTGGAGGAAGATGCCGGCATTTCCGTGGTGGGCGAGGCCAGCGACGGCCACGAAGCGGTCGCCGAAGCCGAGCGGCTTCACCCCGACGTGGTGGTGATGGACTTCGCGCTGCCGAGCATGAATGGCGCCGTGGCGACGCGCAATATCCTCAAATCCCGCCCGGCGACGGCGGTGTTAGTGCTCAGCATGCATTCCGACGCGGCCTATGTGCGTACCTGCCTGGAGGCCGGCGCCAAAGGCTATCTGCTCAAGAACGCAATGGACCTCGAATTGGTGCAGGCAGTGAAGCGCGTGGCCGCGAACGAATGCGTGCTCGATCCGCGCCTGGGTTCGCTCGCCGCCCAGCCCGCCGAACAGCCGGTACTAACTACCCGTGAGCTGGAAGTACTCCAACTAATCGTCAACGGCCGTTCGAACAAAGAAATTGCCACTATGTTGGGAGTAAGTTCTAACACCGTTGCTGTACATCGCGCCAATATCATGCAGGCCATGGGGATTCACAACACCGCGGAGCTGGTGGTATGTGCCATCCGCCAGGGGTTAGTGAGCATTACGTGAATCGGCGGCATTTCCTGGGTAGCGCGCTTGCCGGTTTGAGCCGCCCGCTCCTGGCCGCGGCGCCGCCGATTGGATTTTCGCTCACCGACATCACCGGCGCGGCGGGCATCGATTTCCGTCACAATAGCGGCGCGTTCGGCGCGAAGTATCTGCCCGAAACGCTCGGCCCAGGCTGCGCGTTCCTCGATTACGACAACGACGGCTGGCTCGACATCCTGCTGGTTAATGGCATGGATTGGCCCGGCCACAAGCACCAGCGCAGCACGCTGAAGCTCTACCGCAATAATCGCAACGGGACTTTCAGCGATGTCACCGAACGCGCCGGGCTGGCGATAGAAATGTACGGCATGGGAGTTGCCGTCGCCGATTACAATAACGACGGCCTCCCGGACATATTGATCACCGCCGTGGGGCAAAGCCGGCTGTTCCGCAACATGGGCGGCGGACGCTTCCTGGACGTCACCGAAAAGTCCGGCTTGGCGGGGCGCAAAGGCTTCAGTACATCCGCCCTTTGGTTCGATTTCGATCGCGACGGATGGCTCGATCTGCTGATCTGTAACTACGTGAAATGGTCCCCGGAGCTCGACGAATTCTGCAGCGTCGACGGCAAGCGTAAGTCGTACTGCACGCCCGAGGCGTATCACGGCGACACCTGCTGGCTGTTTCGCAACCGCGGCAACGGCACGTTCGAAGATGTCACCGCCAAGAGCGGCATCTTCGACCCGACGTCGAAATCTCTCGGCGTCACGCTGATCGATTACGGTCACGATGGCTGGCCTGACATTCTTGTTGCTAACGACACGCAAGCCAATAAGCTCTATGTCAATCAACGCAACGGCACGTTCAAGGACTTCGCGTTGCACGCCGGCGTGGCTTTCAGCGAGGACGGCAAAGCGCGCGCCGGCATGGGGATCGACGCCGGCGATTTTGACAATTCCGGCGTGGAAGGCATCGCCATCACGAACTTCGATAACGAAATGATCGCGCTCTACCGCCCTTCCAAGCCCGGCATGTACGCCGATGTCGCCATGGGCGCGGGAATCGGCCAGGCGTCGCGCGACAGTCTCGGCTTCGGCTGCTCCTTCCTCGACATCAATCTCGACGGCCGGCTCGATCTGATCGCGGTCAACGGCCACATCGATGAGACCGTCCGGCAGATTCACGGCAACACCGGCTATGCCCAGCCGCCGCACCTTTTTCTGAATCGCGGCGGTGGCCATTTTCAGGATGTGGCGGCGCAGGCGGGTGGAGGCTTCGCCACTCCCAAAGTGGCCCGCGGCCTCGCCTACGGCGATTTCGACCGCGATGGCGATCTCGACCTGCTCCTCACTACCAATCAAGGCCCGGCGCTTCTCTATCGCAACGATGTCGCTACCGGCGCGCATTCTCTCCGCCTGCGGCTCATCGGGACGAAATCCAACCGCGACGCCATCGGCTCGGTGGTGCGGCTGACGACTGCGGACGCCACCCAATCGCGCATGGTAAAGACGGGATCGAGCTACCTTTCGCAATCGGAGTTGACGCTGACCTTCGGTTTGGGCCCGCGCGATTCCGCCACAAAGATCGTAGTGGAATGGGCCAGCGGAGCGGTCCAGGAATTCGGCAAGACAGCCGCCGGCGCATACGAGTGCACCGAAGGCGGCCAGTTGCGCGCGAAAGCGCTGTAACGCAGCCGCACGTGGGACATGCTTCAGCTTGTCCAGGCGAGCGAAGCTCGCCCGTCCAGAATCTTTTCCAAAATATCCGGGATCTCGAAGACGGCGCGATTGTGGAGGCGCTCTGTGGCGGAGCGGAAGCGGGCGAAGGAGGCTGGCTCGAGCATCTCCTCCACAGCGCGGGCGATGCGGCGGAAGTTGGGCAGCACGACGCCGACGCCCTGTTCGCGGACCCACTCGGCGTTGTATCGCTCCTGCGGGAGCGTCCAGGCATTGCATTCCACAATCACCGGCAAATGCATGGCGACCGCTTCGCTGATGCTGGCGGGGCCGGGTTTGCCGATGAAGCAGTCGGCCAGCTGCATGTAGCGCGGCACCTCGCGGGTGAAGCCTTCCACGAACAACGGAGCGCGGTGCGGCAGCGCGCCGAGTTTGGCGCGCAGCCTTTCGTTGTGGCCGCAGACGAGCATCAGTTGGCGATCCTGGAGCTTGTCCGCGATGTCGAGCATCACGGACGAGCCTTGCCCGCCGAATAATACGAGTCCGACCGGCCGTTCGGGATCGAGGCCCAAACCCGCGCGAGCCAGTTTGCGAGCCTCGGGCGTGAGCGGCTCGAGTTCATAGAATCGTGGATTCAGAATCATGCCCGAGACGCGGTGCACCATGGAAGGCGCCAGTCCCATTTCGAGAGCCTGCGAAACAGCCTTGTCGGAGCCGCAGATGACGTGCTGCTGCTGGCGCTCGAGCCAGAAGTGCGGAGGATAGTCGGCGATATCGGTGACGATGGTGACGAAGGGAACGCCCGGCAATGCGGCTTGCAAGCTCTCGCACATGGCGCGATTGAAATTGGGGACCAGCGAGACCACCATGTCGGGTCGGCTCTTGCGCCAAAAGTCGACCAGCATGCGCACCTGCTTCGCATGGAACAGCCGGATGATGAGGTGCATGCCCGCGGTGAGTTGCGGCGAGCCGAGCGTCCAGCCCTTGCGCAGCATCGTATTGTAGACGTCTTCCAGACGCAGGCCGGTGACTTTGCGGAAGACGTCGAGGGTGTCCAGCAATTCCTGCAGATTTACCATGCGGATTTCGCATCGCCGCTCCTGCTGTTCCATCACCTGGCGCAGCGCGTTGGCGGCGGCGCGATGGCCTCCGCCAGCGTCGAAATAGACGAAATCGAGCTTGCGCATCTGTCCGATTGTGCCATGCCCCACCCAATTTGCGGGTATTTGCTGCAATAAATCAATTTCCTTAACGCATGTTTTTCGCGCGTGTCACGGATTTGTAGCCGACGGCCATCTACAACAAAGGTATGCGGTGCGACCTACACGTCCACACCAACCACTCAGGAATGTGCACGGTTCCGCTTTTGCGGCGCGTGTGCCGGGAAAGCTACAGCCAACCGATGGCCGTCTACTGCAAGCTCAAGCGGCTCGGCATGGATCTGGTGACAGTCACCGATCACGACTCGATCGACGCCGCCGAGGAACTCCGTTCGCGGCCCGATTTCTTCCTCAGCGAAGAGGTCACCTGCCGGCTGCCCAGCGGCACCGAACTGCACATGGGCGTGTACGACATTACGGAGCGCGACCATATCGAACTGCAGCGGCGCCGCGACGATTTCGAACGCCTGACTGCCTGGCTGCGCGAGCGCAATCTGTTGTTCAGCGCGAACCATATATTCTCCAGCCTCACCGGACGCCGCTCGTTGGGCGATTTCGAACTGTTCGAGCGCGAATTCCCGGCGGTCGAAACGCGTAACGGCCACATGCTGGCGCGGGCGAACGAGAACGCCGCCGCCCTGGCCGATTTCGCGGCCAAAGCCGAGGTGGGCGGCAGCGATGCGCACGCCATGGCGTCGGTAGGCTGCGCGTGGACCGTGGTGCCGCGGGCGCGCACTCGCGAGGAGTATCTGGACGGCCTGCGGCGCGGACAAGGACGCGTGCGGGGCGCCACCGGAAGTTACTGGAAGCTCACCCGCGATATACTGACAATAGGCGGGCAGATGGTTCGTCACAATCCATCTACGCTGCCGCTCGCACCCCTCGCCGTATTCGTACCCCTCGTTATCGCAGGAAATTACGTACTGGAAAGCTTCTTCGCTCGTTGGTGGATGGCGCGATATCTGCGCGCGCGGGCGGAGCGGTTCGCTTCCGTCGAGGTGGCTGAGGTGGCCGCATGACGCGTACCAGCGCCATGCTGAGTTATATTGACCGGCGCGATCATACGCTGATGCGCCGCGTGAATCATTGGCATGCGCCGCGATGGATTCGCATCTGGGCGATCTGCGCCACGCGCGGCGGCGATGGCTGGTTGTGGTATGCCATGGGTGTCGTGATTCTGCTCGCCGGCGGCGATCGCCGCTTCATGGCGGTGGGCGCCGGGCTATTGTCTGCCGGACTCGGAGTTGCGTTGTTCCTTCGGTTGAAGAGGGCCACAGGCCGCAGGCGGCCTTGCGCCATCGAGCCCCACTGCTGGGCCACTCTATTGCCGCCCGATCAATTCTCCTTTCCTTCCGGTCATACCATCACGGCGTTTGCCGTGTCGGTGGCACTGAGCGCGTTCTATCCCGAACTGGCGACCGGGCTGCTGTTCTGCGCGGTGTCGATTGCCGCGTCGCGAGTGCTGCTCGGGATGCACTTCCTGAGCGACGTGGTCGCGGGGGCAGCGATCGGGACCACGGTAGCGTGGGTCTCGGTGTGCGGGGTGAGGGCGGTGGTTGGCTGACCGCTCCTTTGGCCGCGGCTCAGTATCGGCACATCGCGTTTCCGAGCCGCGGCCACAGGGAGCGGTATGCGGTGGGTCGCCGCATTATTCGGTCATCAGGGCGATGCGGTCGAGACCCACTCCGCGCGCGATATCGATGACTTGAGCCACCTGCTCGAACGCCAGGTCTTTCCCGCCGCGCACAAACAGCGGATGGCCGGGGTGGTTGACGTACAGCCGCCGCAGCCGTCCGGAAAGTTCCTCGATGGCAACCGTCTCCTGATTGATGCTGACGGTCTGGTCGCCATTCACCGTCACCACGATATCGGTGAAAGGAGCTTCCGAGGGAGGACCGGATTCCGGCTGCGGAACCAAAGCGTTGAGCCCGTGCGAAGTGGTCGGCGTGATCACCATGAAGATGATGATCAGCACCAGCAGGACGTCGATCATCGGCGTCATGTTTATGTTGGCGTGTGGGCGGCCGTTCCCGCCGGGTGACATTCCCATAATGTGTGCCCTCGGGTGATTGGACACTGCGCGCGCCGAATTGTTCCCGGCGAAATTACGTTGGTGGCAGATGGCGGGCGATAGGTTCGTAGGCGAGGCCGTGCGGAGTGTCCGCGCCGTAGATCAGAAAATCGGCGGGACGGCGCCCTGGGCGATCGCTGAACTGCCGGTGCCACGAAGCATCGCGAGTGACCACCACTTCGTCCGCCACTTCGGCAAACTGGTCTCCGGTGATATCGACGATGATGCCGCCGGTTTCGATCCAGGCGTGGCTTTGGCCGTCGAGGCGGCGGATTCCGTTCACATACTCGGCGGCGGGAAATCCGTTTTCGCGCAGATAATGGCCCAGCAAAAAGCAGACCGCACCGCAAACGTCTTTCGGGAAACCGGCGACGATGAAGCGGACCTCGGGGTCGACCTCGGACGGATCCGTGGCGCAGATGGCGCTCCGAAAGCGTTCGGCGAGGGTGCGCAATCGAGCGATCTCTGGCGGCTGGTGCATAAGGCCCGATTCCATTGTGACCGGGGGGTTGCACAAAGGGCAAGCGGTTCGCTACATTGAAAGAATCAACCTCCGCAAGCCCCCGTAACTCAGTTGGATAGAGCGTTTGGCTACGAATCCGTTTCAAACTTCCGCCGCAAATGTCACAGAGAGTGTTTTCAGCTATTTGGTTTTCCCGATGAATGGGCGAAGTTCCAGGAACGCTTCCCTGCGTTTTTGAAGGCGTTTGATGCCCTTGCCGGAACGATGAACAAAGTCAGAATCCGCGCGTTCACACCGCGAACACACCCGGCAGACTTGACGGTGTTCTTTCTGGCATCGCTTGTTTCTGAGGACTTCGCAGAAGTGTGGGTGATGGCGGGCAACGGCTTGGGGACTGGGGCGCTAAAGGTGTTGCGCGGGATGTATGAACGCGCTGTCACCGCTGCGTACATTTCGCAGTTCGCGGACGAAGCCAAGCGTTTCTGGAAATATTCATCTATCCCGCACCGCAAGCTCTTGAACCATGCTAAGGAACTCCACGGACTGGCGTTTCTGGAAACGGTGCTGGGAGCGGACCACGTGAAAACCGTTGAGCGGGAATACCAAAGGGTCAAGGACGACTTTCAGGAGACGCTGTGCAAGCAGTGCAACTTGACCAGAACCATGATGTCCTGGTCAAAGTTGGGCCTGCCCGCTATGGCAAAGAAGGCCGGGTACGGCTTTGAGCATTGCTACTATAACGGCTACGCAATCCCCACGCAGCAGGCGCATTCGACGGTCCTGGCTGTCACCGCCCGCGTCAAGCTGCAACCTGATGGCCCATTCTTCGATAACTCTGTGCAGAAGGTCTACAGCGCACTGGCAATAATGACCGCGCACGTTGTTGTGCTGAAAATGCTGCGCGTGGAGAACTCGCACTTCGCTCTTGGCCTAGACTCCGAAATCAGACTGCGGGAGGCCGAGTGCAAGGCCGCATGGCCCCGCATTGAAGACGATTGCGGCAAGGGGATGTAGCGCGATGCGCGCTGCCATCCGACGCGAGCCGTCAGGTATCCTGGAGGTGGTGGGATGGTCGCGCCTGCCGTCCGGTTGGATCGTTGAGGGTTGTATCATAGGGTTCAAATGGACAGGATCTTTCGCAAAATCGACGTTGCCGACTGGCTGATGTTTGGAAACCCTCCGGAATAGAATTTCCCAGGAACCGATGGCATCCACTGCGCTTGAATACATTACGGTCAAGGGATTCAAAAGCATCGCTGAAATCGAGAAGCTGCCGTTGCGCTCGATCAATGTGTTGATCGGTGCGAACGGCTCCGGGAAGTCAAACTTCATCGGTGTCTTCGCATTTCTCCACGCGATAAGGGATGGCCGCTTAAGCGATTATGTGACTGAGGCCGGGGGTGCCGAACGGCTGCTGCATTTCGGCTCCAAGAGCACTAAAGTGCTGTCTTTCTATCTCTCCTTCAAGGATGGGTTGAACCAGTACGAGCTGCAGCTCTCGCCCACGGCAGACGATGGACTCTATCCGTCCGAAGAGATTGCTTCTTTCTGGAAGAAGAGCCAATACCCGTCACCGTACGGCATCGGCCTGTCCCCGCGCGAACAACGACGAGAGGCTGGTATCAGCAATCCTAATGCTGAAGGCGTCGCGTCTTTTGTCCGTGAGCGCCTCGGCGGATGGCGCCTCTACCACGTACATGACACTAGCTCGTCGTCCCCGATGCGTAAGACTGCAAAAGTGGACGATAACGAATTCCTTCGACCAGATGGATCGAACCTGGCCGCCTTTTTGTTCTTCTTACGCGAAGCGCATCCAGAATCGTATGGGTTGATTCAAGGAGCCGTACAGCGGGTCGCTCCCTTCTTCGACGATTTTCAACTCAAGCCTCTTCGCCGAAAGGTTGACGACATCAAGCTGGAATGGCGACATAAAGGCTCAGATCAATACTTTGACGCTTCGTCCTTATCGGATGGCACGCTCCGATTTATCGTCCTCGCCACACTGTTTCTCCAGCCAGATCAATATCGACCGTCAGTCATTCTGGTGGACGAGCCCGAACTGGGACTCCATCCTTACGCAATCGGTATGCTCGCGTCCCTAATCCGTCAGGCGTCAGTAAAGACGCAGGTAATCGTCTCAACTCAATCATCGTTGCTGTTGGACCACTTTGATCCCGACGATGTCTTGATCGCTAACCGGGTCGAGGGCGGAACCAGAATCGGTCGACTCGATCCAGCACAACTGGCAGCTTGGCAGGAGGACTACAGCCTCGGCCAGTTGTGGGAGAAGAACGAGTTTGGAGGAAGACCCGTCAAGGGCTGACAATGCCTCGTCTGCTGATCCATGTTGAAGGCCAGACCGAGGAAGCATTTGTCAACGAGGTCCTTGAGGAACACTTGCGGGCCCGAGGTTATGACACCGTTGCCGCACGGATTGTTGGAAATGCTCGTCTACGACGGCGACGCGGCGGGATTCGTCCGTGGCCATCTGTGAAAAAGGACATCGTCAACCATCTAAAAGAGGATTCAGGCTGTATCGCGACCACAATGGTCGACTATTACGCCCTACCCGAACAAGGGCCGGGAGGGTGGCCGGGACGGGCCAAAGCGGCCGGGCTGAATGTGGGGCAAAAGGCCCATTGCGTAGAAGACGCCCTCTTGAGCGATGTCGCCAACGAAATCGACAATCCGAGTCGTTTCGTCCCATTCGTTTTAATGCACGAATTTGAGGGTCTTCTGTTTAGTGATTGCGATGCTCTAAGTCGGGGTGTGGGACGGCCAGAATTGCAGCCGCAGTTCGAGGGTATCCGTAACCAGTTTACGACGCCTGAAGACATTAATGATTCGCCTCATACGGCACCATCAAAACGGATGGAATCGATAATTCCAGGGTACGAAAAGCCGCTCTTGGGTATTCTCGCCGTCCTCGAAATCGGGCTGGCACGCATCCGTGCTGAATGCCCGCACTTTAACGCTTGGCTCTCGAAGCTGGAGTCCCTGATTTTGTAGGAGCTCCACACTCTCTGATACGTCTTCACTGCGTGCGGGACGACCAGCATCCGGGCGACTCGCGCCAGGCGTCCAGCACGTACAGCGTCTCCTCGCTCTGCCCCATCGCCCGCGCCGCAGGCGTCTTTGGGGAAACCGGCGACGATGAAGCGGACCTCGGGATCGACCTCGGACGGATCCGTGGCGCAGATGGCGCTGCGGAAGCGCGCGGCGAGGATGCGCAAGCGAGCGATCTCTGGCGGCTGATCCATAAGGCCCGATTCCATTGTGACCGGGGGGTTGCGCAAAGGGCAAGCGGTTCGCTACATTGAAAGAACCAACCTCCGCAAGCGCCCGTAGCTCAGTTGGATAGAGCGTTTGGCTACGAACCAAAAGGTCGGCTGTTCGAGTCAGCCCGGGCGCACCATGTAAATCATTCTAAATATTAAAGTTATAAGCGAACACCGTTTTGGAGGCTCCTGGTTTTGTCTCTGGTGTGTCAGAAAGTGTGTCAGGCGGGAATGAACCCTCTTGTCCTCGACGTCCACCATCTCCGCTGCGAGCTGTTGCTCGTAATCGATTCGGTCCATGGCGCGAGATTCGCAGGTGCAAAATGGACGTGGATCGGTGGGAGCGTCGGGCCGGAATTTGAAGAGGCCGGGCACGGTACAGTCGGCCGCATTTGAACGGAGTGGGGTGTCGGCGGGAATCGGCGGCCTCAGCTCTCAACGAGCCACTACGCTGCCTGGTGAACCGGCTCGTGATGCAATCGCATCAGTTGCTCAGCCTTCAACGCGACCATGGCATAGGTCCTGCCATCGCCATGGCTGAACTCAACCTCGTAGACACCCGGAGCCCAGTTCTCAACCACCGTTCCAACCTGACCGCGCACCAGTCCTTCTTCGGGCAGGTCTTCGATGAGCGCAACCACGGTGTGCATCTCAATTCCGGACATAACGAACCTTTCTCTTACAAGTACATAACAACTCCGGACTCGCGGCAATTCCGCCCGCTGTTCGCACGATCCAAACGCTACGTATTTTTATGATCCTGAAAGCGAAGCGCTCGATTCACTTGCGTCTGCGACGTCCCCCGGCGAGAGTTCCCGCACGGTCTGATGTGTCAGAAAGTGTCAGACAGGAACCGCTCCATCTTTTCCTTCACGTCGACGAGATCTCGCTCCGATACGATGTTGTACCGGCTGTACATCGACTCGGTCTTGTGCCCCGAGATTCTCATCGCTACCGGTCTCGGTATGCCGGCTCTATCCATGTTGCGCACTGCAGACCGCCGCAAATCGTGGAAGTGAAGATCGGGAACACCGGCAGCCGCGCAGGCCGTTTTCCATGCCTTTTTCGCGCAGGAATCACCGAGCGTTTCGCCCTGATTGTGGCAGAGGTACGGGCAATTCGGATATTTCTTTCTCTCGGCGCGTGCATGTCGGATCCATTCGGCCATGTCGCCGTAGATTGGGAGCCAACGCCCCTCCTTGTTCTTCGTGGTTCCAGGATGGAGAACGATTCGGTTGTCGACAACCTGCGACCACTTCAGGCGTCGGAGTTCGCCAAGGCGTGCTCCCGTGTGGTAACCCAACACGAACAACAGCCGCAGATAATCGGGAAGCAGGTCCCTCAGTTTCTTGTAGTCCTCCCGATCGAGGAAGCCGGTACGCACGTTGTTCTCTTCGAGTTTCGGAATGTGGGGCACCCGTAGGACCAAAGGCGGCTCCGCGCGGAATCCGAGATTGAAGGCACGCTTCAGAATTGTCAGTTCGCGGTTGATCGTCGCGTTCTTCGCCTCCTCCGCTTTCCGGTTGGTGATGTACTTCTTCAGCAGGCTGGTGCCGAATGCGGCGACCCTGACGTTTCCAAATACCGGACGGAGGTGCAGTCGAATACCGCCTTCGACGGCCGCGAGGCTCTTTCGCTCGTTCGCTTTGAATTCCTCCAATACGTCATCAAGCAGTTTGGAAATAAGGACGCGTTCCGGTTCGAGCCCCGCGAATCTGCCTGACACCAGCTCGCCTTGGCGGCGCTTGAGAGTCCGCTCTGCCGCTGCGAAATCGGAGGTCTTGGTTGATTCACGGTAGACCCGGCCGTCGCGACAGTACTGAATCCAGTACGTCGGAAGGGTGATCGTGGCGCCGTCGGGGAGCTTCTTCTTGCGCTGATAAACAGATCCAAAATGAGGTTTACGTATGCTCATGGCCTTTCTCAGATTACGCCTGATTCGCCGGAAGGCGCGCCCGCGTCCTTCTCGTTGGCCAAGCTCTCGGCAACATGGCCCAGCTTCTCCACAGCGTCAACGGCAGTTTGAAATTCGGGCCGACTGACAAACGACTCTTGAAGCCGGGCGATTAAGTGCTCCGGCTCGCGCTGCTCTCGATGTTGAGCGGCTCGTTCGAACGAAGTCACGAGGGACTCCCTTTCCTCCGGCAACAAGGAACGGATGCTCGACGCGAGGACAGGCTCCCCACAGA
>Ga0182013_10005171_pt1 | contig 15293 bp, 16 predicted proteins | sample 612S2MmetaG_FD_120487 | JGI IMG/M metagenome (GOLD analysis project Ga0182013, IMG submission 120487) | Permafrost microbial communities from Stordalen Mire, Sweden - 612S2M metaG | ecosystem: Environmental > Terrestrial > Soil > Wetlands > Permafrost | place: Sweden: Stordalen | collected...
ATGGGCAGCGGGTTGGGCAGTTTGTCGGCTGGGGCGATCATGGAGTCGCTGCAGGCGATGTACGAGGCTGCGGCTTCGACCGGACTGAAGATCGAGACCGAGGCCGTGCCGCTCGCCGAGGTGGAGACGGCCTGGCACCGCGCCGAAAGCGGCCGGCGCATGGTGTTTATGATCTGAAGCCGCGCGAAGATTCTTTTTCAAACTTCTCTGGAGGTGGCTCAAATATTCTTCTTGACAAAATGTGGTTGGCAACGCAAACTGGTTTGCAAAAAGGAAAGGCGGCAGATCGGCAGCGCTTCATCCGCACGATCTTTGCCGAACGATTGAGGCACGAATATGGATAAGATCGAAGGTCTTCTGCAACGGCCAAAGCTCTACGACAACATCGACGGTTTAGGCGAACTGGGGCTCGGATTGTTCGGCCTGGGTTGGGGATTGCTTGAGTACCTGCAAACCCGCTCGCCATTGCGCTCCATCTGGAACGGATGGAGAGGGAATGTGTGGTTTTGGTTGATTATCGCTGTCATCTACTATGGGACCAGAGCGTTGAAGAAGCGCATTACCTATCCGCGCACCGGGTTCGTGGAGTACCGCAAGCGGAAGAACGCGTGGTTATATGCGCTTGTGCTTGGAGGCGCTACGGCACTGCTGATGGCATGGTGTGTCCGTTTCGCTGCCCGGTCGCACTGGGATATCGACGGTTCACACTTGGGCATGACGACGCCTGTCGCTCTTGTCGCGTTGGCTTTTCCGGTGTTCTACGTCTTGCATATTGCCGGTGCGGTGCGCTGGAAGTTGGCTATGGCTGCGGCCATGGCAATCTGCTCCGTCGCAATCGCCATGCTTCCAGCGGGCGTGGTCGGGGCGGTGGCGGGGAGTACATCAGCCGTCGCCACGCTTGACGAGAGAAGCTTCGGGGCATGGATGCTCACCATCGTGCTTTATGGCGCGATCCTGCTCACCTCGGGCGCGATCAGCTTCGTGCTCTACCTGCGGCACACGCAGCCTCCTGCGCAGGCATCCGCATGAACCAGCACATCCAGAAGATTGCGGAGCTCGACCGCGTGATCCACGAGCCGGGGCGGCTGATGATCGTGGCGCTCCTCTATGCCGTGGACAAGGCCGACTTCCTCTATCTGCAGCACGAAACGCAGATGAACAAGGGCACGCTGTCGAGCCATCTCTCGCGGCTGGAGGAGGCGGGCTACGTGGAGGTGGTAAAGACCTATCGCGGCAAGATTCCGCAGACGCTTCTGAGTCTTACTCCGGCGGGGCGCAGCGCGTTTGAGCAGTACCGCAAGAAGCTGAAAGAGGCGCTTTAGAAATCTGGGCGGATCGTTTCGAGTCTAAGAACCACAAGAATGGTCCCGCCGGACGGGCCCACTGCGCGTGGGGCGGGCGTTCAGAGGCCTTTTTGCTGCTTCGCGTTCTTACGCTTTATAGAACTCGCTGCGCTTGCGGCTGTAGAAGACGTAGACGAACAGGCCGATGATCAGCCACACGAAGAATCGCACCCAGGTGATGGCGGGCAGCCCGGCCATCAGCAGCAGGCAGCAGAGGACGCTGAGCACCGGAATGACGGGTCCGCCGAACAGACGGAAGCCGCGATGGCGGTTCGGCTGTTTGCGGCGCAGCACCAGCACCCCGATGGCCACCAAAATGAAGGCGAACAGGGTGCCGATATTGGTCATCTCGGCCAGGCTGCCTACGTCAAACACGCCCGCGGGGATGGACACCAGGATGCCGGCGACGATGGTCGAGAACCATGGGGTGCGGAAGCGCGGGTGGATCCAACTGAAGGCGTCGGGCAGCAGGCGATCGCGCGACATGGCGAACCAGATGCGGGCTTGGCCGTACTGGCCGACCAGGATGGACGAGATCATGCCCATGAGGGCGCCGATGAGGACGAAGAGGCGGACGTAATGCAGCCGGTGCCCGCCGGGTTCGAGCGAAAGGCGCTTGAGCGCGTTGACCACCGGCGCGCCATCGCCAGTGACGGTTTGCCACGGGACCATGCCGGTCAGCACCAGCGCGACCCCGAGATACAGAATGGTGCAGACGACCAGAGTTGCGACAATGCCGATGGGGACGTCGCGCTGCGGGTTGCGGCACTCTTCGCTGGCCGTGGAGACCGCGTCGAAGCCGATGTACGTGAAGAAGATGATGGAGCCGCCGGCGAGAATCCCGGGAAAGCCATTCGGGATAAATGGATGGTAGTTGGCAGGATGGATGAAGGAGATGCCGAAGAAGACGAATGCGAGGATGGCGGCGATCTTAATGAGCACCATGATGTTGTTGGTGCGCGAGGACTCGCGGATGCCGAGCACCAGGACGACGGTGAGGATGAATACGACGAAGAAGGCTGGGAAGTCGAAGCCACGGTGCCAGCCGACGGGAAAGATGTCCTTGCCGGCGAGGTCCTGCAGGCCCTGCGGCAGGAAAGCGGGCGAGAGCCACTTGGGATTGAGGCGCAGACCGAGCCAGTCCAGCAGATCGACGATGTGCGCGGCGAAGCCGACGGAGACGCTCATGTTGGCGAAGGCGTATTCGAGGATGAGGTCCCAGCCGATGATCCAGGCAATCAACTCGCCCATGGTGGCATAGGTGTAGGTGTAGGCCGAGCCGGAGATGGGAATCATGCTGGCGAGTTCCGCATAGCACAGGCCGGTGAAGGCGCACACGAAGGCAACCAGCACCAGCGAGATGGCCAGCGCCGGCCCCGCGCCGGGACGGCCGGCGACGGCTCCATGATGCAGGATGAGATCGATGATCGGCGAGCCCTTCCAGTCGGCGAGCTTGGCCGGATTGCCGCCGATGGCCGTGCCGATCACGGTAAAGATGCCCGAGCCGATGACGATGCCGATGCCGAGCGCGGTGAGCGAGACCGGACCCAGCGTCTTGTGGAGCGCGTTTTCGGGCAGCTCCGAATCGCTGATCAGCTTGTCGATGGACTTGGTGGCGAAGATCTGCCTGGGCAGCGTCGTGCTCCTATATCCGAAATATTGGAGGCGAAGTCTTAGAGTGCGGCCAGCGAATCAATGAAAGCGGCGCTCCCGGACCGGTTGATCGGAGCCGGAAGCGCCTGGGTTTGTCGGCGGTTAGCGCTTGCTCTTGCCGCGTGCAGCCTTCTTAATCTTGGCCTTGTTCTCGCCGCGATCGCCGGTGCGGGGACCTTTGGGCGGGGCTGCCTTGCGTGCGGCGCGCTTGATCTTCTTGCGCTCGAGCTTATCGGTGATGCTGCTGGTGTCTGCCATGGGTGCTGTGGGTGCTTTCTTGAAAAGAGGTTTGAGGGCGTCGGCTAGATTGCTTCGAGCTGGGCGAACTTCTCTACCAGCTTTTTTACGCCATGCTGTTGAAATTGTACTGTAATCTTGGCGTCGTCCCCTTCGCCTTCGCGTCGAAAGACGGTGCCTTCGCCATATTTCGGGTGGCGCACACGCGAGCCCTGACGCAGCCCGGTTTTGCCGGTGGGCTCCGGAATGTCGAGTTTGGGCCGGGCAAACGTCTTTCCCGCACCGCCGAAGCGCCCCGCAAAGAAGTTCGCGATGTTGTCCACGGAGCCGGCCGCGGAGACGGGTTTGGAGCCGGGCGCGATGCGTGTGGTGGAGAACTTCCCAGCCGCGGCACGGCTGTTCGCACTGGGCCGCACGCTCTGGTCTTCGTCCTCGTAGCTGTAATGGCGGACTTCGAGGTCGGCGTCGTCGGACCGCCCAGAGCGATTGGACTGGCCGTAGCGCTGCGGATAGGGCGTGGCATACGCGGAGCCGGAGAACTGGGGCCGCGCAACCGGGCTGCCCAGGTCTTCCATCAGGCGCGACGGCACCTCTTCGAGGAAGCGCGACGGGATGCTGGACTCGGGCATGTCGGAGCCGTAGCGGCGCCGGTAGCGCGCGCGCGTCATCACCAGCGTGTCCATGGCGCGGGTCATGCCGACGTAGCAAAGGCGGCGTTCCTCCTCGAGGCCGTTAGGATCGACCAGCGTGCGCGAGCTGGGGAACAGGCCCTCCTCCATGCCCGCCATAAAGACCAGCGGAAACTCCAGGCCCTTGGCCGCGTGCAGCGTCATCAGCGTGACCCGCGCCTCGGCGGAGTATTGGTCGGCGTCCGAGACCAGCGCGGCGTGGTCGAGGAACTCGGGCAGGGTCTCTCCGCGCTCCTGCGCGTCCTGGGCGGCGTTGGCCAGTTCTTTCAGGTTCTCGATGCGGGAGAAGGATTCCGGCGTGGCCTCCTCCTCGAGCGCGCGGATGTAGCCGGAGCGGTCGTTGAGGAACTTGATCAGCTCGGGGAGGGTTGCGGCTTCGCCGGACTTGCGGAAGCCCTCTGCTGCTTCCGAAACGGCAGGCGTGGCTTTGTTTTGCATCATGATTTCGGCGGCGCGTTCAGGGGTGGTGTTGGCAGCGCGCTTGAGCACCACCGGGGCAAATGGATTGAATGCGGCGGAGTCGATGGCGTGGGCGGCGTCGGAGTCGGCTGCGTTTTCCGGGGCAATGGTGGAGAGCTCCTCGGTGGGGCCGAAGTCGAAGCCGAAGTTGAAGCTGGTGTCGAAAGAGGTGTCCGGTTCGACCGCGACCGGCTCCTCTGTCATAGATTCAGTTACATATTCATCCGGACTAAACTCGGCAGCGTCATCTTCGGTTACAAATACTGAGATCGTGACGTCTTCGGGAGCTAGATCGGCGGCGAGTTTGCGCTCAAAGTTGGCGCCCAGCATCGCGCGGGCGTCCTCGATGAGGCGGCGGAACTTCGCCAGTGCCTGCAGCGAACGCGCAGGCAGCAACTGCTCTCGCGTGGCGCGTGCGACCGCGTCCCAGGTGCTGATGCCGGTGGTGAGGGCGATGCGCTCCAGCGTCTCCATGGTGGTTTTGCCGATGCCGCGCGCGGGTGAGTTGACCACCCGGCCCAGGGCGATCGAGTCGTGCGGGTTCAGCACCAGCTTCATGTAACTGAGGATGTCCTTGACCTCGGCGCGGTCGTAAAAGGAGAAGCCGCCGACCATGTGGTACTGGATCTGGTAGCGGCGCAGCGCCTCTTCCACCAGCCGCGACTGCGAGTTGGTGCGATACAAGACGGCACACCGTGGCGGGGTATCTGGATCGGAATCGCTGCCTCCCGCCGCGCGCAGATACTGCTGGATTTTATCCGCGATGAACAGCGCCTCATTCTCGCCGTCGGGCGCCTCGTAGTAGCCGATCAGCGAACCGCCTTCGCGCGTGGTGAACAGCGTCTTGCCCTTGCGCTGGGTGTTGTTGGCCACCACGGACGACGCGCCTTCGAGGATGATCTGGGTGGAGCGGTAGTTCTGTTCGAGGCGGATGGTGCGCACTTCGGGGAAGTCCTTCTCGAACTCCAGAATGTTGCGAATGTCCGCGCCCCGCCAACTGTAGATGGACTGGTCCTCGTCGCCCACGACGCAGACATTGCGTGCGGGGCCGGCGAGCAGCTTCATCAGCTCATACTGCGGACGGTTGGTGTCCTGGTACTCGTCGATCAGCAGGTATTTGTAACGCCGGTTGTAGCGTTCGCGGACCTCGGGCGCGACCTTCAGCAGACGCACGGTCTCCAGCAGCAGGTCGTCGAAGTCCAGCGCATTGGCCTTGAACAGCTCCTTGCGATAGATCTCGAAGATGTGCGCGATCTTCTCCTCCATCGGGTTGGTCGAGGCCAGGAAGTACTCCTGCGGATCGATCATGTGGTTCTTGGCCCAGGAGATTCGACCCAGCGCCACGCGCGGCTTCAACTGCTTGTCGTCGATGGCGAGCCGCTTCAGCGCGGCCTTGACCACGGCCTGCTGGTCGACCTCGTCATAGATGGCGAAGTTGCGGGTCAGGCCCTTGCCGCCCACCCGCAGCGCCTCGATGTCGCGGCGCAGCACACGCACGCAGAAGCTGTGGAAGGTAGAAAGCAGCGGCTTGGCCAGCGAGCTGTGGCCGAGAATCTTGTCGACGCGCTCGGCCATCTCGGCGGCGGCCTTGTTGGTAAAGGTGACGGCGAGGATGGAATCGGCGGGGACGCCGCGCTGCTCGATGAGATAGGCGATGCGGTGGGTGATGACGCGGGTCTTGCCTGAGCCCGCGCCCGCGAGCAGCAGGACGGGGCCCTCGACCGCCTGGATGCCTTCGCGCTGCTGCGGGTTCATGTTGTCGAGAAGGCGGGACACGGCGGGCACTCCAAGCTCGATTTTATCCGCTTACGCCTTTGCCTGTTCTTCTCCTTGGTTGCGGCGAATTCATTTTGGAGTTGCGCGCGCAGAGGATAATAGGGATACCGATGACTGCCCCGATTGCGCCCGCTTCCATCCGGAATGTTGCCGTCTTCTGCGCCTCTGCCGACGGGGCCGACCCCAGCTACCGCGCGATGGCCGCCGAGCTGGGGCGCGCGCTGGCCACGCGTGGCATTGGCGTGGTGTATGGCGGCGCGAAGGTGGGGCTGATGCAGGCGGTTGCGGAGGCAGCGCTGGCCGAGGGCGGCCGCGTGGTGGGCGTGATCCCGACCATCCTGGTCGATCTCGAAGTCGCGCACGACGGCCTGACCGAGTTGCACGTCACCGATACCATGCACACGCGCAAGGCACTGATCGGGGAGCGCTCGGACGCGTTTATCGCGCTGCCCGGCGGCTTTGGGACGTTCGAGGAGCTGTTCGAGGTGCTGGCGTGGCAGACGCTGAAGCTGCACGCCAAGCCAATACTGCTGCTGAACACCCACGGCTTTTACGACAAGCTGCTGACGTTCTTCGATTACTGCGTGGAGCAGGGGATGCTGAAGCCGAAGAACCGGGAGATTGTGCTGGTGGCGGAGACGGTGGACGAGGCGCTGCGACTGCTGGGGCTCTAAACATCAGGTTGCGCGGGCGGCTTGCAGAGGTTGCAGGTGCAGACGCGGCGCAGGTAGTCCCAGGAGTAGATGCCGGCTTCGTGGCCGTCGTTCCACTTGAAGCGCAGTGCGTACTTGCCCACCGGGGTGACCTCGACGGGACGCGGAGGCTCCTGGTACATCACCAGCAAGCCCTGCGCTTTCGGTTTGGGCTCGCCGGGCTGGCGGCCGGTGCTCTCGCGCTCCTCGTGGCAGGTGGCGCAGGGACAGGCGTCGCGCAGCCAGCGGAAGTTCCAGGAGCTGTGGTGGCCGTCGCGCCAGTCGATCTCGACGCCGGTGCCCTCGGTCTTCTTCACCCGCACCTTCAGCGGCGTGACCGCGTCGACAGGCAGGCGCTCACCTTCGCGATTGGCGGCTTCCGCCTCCTGTGCGCTAACGATGCGAATGCCTTCGTGGCTCATACCTGTCTCCAGAAGAAGTATGCGGCCATGGTGCAGCCGATGATCACGACCACGGCGCGCAGCACGTTGGCGTTCATCCTACGAGCATACTGTGCGCCGACGTATCCGCCGATGGCGGCAAAGACCATGGATACGAGGCAATAGTGCCACACGATGGCGCCGCCGAAGATGAAGGTAACGACGGCGCAGAAGTTCGAGGTGCAGGCGGCCAGCACCTTCAGCGAGTTGAGGGAATTCATCTCCTCGATGCCGAAGAGGGCCAGCGCGCTCATCAGCAGAAAGCCGGCGCCGGCGCCGAAGTAGCCGATGTAGAACGTGACCGGGATGATCACCAGAAACAGGATGAACATGGGCGGGGTGCGCGGCGCGTGCGGCGTGTCCGACCGGCGGCGCAGCCAGCGCGAGACCGGCCCGCTGACCCAGAACAACAGCGATGCGGTGAGCAGCAGCCACGGGACCAGGTGCATGAAGGTGATCTGCGGTGTGCGCAGCAGAACGATGGCGCCGCCGACGCCGCCGACCACCGAGGCGGAGAGCACCACGGCGACCAGATCGCGGCGCAGGTCGGTGCGCAAGGCCCAGACCGAGGTGAGCTGGCCCGGCCACAGCGCGACGGTGTTGGTGGCGTTCGCCTGAATGGGCGGAACGCCGATGGCGAGCATCGCGGGAAAGGAGATGAAGGAGCCGCCGCCGGCCATCGCATTGATAATGCCCGCGATGAACGAGGCCGCGACCAGCCAAAGGTAGGGAGCGTGTGCGCTGAGGCTGGGAATCATCCTCGTCTTATTGTAACGGGGCAGCGAAATGCAGCGAGTCAGCGAGTTAGCGAAATGCAGCAAGTCAGCGAGCTACCAAGTCAGTGAAGGGCAGTGGGTCAGCCAGTCAGGGCGGGCATCTCGGGCGTGGCGGCGATCAGTTGCTGCGTATATGGGTTGCGCGGAGCTTCGCAGACCTGCAGGCAATCGCCGATCTCGACCAGCCGGCCGCGCTCCAGCACGGCGACGCGGTCGCACAAATAACGCACCAGAGGCATGGAGTGCGAGATGAAGAGGTAGGTCAGGCCCAGGGCGCGCTGCAGGTCGCGCAGCAGGTTGATGACCTGGGCGCCGACCGAGACATCGAGCGCGCTGACCGGCTCGTCGAGCACGAGGAAGCTAGGGCGCAGGGCCAGGGCGCGGGCGATGTTGATGCGCTGGCGCTGGCCGCCGGAGAACTGGTGCGGATAGCGTGGCAGGGCCGACTCGTCCAGGCCGACTGAGCCCAGCAGCTCGCGCAGGCGGGCGGACATGCCCTCGTCGGGCGGCTCGCGATGGATGGCGAACGGCTCGGCGAGTATCTGGCGGACGGACATGCGCGGGTTGAGCGCGGCGTAGGGGTCCTGGAAGACGATTTGCATGCGCCGGCGCAGCGCGCGCATATGGGCCGAGGAGGCCGGCGGCAGCGGGTCTCCAGCAAAATAGACTTCGCCGGTAGTGGGCTCGATGAGGCGCAGCAACATGCGGGCGATGGTGCTCTTGCCGGAGCCGGATTCTCCCACCAGGCCCAGCGTCTCGCCGGGGAGAATTGCGAACGACACATCGTCGACTGCGCGGGTCACGCCGCCCGCCAGCGGATAGTCCTTGGTCAGTCCGCGTGCCTCCACCAGCGGGATCGGAGCCGGCGGCGCTGGATTGGCGCCGGGTGAGACCAGGACGGTGCGATCTTCGGCGCTGCCGTCAAGTTCGGGCATAGCCGGAATGGTAGCATTCCTGTGGGGTTTGCCCGCACTTTGCGGACGCGCCCAACCACTTCCAACTTTAGGAGCCATCGAGTTATGCCGGATGCGATCAGCCTTGCGGGAAAGACAGTCCTCATCACCGGAGCCAGCGCGGGGATCGGCTGGGCGTCGGCGCTCGCCTTTGCGGCCAAAGGCGCGAATCTGGTGGTGACGGCGCGGCGCGAACAACGGCTGCGCGAGCTATGCGACCGGATCAACGCATCCGGCAGCAAGGCCGTCTACAGCGCGGGAGACGCGGCGGACGAGGCGACCGCGAAGAACTGCGTAGCGCTGGCGGTCAAGCAGTTCGGCAAGCTCGACATCCTGATCAACAACGCGGGCGCGGGCAACTACAAAAACCTGGTGGACACCAGCGCCGAGGAGTACGACGCGCTGATGGACTCCAACATGAAGAGCAGCTTCCTCTTCACTCGTCACGCTGCTCCCGTGATGATTGCCCAGAAGGGCGGCGAGATCCTGTTCATCTCGTCGGTTGCCGGCCTTCAGGGCTACGCGGGCGAGGCGGTCTACTGCGCCAGCAAGTTCGCGCAGATCGGCTTTGCCCAGGCGCTGGACGGCGAGCTGCGCAAGTTCGGCATCAAGGTGGGGACGATCTGCCCCGGCGGGGTGAAGACCGAGTTCGCGGTGGGCAACGGGCGCACCGAAGAGGGCGTGAAGAACTCCTACATGATGGAGCCGTCCGAGGTTGCCGACGCGATCGTCTTTGCCTGCATGCAGCCGCGCAACGCGCGCATCCTGCAGATGACGGTGCGCCACATGGGCGAGCCGGGACGGTAGGGAGTCAGGAGGCCGCCGAGGCTGGGCAGTTTGGGCCCTTCCTCTCGACAACCTTGCGAATATGCCGTAGTATCTACGTATCTTACTAAGAGGGCTTCCGATGCCGACCCCTACCGCTGTCTCCGTTGCCGACGAGGTTTGGATCGCAACCGCGCTGCTGCACCGCGAACAGCCTGAGCGGCCCGACTTTGAGAAGTGGGAGATTGTCGAGCGCGCGGCTCGGGAGGGTCTGGTGGAACCGCAGCGTCCGGGGGTCTCCGCGCATATATCCTCCCACGCAGTCGCCGGCAAGAAGCCCCAGCCCAACAATTACCGAATGCTGGTAGAGACAGACCGGGGCCGACGCCGTCTCTTCCGCGAAGGCGACTACTATCACCCGGAGCGCAGAGGCAAAGTCACTCCCTCCCCGGACGATCTTCCAAGCGAGTATCTGTACCTGCTGGACTGGTATTCGACGTGGAAGAAGCGGGGAAACAAGCCTGCCGCAAAGAGCGATCCCTTCCTGAGGATGCAAGGAACTGCGAAGGGAATGTGGGATGAGGACGCAGTTGCCTACGTGAGAAAGCTGCGCGAGGGCTGACGCGTGAGCCGAATCTTCTGGGACACGAATCTCTTTATCTACTTCTTCGAACAGCATCCCGTCTACGCGAAGGCGATTGCCCGGCTGCGCAGCAAAATGACGCAGCGCGGGGACGACCTTGTGACCAGCTGGATGACGGTGGGCGAGGTCCAGGTCCAGCCGCGGCTGATGGGGAATCCGACCCTGGGCCTGACCCTGAAGAACAGCATCATGGAGGCGGCCAGCATCGTGGACTTCAACAAGCAAGCCGCCGAGCATTATGTGGGGATTCGAGCCACCACCAAGGTAAAAGGGCCTGACGCAATCCAGTTGGCCTGCGCCGCGTCTTCCGGCGTGGAACTCTTCGTCACCAATGACGCTGCGCTGCAGCGGGTCCGCGTCGACGGCATTCACTTTATCGTATCGATCGAAACCGCCCTGCAAGTTCTGACCTGAGACCGCCAGCCCGCAGCTGTGTGCCCACTCTTCAGCGATTCGTGTATGCTGGTTGGCACCCCAGAAGAGGAGCCATCTTGCTGGGCTATTTTTTTAGCCGAACGTGTGTTGTTTTGGTGCGACGGGTCCGCTGAACGCTACTGGGTGGATGGCCGGGAGTCACGGGGGCCAAGCACGGTTTCAAGCGGACAGAGCGCCAGTGCAGTTCCGCAGCGGCGGTTTTCAGCGGGATTTGAGCAGGTTTTGAGCTGGTTCTTAAGCAAGGGAGAGAATTCTTATGAGTCAGACCTTCGCCATTGGTATTGGCGGCGCGGCCGGTCAGGGTGTGGCGACGCCGGGAGACATTCTGGCGCTGCTCTTCAGCCGGCGCGGGCTGCACCTGAACGCCTATAACGCCTATCAGTCGATCATTCGCGGCGGGCATACGTTCCTGACCATCCGCACCGGGGTGGACGAGGTGCGCAGCGTGGGCGATGGGATCGATCTGCTGATCCCGCTGAACCAGGACACCATGGACCGCCATCTGCGCCTGCTGACCGCGGGCGGCGCCTGCATCTACAACTCCGACAGCATCAAGCCGGGCGCGGCGGCCGAAGGGGTGCAGCTGTGCGCGCTGCCGGTGAGCACGCTGGCCGACATCAGCCGCAACAAGGTGGCGCAGAATACGCTGGCGCTGGGCGCGGCCCTGAGCATGATGGGCGTGGGCTTCAGCGTGCTGGAGGGCGTCTTCGAGGCGCAGTTCGGGCGCAAGGGCGAGTCCGTGGTGAAGGAGAACACCGACATCGCGCGCGCCGGGTACGACTACGCGACCGCGAACTTCAAGCCCTTCGCCAAGCCGCTGCCGATGACCGACAACCGCTACGCCGTGCTCAGCGGCAATGCGGCCATGGCCATGGGCGGAGCGGCTGCCGGCGTCAAGTTCTACTGCGCCTACCCCATGAGCCCTTCCACTGGCGTGCTGCACTGGATGGCCTCGCATGGGCGCAAGGCGGGCATCCTGGTCCGCCAGGTGGAGGACGAGATTGGCGTCATCAATATGGCGATTGGCGCGTCCCACGGCGGCGTGCGCTCGATGTGCGCGACCTCCGGCGGCGGCTTTGCGCTGATGACCGAGGGCCTCGGCCTCTCGGCGATGGCGGAGATTCCTGTCGTGGCGATCAACTGTATGCGCGCTGGCCCGTCGACTGGTGTGCCTACCAAGACCGAGCAGGGCGACCTGTGGCAGGCGCTGGGCGCGGCCTTTGGCGACTTTCCCCGAGTGATCGCGGCGCCGCTGGACATCGGCGACTGCTTTACGCTGATGCCGGAGATCTTCAACATCACGGACAAGTTCCAGTGTCCGGGGATCGTGCTTTGCGACCTGCTGCTGGCGGAGGGCCGGCTGAGCGTCAAGCCGGCGCTGCTGGACTTCAACCCACCCATCGACCGCGGCGAGCTGATCACCAGCAATGGCGATGCTCACGACGAGTACCTGCGTTACAAGATCACCCCGAGCGGCGTCTCGCCGCGCGCCATCCCCGGCATTCCAGGCTTCATGCACGTCGTCTCCAGCGACGAGCACGAGGAGAACGGCGTGCTGATCTCCGACGAGTACACCAACCACGCCAAGCGCCGCGCCATGATGGAAAAGCGCATGCGCAAGATGGAGGGGATCGAGGCCGCGGTGCCGCCGCCGGTGCTGGAAGGGCCGGCCGACGCGGACGTTACGCTGATCGGCTGGGGCTCTACCGATGGGACGATCAAAGAAGCCCGCGAGCAGTTGGCCGAGCAGGGCATCACCACCAACCAACTGCAGATCCGGTGGCTGGTCCCGCTGCATGGCGACGCGATCGTCGATATTCTCTCGAAGTCGAAGCACACGATTATCGTCGAGAACAACTACAGCGGCCAGTTTGCGCGGTACCTGCGCAGCGAGACCAGCTTCGTTGCCGATGGCCACATTCGCAAGTACGACGGAGAGCCCTTTATGCCGCACCACATTGTGGAAGCGGTGCGCGAGCAGCTGGCCGGCACAACCACGGTTTCGGTACCAACCCACGAAGTGATGGTCTAACGCACAAGGTCTTGAAGCAAAAGTTCCAAGGAGAAATCGACAATGGCGACGATCAACATTACAGCTCCCAAGCCGATGGTGATGGCGGACCTGAAGGGTAAGGTCGATCCCGACTGGTGCCCGGGATGCGGCGACTATGGCGTGCTGGCGGCGGTGCAGAAGGCGCTGGTCGAGCTGCAAATTCCCAACCATCAGGTGGCAACGGTCAGCGGCATCGGCTGCTCGTCCAACTTCCCCGGCTTCATCAATACCTATGGCATGCACACGCTGCATGGGCGGTCGCTGCCGGTCGCCAGCGGTCTCAAGCTTGCCAACCACGAGCTCACCGTTCTGGTGACGGGCGGCGACGGCGACGGCTTCGGCATTGGCTGCGGCCACTTCGTCCACGCCATGCGCCGCAACATCAACCTGAACTACTTCGTGCTGGACAACCAGGTTTATGGGTTGACTACGGGGCAGACGTCGCCCACCAGCCGCATCGGCATGAAGACCAAGTCCAACCCGTACGGCAACGGCGACACGCCGGTCAACCCGATCACGCTGGCGCTGTCAGCGGGCGCGACGTTTGTGGGGCGCGGCTTCTCGGGCGATCAGAAGCATCTGACGGAACTCATCAAATCCGCCATTCAACACAAGGGCTTCTCTTTCCTCGACATCTTCAGCCCATGCGTCACCTACAACCACGACAACACCTTCCAGTGGTTCCGTCCGCGCGTCAAGAAGCTCGAGGATAACCCGGAGTACGATGCCACCAACTGGGTCGCCGCGATGGAGAAGGCGACGCTGTGGGGTGAGGAGATTCCCATTGGCAAGTTCTACGAGAGCACCGAGGTGCCCACGCTGGAACAGACCGAGCCCGTCCTTGACGCAGGCCCGCTGATCGGGCGCGACCTGCACATCGCGCCGGATGTGGCCCGGAAGTTTGTGGAAGAGCTGATGTAGGGGGGCTACCGACAGCCTGTCAGAGCGTCAGGAGTAGACTAGAAGATATGAAGGTGCAACTCCAAGACGTATTTGAGTCACCTGCGTACGGCTGCAATGAGGCCGCTAGGTACGTGGGGCTTCCGTCTCATACGCTCCGTGGATGGATCTCCGATGCCGGGCTGATTCGTACGCCAGCCCCCAATGTTCTGTCGTGGAACAATTTGGCTGAGGCGCATGTTCTGAAGGCGATGCGCAAGGTCCATGGTCTTTCCATGCAGGGCATCCGCAAAGCCCTTCGGGAATTGGAGAATCTGAGGGCTAGCGCCCATCCTCTTTTGGACGAGAGCTTTGAGACAGACGGAGTAAACCTCTGCATTCGTGAGGAAGATCGGATTATCAACCTTTCCAAGCATCGCCAGCAGGAGATCAAGGATTTTGTCGCAATTTACCTTCACCGTATCCGGCGAGATGGCGGAATTGCCACGCATCTGTTTCCGTTCATCGTTGCGGACACGGCGGATGAGCCGCAAACAATCAGCATCAGCCCCAAGGTATCCTTTGGCAAACCTGTGCTGGCGGGTACAGGCATCTCAACTTCGGTGATCGTGGGCAGGTTCAAGGCGAGAGACTCACTTGCTGAACTGGCTCGGGAGTATGAGGTGAGCGAGGCCGTGCTAGAAGATGCCGTGCGGTGGGAACTTGGGCGGGCTGAGGCTGCGTGATCGATTTCGTCATATTCCTTGACGAAAACCATTGCCGCAACCCGCATCTCATTGCTGTCTTAGAAGAGGCTGAAGTGAGCTATGAAAGGCACCTCGATCACTTTTCGGCCGGGGCGGAAGATGTCGTCTGGCTGCCTGAGATTGCGAAGAAGAACTGGGTTCTCTTGACCAGCGATGCCAGGATTCGGCGCAAATCGCGGGTGAACTATCTGGAACTCCAAGCGGTCCGGTCGAATTCTCTACGAATGTTCTATTTCTCTCGTAACGATTCGCCCGGTGCGAAGATGGGAGAATCCCTCCGTCGCGCGTTGCCAAAGATGCGAAAGTTTTGCGAGAGCCTTCAGCCGCCGTTCACCGCCTCGATCAACAAAGCGGGAGACGTGACGCTTCGCGATGGCTTCGAAACCTAGATGTCCAGGTTCTTCACGTCCAGCGCATTCTCTTCGATGAACTTCCGCCGCGCTTCCACGTCTTCGCCCATCAGCGTGGTGAAGATCTCTTCGCACGCGGCGATGTCTTCCAGCCGCACCTGCAGCAGCGTGCGCCGTTCGGGGTCCATGGTGGTGTCCCAGAGCTGCGGCGCGGTCATCTCGCCCAGGCCCTTGTAGCGCTGCACCTGATACTCCTTCTTGCCCTGCTCGATGACGTACTCGAAGACCTCGCGCGCGGTCTTCTTCTCCACCGGATCGTGGGAGATTTTGCCGCGCTTGGCGGGCTTAGCCTCGGCCACGGTGCCGGGAGCGGTCGCCTCGGC